>JAEEGH010003845.1_pt1 | contig 38949 bp, 36 predicted proteins | sample 9134181 | NCBI WGS metagenome assembly JAEEGH01 (sample SAMN16246544, study PRJNA631951) | gut metagenome | biome: gut microbiome; feature: rumen; material: DP-attached | host: Bos | place: Iran: Karaj | collected 2018-10 | reverse complement strand
ACCTGACTCTCAGGAGAGCCGGTGTCCTTATTGGACTTCCCGTACTTCGCGAAAATCTCTTGCTTTTTCTCAGGCTGTAAATATTCTGCCATGATGCAATGAGTTTTGGTTTGGTTGTTAGGTTCTGCGGGACCCTCCCGCAAAAAAGCCTGCAAATTTAGGGATTATTATTCAATAAAACAAATGTCTTTTGTATCTTTGTGGAAATCGTTTCTGTTATGAAAATCGGCATTTGCAACGACCACGCAGGCGTGGAGTACAAGTTTAAACTGGTAAAGATGCTTTCGGCCCGGGGAATCGAGGTGGTGAACTTCGGCACGGACACGGAAGAAAGCGTGGACTATCCGGACTATGCCCATCGGCTGGCTGAGGCCGTTGAGGGCGGGGAAGTGGACCTGGGCATCGCCCTCTGCGGCACCGGCAACGGGATGGCCATCACCCTGAACAAGCACCAGGGTATCCGGGCGGGTCTCGCCTGGGGAACGGCCATCGGCCATCTGGTGGCGCAGCACAACAACGCCAACGTACTGGTGCTCCCGGCCCGTTTCATCAGCTACCGTCTCGCCGCCGCCATCGTGCGCGAATGGCTGGACACGCCTTTCGAGGGCGGCCGGCATCAGAAGCGCATCGACAAGATGCCCTGCAAATGAGTTTCACGCGCGACATTGCGGATTACCCGGACGGGATCGTCCTGGCGGTAGATAAGCCATACCGCTGGACGTCGGCCGATGTCATCCGCAAGCTCAAGTACGCCGCCATCAGGCACTTCGGGAAGAAGAATCTGAAAGTAGGGCACGCCGGTACGCTGGATCCCCTGGCGACGGGCGTTCTGCTCGTGTGCATCGGCAACGCCTGTAAACGGGCGCAGGCGCTCCAGGACCACGACAAAGAGTACATCGCGCGCATCCGTTTCGGCGCCACCACGCCGTCCTACGACCTGGAGAAGGAGGTGGACCGGACCTTCCCTTACGAGCATATTACGGCCGATGCCGTCCGCGCCGCCCTGCCGGCCTTCTTAGGCGAGCAGGAGCAGGTGGCTCCGCTCTTCAGCGCCAAGTCCGTGGACGGCGTACGAGCCTACGAACTGGCCCGGAAGCTCTACCGTTCCGGCCGCCTGGCGGAGCTCGATGCCGCCGCCCTGGATTCTCTCCAGCGCAACAGAATCAATATTTCCGAATTGGAATTGATGGATTATATTCCGGAGGGTGAAGAAGACAGGGTCCGGGGGGACTCCGTTTCGCTTCGCTCCACTCCGGCCCCTCCCATTGTCTCCTGCGTCCCTTCGGGACTTGTATCCAACGGGCCCCTCCCCCTGCCCTTGTCCGGGGGTGGACAAGCCCCCCGGACCCTGTCTTCCTCTCCCTCCAATAGGATTCATTTGGAAGATACATCGGCCCTGGGGCTGCCGGAGGCCGTTATTCGCATTGCGTGCTCCAAGGGAACTTATATCCGGGCGTTCGCGCGGGATCTGGGCGAAGCCCTGGGCTCCGGTGCCCACCTCTCGGGCCTCATCCGCTCCCGTAGCGGAGACTATCGGCTTGAAGATGCCCTCACCATAGAACAGGCGTTATCGCTATTTTCTTGATAATTAGGAAGATATAAAAAGTCCTCCCTTCAAAACAAGAGGGAGGACTTCCTGCATCTATTTGAAAATCAGACGCTTAAATAAAACGGCCTAACTTGGCACCTGCCGCATCCATCCGGCGGGCGAATTCCTCACGTCCGATAAAGCTCAGAATGGCGGCAATGCCCAGGCCGGAGGCAGCGCCCGTAAGGGCCAGCCGCAGGCTGTTCATCACCTTGCCCATCGGGTATTCGCGGGCTTTGATATAATCCACCATCGCGGGCTCCAGGGCCTCTGCGGTCCAGGGACCGGCATATGATTCGGTGATGAACTGGCACAGCTCGTAGCAGTAGGGAATGTGTTCGGCTTTCCAGAATTTATCGACATCCTTCTGCTCGTACTCCGTGGGAGCGATGAACAGATACTTGGCGATGTCCCAGAAATCGGCCACGAAGGTGGCGCGTTCCTTAATCAGTTCCACCACGCCTTCTACATAGGGGCGGGAGGCGCTGACCCCGTGCTCAGAAAGGATGGGCATAAACAGGTCTGTGAGCTCGGCGCTGCTCTTCATCCGCAGATACTCCTTATTGTACCACTTGGCCTTGTCCGGATTGAACTTGGCGCCGGCTTTCTGTACTTTGTCCAGGGAGAAGGCCTCCACCAGTTCCGGCAGGGTGAACAGCTCCCTGTCATCGCCGGGGTTCCAGCCCAGCATAGCGAGCATATTCACGAAGGCCTCGGGGAAGTAGCCGTCTTCCCGGTAACCGCGGGAGAGTTCACCGGTTTCCGGATTTTTCCACTGCAGGGGGAACACCGGGAAGCCCATCTTGTCGCCGTCCCGTTTGGACAGCTTGCCGTTGCCTACGGGCTTCAGCAGCAGGGACAGATGTGCGAAGCGAGGCATCGTAGCGGTCCAGCCGAAAGCCTCATACAAAAGGTAATGCAGCGGCAGGGACGGCAGCCACTCTTCGCCGCGGATGACCTCGGTGATTTCCATCAGATGGTCGTCCACGATGTTGGCGAGATGGTAGGTGGGGAGTTCATCGGCCCGTTTCCAGAGGACTTTGTCGTCCAGGGTGTCGGTGTTCACTTCCACGTGACCGCGGATGAGGTCGTCCATCGCTACGATGCGGCCCACGGGCATCTTGAAGCGGACGGTCCAGTCGGTGGTGGTTTCCAGCAACTTGGAGACTTCGTCGGCGGGAAGCGTCAGGGAATTCCGGAGTACCAGGCGGGACGCGCTGTTGTACATAAAGGTCTGCCCGGCAGCCTCGGCCTCGGAGCGGCGAGCCGCCAATTCTTCGGCGCTGTCGAAGGCATAATAGGCCCAGCCTTTCTGGACCAGCTCTTCCGCATACTTGCGGTAGAGCGGCTTGCGCTGGCTTTGCCGATAAGGGGCGTGCGGATGCTTCTCGGACGCCTTCTCTACAATAGCGCCATTCTCCACGCCTTCGTCGGGAATGATCCCGCACCAGTTCAGGGCCTCGAGGATATACTGTTCCGCTCCCGGCACGAAACGGTGGGAGTCGGTGTCCTCGATGCGGATGATGAAATCGCCGCCTTTCTGCTTGGCGTACAGGTAGTTATACAGTGCCGTGCGCACACCGCCCATATGCAGCGGGCCGGTGGGAGACGGGGCGAAACGGACGCGGGTTCTTCTTTCCATAGCTTCTAGTTGTTATGCACCCTCCGGATGGCGGGGGTGATTTCCAGTTCGGCCTTCGGGTCGCCGGGCGCGATGCACAGCACGGGCCGGCGGTCGGTGGCGAAGTTGAAGGTCTTGGCGTTGTCGGAGTTGTTGTAGCCGATCTTGATGGTATCGGCCCCGGCGGGAATGGTCACCTCTCCGTTCTGGGAGGTCTGTTCCCACTGGAAGTTCTCGTCGATGATCACCAGGTTGCCCAGGTCCCGGTCCAGGCCTAAGCCGCCCAGGTCCATTTCGAAGCCCGTGACGATGGCGGTGATGCGCACTTTGTCGCCGAACTCGGGGTCGTTCTCCCAGACGATGCCTTTCTTGAAGTGGTTGGCGTCGCCGGTGTACTCGGAAATCATATCGTCGATGCGTTCCAGGTCACTCATCTTGGCGCCGTGCTCGTTGTTGCCGGTGGTGATGTTCACCAGCACGTGCTTGGCGGTCTTGAGGTCGAAGTCGTTCAGGAGCGGGCTCTCGAAAGCGCCCTTCACGGCGTCTTCCAGACGGTTGGGGCCGCTGCCTTCGCCGCTGCCCATCAGGGCCATTCCGCTGTCGCGCATCATCTTGCACACGTCCTTGAAGTCCACGTTGATGTAACCGGGCTTGCTGATGACCTCGATGATGCCGCGGACGGCCGTCGCCAGCACTTCATCGGCCTTTGGGAAGGCTTCCTGGATGAGGGTGTCGCCGAAGAACTGATACAGTTTCTCGTTGTTGATGATCAGGAGCGCGTCCACGTTCTTTTCCAGCTCGTGGATGCCGTCCACGGCCTTGGACTGGCTCTCGTTGCCTTCGTTCTTGAAGGGGATGGTCACCACGGCCACGGTGAGGATGCCGCGTTCCTTGGCCATCTTGGCGATGACGGGGGAGGCGCCGGTGCCGGTGCCGCCGCCCATACCGGCGGTGATGAAGAGCATCTTGGTTCCGCAGTCCAGCACCTTGGCCGCAATCTCGTCCTGGCTTTCCAGGGCGGCGTTGCGTCCGGCGGCGGGATCGGTGCCCGCGCCCAGGCCGCCTTCGCCCATCTGGATCTTGATGGGGACTTCGCTGGAGGAGAGCGCCTGCGCATCGGTGTTGCACACGATGAAACTGCAGCCCTTGATGTTCTGCCTGTACATATAATTGACGGCATTGCATCCGCCGCCGCCCACGCCGATTACTTTGATGATGGAATTCTCGGCGGTCCAATCGTTGGGGGTGATATTGAAATCCGTATTCATTACTTGTTCTCCTCTTCTTTATTGGCGTAGTCGTATAAATCCAGGAACGTGTCTCCCACGTTCTTCCAGAAAATGTTCAGGATGCCGTTCCGCTCTCCCTTGGGCTTGGGAACCTTTACCTTCTTGGTCTTTTCCTTCTTCTTGCGGGGCTCTTCCGCCTTCCCGAAATCGTCCGGGGCGAAGAGCATATCCTCCGGGACGGGGGTCTCGTCGGTCACTTCCACTTCCACCAGTTCCTCCTCCTTCTGGACGGGGGCGATGGGGGCGCTCACGCAGTCCGGCAGTTTGTCGGCGTGGGCGGCGAGCACCATCCCGATGGCGGCGGTGGCGCTGGTGCTGTAAACGCCGCTGCCCACCGAGGCGCTGAACATAAAGCGGGGATAGCCCTTCCGCACGTCGTAGCCGGACATTTCCTTGACCAGGTTCACGAGGTTCGTCAGTTCGGCCCCGCCGCCGGTGATCACGATGCCGTTGCGGAGGGTGTTCTGCAGGCCGCTTTCCTGGATGTAGTACAGGACGGCTTCCACGACCTCGCGGGCGCGGCTGTCGATCACCTCGGAGATATAGCGCACGGGCACCTCCTTATAGGGTTCGGTGAGCCGGATCTGCAGCACTTTTTCGCTCAGGGTGGCCAGTTTCCCGGGCAGGCAGGCGCCGAAGCGCTTCTTAATCTTTTCGGCCAGGTCTTCCGAGATGGAGCACTCCGTACGGATGTCGTTCGTGATGGTCTTGCCGCCGAAGGGGATGGACGCGTAATAGCGCATAATGCCGCCGTGATAGATGGTCACGGAGGTGACGCCGGCGCCCACGTCCACGAGGGCGACGCCGCTCACGCGCTCTTCCTCGGTGAGGACAGTTCCCGCCACCACGTCCGGCAGGAAGTATTTCTTGGCCACGGCGATGTTCAGCCCGTTGAAGATCTTGTCCAGGGCCGTGGTGGCCTTGCGGTTCCCCACGAACACCTTGAAGTTGCCTTCCAGGCTGCTGGAGAGGGTGCCCACCACGTCACTTTCCACGAGCTGGATTTCGTCGTCGATGGAGAAGGACTGCGCTACGGCCCCGTAGATGATCTGGTTGTCGGGGTTGGGCAGGGGATAGGTCTCCAGCGCGATGGACTTGAGCGCCTCCACTTCCTCGGCCGATACGTAGTCGTCGGGGTTGGAGCGTTCGATGCGGGCCGATGCCGTCACCTGCGAGACTTCGCCGCGCGGCATCCCCACCACCACCTGCAGGATTTTGATCATCAGTTCCTTCTCGGCCTCGGCCACGGCGGCTGCGAGCTGCTGCGAAGCCTTGAGCGGATTGGTGATCTTGCTGTTCAGGATGCCGTCGGAGGGCGTTTCCTTGTAATAGACAATTTGCACGTCGTCACCGCTGATACGGGCGACGCAGAGTCCGAATTTCGAACTCCCCAGGTCAATCGAGGCAATGTATTTTTCTTCCATATCCTGTGTTTATTTTCTGCAAATGAGCTGTTTCCGGTAGCGCACGTCCACCGACCGGTATTCCCCGCGGTCGGCAAGGCCGCTCTTGTAATAGGCCTCCATCAGGCCCAGTTTCTCGTTCACGCGGACGGGCTGGCCGAAGAGGAAGCGCTCGTTTCCCTCGCGGGGCGTGAACACCAGGTTCTTCTTCCCGTCCACGCTGATGCGGACGATGTTCTTCTCCCATACGGTCCCCCGGAGGGTGTTCACCAGGCCGATCATCTGTGCGAGCCAGGCGGCTTCATCGGCCTTCTCGGGCGTCCCCTTGAAGCCCGCGGGAATCTTCATCGGGATGTGGCCGTCCACCACGGGAACATCGGCCCCGCCCCGCTCCTGCAGGGGGAAGACGAAGCCCGTCGCATCGGCATAGTATCCGTTGTCTCCGCACTCGAAACGCACCACCGGCTGCCGCTGGTTCAGTTCGATGTGCAGGATGCCGTCGTCCGTGAGCCAGGCCTGGCAGGAGCGCACCACGCTGTGCGCCTCCACCAGCCGCTCGATGCGGGGCAGGTCCACGCTGTCCAGCGGGAGACCGGCGAACACCCCGTATTCCTTTTCCATCCAGCCGGCCACGTCTTCCTTGTTGACGAAGCGGCGTTCCAGGGAATCGGCCACGATCACGTCCAGCGACCCCTTCCCCTGGCAGGTACGCGTGCGGCGGGACCGTACGCTCATCGAGGAGGTGACGATCCAGACGGCGGCGCAGCCAAGAATCAGGAGCAGGCCGAGTCCTCTGCGGTAGATGGGTTTCATAGGCGGCTCTTCAGCAGGTCGGTGATGGGTTCAATATAGCGGTCGATGTTTCCTGCGCCGAAGGTGGCCAGCACGTCCACGGGCTCCTGGGCGAGGTAGTCCATCAGTTCTTCTTTCTTCAAAAGCACCTTCTCCGGTGCGGTGATATCCTTGAAAATAATCTCGGAGGTGACGCCCGGGATGGGTTCCTCGCGGGCGGGATAAATGTCCAGCAGGATGAGTTTGTCCACCTTCGAGAGCGCCTGTGCGAATTCCGGGGCGAAATCCCGTGTCCGCGTGTAGAGGTGCGGCTGGAAAATGCCCGTGAGCCGGCGTCCGGGGAAGATGTCGCGGATGGAGGAGATGGCCGATGCAAGCTCGGCCGGATGGTGCGCATAGTCGTCGATGTAACTCACCGACGGGGTGTTCACGTGCACCTCCAGGCGCCGTTTCACGCCTTCAAAGGTGCCGATGGCGGCTTTCACCGCCAGCGGATCCAGCCCGTAGGTGAGGGCGATGGCCGCGGCGGCGACGGAGTTCTCCGCGTTCACCCAGCCGGGCACCCCTACGCGGACGTCTTTCAGCACGCCGCCGGGATATTTCAGGTCGTAGATAAAGCAGCCCACCGCATCCGCGTGCGGGTTCAGCGCGCAGAAATCGGCCCGCTGGTCCGTATAGTGATAGCTTAGCACGCGCGCCTTCGTGTCTTCCGGCGTGATGGGCGTCCCCAGTTTGGCGATGACGGTGCCGCTCACCTGCGAGGCGAAGGCCTTGAAGGCTTCCACCACGTGCTCGTAGTCGCCGTAGATGTCCAGGTGGTCGGCGTCCACCGCCGTGATGACCGCGATCTCCGGGAAGAGCTGGAGGAAGGAACGGTCGAATTCATCGGCCTCCGCTACAACCACGTTGTTATGGGCCATCAGGAGGTTGGTGCCGTAGTTGCGGGAGATGCCGCCCAGGAAGGCGCTGCAGCCCTCCCCGCAGGCGGTGAAAATGTGTGCCGTAAGGGTGCTGGTGGTCGTTTTTCCGTGCGTACCGGCCACGGCCAGGCAGCGCTGCCCCTTGGCGATTTCGCCCAGGGTGCGGGAGCGTTTCAGCACGGCGTAGCCTTCCTGCCGCACCTTCTGCAGTTCGCCCAGATCTTCCGGAATGGCCGGCGTGTAGACGATGAGGCTCTCGGCGATGTCCGTGGGGACGAGGTCCGGCCGGTCCTCATAGTGGACGCTGATGCCTTCCTTTTCGAGCTGGGCCGTCAGCTCCGACGGCGTGCGGTCGTAGCCCGCCACGTTGAAGCCCTTGAACTTGTAGTAGCGTGCCAGGGCGCTCATTCCGATGCCCCCGATCCCTATGAAATAAACGTTCTTCATACGAGTTTATATACTTCGTCGCAAATATCCTGAGCGGCGTGGGTGAGTGCCATCGCCAGCGCGTTTTTTTCCAGGGTCTGCCTGCGGGCGTCGTTGTGCAGCAGGCCCACGGCGGTGGAAAGCAGTTCGTCCACGGCGTCGGCGTCCCGTACCAGCATAGCGGCCTCGCGGCGCACCAAGGCCATCGCATTGTGCGTCTGGTGGTCTTCGGCCACATTGGGCGAGGGGACGAAGATGGTGGCTTTCCCCATCGCGCAGAGTTCCGAAACCGTGCTGGCGCCGCTGCGGGAAATCACCGCGTCGGCCGCCGCATAGGCGAGGTCCATCCGGCCGATGAAATCGTAGGCCGCGATGCCCTTGAGGTCCTTGTGCGCGGCCATAAACTCGTCCACGCCTTTCTTGTAATACTTGCCGCACTGCCAGATCACTTCCACGTCTTCGCCGCCGGGGCATCCGTCCTGAATCCAGTGCTTCATCGCGTTGTTCAGCGTGCCGCTGCCCAGACTGCCGCCCACCACGAAGAGGTGCTTCTTGGCGCCGTCCAGCCCGTAGAAGGCCAGGGCTTCTTTCTTCAGGGCTTCCGTAGCGGGTTTGGACACGTCCTCGCGGATGGGATTGCCGGTGAGGACGATCTTCTCCTTCGGGAAGAACTTCTCCATTCCTTCATAGGCCACGCAGATGGACTGCACGCGGCCGCCCAGCATTTTGTTGGTGAGGCCCGCGAAGCCGTTCTGCTCCTGGATCACGGCGGGAATCTTCATCCCCGTGGCCGCCCACAGCAGGGGAGCGCTGGCGAATCCGCCCACGCCGATGGCTACGTCCGGCTTGAACTCCCTGACAATTTTCCGGGCCCTGCGCACGCTGTCCAGCACGCGGAAGGGGACGGTGAGGTTGTTCATCAGGTTGCGGAAGCTGATCTTCCGCTGCATTCCCACCATCGGCAGGCCTACAATCTGATACCCTGCGGCGGGCACTTTCTCCATCTCCATCTTGCCCTCGGCCCCCACGAAAAGGATTTCAGTGGCAGGATTCAGCTGCTTGAGCTTGTTCGCGATGGACACGGCCGGGAAGATGTGGCCTCCCGTGCCGCCGCCGCTGATGATGACTCTGATTGCCTTGTATTCCATTATACGGTTGTGTCTTGTGTCCAGTTATCGTCGTGCTCGATGATGGGGTTGGCATCGGCCTCCGCTTCCTTCTTCTCCATATTCTCACGCGCGTCGCGGGAGATGGAAAGGAGGATCCCGAAGACCATCGCGAACACCAGGAAGGAGTTGGCCCCGTGGCTCACCAGCGGAAGCGTCTGTCCCGTCTGGGGCACGAAGGGCAGGTGCACGTTCACGGCCATATGCATAAACGCCTGTCCCGTGACGAGGATGATGAGTCCCGCCACGATCATCTTGTCATAGTAATTGTCGCACATCTTGGCGATGAGCGTTCCCCGGGCCAGCAGGCTGAAGTACAGCAGGATGAGGATGAGCGCGCCCCAGAGGCCGGTTTCCTCCACGATGAAGCTGAACATATAGTCGCTGAAGATCACGGGAACCTGGTATTTCTGGGTGCTGTTGCCGATTCCCTTGCCCAGGATGCCGCCCTCCTTGATGGCCAGCAGCGCGCCCACGGGCTGGTCCAGCTCGTCCTTGGCTTCCTGCCAGGCCTTCGAGCCTTTCTTGCTGCTGAGCAGCTGCTGCATCGTGGCGTCGTCGTCCTGCAGGATGCGGCTGATGGCGGTCCCGATGCGGCTACCTTCCAGCCAGCCGGCTTTGTAGGCGCCGAACATCAGGCCGATGCCCACCGCACCTGCCAGCACCACCCAGGCGATGTCGCGCCAGTCGATGCCGCCCACCAGCACCATCAGGATGAGGATGAGGCCGATGAAGAGGGCCGATGAATTGGAGCCCATCATCACCAGGAAGACGGTGCTCAGGAGCGGGAAGTAGATATAGATGATCTTCTGCCAGATGTCCTTGTTCAGCCAGGAGAGCCGGGGGAATCTGTCCGCCAGGCGCGGCACCCACTTGAATTCGCCCCGCTTGAAGGTGTCCAGGGCCCAGCCCAGGTACATCACCATAAACAGCTTCACGAACTCGAAGATGTGGATTTTCTGTCCGGCCACGATCAGCAGGCGCCGGGCGCCGTTCATCGTGCCGGCCCGCACGAAGCCGAGGTTCAGGTTCAGGGCTACAATCAGCAGCAGGAAGAAGCTCACGCCGAATCCCAGCATCGAAATCTTCCGGTACCACTGGGGTTTCCCCACGATGTAGAGCGCGAGGATGATGACGAAGCCGATGGCCACCACCTTGATCTGGTCCAGCATAATGCTCATCCGGTCGGTGCCCAGGTCGTGGGCCAGGCGCGGGGTGCTCGAGAACAGGGAAATGACGGATATGAGCATCAGGAACAGGGCGATCAGGAAGATCACCTTGTCCCCGGCGAAACGGTCCATCAGGTTGACGACCTGGCCGATGAATCCTTCTTTCTTGTTCTCTTCTTCCATTCTTTTACAGGCTGCGGACGGCAGCTTTGAACTGCTCGCCCCGGTCTTCATAGTTCTTGAACAGGTCGAAGCTGGCGCAGCAGGGGCTCAGGAGCACCACGTCGCCGGCATCGGCCATCGCAGCCGCCTTGCGGACGGCCTCATCGGCCGAACCGGCATCCTCCATCCGGGAAACCATCCCGCCGAAGGCCGCGTGAATCTTGGCGTTGTCCACGCCCAGGCACACGATGCCCTTCACCTTTTCCTTCACCAGGTCGTTCAGGACGCTGTAGTCGTTCCCTTTGTCGGTGCCGCCCACGATCCACACCACGGGCTTCTTCTGGCATTCCAGGGCATACCACGCGCTGTCCACGTTGGTGGCCTTGGAGTCGTTGATGTAGAGCACGTCCTTGATGCTCAGCACGGGTTCCAGCCGGTGTTCAATGGGCTGGAAGGTGGCCAGGGAATTGCGGATCACCTGGTTGCTGATGCCCGTCGCCTTGGCCGCCAGGGCCGCCGCCATCGAGTTGTACACGTTGTGGCGTCCGCCCAGGGCCAGGTTCTCGAGGAAGATGTCGGTCTCCTCCTTGTCATAACGGAGGACGATCTTGTCATCCTTCAGGAAAGCGCCCTGCTCGAGCTCCTTCTCCTGCGAGAAGGGAAGCATCTTGCATCGAAGCACGATCTTGGACAAGTGTCCTACGGTTATGGAGTCGTCGGAGTCGAAGATAAAACAGTCTTCGCTCGTGAGGTTCTTGGTGATCTTGAACTTGGCGGCCACGTAGTTTTCCATCTTGTGGTCGTAGCGGTCCAGATGGTCCGGGGTGATGTTGGTGATGATGGCGATGTCCGGACGGAAGTCGTAGATGTCGTCCAGCTGGAAGCTGCTGATTTCCAGTACGTAATAGTCGAAGTGTTCGGTAGCCACCTGATAGGCGTAGCTCTGGCCGATGTTACCGCCCAGGCCTACGTTCAGGCCGGCGTTCTTCAGCACGTGATAGATGAGGCTGGTGGTGGTGGTTTTGCCGTTGGACCCGGTGATGCAGATCTTCTTCGCGGAGTCGTACCGGCTCGCGAATTCAATCTCCGACACCACGCGGATGCCCTTTTCCCGCACTTTCTGCACCATGGGGACGGTCCCGGGGATGCCGGGGCTCTTCACCACTTCGTCGGCGCTCAGGATGAGTTCCTCCGTGTGCTGCCCTTCCTCAAAGGGGATGTCCCATTTGCGGAGGGTTGCGGCATATTCTTCCTTGATCTGCCCCTTGTCGCTCAGGAACACATCATTTCCTTTTACTTTTGCCAAGACTGCGGCACCCACGCCACTTTCGGCGCCGCCCAAAACTACAACTCTAGACATACTCTATCGAATCTTCAACAATGCTAACGTACTTACTGCCAGTATAATTCCTACAATCCAGAAACGGACTGTGATTTTCGCTTCGTGCTGGGCCGGAACGGGTTTGGGGAAGAGCACCGGGCCCTCGGGCGCCTTCTTGTCCTGATAATGGTGGTGCAGGGGCGTCATACTCCAGATGCGGCGGCCCTGCCCGTAGCGCTTCTTGGTGTATTTGAACCACCCGCGCTGGATGAGCACGGAGAGGCTCTCGGCGAAGAACAGCCCGCACAGGAGCGGGATGAGCAGTTCCTTGCGCATCAGTACGGCGCTCACGCCGATGATGCCGCCGATGGTAAGGCTTCCCGTATCGCCCATAAACACCTGGGCGGGGAAGGAGTTGTACCACAGGAAGCCGATGAGCGCACCCACGAAGGCGCTCATAAAGATGGCTATCTCGCCCGACCCCGGGATGTACATAATGTTCAGGAAGTTGGAGTCGATGAGGTTGCCGCCCAGCCAGGCGATGATGCCCAGCACCACGCCCACGATGGCCGATGTCCCCGCGGCCAGGCCGTCCAGCCCGTCGGTGAGGTTCGTGCCATTGGAGCAGGCGGTGATCACCAGGGCGATCATCAGCACGTAGATGGCCCATTTGGCGTACCAGCCCCAGACGCCCTTGAAGGGGGAGAGCCAGCGGTAGTCGAATTCGTGGTTCTTTACGAAGGGAATGGTGGTCTTGGTGCTCTTCACCACGTCTTCCTGGACATATCGGCCCGAAGTAACCACATCCTCGCTTTCCAGGGTGTGCTCCACGACGGCGGTCTCCACGGGCACCTTTTCGCGTACCACGATGTCCGGACTCATCCACACGGTGAGGCCGATGACAAAGCCCAGCACCACCTGTCCGAGGAGTTTGCCCTTCTCGCTCATCCCTTCCTTGTTGTGCTTGAACACCTTGATGTAGTCGTCGGCAAAGCCCAGCGCCCCGCACCAGAGGGTGCTCACGATCAGGAGGATGATATAGATGTTCGTGAGGTCGCACCACAGCAGTACGCCGCACAGGATGCTCAGGATGATGATCACCCCGCCCATCGTGGGGGTGCCTTTCTTCTGGATCTGGCCTTCCAGGCCCAGGTCGCGCACGGTTTCGCCGATCTGCTTGCGCTGCAGCAGGCGGATGATGCGTTTACCGGCCAGCATCGCCACCAGCACCGCCGTCACCGCCGCCATCATGGCGCGGAAGCTCAGGTAGTGCGTGAGGCCCAGGCCCGGGAAATCGATTCCCAGCGATTCCAGATATTTCAGCAGGTGGTAGATCATTGCATCATCATTTTGAAGGTTTCCTCGACGATTTCCTTTTCGTCAAAATGGGTTTTTTCGTGGCCGATGACCTGGTAGGTCTCGTGGCCCTTGCCCGCCAGCAGGATGGCCGCGCCTTCCGGGGCGGTGAGGATGGCGGTACGGATGGCTTCGCGGCGGTTCTCGATCACCAGGCTCTTGGCAAGGCCCTTGGGGCTGAGCCCGGCCTTGATGTCCTCGATGATGGCCGACGGTACCTCCGTGCGGGGGTTGTCCGAGGTGATGACCAGGCGGTCGGCGAGTTTCTCGGCGATCTGCGCCATCTCCGGACGCTTGGTCTTGTCCCGGTCTCCGCCGCAGCCGAACAGGCAAATCAGCTGCCTGTCGCGGCAGATTTCGCGGAGGGTCTTCAGGACGTTCTCCAGGGCGTCGGGCGTGTGGGCGTAGTCGATCACCACGGCCAGGCCTTTCGGCCCGCGGAGATTCTCCAGGCGGCCCGGCGCGCTGCCCAGCCTGGACAGGGCGATGAGCGTTTCCTCGGGCTTTGCGCCCAGGCACACGGCCGCACTGTAGATAGCCAGCAGGTTGTAGGCGTTGTGCGTGCCGATGAGGCGGCACCAGGTCTCCACGCCGTCGATCTTGAGCTGCATTCCGTCGAAGCTCTGCTCCAGGATGCGGGCGGTGTGGTCCGCCAGGCCCCGCACCGAATAGGTGACAACCCTGGCCGCAGTATTCTGCACCATCACCGGGCCGTTTTTGTCGTCGGCATTCACAAGGGCGATGGCTTCCGCGGGCAGGTTGTCAAAGAAAAGTTTCTTGCAGCGGAGGTATTCCGCGAAGGTCTTATGGTAATCCAGATGGTCGTGCGTGAGGTTCGAGAAGATGCCCAGGGCGAACTGCAGGCCCGTCACGCGGTCCTGTTCCACGCCGATGGAACTCACCTCCATAAAGCAGTACTCACAGCCCTTGTCCACCATCCGGGCCAGCAGGCTGTTCAGCGTCACGGGATCCACCGTGGTGTTTTCGGTCTCCAGGCGCTCGTCGCCCACGTAGTTGGCGATGGTCGAGAGCAGGCCGCACTGATATCCCAGCGAGCGGAACAGGTTGTACAATAAGGTAACCGTGGTGGTCTTGCCGTTGGTGCCGGTGATGCCCACCAGGGTGAGCTTCCGCGACGGATGGTCGTAGAACGCGTCGGCCGCCAGCGCCAGCGCCCTGCGGCTGTTTTTCACCACTTCGAACGTAACTCCGGAGGATATAATGCTCCGGGGGGACTCCGTTCCGCTTCGCTTCACTCCGGCCCCTCCCATTGTCTCCTGCGTCCCTTCGGGACTTGTATCCAACGGGCCCCTCCCCCTATACTCGTCCGGGGGTGGACAAGCCCCCCGGAGCATTATATCCTCCGGGAGTTCTTCGCAAATGATCCCCGCGGCGCCTTTGGCGATGGCATCCGCGATGTACGCGTGACCGTCGCTGGCGTAGCCGCGCACGGCCACGAAGAGCGCTCCGGGAATGACCTTCCTGGAGTCGGCGGTAATCAGTGTGAAGTCCTTATAGTTCATTTCTCTTCGCTCATTTCGGGGACGCTGCCGACGCAGCGGATTTCCTTGCGCCAGTCGCTGTCCAGTGCGTAAATCTTGTCCACGATCTCACGGACGGCCAGGGCGGGCATCGTGCCGCCGTAGAAGCTCTTTCCGGAGAGGTAGGAGTAAACGGTCACGAGGATGGTGTACTTGGGGTCATCGGCCGGGAAGAATCCCACGAAGGTACCCTGGTTCTTGTGCCGGCCGTAGGCGTCGTGATAGGGGTCCGCGCTGCCCTTGCGCTCCTCGGGGGTGAGGACCACGCGGGCGGTGCCGGTCTTGCCGGCCACCGAGAGTTTCGCCGTCTTCAGGCGGGTGGCGGTGCCGCTGTTCACCACGGCGCGCAGAGCCCGCGTGACGGTATCGGCCGTAGCGGCGCTGCAGATGCTCTCGTTGAGGGCCGACGGGACGAAGCGCTTCACCACGGCGCCGTCCGGGCTCTCCACGCTCTCCACCAGGTAGGGCTTCATCATCCGGCCCTTGTTGGCGATACCGTTGTAGAAGGTCGCCACGTGCAGGGGCGTCACGCTTAGGCTGTAGCCGTAGGCGGTGGTGCCCAGGGTGGTGCCGGACCAGCCGGGCGTGCCCGGACGGTTCACCACCGGACGTCCCAGGCCTGTGATGTCGAAGTCGAAGGCTTCGCCCAGGCGGTAGGAGTAGATGTGGTCGAAGAGCTCCTGCGGGTTGTTCCCGTAGTAATGTTCGGCCAGGTAGGCGAACACGTAGTTGGAGGAAATCTCGAAGCCGTGCATCACGCTGATTTCGCGGCGTCCGGTTTCCCGCTGATAGTCCAGGATATGGACGTCCTGGTTGTATTTGGGGACCACGCCGTTGTTGGTGGGGATGGTCTGTTCGAGCGTTTTCACGAAGCCGTCTTCCACCACGGAAAGCAGGGTGACGGTCTTCATCACGGAGCCCTGTTCGCCCACTTCGCGGAGGGCCAGGTTTTCCCGTTCCCACAGGACGGTCTGCGGCGTGGCGCCGCGGGAGAGGTTCACCATCGCGCGGATGGCGCCCGTCTTCGCTTCCATAATGATGCAGATGCCGGCGCGGATGTCCTCGTTGGCGTTGATCTGGGCGCGGAGGGCTTTGTCGGCAATGTCCTGGAAGTCGATGTTGAGGGTGGTGCGGATGCTGTTCCCGTCCACCACTTTCACCACGGCCGAATCCAGGTCGCGGACGGAGTGGCCGCCCTCGGTGACCCGGCGGTATTCATACCCTTCCGTTCCGTGCAGTTCGGCGTCGAAGCTGGATTCCAGGCCGATGCGGTTCTGCTCCTTCACGTAGCCGATCACGCGGCGCGCCAGGGAGTCGTAGGGATAGATGCGCTCTTGGTGCTCCTCGTCGATGAGTCCGCCGGCGTTCCTTCCGTCCTGGAACAGCGGGAACTGCCGCACGCGCTCGAGGGTGCTCAGGTCCACGTTCTTCTTAATCAGGAGGTAGCGGCTGCCTTTGGCGCGGCCGTTCAGGATGGCGGCGGCCCATTCGTCGGCGTTCTTAGAGGGGAATTCGGTGGCGAGGCACTTGGCCAGCTGACGGGCTTTGTCCCTCCAGACGCCTTCCAGGCTGTCTTTTCCTTCCTCGATGTACTTCTGCTTGAGGACGGTGCAGTCCATATGGAGGTCGTAGAGGGGGGCCGATATGGCCAGCGGCCGGCCGTCGGTGGCGAGGATTTTCCCGCGCACGGGCGTGTCCGTGTATTTTTTGACAGTGGGCCGGAAGAGGCCGATCACCTCCTGCGGCACAGTGTAGCTGGTCTGGATCTTGACAATCCAGATCAGAATCAGGATCCCCAGCGCCATAAACACCAGCGACAGGAAGAACATCACCACGTGGATGCGGTCACGTCCTACGATCTGATCCTTTATTTCACTGTCCTTTCTCATCTGGTCTTAATCACTGTGGCGGGTTCGGTGGGAAGGGTTGCCTCCGATCCCAGTTCCTTCAGGCGGATCTGGGCCGCCGATGCGCTGTGCAGCTTTACAAGGGCCGCTTCCTTTTCCGCGTGGTGGATGCGCAGTTTCTCCAGCGCGGCTTTGTTCTCGCTCACCCGGGCGAGGGTTTTGTCCACCTGCAGGCCCAGGAGGATGGTGGCCCACATCAGGAGGAACAGGTAGAGGATGTGCATCAGGAATTTGTCGGCCCTCAGGCGAAGGAGCAGTTCCCCTTCGCGGATGGCCTTGAAGGCGTTCCGGATGCTGTGCCAGACTCTCGTGGCCATTATGCGGTCCTCCTCCGGGCTACCCGGAGCTTCGCGCTGCGGGCGCGGGTGTTTCCGGCGATTTCTTCTTCCTGCGGGACCACGGGTTTGCGGTTCACGGCCTCCAGGGGGGCTGTGCTGTTTCCGTAGAGGTCCTTCTGCTCCAGTCCTTCCACGTTCCCGGTCTTGATGAAGTTCTTCACCATCCGGTCTTCCAGACTGTGGTAGGTGATCACCACCAGCCGGCCGCCGGGCTTGAGGCTGCGGGCGGCTCCGTCCAGGAACTTCTCCAGGGAACGCATTTCCTGGTTCACCTCGATGCGGAGGGCTTGGTAGACTTTGGCCAGCACTTTGTGTTCAGCGCCTTTCGGGAGCATTCTGGCGATGGCCTTGTCCAGGTCTCCGGTGGTTTCCAGCGGCCTTTCGGCTCGGGCTTCCGCGATGAGGCGGGCCATCTGGCGGGCGCCGTCCACCTCTCCGTAGAGTTTCAGGATGCGCTCCAGATCGGCCTCGCCGTAGCGGTTCACCACCTCGCGGGCGGTGAGTTTTCCCTCCCGGTTCATCCGCATATCCAGCGGGGCCTCCTCGAAGCGGAAGCTGAAGCCGCGTTCGGCGGTGTCGAACTGGTGGCTCGACACGCCCAGATCTGCGAGGATGCCGTCGAACACTGCGTGTTCTCCGCCATCCGGTTCCCCTGAGGGGGCGCTGGCCCCTACCACCCCCCGCGGCTCCGCCGGGCGCTCTGCAGAGCGCCTTTGGTCCTCCAGGGCAAGCTGGGTCGCATAATTTTCGATGAACCGGAAGTTGTTGTGAATGAGGGTGAGCCTCGCGTCTTTTTGGGCGCGGGCTATGGCATCGATGTCACGATCGAAGGCGATGACTCTTCCGCCATCGTTTAAGCGTGAAAGTAGGGCAGCGGTGTGACCACCGCCTCCGAAAGTGGCATCGGCGTATGTTCCGTCGGGATTTGTGACCAGCGCGGAGATACTTTCCGCCAGTAGCACAGGGATATGATATTCGGACATTTCTGAGACCTCCTTACTTTCTTTCGGATAGTCTCAGTGCGGTTTGTTTGAACTCCTCGTCCGTGAGAAGATCCCCCTTGCGAGTTTCGGGGTTCCAGATCTGGAGTTTGTAGCCCACGCCGCCGAATACCACCTCTTTGGTAATACCTGCACTTTCAAGTAGCTGCGACGGGATGTTCAGCCGCCCCAGCTTGCTGTCCAGCACCAGGGTGTAAACGCCGTCGTTGTACTTGGTCCAAAAACTGGCGTCGGAAGTATTCAGTTCGGGGTCTATACCGTCCAGCACTTTCTGGCTGCGCTTCTCCCATTCCTCTTCGGGGAACAGGTCCAGGCAGCACTGCTGGACGTTTTTCTTGACAATCAGGGTCATATTCTGGGCGCCGCCGCGTACCATCGCGTCGCGGAAGGCGGCAGGGAGCACGATGCGCCCCTTGTCGTCTACCTTTCCGGCTGCCGTTCCGTAGAATCTGACCATAATTGCTGTTAAACTTATACTTTCACGCTTTGAGTGCAAAGGTAAGCAAAATTTTCCATTTTATTACACTTTCTTCCAAAATTTTCCACAATTTTATCAACAGGGATTTTTTCGTATCTTTGTGACAGGATGAACGTCTTTGTTTATGCTATGCGCATCAAAGACTTATGCCCGGATGAAAGGCCCCGGGAAAAAATGCGCCTGAGGGGCGCGAAGGCCTTGTCGAACGCCGAACTGCTGGCTATTCTGCTGGGCAGCGGCACCGGAGAAAAAAGCGTGACGGACATCGCCCAGGAGCTGATGGTCCGCGCCGACGGCAGGTTGTCCCTGCTGGATGCGATGCCGCTGGAGCGGCTCGTCGCCCAGCCGGGGGTGGGGGAGGTGCGGGCCGCGACCATTGTCGCTGCCCTGGAACTGGGCCGCCGGATGGTGGAGGAAAGCGTCCTTCTTCAGGGCCGGTCCGTGGGCTCGCCGGAAGCGGTTTTCCGCCTGATGCTGCCCACCCTCAAAAACCTGGACCACGAGCAGTGCTGGGCCGTTTTCCTAAATAAAAACAATATCTTCCTGGGAAAGGAAATGCTCACTTCCGGAAGCCTGGAAAAGACGGTCATCGATCCCGCCCGCATCCTCCGCCGCGCCATCGAAAAACAGAGTTCCTCTATCATCCTGGTGCACAATCACCCCTCCGGGGATCCGTTCCCCAGCCCGGCGGATATCCGCCAAACGAATCAGGTGAAAAAGGCCCTCGACACCGTGGGGATCTCCCTTCTGGACCACGTCATCGTTTCCGCCGACCGCTTCTATTCCTTCTCGGAGGAAAGAACCGGCACCCTCGCCCCGTAAGCACTAAGGCCCCCAAACGCTCACCGACGGTTTTCGGTCAGGGTTGGGAGGCTGGGGTCCGGGGGACTCCGGTCGCTGCGCTCCCTCTCCACCGAATAGCGGGGCGTCCGAGGTGGTCCAAAAAATCACCGACCACGGACGAATTTGGACCACCTCGGACGGTCAGGCGTGCGGCTAAAGCACGAATACTGTCACAGGAGGCGGAAAGTGTGCTTTAACGGGACTCCAGAATGTCGTTAAAGCACGAAAACGGTCATGGAAGGCAGAAAGTGTGCTTTAACGGGGGTGGAAAGGGCCACTAAAGCACGAAAACCATCACAGGAGGCGGAAAGTGTGCTTTAATGACGGCGATGGTTGTCATTGTTGCTCTTGTCGTCAGAATACATTATATTTGTACATCTAATCTGTATCGGCTATGAAACTTGTCAACATCGGGGAACAGTCCTCAGCACTGAACAGCATTATGGCGGAAATCCGCGACGCACGCATCCAGAAGGACAGCCTGCGCTTCCGCTTCAACCTGGAAAGGGTGGGCGCCATCTTCGCCTACGAAATCTCCAAAACGCTGCCTTCGTCCCCCGAAGACGTGCATACGCCGCTGGGTGTCGCCACGGTTACGACCCCGGACGAGGAACCGGTGATTGCCGGCATCCTGCGCGCCGGCCTGCCGCTGCAGAACGGTATGTTGCAGGTGTTCGACCACGCGCAGAGCGCCTTCCTCACCACTTTCCGGAAACTCGGCAAAGGCGACTACTTCAAGGTTACGGCAGATTACTGCTCCTGCCCTTCCGTAGAAGGCCGGGTGCTCATCCTGGCCGATGCGATGGCCGCCACCGGTGAATCCTTCATCGTAGCGATGCAGAAACTCCGCCACGAGGCGGGCGAGCCTTCGCACATCCATCTGGTGTGCCCCATCGCCAGCCGCTATGCCGTGGATCAGCTCCTCCAGAAACTGGACGACAATCACACGCTGTGGGTAGCCGCCATCGACGAGGAACTTACCAGCCACAACTACATCATCCCCGGTCTGGGCGATGCCGGAGACCTGGCCTTCGGGGAAAAGGCGTAATGAAGAAAGTCTACATCGAGACATATGGGTGTCAGATGAACGTCAATGACACCGAGGTCATCTTCGCCATCCTCTCCGATGCCGGATACGAACGCACGGAAGTGATGGAAGAAGCGGACCTGGTGATGGCGAACACCTGCTCCATCCGCGACAACGCGGAGCAGCGCATCTGGGGCCGTATCGAGGTGTTCCATCAACTGCGCAAATCCAGGTCCGGTGTCCTTGTGGGCATCGTGGGCTGTATGGCCGAACGCCTGAAGGACAAGCTCCTGGATACGCACAAAGTTGATCTGGTGGTGGGCCCGGACGCCTACCGCAGCCTGCCTAAACTCCTCGCTGCAGTCACCCCGGACAGCCCCCAGATCGACGTCCTCCTGTCCCGCTCCGAGACCTATGCCGACATCACGCCGGTGCGCACGGACAGGAACGGGATATCGGCCTTCATCTCCATTATGCGCGGCTGCAACAACGTGTGCTCCTACTGCGTGGTGCCCTACACCCGCGGGGCCGAGCGTTCCCGGGACGCACACACCATCGTCCGCGAGGCCTGCGACGTCTATGCAAGGGGGTACAAGGAGGTGACCCTGCTGGGGCAGAATGTGGACAGCTACCTGTGGAAATCGGCCTCGGAAACGGTGAACTTCGCCGGGCTGCTGGAAAGGGTGGCCGATATCGCCCCGGACCTCCGCGTGCGTTTCGCCACTTCCCACCCCAAGGATATCTCCGACGAAGTGATCGCCGTGATGGCGTCCCGTCCCAACATCTGCAAGCACATTCATCTGCCCGTGCAGAGCGGCAGCTCCCGGATGCTGGAGCTGATGCGCCGCAAATACGACCGGGAATGGTACCTGGAGCGCGTTGCGGCCATCCGCCGGGCGATGCCGGACTGCGGCCTCACCACGGACGTCATCGCCGGATTCTGCAGCGAGACGCTGGAAGACCACGCCCAGACGCTTTCCCTGATGGAAGAGGTGGGCTTCGACTGGGCCTTTATGTTTGCCTATTCAGACCGCCCCGGCACCCTGGCCAACCGCGCGATGCAGGACGATGTTCCCGCGGCCGAAAAGAACCGCCGCCTGAACGAAATCATCGAACTGCAGAACCGCAAGTCCCTCGAGCGTTACCGCGCACAGATAGGCCGCACCCTGGAAGTGCTGGTGGAAGGCCCCTCCAAGCGCGATCCTTCGCAGCTCTGCGGACGCGCCTCCAACAACATGATGTGCGTATTCCCCGCCTCCGGCCGCTCCAAGGGGACCTATACCGTCGTGAAGGTGATCGACTGCACTTCCGCCACCCTCATTTGCGAGTAGCTTCGGCACAAAAACTGCAGAGAGTGAGAAAAAAACACTATCTTTGTAATGGTGAAAACCATTAAGCATATCGGCCTGGTCCTGCTGACGGCGCTCCTGCTGTGCAGTTGCGGCGTGTCCAAGGTGAAGGATATCTCCCTCTCCTCGGTGGGTATCGCCTACATAGTTCCCACCTCCCTGCGTTCGATGGACGGGAAGCTCCTCCTGGGCATCAACAATCCCGCGATGAGCTTTGCCGTGAACGAGGTGACGGGGACGGTGCGCTACAACGAAAAGGAGATCGCCCATTTCTCCACCGGCAGCATCGAGCTGGAGGGGAAGACGGACCAGGTGTATGAACTTCCCTGTTCGGTGGAACTGGCGGAAGGCGCCTCGCTCCTGGATGTGCTCATCATCGCCTCCAAGCGCTCACTGCAGGGTTTGAAGGCCGATGTAGACGTCCACGCCGCCCTCAAGAAAAACGGTGTCCTGCGTGCTCCTTTCCAGTTCCGGGACCTGGATCTTTCCTCATTCTCCAAAAAGTGATGAAAAAGCTTCTCCTCATACTCGCCACCCTGCTCCTGAGCGCCGTTGCGCTGCGGGCGCAGGAAGAATTCGAGCCCGAAGTACAGCTTCCGGCCGCGATGGACTCCACCCTGCTGGGACGCAGCATCTTCTCGGTCATCGGCCCCGGCATCGAGATTATCCAGTCCACTGCCACGCGGCAGGCGCTGGACAGCTACGTGCGCAGCAACGCCGGCAAGACTCTTTCCGGCTACCGCATCCGCGTCTATTACGACAACGGTCCCCAGGCCCGCGGACGCTCCGGCGCTATAGCATCGGCCCTGAGGGAACAATTGGGCGTGGCGGTATACCGCTCCTTCGAGAGCCCCAACTATAAGGTGACGGTGGGGGATTTCCGCAGCAAGGAAGAGGCCCTGCGCATCTACAACGCCCTCAAGGGCACATATCCCACGGCCTATATCATCAAGGAGACCATCAATTATCCCCGGTAATGGCAGGCATCAAACAGGGACTGGAACAAAAGCAGACGCAAAAGCTTTCACCGCTTCAGATTCAGACCATCAAACTGATCGAGATGCCGGTGCAGGCCCTGGAGCAGCACGTGCGGGAGGTCCTGAACGACAATCCCGTGGTGGATGACGATGCCCCCAAGCGGGAGGACGAACCCCGCGACGTCTCCATCTCCGAAGTGGAGGAAAAGGAGCAGAGCGGCGGTTCCCTGGAAGAGAACTACGGTCCGCAGGACGACGACATTCCTTCCTACAACCTCCACGTCAACAACTGGGGCAAGGACGAACGTCCGGAATACAACACCTTCTCGGTGAAGCAGAGTTTTACCCAAAGCCTGCAGGAGCAACTGGGCTACCGCAATCTCACGGACCACGAGCGCACGGTGGCGTCCTTTATCATCGGCTCACTGGATGAAGACGGGTATCTCCGCAGGGACATCGAATCCCTGGTGGATGACCTCGCCTTCCGCGCGAACATAGAATCATCGGCCGAAGAAGTGGAGAAGATGCTCCGCGTGATCCAGCAGTTCGAACCCTCCGGCGTGGGCGCCCGCGACCTCCGCGAATGCCTCCTCATCCAGCTGGAGGACAAGAAGCGCACGCCGTCGGTGGAGAACGCCATCCGCGTGCTGGATACGCAGTTCGACGCCTTCAAGAATCGGCATTTCCAGAAGATTATGGCCCGTCTGCACCTCTCCGAGGAAGAGATGAAGGCCGTGCTGGACGAGGTTCGCCGGCTCAATCCCAGCCCGGGCGGCCAGATCGACGACTCCTACAACGACCAGGCCCAGCAGGTGGTGCCGGACTTCCGTCTGGACTACGAAAACGGGCAGCTCATTCTGTCGATGCCGCGATTCAACATCCCGGAGCTGCGCATCAACCGCAAGTATTCGGAGATTATGGAGACCGGCCGGGTGTCGGAGTCAAAGGCCGATAAAGAAGCCGCCGCCTTCGTCAAGCAGAAGATCGATTCGGCCAAGTGGTTCGTGGAGGCCCTCCGTCAGCGGCAGAATACCCTCCAGAGTACGATGCAGGCCATCGTGGACTATCAGCACGACTATTTCGTGGACGGTGACGAGAGCAATCTGAGGCCGATGGTCCTGAAAGACATCGCCGAAATCACCGGCTTCGACATCTCCACCATCTCCCGCGTGGTGAACAGTAAGTGGATTGAAACCCACTTCGGCATTTTCCCGCTGAAGTACTTCTTCTCCGAAGGGTTGGAAAACTCCGAGGGCGAGGAAGTCTCCACCCGCGAAATCAAGAAAGCCCTCCGCGAAATGGTGGAAGGGGAGGACAAGCACAATCCTCTCACGGATGACGAACTGGTGGACGGCCTCTCCTCCCGCGGCTACAAAGTCGCCCGCCGTACCATCGCCAAATACCGCGCACAGCTGGACATCCCCACCGCCCGGTTACGCCGGGAGCTGTAGGGCTTTCCGTCGGTTTTTTTGTCAGGGCCGGAAGGCAGGGGTCCGGGGGACTCAGTCGCTCCGCTCCTTCGGCCCCTCCCATTGCGTCGTGCCCTGTCGGGCACTACTTCGGGCCCCTCCCCCTATACTTGTCCGGGGGTGGACAAGCCCCCGGACCCCTGCCTCCCGGCCCTTCCCTCAACCGCAGGTCTGGTGCCTTGCAGTGAAATCTCAGCATTTATTGTGATTAGTCAATAATATTGCTTAATTTGTGGAGTCTGGTTCTCCATCCACGAGTTCCGTGGGAAAAAGGTGATGCTGGATTATGATCTGGCAAAGTTGTACGGTGTTGAAACCCGCACACTAAAACAATCTGTTAGACGAAATATCGAGCGATTCCCATCCGATTTTATGTTTGAACTGACAGATGAAGAATGCACTGTTCTATCTTCAAGATCACAATTTGTGACCTTGAACGACGGTGTCGTCTTGAGGAGAAGAAAAATGAGCCTCGCCCAAAAATCGTTTTTTAGTTATTAGCGGCACATACGATGGACAATGTTTGACCGAAGATTCTTGCATCAGTGAGTAAATAATCTTTTCCATCCCTTTCCTAGGCTTAATACCATGTTTTCCAAATATAGACGGGATAACACCAGCAACACGAAAACCCGGCCTTAGCGTGCCGTTGCTGTTTAGAAAATGCACGAATAACACGAAAAACCGGGTTTAACGTGCCGCTCGTGCTATGGAGATTGCAGCGACAGTGTCGCATCCATCAACCAAGCGTCCGCGGTGGTCCAAAAAATGACCGACCACGGACGAAAAAGGCCGAAAACGTCCGCGGTGGTCCCAATCGTGGACCACTACGGACGCCCAAGGCGCGCACAACCTTTCTATTTGGTACACATTTCGCTGAAGTGAAAGAGAACCAACACCGCCCGACTTATGAAACGCTTTGTACTCTTTCTTCTTGCGCTGATCTGCTGTACGGCCGTGAACGCGCAATATGTGGTCTCCGACAAGTATATGCTCTGGTTCGAGGATTCCGGAAACGAGGTGATTACCCGAAAGGCCGTGTGGTGCGAGGAGGACTATCAGGACCTGTGGAATGGCTGCCAGGTGCGCGTTACCAGCAGCCGGATTTATATCTACAGGGATGGCTATTCCATCCTTTACGGCGATGAAATCAACCTGCTCTATAACGGCTATTATCGCGTGAGGCGCGGGAAGACCTGGTATCTGGCCGATGAAGACGGCGACACGGTGAGTGGCATCTACGGCAGTGAAATCCTATATTATCCCTGGGGCTATGTCGCCGTGAAGCGGAGCTCCGGCTACTGGGACGTGTACTACTGCAACGGGCGGAAACTGGACTTTTATTCCGATGAGTCTCCCGTCATCTATTCCAACGGCTGCTGGGGCGTCCGGCACGGACGCTATTGGTATGTCTATGATACCGCCGGCGACCAGCTGGACGGAGTGTACGGCGACACCGTCACTCTTCTGAATGACGGCCGATGGAAATGCGTCCGCGGAAACTACGTTTCCTACGAAAAATGATTACTGCACGAAGGCCACGATTTCGGCCTTCTCGACTTTGGAGCCCTGCTTGCCCAGGACTGCAACGATGCGGCCGTCCACGGCGGATACCACATCTTCCATCCCGTAATAGGTCTGCACGTGGCCGATAACCTCGCCGGCCTTCACGGCGCGGCCCACGATGGGGGCGGAGGAAGCGTCGTCCACATCCAGTTCCCAGAGCAGCTGGCCCTCGACGGGGCACTGGACGGGGGTGGCCGAAGGGTACTTCGCCATATAGTCCTCAACGGAGAACTTGGGCATTTCCACCACAGGACGCTCGATGACGATGGGGGCGCCGGCCTTGGCCTTCAGTTCGGCCAGTTCCGTGTTGAAGCGCTCCTTGGCGAGGCCGCTCCTGTAATCCCTGTACTGACGCTCGTGCATGGCCAGTTCGAAGAGTTCTTCGTCGTCCTGGCCGCAGTCCCAGCCCTCCTCTTTCATCATCGCGCGGAACTTCGGGAGTTCGTCCGGATAGTTGTCCTGCGGGTTGCAGGTGGTGAACTCGAGGCCTTTTTCTTTCGCCAGGGCCACGATTTCCGGAGCCAGTTCGCCGGGGAGTTTGCCCATATGCCCGAGGATCATTCCCCAGGTATCCTTGTCGATGGTGCTCCAGCGGGGCTTGTCCTGCAGCATATTGAAAAGGTTCATCAGGGCCGTGTTCTTCACATATTGGCTGAAGGGCGTCACGAGGGGCGGATAGCCCAGGCGCGGCCACACGTATTCCACTTCCTCGAAGAGTTTCACCATCAGGGTGTCCAGGCTCATCTCCGGCCGCCCGTGGGCGCGCTGGGTGGCGTTGATGGCGCCCTGGAAGCCTTTCAAATCGGCCATCATCGAGCCCATCATGCCGCCGGGCAGGCCGCAGCCCACCAGGAGGGAGGTCATCCGGGCGTTGGAGGGGTTGATCCAGTAGCCCAGGAAGTCGTCGATGAACTTCTGCGTGAGGCGGCGCACCTCCATATAGGCGTCCATGTTGAGGTCTTTTACCAGGAAGCCGTCGGCCTTGAGCATTTCGCGGATGGTGATCACGTCCGGGTGTACCTTGCCCCAGCTGAGCGGCTCTACGGCCACGTCCAGATAATCCGCGCCGGCGCGGGCCACTTCCAGCATTGAGGCCGTGGAGAAACCGGGGCCCGTGTGACCGTGGTACTGCACCTTGAGGTGCGGGTATTTCTTCTTGATATCGGCCACCAGTTCGCCCAGGACGCTGGGACGGCCGATGCCGGCCATATCCTTGAGGCAGATTTCATCGGCCCCGTACTCCACCACTTTGTCTACGACATCCATATAGTAGGCCACCGTATGCACCGGGCTGTGCGTGATGGAAAGGGCTACCTGGCTGATCATCCCGGCTTTTTTCGCGCCGACGACAGAGCCTTTCAGGTTGCGGTGGTCGTTCAGGCCGCAGAAACTGCGGGCGATGTCCGTACCCTGGGCCTTCTTCACCTTGAACATCAGCTCGCGCACATCCAGCGGAACGGGGTTCATCCGCAAGGCGTTGAGGCCGCGCTCCAGCATATGCGTCTCGATTCCGGCCTTGTGGAAAGGCGCGGTCCAGGCCCGCACGGCCTTGTTGGGATTCTCGCCGAAGAGGAGGTTCACCTGCTCGAAAGCGCCGCCGTTGGTCTCCACGCGGTCGAAGCAGCCCACGCCGATGATGGCCGGTGCCACCTCTACTAACTGGTCCACCCGGGGGACGTATTTCCCGGAACTCTGCCACATATCCCTGTACACCAGGGAGAACTTGATTTCTCGTTTAGCCATAGCAGAACAAAGGTACGAAATTAATTTTGCAAAACCGGAAAATATCCTTACATTTGCAGTCCCAAACACGGTGGATGTAGTTCAGCTGGTAGAGCATCGGATTGTGGTTCCGAGTGTCGTGGGTTCGAGCCCCATCATCCACCCTAACAAAAAGGCCTGCCTTATCGGCGGGCCTTTCGTGTGTTTAGAAATCGATTTCTACCGGCGGGGCGGTGAAGGAGCTGATGACGGCCTTCGCGTCCTTTAGGAAGTAGACGGCGGTGTTGTCATCGTTCTCGTCGTACATCCGCCGAAGGCCCGGATTGGCGTCCAGCATAGCCTTCTTGATCTCCACGCGCGGGTCTTCCTGGAGCGTGGCGGAGATGCGGAGCCATCGGCCGTCCGCTGCGTTGTAGGCGCAGATGGCCACCTTGGGATTCGCGGCAATCTGCTTCGCGACGTTCTTTACGTGGCCCGTCTGGATGTACAGCTTGCCCTCAATGATTTCGGCCGTCCCGAAAGGACGAACCTGCGGCTGGTCGCCGTCGACGGTTGCCAGGAAATAACAGCCTGCCTGGTGCAGGAAATCTCTTACCTGTTGCATATTCTCTGTGTTTGCCGATTGATACGTTGCAGGGTCCGGTGTCGCCGGCTCATCGGCGGCCTGTTCGCCCCCGCATTTGCACGCGGTGACGCCTAAAACCGCTGCCGCCAGCGCAAGGATGTGGTAGATAGTCTTCATATCGCTGTTAGTACGTCGTCTGGGTTACTTCCCACGCTCCTTCCTCGTTCTTCTGGAGGACGTGGCAGGTGAGGTTGACGCCGGAAGGGGTCCAGTCGCCCTGCTTCAAGGGGATGCTGAGCAGTGCGTAGTCCTCTTCCAGGGCGCTTTCGTCTTCCACCGCGGCGGGGTTCTCGTCGCCGCCGTCGTGGTAAAGGATGAGGGTGATATAGTTGGTGGCCTTTTCCTTTTCGTATTCCACCGTGAAGGTATGCAATAAATCGCTGTTCTTGAGCCGATAATAGGTGAGTCCCAGATTCAGGTAACTCGGGGTGATGTTGTAGAACGCCAGGCTCACGGGGTCGTGGGCGGTAGGCACGGTCTCTCCCGCGAGAGTGACGGGAAGGGTGGTCACCTCCGTGGAATTCTTGAGGGTGATGTCCAGATCCACGTTCAGGATGTCGAAGAGCAGGAAATAGCGCTGCCCCTCCACCGTGGGAATGGGAACCTTGTCCGAGGCCACATTCTTGATGGTGAAAACCGTCCCATAGTCGTTAACAAGCTGCCCTTCGGTCAGCGTGACGAAATCCTGGACGTTGGACTGGTTATAGGTGCCTTCCAGTTTACAGGACCATGCTGCAGCGAGGCAGCACACGAGGAGGAGGAAATACTTTTTCATAACTTCTTTTTCTTGCGGGTGGGTTTGGCGATGATCTGGATGTCCAGGTCCTCGATGGTGTATCCCTTGAATTTGCGCCGTTTGAGCTGCTGGGCCACCAAAAGGGAAAGCTGCTCATCCTCCACGTTGCGGAAGGTGTGGTTCTCCCGGTCATAAAGGTGGAGGTGCCGGCGCGGATCCACGTCGAAATACATTATGTTGTTCCCCGAGGGCCGGCGGTTGTAGATGTGTTCGTCGGCGAGTTGGGAAAGGATGTTATAGACCGTGGTAGTGTTCACGGGCGTGCCGCGCTGGAACAGCAGAATCTGTACGTCTTCGGCCGATGCGTGCACCAGCTCCATCATCGCTTCGTGCACCAGCAGCCGCTGCCGGGTGGCGCGGAGGCCGTGCCGCCGGAGCTGGGTGCGGAACTCTTCCAGCGTGGGGATGGGATGACGCAGCTTAACCATAACTCAGGCGTTCAGGAGGGCGCGGGCGTTGGCCACGGCCTCGGGGGTGATGGTGGCGCCGGAAAGCATCCGGGCGATTTCCTGTATGCGGGCCGATGCATCCAGCAGCCGCATCGAGGTGACGCCGGCCTGCTTGGACACCAGGAAGTGGGCCTCTCCCTTGGCGGCTACCTGCGGCAGGTGGGTGATGGCGAGGACCTGCATCGAGCGGCCCATTTCGCACACCAGCGAGCCCATTTTGTCGGCCGTGCCGCCGGAGACGCCGGCGTCGATTTCGTCGAACACCAGCGTGGGCATATGCCGGTAGCGGGCCATTTCGGCCTTGATGGCGAGCATAATCCGGGAGAGTTCGCCGCCGGAGGCCGATTTGGAGACATCGGCCACAGCCTGGGCCGACGGGCCGAAGCGGAAGAACACGCGGTCGCGTCCGTTTTCGCCGGGCGTGACCTCTTCCAGCGCAACCTCGAAACGGGCGCCGGCAAGGTCCAGCCGGTGCAGCAGCGCCATAATGGCCTGGGCGAAGGGTTCCGCCCCGGCGAGGCGCTGTTCGTGCAGGGCGTCGCAGAGCCTGAGATGCCGCTGCGTGGCTTCAGTCAGTGTTTTTGCGGCCGCGGCCACGGCATCCTCCAGCCCGGAGGCGTCCAGCACGAGCGCGGCCAGGCGGTCCCGTTCGGCCATCAGTTCCTCAACGGAACCGGCGCCGTATTTGCGCATCAGTTCGTACAGCAGACTCAGCCGCTCCTCCACCTGCTCCAGCCGTCCGGGGGAGACTTCCAGCGCATCAAAGGCGTCGGAAACGGAAGACGCGATGTCTTCCACTTCCAGCCGGGCCGATGCCAGCCGGTCGGCAAGATCCTGCATCTGCGGGACGAAGGCGCCGGCCTTCTCCAGAAGCCGGGCGCTCTCGCGCAGCTGCTGAGAAGGGGAGGGAACGGCATCCTCGGCGCCTTCCAGAAGGCCCCGGGCCGCACCCAGGGTTTCCTTGATTTCTTCGGCGTGGGCGAGCTGCTTCTGCAGGGCTTCCAGTTCTTCCAGTTCTCCGGCGACCAGCTTCGCCTGGTCCAGCCGCTCGAAGCGGCTTTGGTTGTAGTCCTGCTGGTCACGGGCCTGCGTCAACCGCTCCTGCAGCTCCGCCAAAGAGCGTTTGGCGGAGAGCACGTCGCTCCAGGCGGCCGCGCAGTCGCGGCGGAGCGTGGCGCAGCCGGCCCTGAGGTCCAGCGCTTCCATACGGAAACGCTCGTCCTGCAGCCGGAGCGTCTGGTGCTGGGAATGGATGTCCACCAGGACCTCCGCCAGCTCCTGCAGCACGCCCACGCTCACGGGCTCGTCGCCCGCGAAACTGCGGGAGCGCCCGCTCCGGGAAACGGTGCGGCGCAGCAGCAGACGGTCGTTTTCATAGGGGATGTCCTCCGCGTCCAGGATGGCGCGCACGGCGTCGTCCACCCCGAATTCGGCTTCCACCACGCAGCTCTCCCCGGCGGGGCCCACCATCGTGGAGGCATCGGCCTTTCCGCCCAAAACCAGCGACAGAGCACCCAGGAGGATGGATTTACCGGCGCCGGTCTCTCCGCTTATAATGCTGAGGCCCTCTGGAAATGAGCTTTCCAGAGAGCCTATCAGAATGTAATTCGAAACGGAGAGGCTGTACAGCATAGCCTATTCCCCGTTGATGTCGATGGGGTTGTCGTTCTGGGCCTTGCGGTAGAACAGTTCACCGGCTTCGAATTCCGAGATGGCCACCAGGCCCGGTTTGGGCTGGCGCTCGTAGTATTTGGAGATCTCGATCTGTTCCTTGTTTTCGAAGACTTCTTCCATCGTGTCGCGGTCTCCGCGGAACTCGTCCAGTTTCTTCATCAGTTCTTTCTTTTCCGCCATGGCGATCTGGTTGGCCCGCTTGTAGAGAATCACCACGGATTCGTAGATGTTTCCGGTGGGGGCGGCCAGGTTCTTGATGTCGCGCGTAATGGTGTTTACGGGAATTTTTTTCTTGTTTTCCATATGTCGTTATAATACTGTGTCTATATAGTTTACAGACGCAGTTTCGGGGAAGTTTCAATTATTTTTCAAATACTCCTGAACGTGCTTGTAGTGCCCGTCCAGTTCCTTCTTGTAGCGGGACTCGGGATATTCGCCCACGAAGTTCAGGTAATCGTCCACGAAGGTAAGATAGCGCTCCTTCTGCTTATCCTTTACGCTCAGGCGCGCGTAATGATAAGAGGCCATCGCGGTGTAGTACAGCACGTCCTCGCGGTAGAAGTTGTCCGCGTTGGCTTTCAGGACGTTCTTCAGTTTCACGCGCGCGGCGGGGTAGTCCTCCATCACGTAGTACTGCTTCCCGGCCTCGAAATCCTTGCGGTCCAGGCGGTCCTGAAGGTCGTGCAGCATATGCTGGCAGGCCGGCTGATGAATCTGGTCGTCGGGATACTCCCGCAGATACTGGTTGATGGCCTCGATGCACGAACGGGTGGGCAGCTGGTCCAGCTCCCAGCGGTACGTGGCCCTGTACAGGCAGTCCAGGCGGTAGAACTGGGCGTCGGGGGCAAAGGGGCTGCGGGGGAAGTTCTCCACGAAGCGGGCGAAGTTGGATTCGGCCGTATAGTAATCCTTGTTCCTGTAGTTGGACAGGCCCCAGTAGTACTGGACCGTGTCGTCGCGGGCGGTGCCGTTGGTAAGGACGGCCATCGATTCGAAAAGCTGGGCCGCTTTCTGGTATTTCTTCTTTTGGAAGTAGTCCATCGCGGCGTCGTACTTGGCGTCCACGTCGCTGGAGGAGAGCAGCACTTCGTACTGGCTCTTGCAGGCGAACGCGGCCAGGAGGAACAGGACGGTATAGAGGATTTTTTTCATATGCTAGAGTTCAAGGAGGAATTTTTCCGCGTCGCGGGCGGCCATACAGCCCGATGCGGCGGCGGTGACGGCCTGCTGGTAGCGGGAGTCCTGCACGTCGCCGGCGGCAAACACGCCGGGCACGTTGGTGCGGGCGCTACCCGGTTCGGTGACGATGTAGCCGTTCGCGTCCAGTTGGAGCCAGGGCGCGAAGAGGGCCGATGCCGGGGCGTGCCCGATGCCCAGGAAGAAGCCGTCGATGGCGATGTCGAAGACGGTCCCGTCCTTGCGGAGCAGGCGTGCGCCGGTGACGCCCATCCCGTCTCCCAGGACTTCCTGCGTATTGCAGTTCCAGAGGATTTCGATGTTGGGGGTGTCGAACACCTTCTTCTGCATTACGGCCGATGCCCGGAAGACGTCGCGCCGCACGATCATATAGACTTTTTTCGCCAGTCCGGCCAGGTAGAGGGCCTCCTCGCAGGCGGTGTCTCCGCCGCCCACCACGGCCACGGTCCGTTTCCGGTAGAAGAAGCCGTCACAGGTGGCGCAGGCACTTACGCCGGCGCCGATGTATTTCTGCTCCGAGGGCAGTCCCAGGTACTTGGCCTGGGCGCCGGTGGCGATAATGAGTGTCTCGGCGGCAATCTGCGTGGCACCGTCGATGGTGACGGTGAACGGGCGCTTGCCCAGATCCACAGCCGTCGCCGTGCCCTGGCGGATATCGGCCCCGAAAGAGGCGGCCTGTTTCCGCATTGAATCCATCAGCGTATTGGCGTCCACTCCGCCCGGGAAACCGGGGAAGTTCTCGACGATGGTGGTGGTGGTGAGCTGCCCGCCGGGGAGCGTCCCTTCATAGACCACGGGGGAGAGATTGGCGCGGGCGGCGTAGATGGCGGCCGTGAAACCGGCGGGGCCGCCGCCCAGGATCAGAGTCTTGACAGTTTCCATTATTGGCGCTGCAGGGAAGTGGTATAGTCTTTTTCAAATACGATGCGCCGCACGGCCTCGTTGTGCAGGTTGCCGTTTTCGTCCTTCACCAGGAGGAAGTCCGTGTGCAGGCCGCTGCTCCTTTCCTCGGCCGGCCAAGCGGTCCAGGCCTTTCCGCAGCGGAGTACCTGCGAGACGAAGTAACGGGCGGTGTCGTAGCCCTGGAAGGCGAACGGGGTGGGTTCCGTGCGGAAGAGCGCCCTGTAGGTCTTCACGAAGCGGGATACGGCCGGGCTGTCGTAGTCGATGTGATAGGTGGCGCTCACGTGCAGGGAGGCGTTGTGGTAGGAGGTGCCGTCGATGGTGTCGAAGGTGCGCACCTTGGCGGGCGCATACATCACGATGTCATTCCCCTTGCCCAGGGCCAGGGTGAGGTTCCGCACCACGTCGCCCACGAAGGCTTCGCTCTCCGAGGCCACCACCACGCGGGTGACGTGGCCCTTCTGGGAAAGCATATCGTTCAGGGTGCCGGAGATGCCGCGACCTTCCACGATGGCGTAACTCAGAATCTCATAGCTGAGCTCTTCCCCAGCCATCGCGCTGCGGATGGCGACGGAAGCGTTGATGTTGGTGGCGCCCTTTTCCGTAATCAGCACGATCTTTTCCCCCTCCTGAAGGTCTTCCTTCACCCAGGCGGCGAGGTCTTCATACTGGTAGTCCACGGCCGAAGGAGCCTGGATGAAATTCGAGTAATTCGTGCTCAGGGAACCGGCTTTCTGGTCCAGCGGAGAGATCACGGGCACGCGTCCGTCCACCCGCTGCAGGATGGCCTCCAGGTCGCGCGAGGCGACGGGGCCCAGGACGAAGTCGTCCTTCACCAGTTCGTCGATGGGCGGGATGCCAGTGCTGAGGTCGTAGACGTGTACGTGAGCTTTCAGGCCTTCGTCCTCCATATCCCGGAGGGCCATCAGCACGCCCGAGTAGAAGTCCATATTCAGTTCGCCGGCCTTGAGGGGAAGGACCAGGGAGAAGTTCGCGTAGGAGCGGGGCTCGATGGGAGCGACCTGCTGCTCCTCGGGTGCGGGCTGCTCATCCGGCACGGGCTGCGTTTCCACCACCACGGGATCGGGTTCCTGCGGCGTCTCGGGCGCGGCTTCATCCTCGGCCGCGTGGACGGGGATCTTCAGGACCTGACGGGTGGAGAGTTTCCGGCTGCTGAGGCCGTTGGCGTCCATGATTTCCTTCACGCTCACCTCATAGCGGCGGGCGATGTCGTCGATGTCCTCATACCAGCGGACCGTGTGCTCGATATATCCTTTGACGGGTTTGACGGGAACGTCCGGCGCCACTTCCTTCGCCGCAGGATCGGCCTCGGGGGCGGGCTCCACCGTGGTCACGGGTGCCTGTTCCCGGTAGGGGACCAGGAGGATGGCGTTCTTCTGCAGCCCGGTCTCACGGAGCGTGGGGTTGGCTTCGTAGAGCTCTTCTTCGGTGACACCGTAGGCTTTGGTGATGCCGTAGATCGTCTGACGCTCCAGAACCACGTGCGACAGATACACTTTGCCGTTCAGTTTCACCTTTTCCTTGGAAACGGTCACCGGCGTGGGCACGTAGGTCTGTGCGAAGGCTTCCGCGCAGCTCAGCGCTGCGAGGGCGGCCATCAGGATGAGAATTCGTTTCATAACGTTACCTGTTTTAGGGTGGCGGCGAAACTGCCCAGCTGCTTGGCGAAAGCCTCCCAGCCCAGGCGCTTTTTCTCCACCCCGACGGCTTCACGGCAGCCGTCATACCGTACTTTGTCTTCCAGGAGCTGCAGGACAGCCTCCCGGATGTTTTTAGGCTCGGTGCCTTCTGCGACAATTCCCGTGCCACGCGCGCCCACCTCGTCCGGGAGCCCACCCACGGGGGTGGCGACCATCGGCACGCCGAAGTGGCAGGCGATGGCTCCGATCCCGCTCTGGGTGGCGCTGCGGTAGGGGAGCACCACGGCATCGGCCGCGCTGAAATAACGCCCCACCTCCGCGTCCGGAATGTAGGACAGGAAGAGCCGGACGCGGTCCTTCCCCGGAAGGGAGTCCAGGATGCGCCGGTACTTGTCGAAGGACCCGTAAGGCTCCCCGGCCACCACCAGCTGGTACTCTTCGGGGAGCTCCCGGAAGGCTTCCAGCAGGAGGTCCAGGCCTTTGTAGTCCCGGATGAGGCCGAAAAAGAGCAGTGTTTTCTTCCCGGGGTCCAGGCCCAGCGCCGCGGCGGCCTCTTCGCGGGGAAGGGGATCGCCGAACTGCGCGGACGCGGGGTGAAACAGCGTCTGCACGCGGGCATCGGCCTTCAGGGCCAGGAGGTCCTCCTTCACCGGTTCCGAAAGGGTGACGAAGCCGTCGCAGCCCTTCAGGAAATAGCGGGTGAGGGGCCCATCGAACCAATGCGGCTCGTGCGGAATCACGTTGTGCATCAGGCCCAGGACGGGACAGCCCGCCCGGCGGGCCACAAAGCCCAGCGGCAGGGCGAACCAGCTCATCCAGTAGGGGAGGATGACTACGTCCGGCGCGGCGGCGCGGATGGCCCTGGCCGTGCGGCGCCAGCTGAAGGGATTCAGCGTGTCCAGCAGGGCCGGAGCGTCCACGGAAGCGCCGGCTTCGGCGTATTGCGTCTTCCCGGGAAACAGGCAGGAAGGGTACTGGCGGGAGAAGTTGAAGGCCTTCATATCATGCCATTTTCCCAGTTCAGCAAGCAGGTTTGCGTTGAACTGGGAAATGCCGCCCCGGTAGGGCGGAAGGCAGGACAGAAGGGCGAATTTCACCTATTTTTCAGCTTCCTTGGACTTGGTATAGGCGGCGTTGAGACCTTCCAGGAGGGCATCGGTGATGTCCAGCTTGGGATCGGCCGTCACCACGGGCGTGGAGAGGATGTTGCCGGCGCTGGCCAGGATCATCGCATACTGGTGCTCCACGTTGTATTCGGCCACGAACTCGGAGATGGCGTTGGCGATTTGGTTCATCATCACCTGCTGCTCCTCGGATATCTCCTGCTGCTTGCGCATCGCATACTGCTGGTAGCTCTGCTGCTGTTCCTGCAGCTTCTGGTACTGCACCTGGGCCACGGACTGGGTGAGGAGGCCTTTGTCCACCTTGTTCTGGAAATCGGCCAGGTCTTTTTCCAGCTTCTTGCCGCGGCGGTCGATTTCCGCCTGGATGCCGGAGGTCTTGGTCTCGAACACGGAACGGAGGTCGTTGGCCATATCATAGCCGTCCATCACTTTGTCCACGTTGAAGAAGACGATGCTGCCGGCTACGGCCACGCTGTCCGGAACGGACGTTACTTCGTTCTGGGCCGATGAATTCTGCTTGCAGGAAACGGCGATGGCCAGGATGGCGGCGCCGAAAAGGAGAAGATGCTTTTTCATTATTCTTTACGTTACAATTTATTTCTAATCAGAATGACAAAGATAACTATTTTTTGCCAATTTGCGACAGGTAGGCCTGAATAGTTGCCTCCAGGCCCATATAAAGGGCATCGGAGATGAGGGCGTGGCCGATGGAAACTTCGTCGGTCCAGGGGATGGTCTTCACGAAATAGGCGAGGTTTTCCAGGGAAAGGTCGTGCCCGGCGTTGAGGCCCAGGCCCGCCTCCCGCGCCGCCTTGGCGGCCTCCAGATAGCGTGCGATGGCCTTTTCGGGATTTGCGGGGTAGTCCTCTGCATAGGCCGCGGTGTAAAGCTCCACTCTGTCGGCCCCGCATTCGGCAGCCCCGAAGGCCATCCGGGGATCCGGGTCGATGAAAACGGAGGTGCGGATGCCCTTGGCGTGGAAGGTATTCACGAGGTCCGTGAGGAGAGCTTTGTTGCCGATGGTATCCCACCCGGCGTTCGAGGTGATGGCGTCGTGGGCGTCCGGCACCAGCGTCACCTGGTCCGGCACCACTTCGAGCACCAGGTCCACGAAACTGCGGACGGTAGGATTGCCCTCGATGTTGAATTCCGTATGCAGAAGCGGCCGGATTTCGCGCACGTCGGCATAGCGGATATGCCGTTCGTCGGGCCGGGGATGCACCGTGATGCCCTCCGCCCCGAAGCGCTCGATATCCAGCGCGGCCTTCGTCACATCCGGCACATTCCCGCCCCGCGCATTCCGGATGGTCGCAATTTTATTGATGTTTACGCTCAGTCTGGTCATTATGTCTTTTTATTTGAGACAAAAATAGTCATTTTTCGCTTTTCCACCAAAGGGATGGGTCGTGAGGCTGGGGTCCGGGGGACTCAGTCGCTGACGCTCCTTCGGCCCCTCCCATTGCATCGTGCCCTTTGGGCACTATTTTGGGCCCCTCCCCCTATACTTGTCCGGGGGTGGACAAGCCCCCGGACCCCAGCCTCCCGGCGCCATCCCTCAACCTCATCCCGATAGAGGGATTTTGTTTTGCAGTAAAAAGTTTGTATTTTTGCTTTCAGAAATATCCCAAAAGGATTTTGACATAATTTTTAGCGTTTGCTATTTATTCGGAACATTCTAAAACCTGGCGGTAATAGATTTCCTACTCCGGATAAGTCAGTAAACGTCTGCGCCTTTGCGTGGACGTGACTTGTCCGTAGGAATGGTTTCCCGCCAGGTACCAGGAATGTGGATCGGTTCGCGTCCACCTTTTTTGGTATCTGGCAGTTTCCATTTTCCCCGGATAATTTGCACTCGCGCAGTGAAAGCGCAGAATGGACACCCAAATCAAGTCCAAGGAGAGGGTGTCGGCTCACGGCGAGGTATTTACGAACCCCCGCGAGGTGAACGCGATGCTCGACTTGGTCAAGGCGGAGACGGAGCGAATAGACTCCCGTTTCCTGGAGCCCGCTTGCGGCGACGGTAACTTCCTCATAGAAATTCTACGGCGCAAACTCGCCATCTGCGAGGCCCGCGTTAAAGCAAAGCAATATACTCAGCTCCAATACGAACACGATGCCATCTGGGCCATATCCAGCATCTACGGCATCGAAATCCTGGCCGACAATGCCGAAGCCTGCCGAGAACGCCTTCTGAACTTCTTCACGGAGCAATATCAGGGTCTCTTCAAATCTAAATGCAAGGACAACTGCATTGAGGCTGCCCGCTATATCCTTTCCAAGAATATCATCCACGGCGATGCCCTCACGTACAAGCGTGTGGATCGTCCCAATGAGTGGATACACATAAGCGAATGGAGTTTCATTGGAGCCGACAAGGTCAACCGCCGGGACTACGAGTTCTCTTATCTCGTTGGTGAATACGAAAGCGACGGGCTCTTCTCCGACCTTCCGGCTGAGACTTATGCACCCGTCCATTTCCTCAAGATAAATGCTGCTGCCTATGGTGAACAGTAATTACAATCCGGACGTGCTAAACTGCATTGCCAATCTGAGCAACGACGAAGTTTTCACCCCGCCGGAACTGGCCAATCGAGTCCTGGACCTGTTACCGCAGGACCTTTTCAAGAGCCCGGACACCAAGTTCCTCGATCCATTCTCAAAAAGCGGCGTCTTCCTCCGCGAAATCGTCAAGCGGCTCGACCGTGGCCTGGAATCCCAGATGCCTGACCGGCAACTCCGCATCGACCATATCCTGCACAACCAGGTTTTCGGCATCGCTATCACGGAGTTGACATCATACTTGTCACGGCGCTCCGTTTACTGCAGCAAGCACGCCAATGGGAAATACAGCGTATCCCGTTTCAGTACTGAGAGCGGCAATATTCTCTATGCCAACCGCTCCCACACCTGGGAAAACGGCAAGTGCAAATTCTGCGGCGCATCCCAGCAGGTGTACGACCGCGGCTCTGAGGCAGAGCAATATGCCTACATGTTCATCCACACAGACAATCCCAAGCAATTCTTTGGAAATATGAAGTTTGACGTAATCGTCGGAAATCCGCCCTATCAACTTGACGATGGCGGTAATA
>JAEEGH010003843.1_pt1 | contig 38955 bp, 33 predicted proteins | sample 9134181 | NCBI WGS metagenome assembly JAEEGH01 (sample SAMN16246544, study PRJNA631951) | gut metagenome | biome: gut microbiome; feature: rumen; material: DP-attached | host: Bos | place: Iran: Karaj | collected 2018-10 | reverse complement strand
ATTTCCATGCATACCCTTGCATCGTCATTTGCTCTGTGGGCAGAATGCACGTCTACCTTAAAGCGTTTTGCAAGTGACTGAAGCTGATACTGTCCTTTTTCCTTTACGAGAGACAATCCGGGCCAGGCCCATCTTGCAAGAGGAAGAGTATCAACCGTTAAATTAGGAAGTTCAGGAAGCCCAGCCCTCATCAGTTCTGTATCTATAAAGCCTAAATCGAATGGGGCATTGTGGGCAACAAGTATAGTGTCCCTGTCTTCCAGGTAAGTTAAAAAGTCCGGAAGAACTTCTGCCGCTGCCGCTTTGTCTGCAACCATCTGATTTGTAATGTGAGTCAACTCTGTCAAATATGGTGGAATTCCATAAGGAGGTTTTATCAGCACATCAAAAGGCTCTCCAATCAATCCCTTATAGTTAAATTTTACTGCACCAATTTCAATAATATTATCTTCTTCGGCTTTAAGCCCTGTTGTTTCTGTATCAAAGGCTACGAATGTTGCTCCACTATAGTAAAGCTTTGCAAGATGCTTATAGTCCCTGAACATTTTGTAGTTGAATGGATTACTCAATATGATTCTCTTTAGAAAATGAATTTTGTGTGCGTAATATAAATATAGTTAATTTAATAAAAAAATCCAGTAGAACTTTTGCTTTCTACTGGATTCTTTTTACTGATTACTGAGCTGCATCGAGTATTGCATTGATTTCAGCTGAAATCTTGCTGCAAAGGCTGTCTGCTTCACTTCTTGCTGCTGCAAGTGCCTCGTCAGTTTTTGCTGATACAGGCACTGTAGAATTGATGTAGAACTTAATCTTTGGTTCAGTACCAGAAGGGCGGGCTGAAACAATTGTTCCTCCTTCAAGGAAGAACTGAAGAACATTGCTCTTAGGGAATGCAAGTTTTGTCTTATTTGCAGAATTTGATGGATCGAATTCTACAGATTCCTGAATATCACGAATCTTAAGAACTTTTTTACCACCAAGTTCCTTAAGTCCTTCTGTACGGAGCTTTGTCATAATTCCGCCCATGATTTTTGGTCCCTGAATACCCTGGAAATACTTAGAAATAGCTCTGTCTTCAAAGAGACCGAATTCTTTGTAAAGTTCATTCAAGCGTTCAAGGAGGCTCTTACCCTTGCTTGCCCAGTAAAGTGTCATTTCTGCACACATTGCTGCTGCTGAAACACCATCCTTATCGCGGCATTCACTTTCTACCAGGTAACCGTAGCTTTCTTCCAGACCGAATACATAGTGTTCCTTTCCAAGCTTTTCCATTTCCCCTTCTTCATAGGCAATCCACTTAAAGCCTGTGAGAACTTCCCTTAATGTAACTCCATAGTGGGCTGCAATCTTGTCTACAAAAGGACTTGTTACGATTGAACGGATAAGTACTGGATTTGCAGGCATCTTGTTGAATTCTTTCTTAGAAAGAAGAACATAATCTGCAAGGAGGACACCCATCTGGTTACCTGTTACAAGAACATACTTTCCATTCTTGTCAGGGAATGCTGTTCCAAAACGGTCTGCATCCGGGTCTGTTGCCATAACAACATCAGCCTTTTCTTTTTCTGCCAGTTCAACTGCCATCTTAAGTGCTGGTGCTTCCTCAGGATTTGGCTTTTCTACTGTAGGGAAATCTCCGTTTCCTTCACGCTGTTCTGGAACTGTAATTACATTTAATCCCAGATCTCCAAGAACTTTTTCAACATGCATTGCACCTGTTCCGTGGAGTGGAGTATATACAACCTTTACGCTTGAAGCCTTTTCTTTAATAAGTTCCGGACGGTAAAGATTTGATTTAATCATTGCCTGGAATTTATCATCAATTTCCTTATCGATTAAAACAATTTTTCCTTCCCTGATACCTTCTTCTCTGTCAATAAGCTTTACTTCCTTAACAGCGTTAACTTCATCAATAATTCCCTTATCGTGTGGTTCAACAACCTGTGCACCATCAGCCCAGTATGCCTTGTAACCATTGTACTGAGGAGGATTGTGAGAAGCTGTAACAACTACACCTGTCTGACAACCAAGAATGCGGATTGCATAACTTAATTCTGGTGTAGGGCGAAGGCTTGTAAAAAGATATGCCTTAATTCCGTTTGCTGCAAAAACTCTTGCAGTAATATCAGAGAATTTATCATGATTGTGGCGTGAATCATAAGCAATACATGCTGAAAGCTGACCTTTTTTTGCTTCTTCAGGGAAAGCCTTAATGATGTAATTTGCAAGACCCTGTGTTGCTTTTGAAATGTTCAGTGTATTCATGCGGTTTGTTCCGCCGCCCATTACACCGCGAAGACCACCAGTTCCAAATTCAAGGCTCTGGTAGAAACGATCTTCCAGTTCTTTAACATCGTTCTTTGCAATTAATGCTTCAACTTCACTGCGGAACTTTTCATCCTTTTCTTCCGCAATATACTGATTTGCTCTTTCAAGAATTTCCTTCTGATCCATTTGAGCTTCCCCTTATGTATTTATGTAACTTGTAAAATCAATATTGAGCAAGAAATCTGCTACTCTCGAGGATAAACTATAGCAGAATACTGAATATTATTCAATTTTGATTTGATAAAAAGTTAGTTACATCTAATTAAATTTTAATTATCTGCCTTTTTAATAAGCTCTGTTTCCCAGTTAAGAAGATAACTTTCCTTTTCTTTATTATCACCTTTTACGTCACAGAGAACACGGAAAACAGCTTCAGTTCCACTTGGCCTCATCCAGATGTAAGAATCCGGCTCTTTGTTTACATCAAGGAAAAGAACTTTAAGACCTCCGTTGCCGTTGTTCCAGCTTTCTGGTTTTTTAAATTCGCTTGTACCGTTTGTTGTAACCGCCAGATATGAAGCAATACCATATTTTTCAAGAAGTACCTGTTTTTTAGCAGAAAATTCTTCTTCAAAAAGTTTTCTGAATTTTTCTTTTAAGAGACCTTTATCTTCTGATTTTACTTTAAGGACAGCCCTGCTTTCGCTTACTCCTGTGGTTGTATAAACCGGCAGAGATTCAATTACATCCTGGAGAGTAAAGTCTTTATTATACTTTTCTTCCTGACCGCTTTTTGTGCACCAGAGATGGAAAAGTCCAGGGTGGAGGCTGCCGTCAGGGGCAATTGTATCCCGAATGGCAAGAAGCTTTACGATTGCAAAAATTGTAGCTAAAGGATCTCTCACGCTTGAAGGATAAGTGATATTTCCTCCGTTAGAACCTTCTCCGAAAATTCTTGCTTTATAATTTGCAGCTCTTTTTTCCCTTGCAAGATTTACAACATTTGCTTCCCCAACTTCTGCGCGGAATACTTTTGCATCAAAGGCTTTTGCAATTTCTTCAATTCTCATGGAAGTTGGACAGTTTACGCAGACAGCTGTTTTTTTATGTCTTTCCAGTAATCCTTCATCATGAAGATAATTTGCTTTCCACATTCCGTAAGAAGTTTCAGCCATTACGCAAAGGGCAAAGACTTCCTGGGCAGGAATAATTTTTGCCTTAAGGGATTTGTTGTCCCAGTAAACAACATTTCCTCTGTCTCCGTCACAATCTGGCATATAGCCTAAAATAACATTCTTATTGCCGGAAGCCTGCAGCTCATTCATTTTTTCCTGAAGGGTAACAAGATTTTCAGGTTCCGGAATAATTCCGTGTACAATTTTTCCTGCTTCATCATTAAATGGTATAAAGGCAAGGCCACATTCAGGAATAAATACTTTGTCTATAGAAAGGCTTCTTGCACTTCCATTCATGTCTGCTGCAATATCCATTGGATTTTTTGACAGGTAAGAAGTGATTACATCAAAAACTTTGTCCTGGTCCTTTTCCCTGGCGGTACCTGTAATAACCTGACGGATAAAACCTGTGTAGGCCGCAAGACTTTTTTCCTTACATTTTTTGACTTCCCGTAAAATCTTATCTGTACTTTTTTCGTCTTTTTTGTCTGACATTATTTCTTCTGCATGGGATTCGCAGTTGTCAGCCTCCAGCCTCTTTTTAAAATCCTCTGCAAGAATTTTTGCCTCTCCGGCGTTAATAACACCACCTTCACTTAAGCCGAACTTAAAACCATTGTGTCCAACAGGATTGTGACTGGCACTTACGTAGCAGAAACCATTAAATTTTTTTGAATAAGCCATGATCTCAGGTGCACTTGCCGCAGCCAGATATTGAACTTTAACTCCGTAATGACAGAAGACTTTCAGCATAATCCTGCAGATTGTTTCTCCTGTAGGCCGGGTATCTCTTGCCAGAACAATTTGAGGCGATTTCTTTTTACTTTTTTTGATTACGTACTGTGTGAAAGTTTCAGCAATTATGGCAGTGAGTTTCTCATTTAAACTTCCGATTTTTTCGCTTTTATCTTCTTCGTTGCCGCTTTCTGCAAATACCTTGCGCCAGCCTGAGGCTGAAAGAATCATGTTGTGTTCCAATTTGTTACTCCAGAATATTTTTTCTAATTAGATTATTTCTCTGCTGTTTATAAAACAAAAGGCCAGATTAAACCGTAAATCAGCCTAATCTGACCTTAATAATATAACATATTTTACTCAGGAAGTGGATAGTTTTTTAAGTCTGGAAGTTCATCAAGGGTTATAACATAATCGCTTAAATAAACTTCTTTTTTGTGAGCTCCAGTGTTATGGGCTTCTCCTTCCCAGAAGTTGCTTTCATTTGTTCCCTTTGCGTCTGTATCGTTCCAGGTCATAAAATAAAGCCACCATGCTAAATCTTCTTCCAGGGCATCAGGGCTTGGAATATTACCGTTTTCTGTCAGGGCAACCATTTTCGGATTGTTGTCCGGATCATCGCTCATATAGTAGCATTCGTTAAACTTATCAATCTGTGACCGGTAGTTTTTAACGTAAATATCGTATCCAATAATATCAACATATTCATCTCCCGGATACCAGTCCTCATCCTGACCGTTCCATACCCAGATCAGATTATGGATTCCTTTCTCCTTTGTAAAATAGTTGAACATATATTTGTAAAGAGCTTTGTAAGCATCCGGACCTGAACCGCCCCACCAGAACCAGGCATTTCCGTGGTCTCCTGCAGCTTCATGCATTGGTCTCCAGAGAACAGGCACGCCTGCCTCCTGAAGTTTCAGAAGCTGTTTTGCAACTTTATCCAGGGATTTGTTAATCTGATCCAGTTCTTTTCCTTCTTCAAGCTTGTCCTTTCGTGAATTATATGGAATGCGGAAGTTAACCTTGTTCAGATAGAAATCAGGCCAGCCCCTTAATTCTCCCGGATTTCTCCAGTGCCAGCAGAATGTGACAATTCCGCCTTTTTCCCACCATTTGATGGCTTCTTCAGTCTGTTTAATACCATCACCTGCAGGATTTGGAGTATAATTCATGAAATCATATCCCATAAGGGCAGGGTACTTTCCTGTGTCCTTATAAACTTTTTCTGCCATATTTACAGAATCTCTCCAGGTAAGGTCCATTTGACCTGAAATGATTTTTTTCCCGTAAGTGTCACTAAGGTAATGCATAAGGCGAATAGTGTTTTCCGTTGCCTCTTTGTCTACGGGATAAGGAGAAATTTCAGGCAGCCATTGATCATCCTGTGCAGCCGCAAAAGATGAAACCATCATAAAAATAAGTGCAGTTAAGATAATTTTAATTTTCATAATATGATTATTATTATAAAATTTTCAAAAGTCAATTTTAATAATCATTGCTTGAAGTAATCTAACATTTATTTTATATTTTCCCCATGAACTATTGCGATTTAGATATGCCAAAGGCCGGTGATAGAGTTGTTGTCGGTCTTTCAGGTGGAGTAGATTCTACAAGCACTGCGATTATGCTTAAGGAAAAAGGATGCCATGTAATTGGTGTAACAATGGCTCTTTATAACAATGATCTCCCGGTTTTACCTGCAAGCCTGGCTGTTCATGACAGTTGTTATGGCCCGGGAGAAGTGGAAGATATTGAAGAATGCCGTACTTTCTGCAAGGAAAATGATATTCCCTATTATGTTATAGATGTAAAGGAAGCTTATCAAAAACAGGTTCTTGATTATTTTAAGAATGAATATCGTTCCGGAAGAACTCCAAATCCCTGCATAAGATGTAATCGTTTTATTAAATTCGGCGCTCTCCTTGCGGGAATTGAAAATCTTGGAATCGAATATGACTATTTCTGTACAGGTCACTATGCAAAATTAGTGAGAAGTGAAGAAGCTGTAAAAAATCTTTATGGTCCTCAGGCCAGCGATGATCCAAAAGGTGAATCAAAGCCTCCTCTTATTCACGTTGCAATGGACCTTACAAAAGATCAGGCTTACTTCCTCTACAGAATACCTTCAAAAGTACTGGAAAAGGTCAGATTCCCTCTCAGTACAATGTCCAAGAAGGAAGTTTTCGAATTTGCCCGGGCTCACAATCTTAAAGCTGCAGAAAGAGAAGAAAGTCAGGATTTTATTCCCGAACCATATATGGATGCTCTCTTTTCTGATAAGCCTTCTGTTCCGGGAGATATAATCGATCTTGACGGAAAAGTGCTGGGCAGACACCGGGGAATTGAACATTACACTATTGGTCAGAGAAGGGGGCTGGGAGTAAGTTCCAGTGAAGCCCTTTATGTTGCCGAAATTGACAGCAAAAAGAACCTTATTGTTTTAGGAAAGGATTCAGATCTTTTCTGCACAGGACTTATCTGTGATGATATTGTATGGCCTGGTGATTATGATCCTCAGACTGCTTTTGATGCCAAGGTTAAAATTCGTCTTGCATCAAAACCTGTTGACGCCCGCATTGAACCATATGTAAGTGATACTGCCCATGTTGATAATGCAGTAAATGAAATCTTCCAGGGAAAGCCTTATAAGGTTACATTTGCCCAGCCTCAGAGAGCAGTTGCTCCAGGCCAGTCAGTTGTATTTTATATTGACGGTGTTACTGTGGGCGGTGGTATTATTAACAGGGCAATCAAAAACTAAACACAAATCAGTATACTTCAACTGTAAAGGTTGAAGTTTTTGTGTGGCCAGTAATATCTGTCAGGGTAACACGGAAGACGTTCTTTCCCTTGAAAAGTGTAGTAGAGGCAAGGAACTGTCTTTCCTCATCCGGATAGAGAATGTCTGTGTAATACTGGTTCTTTCCGGAAACACAAATACGTCCTTCATTTTCACGAATTGAATCATAACTGATTGTATCAATCGTAACCCCGTTTACAGAAAGGGAGGTTTCAAAAGGCACCGTACTGTCCTGTCTGACTTTATAGATACGGTAAGCTTCACTTGGAATACGGTCAGTTTTTTCCAGATCGTAAATGTTTCCTCTTCTGTCTTCAAGGATTACTGTTCCAGTAGTAAGGGCTTTTTCCCGTCCTGTTCTTGGAAGAACAATTTTCGGGTTGATGGCAGTTTTGTTTTTTAAATCAAGAAGCTGAAATTCCAGTCCGGAATCTTCTTCCCTCCAGCCAGATTCTCCGGGAATGCCCAGATAGGACCCCTTTATAAGTTCTACAGCTCCGTCCCTGTAATCATTAAGGTTTTCTTCAGAAAGGTTTCCGTAAACTGTGTAGATGTCATTGCTGTGGGAAATAATATCCGCATTTCCCAGGGGAGATTCAAACCAGCCCATGTCACAGTCATGCTCCCTGATCTGCATTACAACTTTCCCATGTTCGCTGGAATATACATTATCTTTATCCCTGAAAATAAGGGAGGTTTCCAGCGTGCCGCCCCGTAACTGTCCAAAGTGGGAAATAATAACACTTGAACCGTCATCCTTGTCAGGCCAGTCAAAGGCAAAAGCAAGTGCCAGAGAGGAAAATAAAACACATGAACCGATAATAATTACTTTTTTCAGATTATTTTTTTTCATATCTAAAACCTTATTATTTTCTGGAAATGGTCAGCTTTGAAATTTTATCGTTTCTGCCAACGAAAAGGTCATTATTCCTTACCTGAATAAAGGCTGTTTCTGTCTGGAATGAAAATTTACCTGCGAAATGATTGTATGGTTCCAGCATGGTAATTGTATATTCATCTCCATTTTTTGAAAGCACAAAAGCAACTTTATTGTCAGCAGTAAACTCAACCTGAGTAATTATACCATCTAATTCATATTTATAGGATTTTTTCTTGTCCAGATTTAAAATCCCCAGACCACCCTTGTAATTGTAGTAAATCAGGTTTCCGTTAAACTTAACCAGACTTTCCCTTGTAAGGTCCTGGTCAAAGTATTCGTAATAGATAACTTTAGGCAGATTGTTTTCTACTGTAGAAACAACCAGTCTCTGTTTATCCAGTCCTGTAATGTAAGCAGCAGTTTTTCCATCATCAGAAAGTGCAATTCCGTAAATGACATTTTCTTCGCTGCCACCGGGAATAAAGTTCTGCTGAATGACACCGTGTTTGTCAAAGACAATTACAGTTCCATCTGCATAACCGCAGGCTGTTCCACCCTTGCTGGAAGCCAGTGCTGTAATGGTTGAGTAAGATTCGTGGAGGAATATCTGTTCTCCCTTATTATCATACTGTGCAATGGAAGTTCCTCCGGGAAGAATTACATAGATTCTGTCCTGGCTGAAATAAGGAAAACCTGCTTCCTTTACGTAACAGACAACATTCTGGTTTGTAGAGTATACCCTGAAGGCTTTTGAATCCATTCCATAGGAAGTTGAATAGTCTGTAGAAATTGCGGCCTTAAAATCATAATCAATTTTTGAGACAAGTTTTCCGTCCGCCGTAAAATATCCGTAGCAGTCCTTGAACTTGTAAGGAATAAGGTCTGCTTCTTCCCCCGGAGAAAGCTCTGTATTCTGTACCTCCATAGTCCAGGAAGGAGTAAGGTGAAACTCTGTGGTAAGGCGTCTTGCTGCAAAAATGATATATAAAACAATAATAAGCAGGGGAACAATGATTAATCCTGCATATGACTTCTTTTTTCTCATAACTAGAAAACTATATTAAATGGAGTAAAAACTTACAAGTATTAAAGTTAAAATGATAGTAAAAGGAAAAACTTGACAAATGGTAGAAAACCTTGCAGAATATCGCATTAAGAAGAGTTTGTCCGTTAATTCAGAGGGTGTTAAAGGGTATAGAAAGTGGAAGACGATATTCTCACTATTGAAGAAGTAGCAAAATACTTGCGTGTAAGCGAAAGAACTGTATATGACTGGGCTCAGAAAGGTGATATTCCTGCAGGAAAGATTGGAACTGTATGGAGATTCAAGAAGTCTGAAATTGAAAAATGGGTAAATGACCGTCTTTCATCAAGCCTTAGAACAGAAAATAATCAGGTAATTCAGATTAAGAATATTCTTTCTCCTGAAAGAATTGTATTTCTTAATCATGAAACAAAACATGATTCTCTTGTTGAACTTGCAGAGGTTCTGGCAACTGCTCCACAAATCAAGGACGCCGGGGAACTTAAACAGCAGATTCTTAAAAGAGAAGAACTGATGTCAACTGCAATCGGAAGGGGAATGGCTATTCCTCACGTAAGACTTTCTTCTGTTACAGATCTGGTTATGGCAGTGGGAATTTCAAAATGCGATATTATTGACTTCCAGCCGATTGATGATGTTCCTGTAAAGCTTCTCTTTATGCTTGCAGCAGCTCACAATCAGCACAGTTACTATCTCCAGACAATTTCCTTCCTGAGTGTAAAGCTTAAGGATTCGGAACTGATGAATTCCCTCCTTAATGCAAAAGACAGAATTGAAGCATACAATATGCTGATTAAATAAAAAAAATGCACCTGCTGAAATGAATTACCAGTTTCAGGGGTGCATTTTTATTTTCAGAGTTACCTGGAAAAGATGATTAAGGGAACTGAACTGTAATCCACTTGCTCTGGTTGTCCATGTCAGAAGATATTTTTCCCCAGGTCAGGCCTTTTCCTGTGGTTTCTCCCATAAGATATTTTTTCCCGTCAACTGTAAAACTGTGGCCCGGATGAGTTGAAACAAAACCTGCCATGGCATGAGAAAATTCCTTACTGATGAAAATGACAGTATCCTGATTCATATGTGTCAGAAGAATTGCCAGAAGCATGCTTCTTGAATCACAGTCACTTCCTCCTCCCATAAGAATTGAATTTGCAGTTGCAAAATCTGAAACCGTCTTTTCTCTTTCGTAAACCATATTCTGAGTCCAGGTAAGAAGTTTCTGGGCTAAGGCTGTATCATCATCGCAGTATGGAATAAGGGCATTGTAAATATCAAAGGCCGGAATTCTCAGGCGTTTGTAGGTGTCCTTAAAAATCATCCTGTAATAACGCTGCCAGACTTCCTTCCACTTTGTGCTTTTCGAATATGTAAGAAGAACCTGATATTCTCTTTCAACCAGATAGCGGTTAATTGTATCGTCATTTTCAAACAGTTTTGTCTGGATTTTTTTTCCGTCAATGTTAAGTTCAATGTTTACCAGCTGACCTCTGTCCGGATATTTCCACTTTGTAAAAATTCCTTCTTCGTAGTATGAGCCTGTGTCAATGCAGACAGAATCCATGGTGCTGGCCATAATGTTGTCACAGACTGCGGCTTTATCTTTGCTGCACCAGGTCATAAAAAATACGCTTCCCTTATCGTAAGGAAGAGTGAAGGTCATTGCATAGCCTTTATGTTCTCCCTTAAAGAAAGTGCCGGAAAGAACTGCAAAAGAGCACTTCTGATTACGCCAGTCAACTTCTACAGGGCTGGCCTTTATTCCCAGCCGGGAAAGACTGTCATCCATACAGCGCCTGCTGGAACCATACTTTCCGTAGTTATAAATCCTGAGAAGGGCATTTACAGGGTGCTGGTCACTTACTAGCTGAATGCTTTTTCCGTCAGAAGTCATGTCGTAAACATAAAATCCCTCTGGAAAATCTATTGTAAAGTCCTGGTATCCCTTAAGACCCAGCCTTTCTCCGTAAGAGGAAAATACTGCTGCAAGAAAAAAAATAATGATAAATATCTTCTTTGTGCTTGTCATTTTTATCTACCTCAACTATATTTCGGCTTATGAAAGCCATTTCCATAATATTCCAAAATCAGGAAATCCTCTTAGTAAACAAACCTTGCGGCGTTTCGGTACAAGGTGGAAAGGGAATTTCTCATCCTTTAGATGAAGAACTGTCAAAACAGCTTGGTTATAGAATACATTTAGTTCACCGCTTAGACAAGGAAACTGAGGGAATTCTTATAGTTGCAAAAAATCCTCAGGCTGCTTCAAAATGGACTAAGCTTATATCTACTAAGGAAGTTCAGAAGGAATATAAGGCTCTCTGCGTTGGTCTGCCTAAGTTGAAGGGAAAAACTGTAAAGGAAGGCCTGGTGGAAAGCGAAATAGAAGCTCATGGAAGAAATCAGAGTGCAAGAACTTTTTTCTCTGTAGAAAAAACTGCATCTGTAACTGTAAAAAAATCCCTTAAAGCGGAGGGGGAGGATAATCCTGCCCGGGTGGAAGAGGAGGTAACAATTCCTGTTTCCCTGATTGACCTTAAGCTGGGTACGGGACGCATGCATCAGATCAGAATACAGATGGCACAGCTGGACTGTCCTCTCTGCGGGGATGATCAGCATGGTAATTTTAAAATCAATAAACTGCTGAGAAAGGCCGGTATAAAAAAACTTTGCCTTGCTTCTACAAGACTGACAATCCCTCTTGATGGAAAAAAACAGACTTTTGAAATCCCCCTGCCGGAACATATGGAAGCTTTTGTAAAGCAATATATGTAGAAAAGGTTTTAATCTGTTGACAGTTTTATTCATAAAAGATATATTTATATTACATTTTAACAAACATTAAGATGGAGCCAAAAAAAAAGGCTCCTTTTTTATTGTTCGGGATATATAAAAAGTTGCTTCTTGCAACAGGAGATTTTTTTGGATTTTAAACCAGTTTCAGAAATTCCTTATTTCACAGAATGTCAAAAAGTGGTTGAGGCAGAAGGCTTCACACTGGTCGAACTGGATGTAGTACCTCAAAAGGGTAGCGTACATGTAAGCGCTGTAATTGCAAATAAAGATGCATCAAAGGATATAGGTGTAGCAGACTGTTCAAAAGTTCATCATGTGCTGCAGCCAAAACTCCTCTTTCTTTTAGGAAAATCAGAAGATGATTTGTACATGGAAGTTTCCTCTCCGGGGCTTGAGCGTAACTTAAAGAATGCGGCTGAATTTGCCTTCTTTAAGGGAAGAGATGTAAGAGTCTGGGATAAAACCGTAAATGACTGGGTGAGGGGAATCATCAAATCTGCGGATGAAAAGCAGGTTACTTTGGAAATAGAAGGCGGCAGTGAAAAATCTGTAGCCTATAGTGATATTGCAAAAGCAAAATTTATACATTTATAAGGGGGCATTCTATGTCAGAAATGGCAGATGCAATCCGTCAGCTTTCAGATGAAAAAGGTGTTAGCGAGGATTCAATTAAAGTAACAATTGAAACAGCTCTTAAGGCTGCATTCAAAAGAAGATTCGGAAGTTCAGAGAACTGCGTTATTCGTTTTGCAGATGATCTTTCAGAAGTAAAAGTCTTTGCTAGAAAAGTTGTTGTTGACGGAGTTTATGATCCTTCTCAGGAAATTGAATTTGAAGAAGCAAAAGAATTAAATTCAGAAGTAGAAATTGGAGATGAACTTGAAATTGAAATAGATCCTAAAAAGGAATTTGAACGCTCTGCAGTTTCTCAGGGTAAGCAGATTGCTCATCAGGGTCTGAACGAAAGTTTCAAGGATACCCTCTATAATGAATATAAAGATAAAATTCATGAAGTAATCATCGGTTATTATCTGAGAACTGGAAATAACGATTCAATTTATGTTGACCTGGGAAAGGTTGAAGGTGTTCTTCCTAAGAAATATCAGAGCCCTCGTGAAGTTTATGAAAAGGGTGATCGTATTAAGACTTATATTACTGATATTAAGAAGACTCCAAGCGGAATTCAGCTTATCCTCAGCCGCTCAGATCCAGAGTTTGTCAAGAAGTGTTTTGAAAATGAAGTTCCGGAAATTGCTGATGGAATCGTTCATATTCACAAGGTTGTTCGTGAAGCAGGTTATCGTGCAAAGGTAGCTGTATATTCAAACAAAATTGATGTTGATCCAGTTGGTGCTTGTGTTGGTCAGAAGGGTCAGCGTATTCAGGCAGTTATTCGTGAACTTGATGAAAAAATTGATGTTCTCAAATATGAAGAAGATCCTCATCTCTTTATTGCTAATGCCCTGTTACCTGCAGAAGTTGTAAGAGTTGTAATTACTAACAGTGAAACTCGTGAAGCAAAGGCAATTGTAACAGAATCTCAGTTCTCAATTGCAATTGGTAAGGGCGGACAGAATGTTCGTCTTGCAAATAAGCTTTGTGACTGGAATATTGACGTTATTACAGAAGAACAGGCTGCACAGATGGATCTTACTGAAACAGATACACGCAGGGCTGCAGAACAGCTGTTCTCTAATAATGAAGAAACAGAAGAAAGCGGCGATGATGTTGTACCAGTTACAAGTATTGAAGATCTTGAACCTCGTCTTGCTGAAATCATTAAGGGAACAGAATTTGATGATATCGTAGTATTCCATGATGCAGTAAGAGACGGCTCAATCAGCAAACTTGAAGGCCTTTCAAGGGAAGATGCAGAAGCTATTGATAAGCTCATTAATGAAAACTTTGAAATTACAGAAGAGAATTCAGCTGAAGAAGCTCCTGCAGAAGAAGAAACTGATTCTGCTGAAGATGATGGTGGACTTGAAGAAGGGGAAGAGTTTGAGTGTCCTGAATGTCATGCTACTGTAGCATATCATATTGGAATGACAACATGTCCTAAATGTGGTGTTGAACTGGCATTCGAGTAAGGAATCAATGGAATGGACTGGCCGGTTAGTAATTTCAGCTGACCAGTCTTTGTGACTAGGAATTAAGGAAAGGAAGCGTATGGCGGATACAGAAAATAAGGAAGAAAAGAAACTCGAAGTGAACTTAATCAAGAAGGAAGGTAAGCCTGAAAGTCAGGCAAAACCTGCAGCTCAAAAGAAGAAGGTTGTGGTAAAGCGTAAGCCGGCAGCCCAGGGCAGTACATCAACAGCTCAAACCTCTGCTTCAGCTCCTGCAAAGGAAGTTAAGAAGGAAGGTGTAAGGGTGGTAAAGAAAGCTCCTGTTAATTCCGCTAAAACAGAAGAGCCTGCACCAGCACCAAAAGCTGATAGTACACCTGCAGCAAAACCTTCAGCTCCAGCAGCAAAACCTGCTGCTCCGGCTCCTAAGGCTGAAGAAGCAAAGCCTGCAAATCAGAATCCTCCAAGTCAGACAACTACACAGTCTACTAATAGTCGTGGTGCTACAACATTTGAACTTCATAGTGTGCGCCCAAATGTAAAGGCTGGTAACTTAAGTGACAGACCACGCCGTCAGTATCAGGGCAGACGTGATGGTCAGGGTGGATTTACTGGAGCTCAGGCTCGTGAAGGCTACCAGAATAGAGAAAGAGAAAATCGTGGTCCTTATAATGGACAGCGCAATTCTTATAATAATGGCCAGGGTGGTAACCGTCAGGGAGGCTACCAGGGCAATCGTCAGGGTGGTTTCCAGGGTAACCGTCAGGGAGGCTATCAGGGCAATCGTCAGGGTGGTTTCAATAATGGACAGGGTGGTCAGAGAGGTAACTTTAATGCCCAGAGACCAGCAGGTTCTGGATTTAAACCAGGTTTCGGCGGTGGTCGTCCATCCTTCGGTGATGCTCCTGCAGCCTTGGGAAATAAAACTCCTGCAAAGAAACAGTTTAAGGGTAAGAAGCAGGTATACAATAATAGAAAAGACAGGGAAGAAGAATTTTCTGAAGATGAACTTAATCAGCTTAAGAAGAAGGATACAACTCCAGTCAGCGCAGTACCAGAAAGCATTGATATTATGGAGTCAATCTCTGTTTCAGATCTGGCTAAGAAGATGAATCTTAAGGCCAGTGAGATTATTGGTAAGCTCATGTCAATGGGTATGATGGTAACAATCAACCAGTCTATTGACAGCGATACAGCTACAATCCTTGCTGATGAATATAATTGTAAAGTTCATCTTATTTCTCTTTACGATGAAACACTCATTGAAAGTGACAAGGGTGAAGAAGGTGCAGAACGTACTCGTCCTCCAATTGTTACTGTAATGGGTCACGTAGACCATGGTAAGACAAAAACTCTGGACGCTATTCGTAACGCTCACGTTGCAGAAGGTGAAGCCGGTGGTATTACACAGAAGATTGGTGCCTATATGGTATCAACTGAAAAGGGAGATATTACCTTCCTTGATACTCCAGGTCACGAAGCCTTTACAATGATGCGTGCCCGTGGTGCTCAGATTACTGATATTGTTGTACTTGTTGTTGCAGCAGACGACGGCGTTATGCCTCAGACTCTGGAAGCAATTGACCATGCAAAGGAAGCTAAGGTACCAATCATTGTTGCAGTAAACAAGATTGATAAACCAGAAGCAAATCCTGACAGAGTAATGACTCAGCTTTCAGAAAAGGGTCTTACTCCTGAAGCATGGGGTGGAGATACTCAGTACGTTAATATATCTGCCCTTAAGCGTGAAGGTATTGATGATCTTCTTGATGCAATCCTTATTCAGGCAGAAATGCTGGAACTTAAGGCAACTTACGACTGTCGTGCAGAAGGTAAGGTTATTGAAAGCCGTATTGACCAGGGTCGTGGTGTTGTTGCATCAGTAATTGTAGAAAGAGGTACTCTCCGTACAGGTGATCCTTTTGTTGCAGGTATTTACGCAGGCCGTGTAAGAGCACTCTTTAATGATAAGGGACAGAAGATTGATGAGGCTGGACCTTCAACACCTGTAGAAGTTCTTGGAATTGAAAGCATGCCTAATGCAGGAGATCCATTCCAGGTAACAGAAACAGAAAAAGATGCCCGCGCATTTGCAGCAAAGCGTCAGGAACTTAAGAGATTTGAAGCAGCTAAGGCTGTTAAGAAAACATCTCTTGATACACTCTATGATGATATTGCCGACAGTGAAGTTAAGGAACTTAAGGTTATTATTAAAGCAGACCTTCAGGGTTCTGCAGAAGCACTTAAGTCTTCACTGGAAAAACTTACAACAAGAGAAATCCGTCTGTCAGTTATTCACTCAAGTGCAGGTGCAATCAACGAATCAGATGTTACTCTTGCTGCAGCCGATTCAAATGCAATTATCATTGGTTTCAACGTACGTCCTACTCCAAAAGCAAAGGCTCTTGCAGAAGAAGAACAGGTTGAAATCAGAAAATACAATATTATTTACAAGTGTGTTGAAGAAATTCAGCAGGCTATGGAAGGTATGCTTCAGCCGGATACAAAGGAAGAAGTTACCGGTATGCTGGAAGTCCGCAATACATTCAAGGTGCCAAAAATTGGTCTCATTGCCGGATGTTATGTTACAGACGGTATTGTTAAGAGAACAAGCAGCGTAAATGTAATTCGTGACGGTGTTGTTAAGTATACAGGAAAAGTTGCTTCCCTTAAGAGATTCAAGGACGATGCAAAAGAAGTTCGTGAAGGCTTTGAGTGTGGTCTTGGCATTGAAAACTGGCAGGACCTCCAGGTTGGTGACCAGATTGAAGCCTTTGAACTGGTTGAGGTTAAGAGAAAGCTTGGACAGACCCTTGCTGAAGAAGAAGCTGAAAAAGCAAAACAGTCTTCTCCGGAAAGTTCTTCTGCTGAGTAATTTCTAAAAAGGTAAAAATAGTAGCACTGCATATGCAGGGCTGCTGTTTTTATTTACGGGTATTTCGGAAAATCTGCATAAAGTGCTTTTTTTTCGATTTTCCCTTATATTAGACAGGAATAATAATGGGACAGTATAGATTACTCCGTTTAGGTGAACAGATTAAACAGGAAATTGCTACAATGATTCTCCGTCATGAGATAAAAGATCCTCGTGTAAATGAATTCTTAACAATTCAGCGGGTTGAAGTAGCAGGTGACCTTGCATATGCAAAAGTATATGTATCTTCTTTTATGGATGATAAGGCCGTTGAAAGAGGTGCTCAGGGCTTGCAGAATGCAGCGGGTTTTATTCAGTCATCAATTGCTAAAAAACTTTCAATATATAAGTTTCCAAAGCTGACTTTTATAGCAGATTTTTCTGTACGTGACGGTTATGAAATGGTACAGAAACTTAATGCTCTGGAAAAAGAATCCAGTGAAATCAAGGCTGAAAAAGAATCAGATACTTCAGAAGCAGAAAACTGATGTCAAATAAAAAAAACAACACAAATCTTTCAGGTCTTATGCTTCTTGCAAAAAAGCCTGGAATTACCAGTTTTTCTTCTCTTTTCAGCATTAAACACGCCTTAAATACCGAGAAGGTTGGTCATACAGGAACACTGGATTCTTTTGCTGAAGGTCTTCTTGTGGTACTTACAGGAAATTTAACTCATCTTGTACCTCACATTACAGGATTCAAAAAGACATATCAGGCAATGATTTGTTTTGGCAAAGAAACTGATACTTTTGATCCCTGCGGTTCTTTTACAAAAGAAGGCAGGTCTGTAACAAAAGAAGAAATCCTTTCAATTCTTCCTTCATTTACAGGCGCCCTTCTTCAGACTCCTCCTCTTTATTCTGCAGTACATGTTGACGGACAGAGAGCTTCTGATTTAGTAAGGGATGGCCAGGAAATTCATATAGAGCCACGACAGATTTTTGTTTACCGGAATGAACTTCTGGAATACCGGCCTGCCGGTGAAAAAGACGGCTCTTCCTATGCAATTCTGGAAATTGAGTGTTCTAAAGGTACTTATATCCGGGCCCTTGCCAGAGACATGGCAGAAAAACTTGGAACTTGTGCTCATCTGTGTGCTTTACGAAGAATTAAAGTTGGTCCTTTTTCTCTGGAAGATGCAGCTCTGAATGAAGATTTGAAGCCTTTCACAATTGAAAACGGACTTGAAAATGAAAAAGCTATGATTGCCCTTAATAAAAAAATTATTGAAGAAAAAAAACTTTCCATAAATAAAAAGGGCAGAAAAGATAAAAATTACATAAGAAGTGAAGAAGAAGAAACTGAACTTATTAAGATAAAAAGTTACTTCAGAACTTTCACACCGGAACTTGCACAGGAATGTGGCTTTGAAATTGATCAGTTAAAGGCTGAAAGTGAAAGCTCCTTTTTGAACGGAAGACCTTTATCTTCAAGAATGTTTAACCGTCTTCCGTCAGAAAAAGCAATTGAAAGTGAGTACCATTTTCCTGATGAGATTGCAGTCTTTTACAGCAGCGGTTCTTTCGCAGGAATGATAAAAAAAGGTCAGGGACGGCTTAACTATGCTTTTGTTGTTCCAAAAAAAGACTTTAAGCTTGTAAAAATAAGCTGGCAGAATCTTCTCAGGGGAGAGTTTCCCCGTGAATGGAAAGAAAAAGGAACGGCCCTTTCAATTGGAAGTTTTGACGGTTTCCATTCAGGTCATAAGGCAATTGGGGATTGTCTTCTTAAGCAGAAAAATCTGGTGCCGGGAGTGATCACTTTTACTTCTTCTGTAAAATCAAGGTCACAGGATTATCAGGGGGATTTGCTCACCTTATATCAGAAACTGAATCTTTTTCAGGAATATGGCCTGCAGTTCGCTATTGTGATTGACTTTTCTGATGATTTTAGTAAAATTGAAGGCGCTGCTTTCATAAAGATTTTGCTTGATAAGCTTAATATGAAATATTTGGCGGAAGGTCAGGATTTCAGGTGCGGATATAAAGGTGCACTTACAATGAAAGAACTGAAGGAACTTTCTGCTGAGGAAGATTTTCAGCTGGAAATGGTTCCAGATGTTATTTTTGAAGGTGAGAGGGTATCTTCTTCCAGAATAAGAAAAGCTGTTGAAGAAGGAAAGTTTCTTTCTGCTTCCAAAATGCTCACAAGACCATATACTTACGATCTTGTTAAATGCCTTGGAGAAAACAATACAGTACAGGGCGGGGAGCAGTGGTACACTTTCAAAGTAAATGGTGTTCAGCTTTTACCTGAAAAAGGTAATTATGATGTTGTTGCCCTGCTTAGCCAGAAAAACAGCAGTGAGATGTCCGCATATCGTACAAGTCTTTGTGTGGACAATAAAGATGAAGTAAAGCTTTTGCTTCCGTCAGATGGTTCTGCAGGAAGAGTTAAGGGTGTGAACTTTATCTGAAATTATTTTGTATCCAATACCGAATGTTGCTTTGGCAGGAGAGGTCTACGTCCAAACCTGGCTCGGCTACATGGTAATTAAATTATAAGGAGTAAGTAATGGCACTTACAAAAGAAACAGCTGCATCTATCGTAGCTAAGTTCGGTGCAAATCCAAATGACACCGGAAACGTAAAGGTTCAGATCGCATTGACAACTGAACGTATCAAGGAACTTACAGCACACTGCAAGGCTTTCCCAAAGGACACAGGAGCTTCTCGTGGTCTTTTGAAGGTTGTTGGTGCTCGCCGCAAGCTCTTGAAGTACCTCCAGAACACAGATCTCGAAGGATATCGCGCTCTCATTAAGGAACTCGGAATCCGTAAGTAATCGGTGGATAATTGGCAGTTCTGTTGGTTATTATATCAACAGGCTGCCTTTTATTTTTAAAGGTGAGACCGGCTGTTCAAACGGACCTCCCCTGTAAGACTAATGTGTCAGTGTCAGTCTTACAAAAGATAAAGAACAAATAAAGAATATAAGGAAATTTTTTTATGGTAGAAAGAGTAACCCGTAAAATTGGTGATCAGGAACTTATTCTTGAGACAGGCAAAATTGGTAAGCAGGCAAATGGCTGTGTTTATGCTCAGTTAGGTGGAACAGCTGTTATTGCCACAGTATGTGCTTCAAGTGAAGTTAAAGAAGGTCTGGACTTTGTTCCTGTTACAGTTGAATACAATGAAAAGTTTTATGCAGCAGGTAAGATTCCTGGTGGTTTTGTAAAGCGTGAAGGCCGTCCAAAGGATAAAGAAATTCTTGTAAGCCGTTTAATTGACCGCCCTATGCGTCCTCTTTTTGAACCTGCTTTTGGCCGCGAAATTCAGATTGTTCCAACATGTGTTTCAGTTGATGGTATAAATCCTCCTGACATTCTTGCAGTAATTGCTGCATCTGCTGCAGTAAGTATTTCTGATATTCCGTTCCATGGTCCTGTTGCAGGTTGTCGTGTTGGATATCTTGACGGTGAATATATCATCAATCCTACATACGAACAGATGGAAAAAATCCAGCTTGAAATCGTTGTTGCCGGTACAAAAGACGGTTTTACAATGGTTGAAGGTGGTGCAAACGAAGTAAGCGAAGAAATCATGCTGGGTGCCCTTGAAAAGTCTCAGGCATTCATTACAGATATGTGTCTTCTTCAGGAAGAACTGGTTCAGAAAGCTGGTAAGGAAAAGCTGCCTCTCGCTCCACTCAATGTTGAACTTGCTAACAAGGAAGCTATTGAAGCAGAAGCACTTCCTCTTATGCAGACAGCCTGCTTCCTCAAGGGAAAGATGGCTCGTTCTGAAGCTGTAAAGAATGTAAAGAATCAGATTGCAGAAAAGTATGCAGAACAGCTTGAAGATCCAATTCAGGCAAAACTTTTCAGCACACTTTTTGATGACATTCAGTACAATCTCCTTCGTTCAAGTATTCTTGAAAAGGGACTTCGTATTGATGGACGCGGCACAGAAGACATCCGCCCAATTACATGCGAAATCAATGTACTTCCACGTCCACATGGTTCTGCACTCTTTACACGTGGAGAAACTCAGTCTCTGGCTGTAACAACACTTGGTACTGCTATGGACGAACAGGTTTATGATGATATTGAAGGCGACAGAAGTGAAAACTTTATCCTTCATTATAACTTCCCTCCATATTCAGTTGGTGAAGTTGGTAAGCTTACTACAGGCCGCCGTGAAATTGGTCACGGAAACCTGGCTCGCCGCTCACTTGCTCCAATGATTCCTAGCCGTGAAGAATTCCCATACACAATTCGTGTTGTATCAGAAATTATGGAATCTAACGGTTCTTCATCACAGGCTTCTACTTGTGGTGGATGTCTGTCTCTCCTTGCAGCAGGTGTACCAATGAAGAAAATGGTTGCCGGAATTGCAATGGGTCTTATTACTGATGGACCTCAGTATAAGAAGTACGCTATCCTTTCAGATATCCTTGGTGAAGAAGATCATCTTGGTGATATGGACTTTAAGGTTGCCGGTACACATGACGGTATTACAGGCTTCCAGATGGATATTAAGATTGCAGGTGTTTCTATGGACATTATGCGCAAGGCTCTTGAACAGGCTAAGCGTGGTCGTGAACATATCCTTTCAATCATGGAAAAATGCATCAACAAACCTCAGCCTGTAAGTCAGTATGCTCCAAAAATTGATACTCTCAAGATTCCTGTTGATAAGATTGGTGCTCTTATTGGACCTGGTGGAAAGAATGTTAAGGCCCTCTGTTCTCAGTACGGTGTAACAATCAATACTGATGACGATGGTACAGTTACAATCTACGGTAAAACTGGTAATGCTACTGATGCAGCAAAGAAGGCTGTTAAGGGCATTTGTGAAGATCCAGAAGTTGGAACTGTTTACCAGGGTACTGTTAAGCGTATTATGGACTTTGGTGCCTTTGTTGAAATTCTTCCTGGAAAAGAAGGACTTTGTCATATTTCTAAGCTCTCACGCCAGCGTGTAGAAAAGGTTACAGATGTTCTTAAAGAAGGTCAGGTAATTCCAGTTAAGCTTATTGATGTTGATAAGATGGGACGTCTTAATCTTTCATACATTGATGCTCTTGAAGAAAACAAATAATCAGAAGGTTTCTGAATAAGATAAAGCCTGCTTTCTTTAGGGAAGGCAGGTTTTTTTTGTTTAAAAGACTCTTTATTAAGGTACTTGTTTTTTATAGAATGGGGCCTGTTTAATAGGAAATCATATGGTAGAAGCAAAAATCCTTAAAAATAATATTCAGCTTGTTTGTGAAAAAATCCCTGCTGCCAGGACCTGTGCCATAGGTTTTTATTTTTCTACCGGCAGCCGCTATGAAGATAGTGATAGCAGGGGAGTCAGTCATTTTACCGAACACATGCTTTTTAAGGGAACTAAAAAGAGGACTGCAAAAGAAATATCTGTTTTTTTTGATTCAATGGGGGCTGTTCTTAATGCCTTTACAGAAAGGGAAGAAGTTTGTCTTTATTCTATAGTGCCTGCCTTTGAAAATAATATTGCAGATGCCCTTGAGCTTCTTTGTGATATGAGCGAAAACTGTGTTTTCCCGGAAGAAGAGTTCATTAAGGAAAAGAAAGTTGTTCAAAGTGAAATTTCCAGTCTGCAGGATGATGCAGAAGAAAGTGCTCTTGATGAAGTTGCAGCTTTTGTGTGGAAAGATTCAACTCTTGGACAGACAATAGGTGGCAGCGTAGAAGAAGTTGAAAAAATCACCAGAAATAAACTTTTTTCCTGGTACGAGAAATATTTTGTTCATGGAGAACTGGCGGTTTTTGTTACAGGTAATTTTGATGAAAATGAAATTACAGCTCGTCTTGAAAAATGCAGTCTCCGTACCGCTGCTGTAAGAACAGGGCAGAAACATTTTACGGAAAAATCTCCATGGCACTCAGGGCTTTTATTTAAGAAAGCAGCCTTCTCACAAAATCAGATTTATGCTCTTTTTCCTTTTGATGTAGATCTGGAGGAAAGGGAAAGTTACGCTTTGTCAGTTTTAAATACAATCTGTGGTGATTGTGTTTCCAGCAGGCTTTTTGATGCTATTCGTGAAAAGGAAGGGCTTTGTTATAATATTTTTTCATATTTTATAATGTATGAAAACGCTGGTGTCTGGTGCGCAAATCTTTCAGCAGATAAGAAAAATGTTCTTAAAGTAGTGGAAATGCTTTTAAAAGAATTGTCCTCTTTTATAAAAAATCCTTTTACGGAAAAGGAAGTTGAAACAGGCAAAAATCATATCATTGGTGAAGAAATGATTTCTGCAATGGACAGTGAATATGTAATGAGAAGAAATGAAAAGAATTTCCGTTTGAATATTCCTCTTAAAAATTCTTCTGAAATCATAGACTTGATAAAATCCATTACTTGTGAAGAAATTAATAGACTTGCGTCTAAAATATTTGATTCAGGCAGAAGAGCCCTGGTCTTTTATGGAAGTGCACTTTCTGGAAGAATGAAACGTACTATTAATTTACTAAATACTTCGCTATAATAGAATATTATGAACGAAATTAAAATTAATTGTACAGCAAAAGAAGGTGCTGTAATTCCTCTTTACAAGACAAAGGGTGCTGCAGGTGCAGATGTTTGTGCTTTAATTGAATCTCCTCTGGTTCTGAAAAAAGGATGCAGGGCTTTGATTCCAACAGGGCTTTTCTTTGAAATACCGGAAGGTTATGAAATTCAGGTTCGTCCAAGAAGCGGACTGGCTTTTAAAAATGGCGTTACTGTTTTAAATACTCCGGGAACAATCGACAGCGATTACAGGGGAGAGTTGAAAGTTCTTTTGATTAATCTTGGAGAGGAGGATTTTACAATTAATTCTGGTGACAGAATTGCCCAGATAGTTGTATCTCCAGTAACTTTAGGATCCTTTGTTCAGGTTGAAAAACTTTCTGATACTGAAAGAGGTGCCGGTGGTTTTGGCAGCACTGGAGTTTGCAGCTGATAATTTATGTCAGGAATTTTTTCATCAGACAGAAAATCTATCATAACTCATTTAAAAGAAATCTTTGCCCAGAGACAGCAGGAAAAATTAACGGGTGGGGCAACAAGCGTTCCTTTTTTAAGATCCATTTATTCTCATCTGCTTCAGGAAGCTTATGAAAGTGGTGACTTTGAGAAAAAGGAAAGAATACAAAAACGTATTGATAAAATGGATACTGTTAAGGACCATGTTCTTGTACGTTATCTTTGTAAAGAACTTTTAATGTTCTTTCTTGTGTTCTTCTTTATTTTTTTTGCAATATTTTTTGTAAATCAGTTTCTTCTTATCATTCAGACTTTATTGAAGAAGCATGTGTCCTTCTGGACTTCACTGAAATTGATTTTTTATTACATGCCTCAAATTGTTTCACAGTCAGCCCCATTTGCAACTCTTGTAGGTTTTTTAGTATGTCTGGGCAGAATGGTTACGGACAATGAAATTTTAATACTACGGGCATCCGGGCTCCGATATAATAAAACTTTTCTTCCTGTAATTTTTATGGGACTTTTAATTTCACTTTTTTCATTTCTTATGAATGATTATTTTCTTCCATTAGGAAATCAGAAAGCTCAGAGACTGATGAAGGAAATTGCTTCTTCCAATCCGGCGGTGCAGCTGGAGGCACATTCTGTTACAAGAATGGACAGGACTTCCCTTATTGTAGGTGATGTAGGAAAAACTGATATTTCGGACCTGATTATTTTTGATCAGTCCTCTTCGGGAAAACCAAAAATAATTATTGCGGGTAAATCTCTGGTAAAGTCAAGTCAGGAAGATGGAATCATTATGCAGCTGATAATGAAAGATGCAGAAGTTTTTATGCTTAATGAAAACCATCGAAGCGATTTTGAGGTACTTGTAAGTCAGGAAGCAAAACTAAATATTTTCCAGGATCAGATTGATTCCTTTTCAAACACTCTAAGTCCCCGGGAAATGACGAGTTTTGATTTGTGGAAAAGAATAAAGAAAATGAAAAAAAATAATGAAGGAACTAAAAATACTTACATGATTGAATTTAACAGAAAGTTTTCAGTTCCTTTTGGTTCAATTTTCTTTGCCCTTTTAGCCTTTCCTCTTGCCCTTGTTTTTGGAAAAAAAGACGGACAAACCTTAGGGTTAATTTTTGGAATTGTTCTTTCCGTTGCTTACTGGGCTTCAACTCTTGTAGGTCAAATGATTGCCCTTAAAAATCCGGGAACTGCCTTTTTGTGTACCTGGGTACCAAACTTTTTTTTAGGTGCTTTAGGTGTATTCCTTTATATGCGGCTTAGAAAAAAATAGGTATAAAGAAATGAAACTTGTAGGATATGTGCTTAAAAAATTCTTTGGAATTTTTATTGCGGCAATGATGTTTTTTATAATGATTCTCGAACTGGTAAGTCTTTTTGCCAATCTGTGGTCTTACATTAATAGAGGTGTTACAATTGATCAGATTGCCCAGCTGATGCTTTACTATGCTCCAAGATGTGCCTGGTATTCAATACCAATGTCAATGCTTTTTGCAACTGCATATATGCTTTCTGATTTGTATGCTAAAAATGAACTGCTGGCCATTTTTGCTTCCGGAATATCACTTCTGCGATTTACACTGCCTCTACTGATTTTTTCTATTTTTGCCAGTATAGGGCTTTTTTTCTTTGAAGACAGAGTTGTTGTGAAATATCAGGCAAAGTATGATTCCATGCAGGAAGAAGTTCTTCATAAAAAAAAGTCCCTTAATAATGAAGATGTAATTGTAATTGCTGAAGCAGGCAGGCTGATTTACAATGTTGGTTTTTATGATTCAGAATTAAAGCGAATTTATCAGACTTATGTAATTTTCAGAAATGAGGATATGACTCTTGATGGAATTGCATATATTGATACCGGACTTTGGATTTCTGACCAGGAGGAGCCGGAGGAAGAGAATAAAGTAAAAAACTTTTCTGAAGAAAGCGGTCACTGGGAAATCTCAAATACAAGTTTCTATCAGATGAAGGACGGACAGTATGAGACCAGAAAACTTCCTCCTGAATATGCCAGTCGATTGATTGAAAATCCTTCAACTTTTCAAACTAAAACTGTTTCTGTAACCCAGGTAACTGCAAAGGAAGCCAGGGAATATATTGAACATCTGGATAAAGCGGGGCTTCCGTCTCAGGAGGCAAAAGCCGAATATTATAAAAAGTTTGCCTTTCCATTTATTGTATTCATTGTTGTTTTTCTGGCAATCGGTTTAAGTGGAAAGACAAGAAAAAATGTACTTTTAATAAGTCTTGCTCTGAGTATTTCTGCAGTAGTTGTTTTCTACGTAACACAGATGGTTACCATGCTTATGGCAACTTACGGAGTAATTCCTCCTGTAATGGGAGAATGGCTTCCGATTCTGTTATTTACTGGCATAAGTATTGTTCTGCTCAGATATACAAGAACTTAAATTTTTTTTTAAGGATTTAGTATGATTAATTCTATTTTTGAAATTAAACACAATGACTCGAAAACAAAAGCAAGAACCGGTGTTCTTCATCTTCCTCACGGGGATGTTCAGACTCCTGTTTTTATGCCTGTAGGAACTAAGGGAACTGTAAAAGCAGTAAGTAAGGATTCTCTTGAAGAAATAGGTTTTGAAATCATTCTTGCAAATACCTATCACATGTATTTAAGACCGGGAGCTGATTTAGTTCAGGAAGCTGGTGGTCTTCACGGATTTACAAAATGGAATAGAAATTTTCTTACAGATTCCGGAGGATTCCAGGTATGGTCTCTTTCTTCCCTCAGAAAAATCAAGGATGATGGAGTTACTTTCAGAAGTGACATTGACGGCAGCAAACATTTCTTTACTCCTGAAAATGTTGTTCAGACTCAGGTAAAATTGAATTCTGATATTCAGATGCAGCTGGACGTTTGTTCCGGATATGGTGCAGACAGAAAAGAATCAGAAAGGGCTTTGTATCTTTCAACAGAATGGGCAAAAAAAGCTCTTGCTGAATGGAATAAGGCAAGGGATAATGGTTACAAGGGAAATCTTTTTCCAATTGTTCAGGGAAACTTTTTTGATGATTTACGAAAACAGTCTGCAGAATTTATTAATGGTCTGGACACTCCAGGAATTGCAATTGGAGGTTTAAGTGTAGGAGAGCCTCCTGAGGTATTTGCTGAATATCTTCAGAAAACTATGGTTCATGTAAGAAAAGACAAACCTGTTTACGTAATGGGAATCGGAACCCCGGAATATATTCTTGAAGCAGTTAATGATGGAGTTGATATGTTTGACTGTGTTCAGCCAACTCGTGTTGCCCGCCATGGTCTTTATCTTTCTCATCATGGAATGGTCAGCATTAAACAGAAGCGTTATGAACATGATTTTGGCCCGATAGATCCTTTGTGTAAGTGTAAAGTTTGTCAAACCTATTCAAGAGCTTACCTGCGCCATATTTTCAGGGAACAGGAAATACTTTCATCAATGCTGGCTTCTTATCACAATCTCTACTTCTTGAACAATATGATCAGGGAAATAAGACTGGCTATAAATGAAGACCGTTTTGAAGAATACAGAACAAATTTCCTGAAACTTTTTCATGACGGAAATGTTTGATTAATTGATAATGGAGAAGGAGTACTGCTATGATAAATAAAGGAAGATTTTTTAGAGCAGCCGCTATTGCGCTTTCCCTTGTAATGTTTCCGCTTTCCCTTTGTGCTCAGGAGGAGGAAGAAGGGGAAAAGGAAGTTTACCACTATGAAATGAAAGAAGTGGTTATCCCTGCAAAAAAGCGTCCCCAGCAGCCTGATTCATCCAGACTTAAATCCATTGAAGAAAAGGATGACAGCAAAAGCGGAGATGAATATATAAAGAAGTGCAGTGATACTTTTAAATATGGTCTGGAAGAAGAAATCTCTGCTTTAATTGATGAATTAACTGAAAATGAAGATGTTCGCTTTGTAGATCCTATTTATGATCTTTTTTATAAGTCAAAAAATACTCAGGTTAAAAAAAAGATTCTTTCTTATTTTACTAAGCTTAAGGATCCTTGTCTGGAAGAATATGCCGTATCAGTTTTAAATGATCCTTATGATGAAAAAAAAGATACAGTGGATGCATGTTTTCAGTATGTGTCAGAAATTAAGTGTACTGCAGCTCTGCCATGTCTGGTAAAACTTATAGATAAGGAAGAAGAGCAGTATTTTACAATGGCTCTTTCTACTTTAGGAGATATTGGTACTGCTGAAGAAGCTCAGTTTTTGATTTCTTTTCTTGAAAGGGATGATTTAACTACTCCACAGAAACAGCAGCTTATGAAAGTTTTGGGAAAAATCAAGGCTGTTGAAACATTTGATCGTCTTGCAGAAATTGCCCGGGATACTGATGAAAATTCTTTTGTCAGAATGTATGCGGCAGAAGCAATCGGTGCAATGAAAGTCCCAGAGGCGGAAGATATTTTGATTGATCTTTTTGAATCTGATGATCCGAATTTCAGAGTATATGTTGTTAAGGGAATTTCAAATTTTGAGGATGAAAAAGCTGATGAACTTTTACTGCAGGCCCTTCGTGATTCTCAATGGAAGGTAAGGCTTGAGGCAATTAATACTGTTGGTGAAAGACAGCTTTCAAGTGCAGCACCATTTTTAATCTACCGCTGTAAAGATTCAAAAGAAGAAAAAAATGTTAAAAAGAAAGCCTACAGTGTTCTTGCAAAATTAAATACAAGTGAAGGCAATGAATATCTGGTTTCTGTCATTAAGGATGAAAAAGCGGCTGATGCCACAAAAGGAACTGTTGCTGCAGCCCTCCTTGAGTATAATAATGCAGGAACAAAAGAGATTATTGAACTTGCTGAAAAGACCCTGGAAAAAGATACAATGAAAAATCTTCGTTATACTTTAGGAAAGGAATTTGCAAAGTATGGCCGCCCTGAATATGAAGATATTTGTTCAAAATATCTGGATTCAAAAGATGTGGCTACACAGGGAACTGGTCTGGATATTTTTGCAAAGGGAAAATATTCATCCTGCCGTTCTAAAGTTGAAGAAATTGCCAAAGAAGAAGATTCTACAGGAGATTCTAAAAAGCCGGTAAAGAAAAATGCCAATCAGGCTAAGGCTAAGAAAATTCTTGAAAGACTTAATTCTTATCAGTCTTCTTCGGGGGAAGTAGAAAAATAATTTTCGATTAATATTAAGGCAGCTCAGCGTGGAAGGGTGGCGAAGCCAGCTGGGGCAGTGATGCTGCCCCAACCGAGCCTAAGGCGAGCCCTGAAAGGCGGTACCTGATTTCCTTGCGTACCAGAAAAAATCAATCGTAGAGATTATTAAGCACGCGGTAAATTATATTAACTTTTTCTTTAAGTTCAGGTGAAAGATCTTTTTCTTTTGTATCATCAATGAGTTTTTCAAGTGACGCAAGACTTTCGTTGAGGGCTGTAGGAAAACCTCTGGAAACTTTGAACCAGTATGTTCCCTTGCCGTCAGTGAAAAGACAGATAAAGCCCATTTCTTTTGAAGAGGATTTCGCAACGGTCACCCTCATAATTTGATTCATCATGTTGCACAGGCTTTTGAGCTGATCATCATGATTGATGTTTAAATTTGCTTTTCTGTTAAATTCTTTTTCTGAAAGCGGAGTAAGATTGAGATTTTTTGCGGCCTTAATAATGACTTCCATTTTTTCACCGTCAAGGAGTTTATAGCCTCCCTTCAGTCTTACGCTTCCGTTCATTCTTGCAATGGTTGCCAGGAGATTCTGATTATTTTCATTTTCAACGGCTTCCTTAAGAGGTCCCAGGTCAAGTTTAAGAATTTTTTTCCCTTTAACTTTTCCAATTTCAAAACGCTGGCCGCCAAAGAATACAGAATTATCTTTATCCAGTTCTTTTTCTTTTGTGTTTTTAATTTTTCTTCCTCTGCGGGAATCGTCTTTGCCGACTTTTTCCTTTGATTCAGAAAAAGAGCTGCCCTGATATTCAAAACTGCCTGTTAAACTTTTTCCTTTGTTTCCACGGACTGCACTTAATCTGGATTCAAGTTCACTGTCAATCTGGGACAGGAGGTTCCTTGTTAAAGGAGATATGCTCATTGCAAAAATCCGGGATGTGCGAACAATTTCTCCTGCTACAATATAAAGAGGATTTGTTCTGAACATTGAAGAGCCCGGATGAATCTGAATGTGATCTGCAGTCAGTGACCGGTATGTTTCTTTTCCTTCCCGGACGCAGACAAACTGTATCATTCCGCTTGCAATGCAGATAAGATAATTGTCCATTGAACCGCCCCCAATAATAGGAAGCTGCATTCTTTCTGAAATTATATTTTCCAGCTGAGATTTTATATTGGCAATTTCAGCCATTACTTTTTCATCCAGGTAGTTGTTTTTGCAGAATCGCTCTTTATTTCCCATATCCATGTAGGTTTTAAAGAGTCTGACATAGCTTACGAAATCTCCCTGCATGTCCCTGAAGGCGTGATGTGCTTTGCGGGCATCCATTTCTTCTCCCACTGGAAGAACAAAAGGAGACTGGGCACTAAGGAAGGATGCGGCTATAAGAACTTCGTCAAGTACATCCGGGTAGCGCATGATGCTTTCTACAATGATTCTTGATACTCTCGGTTCAAGAGGAAATTCTACCATCATTTTTCCAATGGAACTTAAACTTCCGTCTGCTTCAAGAGCCTTTAACATATTAAGGGTTTCTACTGCACCTTTTATTCCTTCAATGGCAGGTGGGGAAATAAAATCGAATTTGTCAAACTCTGTAATTCCAAGTTCTGACATCCGGAGGACTACTTCACTTAAATCTGTACGATAGATTTCCTCTGTAGTATATTCTTCCCTCTGTTCAAAATCACCTCTTGTATAAAGCCTGTAACAGGTTCCTTCGCATGTACGTCCGGCACGGCCTTTTCTCTGGGCACAGGAAGCCTTGCTTACAGAGGTTTCAATAAGACTGGAGGTAAAGGTTTTAGGACTGTAGAAATTTAATTTTGCAAGTCCAGAATCTATTACTGTGGTAATTCCATTTATTGTAACGGAAGTTTCTGCAATATTTGTACTGAGAACAACTTTTTTCTTTCCGTGTGGAGCAGGGGCAAAAACTTTTTCCTGTTCTTCTTTTGGAAGTCGTCCGTACAAAGGTACAATGTGAATTTTTGAATGAAAGGGTGCCTGCATTAAGCGGAGCATTGTATCCTTAATGATTTTTTCACCAGGAAGGAAAACTAAAATATCTCCTTCATCTCCGTTGGAAAGCACTCTGTCAATTGTTGATTGTATTTTTCCCATAAGGGCTTCGCAGCCAGATTCTGAAAGAGTTGTAGTTTTTAGAGCCGGTGGATCATATACCAGGGCTACAGGGAAAACTGGAGTTTCAATTGTAACAATGGGACAGTCATCAAAATAGTGGCTGAAGGCCTGGGCATTCATTGTTGCTGAAGAAACTATTACCTTAAAATCTTTTCTTACTGCAAGAATTCGTTTTAAAAGACCAAGTACAAAATCAATATTAAGACTTCTTTCATGGGCTTCATCTACCATAATGACTGAATATTTGCTCATCCACGGGTCAAGCTTCATTTCCTGCAGAAGAATTCCGTCTGTCATTATTTTGATTTTTGTTGATGCGTCGGTTTTATCTTCAAAGCGCATCTTATAACCTACAAGTCCCGGGTATGAGGTATTCAACTGTTTTGCAATAAACTCAGATACACTTAAGGCTGCTATACGGCGGGGCTGTGTAACTGCAATGATTCCATTTTCGCTGTATCCTGCTTCATGAAGTATGACAGGAATTTGAGTTGTTTTTCCGCTGCCGGTAGGACTTTGAACAACAACAACCTGATGTTCTTTTAAGCTTTCAAGAATTCTGTCCTTTTGTTCGTAAACCGGTAGTTTTGTGTAATCAATAGCCATTTAACTTTATTCTATCGTATTTATAATTATTTGTCTTGATTTGGTTTAATTTTATCAAAATCTTTCTGAGTGCATTCAAGATGGGTTTCCAGTTCCTCTGGCCAGTCATTACCGTTTAAATATTCACTCATCTCAGAAATTTTATCAGTAAAATCTGAGAGTTTTTCCACGATGATGTCAGCAAGGGCTTTGTCCTCATCCTTTTCAGGAAGAGCTTCTGCCAGTGATTCCATGGCAGCCTGGATAAGGTCAAGTTCATCAAGAGTAAAATCTAATTTAATGTTCTCCATAACAAATCCTCAAAATAAGTTCTGACCTCTAGTGTAAAGGATTAAAAGATTTTGTAAAAGCCCGGAAGTTTCAGAAACTTTGGATTTTGAGCGAGGATATGGAGTTTAATTGTGTCAAACATAACAATTTTGCAGTGCAGGGTAACGTCTGATTTAAGCATTTCAACTTCTTCTTTTGTCAATGACTCCAGATAGTCAAAACATTCAAAAAAAGCATCGGTAAATGCCTGATTATCCATCGGGATAATACCGTTTCTGCACTTAAAATATGTGTTTTCCACTAAATTATAAGATTTGATAAATGCGTTCATACTATTTTTATCGGATTCTGGCAGAAAAATGTTATTAAATTTGAATTTTTCAGAATTTTTAAATTAATCTTGTTTTATCTCGGAAAGTAACATATACTATATGTCATAAGAGAACAAAAAGACCTAAAAAGGAGATATATCATGAATACTGATGAAGTACTTACTTCTGTAATTGATGCAGGTTTTGTAGCAAAAATAGATGGTGGTAAGGTTGTAGTAGATTTGGATGCTTCAAAGACTTCCAGTGGTGCTTCAGATATTAGTGAAGCTTTGGCAAACTTGAAGTCCTGGTGTGCAGGAAATGGTCTTTCTGGCAGTGAATCAGGAAACCTTTTCACAATAGCATAATATCAGTTTATCACAGATTCTTATTTACAAAGCTGCAGTTTTTGTACCGCAGCTTTTTTTATTTTCACTGCTTGTGCAAGGCTTTATTCTCCCAGAATTGCTTTTTCCAGTCTGGCTACAGTTTCTGCAATAAGTTCTTTTTTTAATCCGGAATAGTTAATTATAAAAGTTAAGGGCAGTTTTTTTCTTTCATTTGTGTAGTAATAATCAGTTAAAAGTGGAATTCTGATTTTTTCCTTTGAAAGGTTTGCAAGGATTTTTTCTGAATCGAGGGGATTTTTCTGGATTTCAAGGAGAAAGTGCAGGCCGGCTTCTTCTTCATGTATTTTACAAACTGATGAAATTCTGCTTTTATTCAGGCAGGTAATTAATTCGTTACGAATTGAGCGGTAGTAATTTTTCATTTTAATGATGTGTTTTGAATAGAGGCCTTCTTCAATGAATTTTGCCAGGGTGTATTGTTCAAAGACAGATACTTGACAGGAATAAAATGAAAAGTTTTTTTCAAATTTTTCCAGCAGCTGAGGCGGCAATATCATGTAGGAAATGCGAATGGATGGGGAAAGTGTTTTTGAAAAAGTATTCATATAAATCACTTTGGAATTTTTATCCATGGCATAAAGTGAAGCGATGGGCTTTGAATTAAAACGGAATTCGCTGTCATAATCATCTTCAAGTATATAGTGTTCTTTTTTCAGGGAAGCCCAGTTTAATATGCTAATACGTCTTTTGATGGACATTACCTTTCCTGTAGGAAAATGATGGGAAGGGGTTAAATGGACAATTTCTGCATTTGATTTTTCAAGAAGACTGATTTTAAGTCCTTCATCATCTATTTTTATAGGAATGGATTTTGCTCCGTTTAATTCAAATAGTCTGCTGATTTTTTTGTAGCCTGGATTTTCAACAGCATAAATTTTATCCCGACCTAAGAGAGCTGTCAGAATCTGGCAGAGAGTTTCAGTTCCTGCTCCTATGATTATCTGCTCTGGATTTACTTTCATGTTTTTGAATTCTTCAAGATAAAAGGCAATTTGTTTTCTCAGCTCAAGTGTTCCTTTTGCAGCTGGGCGTGAAAGCAAAGACTGATCTTCAGTATTTAATACCTGTCGTAATGTATGAGCCCAGAGACGGAAAGGAAATTTTTTTGTCCAGGAAGAATTGTTGTAAAAATCTGCAAACCATTCATCGGATATTTTTTCATAACTGCTGCTGATTATCTTTTTTCCCTGGCTTCTACTTTTATTTGACAGATTTAATTCCTTTTCTAAATCTGTAACGAAATATCCTTTTTTTTCAATCGAAAAAACATAACCTTCTCCAATAAGACGGTCGTAGGAATTTTGTACGGTGATTGTACTTACATTTAAATGCTGTGCTAAAGATCTTTTTGATGGAAGTTTTTGATTTGCCTTTAATTCGCCCTGAAGGATTTTATTTCTTATTTCATCATAGATTCCTTCTGCAAGGCCTTTGTTTCTTAAGGTTTCAAAGTTGATTGTTATCATAAATCTGATATTATCAAAAAATAAAAAAAATGGGTATATTAATAATATCAGATATGATGTAAGGTCAAAAAAAAACAAAGAGGTAGCTTTATGGATAAAAGACTTTTAACAATTCAGGATATTTCATGCGTAGGACAGTGCTCTTTAACTGTTGCTCTTCCGGTAATTTCTGCCTGTGGAATTGAAACTGCTGTATTACCAAGTTCAGTTCTTTCCAATCATACTGCAAAAGGTTTCAGCGGATGGACTTTCCGTGATTTAACTGAAGATATGGGTCCAATCCTTGAACGCTGGAAAACAGAAAAAATAACATTTGATGCATTTTATACCGGTTATGTAAGCAAGGCTCAAATTCCACAGATTCTTAAAATAATGAAGGAAACAGCAAGGGAAGGGGCTGTAAAAATTGTAGATCCTGTTATGGCAGATAATGGTAAACTCTATGCAGGATTTGATACTGATTTCCCTGAAGAAATGAAAAAATTATGTAGTGCCGCAGATGTAATTATGCCTAACATTACAGAAGCTTCCCTGCTCTTAAATAAAGAATACAAGGCAGATAATTATGATCAGACCTATGTGGAAGATTTGCTGAAAGGTCTTTATTCCCTTGGACCAAAAAATGTAATTTTAACAGGCGTTTCATTTGAAAATTCCAGACTTGGTATTGCCTGCTATGACGGCAAAAAAATTGATTATTACTTTAGTGAAAGAATTCCTGTTTCAATGCATGGTACGGGGGATGCATTTGCTTCTGCCTGTGCAGGTGCTCTTTTGAGGGGTAAATCACTTTTCCAGGCTGCCTCAATTGCTGCAGATTTCGTTCTGGAAAGCATTAAAAATACTGTAAACGATAAAGATCACTGGTATGGAGTAAAATTTGAAAAGGCGCTTCCTTATCTGATTTATCGTTTAGGACAGAATTGATAAGCCTCCTTGCAAATATTCTACTATTAAAGTAAAATGTGTTGTTATGTTTGAAGCAAAAGAATCAATTCAGTTTGATGCTGACGAAGAAGATTATGACACAGTAATTGCCAATGATATTATTTTTACAGGAACTGTCCGCTTTTCAAAGCCTTTGATGATTAAGGGCAAGATAAGCGGAAAAATTGATGCAACCAGCGATCTTTATGTTGATCAGGGGTCTGTTGTAACCGCTGATATTGTTGCAGAAAGAGTTCTTGTAAAGGGTGTAGTTAATGGCAACATTAACGGACGTAAACTGGTTTATGTAGCGTCTGTAGGTTCTGTAAACGGAGATATCATTGCGCCCCAGGTTGTTCTTGAACCTGGTTCAAACTTCTCTGGCAAATGTCAGATGGTTGTGCAGTAATTCTTTTAGAGGGGCTTAAATATGAAACTTAATTTACTTAATGGTTTTGCAAAAAAAGCAGTTTTTCTTATAACAGTTTTATCACTTTCAGCACTTGCATTTGGACAGGATCGTCCTGATGCACTTAAAATGCTTAACGAAGGTAAATACGCAGAATCAATCAGAATCTGTGAGATGGAACTTCAGGAAAATCCAAATAACCTTGATTCATATACAGTACTTTGCTGGGCTCTTGTAGCTAACGGTCAATATGCAGAAGCTGAAACCCGTGCTACTCAGGGCCGCCGTGTAGGACCAAACGACAACCGTCTTATTGAAGTCCTGGGAGAGGCAAAATATTATCTTGGTAAAAATGATGAAGCAATGAACCTTTTTGAACGTTATGTTTCAAATGTTCAGCAGAATGCAAGTCGTCTTGGAAAGGTATACTGGCTCATGGGTGAAATCTACATTCGTGAATCTAAATATGAACATGCAGACATTTCTCTTTCAATGGCAGTTCGTATTGATACCAACCGTGATGACTGGTGGACTCGCCTGGGCTATGCCCGTGAACAGATTGGTGACTATTCAAGTGCAATTGCTGCTTACGACAGAGCTCTCGCATTAAATTCAACTTTATCAGATGCTTTGAATGGTAAAGTCCGCTGTCAGCAGCACTTATAATTTTGTAATATAAACAAAATAAAATGCCTGGCAATATAATTCATTTCGATACTTTGGGGTGCCGTCTGAATCAGGATGAAACTGAAGGTGCCGCCAGAGTATTTTCATTAAATGGATTTCAGTGTGATCTGGAATCTACAACTGGAAAAACTCCCGTTAATAATCAAGTAATTCTCTCTGTTATAAATACCTGTACTGTTACTTCAAAGGCAGAACAGAAGGCAAGACGAATTATCAGGCTTATGCTTGAAAAATATCCGGAAAGCCTGGTTCTTGTAACAGGCTGCTATGCTGAACTTGATAAAGAAGAAATAACAGGTATTTGTCCTGAAAGAATAGTCATTTTACCGGGAACAAAAAAATTCATATTATCCCTGATTCCGGCAAATATTAAAAATGGAATATTTAACAGCGAACAAAAAAGCGGTACGATTCTATCTTTAAAAAAACTCGATGATTTTATTCAGAAAAATATGAAATCAATTGAGGAAAGTCGTTTGCTAAATAAAAAAGCTCTTGTACTGAATAATTTTACTCTTTATACTCCTGTTTTCGAAAAACATTCTCGTCCTTCAATAAAAATACAGGATGGATGTAATAACGCGTGTACTTTCTGCCGTATTCATCTTGCAAGAGGAAAATCTGTTTCTCTTGAAGTCGAAAAAGTTCTTGAAAGAGTCAGGGAACTGGAAGCTGCAGGGGCAGGGGAAGTTGTTTTTACCGGTGTCAATTTAAGCCAGTATGCAGGAAAAAATTCTACTGGACAAATATTTGATTTTGCAGATCTGCTTTCTTTTTTGATTGAAAATACAAAATTCATTCATTTTAGAATTTCAAGTTTTTATCCTCAGCATGTAAATGAAAAATTGTGTCAGGTACTGGTTTCTCCAAGAGTGCAGCCCTTTTTTCATTTAAGTGTTCAAAGTGGAAGTGACAATATTCTTAAATTAATGAACAGGCCTTATAATGCACAGACTGTAATAGATGCTGTAAAACTTCTACGGATTGCTAAAAAAAATCCTTTTATAAGCTGTGATATTATTACAGGATTTCCTGGAGAAAGTGAGGATGATTTTAATCTTACAAAAGAACTTTGTAAGGAATGTAGATTTGCCTGGATACATGCATTTCCTTTTTCTCCAAGAAAGGGGACTGCTGCTTACAATATGAAGCCTCAAATTCCGGAAAGAATAAAAGATGAAAGAGTTAAGTGGCTGTTTGAAAATGCTATTCAAAATAAAGTTGAATACATTGAACGTTATAAGGATGAAGTTCTTTTTGCAGTTACAGAAAATTCAAGAAGTCTTCGTCTACATAATTCGGATGGCATTCAAAATGATAATTATCAGAATTACGTAAACTGCGTAACTGAAAATTTTATACACGTTCAGATTCCTACAGATAAAAAGTTTTCCAGCGGAGAAAATGTCAAAATCAGGATAAAAAAAGCTCTTGAAGAAAAAATCCGCCAGGGAAGCGAAGTGGAAGCTGAAGGAGAGTTTGTTTTATAAATATCATATTACGGGGAAAAAATATGTGGAAAAACATTAAGTTATCAATTTTATCTGGCATACTGATTTCCATTGGTGGTTCAGTTTATATGGCCAGTACAACAGCAGGAATTTCCTGGTTAGGTGCAATCCTCTTTACCGGGGGACTTTATGCAATTTGTATTTATGGGTTTAATCTTTATACAGGAAAAGTGGGATACCTTGCTGAAAAGTACAATGATGGAAGTTATTGGGGACTTGTTGGAATTACGTTGATTTTTAATATTCTGACAACATTTGTTCTTGGAGTTCTGATTGGAAAACTCTTTCCTGCCGTAAGACAGGCTGCCCTTAAATCTTATGAAGCTAAACTGGCTGCTCCTTACTGGAAGGATCTGGTTTCTGGTATTTTCTGCGGAATGCTTATGTTCCTTGCTGTTGATACCTGGAAAGAAGGTCACAAACTTGGAATGTTTTTTTATGTTCCAATTTTTATTATAGCTGGATTTGACCACTCAATTGCTAATTCCTTTTACAATGGTGCAGCTCTTTCAGATGCAACATGGACATTGAATAATCTTTACTTGATTTTGATTGTGATTCTTGGAAATGGAATCGGCGGTGTAATAATTCCTTTGTTAAAAAAGGACAGAAAGCCTAAGGATGAAGATCCTTCAAAATATATAATCTAAAATTCACACACTGTTTTCAATCTGTAAATCCTGAGTAATCATAAGATATCAACAAAAAGTTTACAGAAATAGAGTGAGTGGCTTCTTATAAAAATCTTACAAAATTCTCCATACAAAAAAAATGCACTCCCTGAATGGAAGTGCATTTTGCAGTTATAGAGTTAGATTAGAAGCTGCCTGCTACAGCTACTGCACATGCTACTGTACATGTATTCAAAGGCTGTTTCACAGCCTTTGAAACACGAGTTTCCATTTGCTCACATAGTTCGCATTTTGCTACGCAAAACCATGAAAACTCGCACGGCTGCCCAGTAGCATGTGCATAAAAAAAGCCCTGTCAAACCGACAAGGCTTTTGCATTACGCTAAAAAACATATTAGAAACTTCCTGCTACAGCTACTGCACATGCTACTGTGCAGCCTACCATTGGGTTGTTTCCCATACCCATGAAGCCCATCATTTCTACGTGTGCTGGAACTGAAGAAGAACCTGCAAACTGAGCATCTGAGTGCATACGACCTAATGTATCTGTAAAGCCGTAAGAAGCTGGACCTGCAGCCATGTTATCTGGATGGAGTGTACGACCTGTACCGCCACCTGATGCTACAGAGAAGTACTTCTTACCAGCAAGAAGTCTTTCCTTCTTGTAAGTACCTGCAACTGGGTGCTGGAAACGAGTTGGGTTTGTTGAGTTTCCTGTGATAGAAACATCTACATCTTCGTGCCACATGATTGCAACACCTTCGCGTACATCGTCAGCACCGTAGCACTTAACGATAAGACGTTCAGGGGTGTTACC
>JAEEGH010003842.1_pt1 | contig 38958 bp, 19 predicted proteins | sample 9134181 | NCBI WGS metagenome assembly JAEEGH01 (sample SAMN16246544, study PRJNA631951) | gut metagenome | biome: gut microbiome; feature: rumen; material: DP-attached | host: Bos | place: Iran: Karaj | collected 2018-10 | reverse complement strand
CGCGCACGGTATAGACCTTCGAGCGATCCACATATTTATAGGGGTAGTACTCCAGCAGGTCACCATAAGTCTCGATGCCGAGCTCCTGGCTCAGCATCTTCTTGCGGTTGGGGCCTACGCCCGGAAGGTACATGATGTCTTGTGAGAGAATCGTCATTCTTCTGGCTATGTTGTCCTTAGGTCCTTTTGCCTGCTGTTAAATTAGCACCTCAGCCATTCGTAAGTCAAATGGCGTAGTGATCTTAATGTTTTCCCGGTTGCCGTCAATCAGCGTGATGGGATGCCCGTATGCCTCCACCACCGAGGCATCGTCGGTGAAGCTGTCGCAGTAGGGCTGGCGATTGGCAGCTTTGAGCAATTGTATGTCGAAGCATTGGGGAGTCTGTACCAAGCGGTATTCGTCGCGAGGAACGGTGTGGGAGAGGTGAGAGTTGAGAGTTGAGAGTTGAGAGTTTGCTACCGCTCTGTCTTCTGTGTTTATTTTCCTTATTGTCTCAACCACGGGTATTACGGGTACGACGGCTTTACTGTTCCGGGCCTCTTCATAGCACCGCCTGATGGTTTCTACAGAGACAAACGGGCGCACACCGTCGTGAACGCCCACCACACCGTCGGCATTGTCGGGGATGAGGGCCAGTCCGTTCTGTACCGAGTGGAAACGGGTCTGCCCGCCATCGGCCAACTGATAGCTTGCGTTGAACTGATGTTGCTGGCAAAGGCTTTTCCAGTAGTCTTGCTGTGCCTTGGGAAGCACCAGGATGATGTTCACTTCGGGCAGTGCCTCGCGAAAGCGCAGAATGGTGCGCATCAGTACGGGCATCCCTGCTACGGGCAGGAACTGCTTGGGAATGTCGCCCCCCATTCGCAAGCCCTTGCCCCCTGCTACAATGATAGTATAGTTCAGCATGAAAAGTCCTTCAGTCCTGTAGTCCGCTGCAAAAAATTATTTTTCCATCAAGTGTGCATATCTCATTCCTACGGCAATCTGCTGAGCCGTCGGCTCATCCTTCAGCTGAGCCAGCAGACTGAAGGCGAAGGGGAAGGCAGCAGCAGGACCCTCGCCGGTGGTCACGTTGCCATCGACGGTGCAGAGCTCACCCGTATAGGTGGCACCTTCGAGTGTCTGCTCAAAGCCGGGATAGCAGGTGGCACGCTTGCCGCGCAAGATGCCCAGTCCGCCCAGTACCAGAGGAGCAGCACAGATGGCAGCCACGCGTTTGCCGGCAGTATGCTGCTTGAGCAGGGCTTGGCGCACACCCTCATGATTGTTCAGGTTCGAAGCCCCAGGCATGCCGCCAGGCAACATCAGCAGGTCGGCATCGCTGAAGTCGCAGTCGGCAAACTGCTTGTCGGCCTCAATGCGCACACGATGAGCTGTTTCAACAACCTGAGAGTCCTTGACTACACTCACGGTAACTACTTCAACACCTCCGCGACGCAGCACGTCGACGGGAATCAGTGCTTCGATATCCTCGAAGCCGTTGGCCAGGAAAACATAAACTTTTGCCATAATCGTATTGTTGTTCTTTATTTAGTGATTTCGGTTGTGTCACACCACGTACTGTCGGGTGACGATTCGGTCGCAAAGATACAAAAAAAATCAAAGATTAAAGCTGAATCATCCAGTATATCGTTATTTTTATGTAATTTTGCAACGAAAAATTGTATATTCATTAAGTTGGTCATGACTTTACTACGCCCGTCTCTTCTGCAACAGCTGAATCCCGACACTAAGTATTCGGCCATGCAAATCTTCCGTTGGTTGTGGAAGGTTTGGAAGGGAAATCGCCTGCAGGCCACACTCAATGCCTGCATCGGACTGACGGGTGTGGGGTTCTCGCTCACCATGGTATGGGCCATGAAACGAGCCATCGACACAGCTACAGGTGCCAGAGAGGGGTCCATCTATTCGGCAGTGGCAGTCATGGCTGTGATTACGCTTTGTGAGTTTGCTGTTGGCATTTCGCGTGTGTGGGTGAAGAACATCCTGGGCGTCAGGGCACGCAACCGAATGCAGCAGCTCACCCTGGCCCGTCTGTTGAGATCGGAGTGGCGCGGACGTGAAGCCATGCACTCTGGCGATGTAATCAACCGATTGGAGACCGATGTCAACAAAGTGGTCAATTTCCTTACCGAGACTTTACCCTCTACACTCTCCACAATAGCCCTTTTCATCGGTGCCTTCGTCTATCTGGCGCAGATGGACGGGTGGCTGGCTGTGGTCACGGTGTCCATTCTCCCCGTGTTCATCTTGCTCAGCCGGTTCTATGTGGCTAAGATGCGCCAACTGAACCGTAAGGTACGCGAGAGCGACAGCTTCATACAGAGCCTGCTCACCGACACCATGCATCAACGTATGCTCATCAAGACGATGGAGGCCGACGGACAGATGCTCGACCGGCTGGAAGACTCGCAATCGGAGTTGCGCAGTCGTGTGAAGAAGCGCACCGCCTTCTCCGTCGTTTCTCACCTCTTCCTTAATACTGGCTTCTCGCTGGGCTATTTTGTGGCTTTCCTTTGGGGACTGGTTCGGCTGCACGACGGTACCATCACGTTTGGTGCCATGACAGCTTTCTTGCAGCTGGTCTATCGCATTCAGGGACCGGCCCGCGATCTCACCCGACTGGCTCCTGCCTTTGTGAGTGTGTTCACTTCAGCCGAGCGACTCATGGAACTTGAGGAGATACCTGAGGAACAGCAGGGCGAGAATGTGCTGATGGAAGCTCCCTGTGGGGTGCGCTTCACAGACGTGAGCTATCGTTACACCCCGACACAGCGTCCTACTGTGGTACATGCCAACTATGACTTCACTCCCGGCTCCTGCACCGCCATCCTGGGTGAGACAGGTGCCGGCAAGACCACGCTCATCCGTCTGCTGCTGGCCCTCATCCGTCCACAGGAGGGAGAAATCACTATCTATAGTGGAAAACTGAGAGTGGAGAGTGGAAAACTGAATCCCCTTCACCGCTGCAACTTCGTCTATGTGCCTCAAGGAAACACGCTGCTGAGTGGCACGTTGCGCGATAACCTGAAGATAGGAGCCCCTGATGCGACTGATGAGCAGATGTACGAAGCACTGCGTAGGGCTTGTGCTGATTTCGTCAGCGAATTGCCTGACGGACTCGATACCCGGTTTGCTGAACAGGGTGGGGGACTGTCTGAGGGACAGGCACAGCGCATTGCCATAGCCCGTGCTCTGCTGAGGCCAGGCAGCATTATCCTGCTCGATGAGGCCACCAGTGCGCTCGATGCCGAAACGGAGCGACAACTGCTCGACAATATCCTGCGCGACCAGCGGAAGACCGTCATCTTTGTCACCCATCGACAGGCGGTGGTGGACTATTGCGACCGAGTAATCAAGATTGACTGACTCTAAGCTCCGTATTCTGTTCGGACCATAAAAATCCGAAACAAATAGAAAATTATACCTCTTTTATTTCTTCTGTTCTAAAAAAGTTAGTATTTTTGCCAACGTTATGAAAATTTTTGCAAGAGCTCAGATTCAAGAGCTGGATAACTATACGATTGAACATGAGCCGATTAAGTCGATTGACTTAATGGAGCGTTCTGCAAAAGTACTGACTTGGGCTATTACTGAGCGATGGCCCAAAACTGTTCCTGTAGTGGTCTTTGCCGGTCCGGGCAATAATGGAGGCGATGCACTGGCAGTGGCGCGTATGCTGATAGAACAGGATTATCAGGTGCAGACCTATTTGTTCAATATCACCGGACACTTGTCTGCTGACTGTGCAGAAAATAAAAAACGACTTTGCGATAAAAAAGGACTTCCGCTTTACTTTGAGGTGAAACAAGAGTTTGATCCACCACGACTGGAAAAAGGCATGCTCGTGGTCGATGGGCTCTTTGGCTCAGGGCTTAACAAGCCACTGGCTGGGGGATTCGCCTCGCTCGTCAAATATATCAATGCCGCACAAGCAGAGGTGGTCAGCATCGATGTGCCGTCGGGACTGATGACGGAGGATAACACCTACAACGTGAGCGCAAACATAGTGAGAGCCACTCAGACACTCACGCTCGGACAGTTCAAACTGGCATTCCTGTTTGACGAGAATCAGCAGTATGTGGGTGAGTTGCGCATCCTGGACATCAATCTCAGCAAGGAGGGTATCGCAAAGTTGGATGCTTACTACACATTGCTGGAGGAGGCAAATGTCAGGACAATGCTGCGACCCCGTAATGCGTTTGCACACAAAGGACAGATGGGGCATGCACTCGTCATTGCAGGATGCTATGGCATGGCTGGTGCTGCCATCCTCACAACTAAGGCCTGCTTGCGTGCCGGTGTGGGAAAGGTTACGGTACATTCACCGAAGCGTAACGCGGCTGTTCTGCAGGCGGCAGTACCTGAGGCTGTGCTCAGCATAGACCGAGAAGAGACCACATTCACTGAGGGCGTGCCTACTGAAGACTTTAATGCTGTGGGTATCGGACCGGGACTGGGCATGAGCGAGCAGACGGCTATCACGCTGATAGCACAGTTGCGTCGCACGCAATGTCCATTGGTGGTCGATGCCGATGCACTCAATATCCTGGCCAACCGAAGAGCGTGGCTGCAACAACTGCCGAAGGGCATCATCCTCACACCGCATCCTAAGGAACTCGACCGCATGGAGGGCAAGTGCATCGACTCGTATGAACGACTGACCAAGGCTCGTGAACTGGCTGAACGCTTGCAGGGCTATGTCATACTGAAAGGCCATCACACCGCCATCTGTATGCCCGATGGTCATGTGGTGTTCAATTCTACTGGCAATGCGGGTATGGCCACCGCAGGAAGCGGCGATGTGCTCACAGGCATCATCACTGCTCTACTCGCAAGGGGCTATGAGCGCCCCGTGGCCTGTATGCTGGGTGTCTATCTGCACGGACTGGCAGGCGATTTGGCGGCACGCGACTTGGGTGAGGAGAGCCTCATGGCCAGCGACATCGTCAACTATCTGCCAAAAGCTTTTTTGAGAATCCAAAAATAAAAATGACTATATGAAACGTTTATTTTCCATCCTTGTTTTCTTACAGTGCACATTGTTTGGCCTTCAGGCCCAGACCGAACTGACCGACTATCGTCCTGGCATAACGGCTGAAGGAGCCGTTTACTTTCTACCGAAGACTGCTATCAGAGTGAGTGTGCTGGTGGAGAAAAAGGTCTATACCCCCGGCGAATTCTCGAACTTTGCCATGAGATATCTGCGCTTGAGAGACGTGGCACAGAAGCCTTCTACCACTTATAGGGTGGTGGGTGTCAAGCAGACTGCAGTGGGTGTAGCCGATACTTCAAAGGCCTATGCCGTGAAGTTCAATGCCAAGACCGTAGCCGCCAATCTGGCACTCTCTGACGACGGATGCCTGTTGGCCATCAATGCCCAGGCTTCGAAGACTCAGGTGCCTGCTCCCTTCCGTTCGGCTCCCAAAGTGAAAACACTCAATCCGCGCAGCTTTATGAATGAGGAGATACTCGCTGCCGGAAGCACGGCTAAGATGGCAGAGCTCACTGCCAATGAGATCTACGATTTGCGTGAGAATCGCAACCTGCTCATCAAGGGGCAAGCTGACTTCATGCCCAGCGATGCTGCGCAGATGAAGATGATGCTTGACCGTCTGGAGCAGCAGGAGTTGGCTATGCGCACACTCTTTACAGGAACTACGGTGACCGATACGATTGAGACGATTGTTACCTTTGTTCCTGCCGGATCGCAGCGTCAGGTGTTGTTCCGCCTTTCGGAGAAGTTGGGATTGGTTGATGCCGATGACTTGTCGGGTGTTCCCTATTATATTAATGTGGAGGATATGGATGTACTGCCTCCAGTGGCTGAGGATCCTTCGGGTAAATCGAAGAAGAAGCAGCCTGAGGCTGGCATCTATGTGAACGTAGCAGGGCGTATGCGCAGCACCATCACACAGCACGACGATACCGTAATGGATGTGGAGGAGTTGCCTGCAGCGCAGTTCGGACACGTGGAACTGCTGAGCGGTGAACTTTTCAATAAGCGTTATACCACTCACCTGTGGTTGAACCCCGTTACGGGCGCGGTAGAGCGGTTGGAAGGTGAACAGCCGAAATAAGTACGATCGCTTCAGAGCTGTTGTCTAAGGATTTTAAGGATTAAAGGATTCTTTTTCCATCAGCCAATGTCTTAGGTTACTAAGATATTGGCGTCCACATCTCCATACTTCACCGCTCGGCCTCACGTAGCCTTTTGGTTGTTCCTACACTTGGAACAAATGTCCCACCGAGTGGAACTAATGTTCCAGTGCATGGAACAAATGTTCCAGGCCGTTGGAACGCCTGAAAGGTGACAGTTTTCGTCGGTTGTTGGCTGCTCTTCGGTGTAGGAGGCCTTTTCGTTTAAAAAACAGTCACTCCCGTTTGATTTGAATGGGTTTCGCATAGTTGCCTACACTAAATACATTTGCTTACACTGAATAATTCATTGATTCTTAATTGGTTATGTATGAATGTAGGCAGTGTAGGCATTTTTAAAACATTTTTTTGTTACTCATCTGCCTGTAAATATAGTAACTGAGGGTGTGTTAAAATGCAAAATTTTGAAATGGAAACTTTCAATCTGTAAGTTTACCACCCACATATAACAAAGAAAAGTCCATTTCTCAACCAAAGACGGGGTTTTGAAATGAACTTTTCTTGTTCTTAAGTTTCAAACTGCAAGATTTTCAAGAGGGTATTTACATTTTGACACCCCCTCAACATTACAGGCTTTTTATTTATTCAGAATCTTCTTCGTCTGGTCGCCTACGCGTACGATGTAAACACCTTTTGTGAGTCCGCTGAGGTTGATCTCGGTCTCAGCCTTGGTGGCAATCACGTTGCGCACTGCCTTTCCGTTCACGTCGAACACGGTGATGTTGGCTCCCTGTGCACCTGCTACATGCAGCACACCATCCTTCAAGGCAAAGCTGGTCTGCTTGCCGTTGGCAGCTACCGACTGGATGCTGGTGCTCTCGCCTGAGAAGAACATCTTGGTCAGGCCAGAGAGGGGCAGCTTCTGCTGGTTGCCATCGGTGAGATTGATGAGCATATTGGTGTCATCGAACGTGATATTCTTGATGTTGTTGATAGATACTTCGCTCTGTCCGCCAGTCTCCACGATTGACAGATAAGCATAATCATCGGCAAAGGCAGTGGCACCAACCATAAGCAGCCAAGCTGCCAAAATGTTACGTAATTTCTTCATATCGCTTACAATTTTCTTCTTTTCCCGCTGCAAATATACGAAATAGTTAGTATTTAGTCGCTGCGCGTTATGTTTCTTTAACCTAATTCACTTTGCTTTAGTCCTTCTCAATGCGGATGCGGGCATCCACGGCTATCACTTGGTGCTCGTCGGCCAGCAGCGGGTTGATGTCTATCTCTTTGATCTCGCGGGCGAAGCGCAGCAGCGTGCTCAGTCGCACGATGATCTCGGCATATTTCTGTTCGTTGATGCCTTTTTGTCCTCGTGTACCTTTTATGATTTTATATCCGCGCAAGGAGCGGATCATGCTGTAGGCTTCGTTGTAGCTGAGTGGAGCCAGACCGCTCTTCACGTCTTTCAGCACCTCGACGAATATGCCACCCAGTCCGCAGAGCACCACATGTCCGAAGCGCTCCTCATATTTTGCACCGATAAACAGCTCCGTGCCTCCTATCATCTTCTGCACCATGACAGCAGTGGCGTCAGGGATGCTCATCATGCGGTCGTACTCCAGTGCCAAGTGCTCAGCCGTGCGGATGTTGAGAGCCACGCCGCCCACGTCGCTCTTATGCACAGGTCCCACCACCTTGGCCACAACGGGATAGCCCACCTTCTGAGCAAACTCGATGAGTTCTTCCTTCTTTGTGCTCACCAGTTCTGGCACCATCGGAATGCCTGCACACTCTAACAGCTTCCTCACCGTATCAGGATTCACATAGCCACTCCCCTTTGATGAATGGCTATCGGAAGGCGCGTCAGCGGGGATGGGGCTGAGGGTGTGGCTGATAATCTCCCTGATCTTCGGCACATCCACACCAAATAGTTCTATCTCGGGTGGGGCAGGGGGTGGTGTCTGCATAATCTGTGTGAGTGCCGTGGCCAGTGTCACCTCATCGCTGAAGTTCACGTGTCCCTTCTTCAGGAACTCTTCTACCTCTGGTCCGGCGGTGTGCAGACTGGGCAGGATGGGGAAGATGGGCTTGTGGCACTCCAGAATCTTCTTGTGGAGCATGTCGTAGGCTTCGTAGAGCGTCACCAGTCCGGGCGTGCCGAAGATGACCATGATGGCATCGATATTGTCGAAGCGATGCTCACAGTAGTCTATGGCCAGTCCCAGGAGTTCGGGGGTTCCGGTAGCCAGAATGTCGATGGGGTTGGCTACCGACGAGCCAGGAAACAGCTTCGACTTCAGCTCGTCAGCTGCTTCACCCTCCAGTCGCGGCACCTGAATGCCACCCTTCGACAGTGCATCGGTGAGCATCACACCAGGGCCGCCGGCATGGGTCACGATGGCGATACGTAAAGCCTCACCCCCAACCCCTCTCCGATTGGAGAGGGGAGTATATAGATTTTGCTTTGGGATGTAACCACTCCCCTCTCCAATCGGAGAGGGGTTGGGGGTGAGGCTATTGGGGGTGAGGCTTCTTGGTGTGAGGTTAAAGATACATCCCACCGTAGTTAGTTCCTCGCGTGAGAAGCAGCGCACGATGCCTGCCTTGCGGAACAGCGCTTCTACTGCTGAGTCGCTGCTGGCGATGGCACCTGTGTGGCTGGAGGCTGCCCTACTGCCACTTTCACTGCTGCCTGCCTTGATAGCGGCAATGCGACAACCCTTGCGGATGAGTGAGCTGGCATGGAACAGCAGCTTGTCGGGGTTGGCAATGTTTTCTATATAGAGTAGTTTTACGTGGGAGTCGGTCTCTGGGTTGAAGTGTTCGTCCATGTATTGCAACACATCCTCGATGCCAATCTGCTTGCCGTTGCCTATAGACCACACGCTGTTGAATTGCAAGCCCTTGATCACGGCACTCTCCAGGATGAACACGGCAGTGGCTCCTGAGCCGCTGATGAAGTCAACCCCCTGGGCATTGAGTTGCGGAATGGGCTTGGTGAACACGGAGTGGTGATGTCGGGTGAGCAGCCCGATGCAGTTGGGGCCTATGAGGGCTGCCCCGTAGCGCTGACAGGTGTCCAGGATGCGTTGTTCCAGCAGCGCTCCCTCGTGTGTCTCCTCGCCGAAGCCTGCTGAGATGATGATGAACGCTCTTACGCCCTTCTCTGCTGCGAGCTGTTCTACCGTGTCGGGACACATCTTGGCAGGTATCACGAGTATGGCCAGTTCGGTAGGTGGCAGTTCCTTTGCATCGTGGAACACCTTGATGCCCTGCACTTCGTCTTCTTTCGGGTTCACGATGCGCAGGGTACCATCGAATCCACCGTTGATAATGTTGCGCACAATGGCTCCGCCAGGCTTGTGCACGTTGTTTGAGCCGCCAATGACGACAATGCTCTCAGGTTGTAGTAGTTCTCGGTTAATCATGTGGCAAATATACAAAAAGTATTGGAAATACAAAAGAAACGCCTTCGTTTTTTCTTTCTAAGACATAGTAACTGGGGGTAAAGACATAAGAACAAATTTTTTTCTTAGACATAATAACATAATAACATATATTTTTCTAAGACATCATTACAAAAAAAATGCCAACTGGAGAACAAATCCAGTTGGCACTTCTTAACGTCCTTAGAATATATATGTTCTTATGTTATTATGTCTTAAAGAACAGTTACTCTGTCTCAGGCACTTACTTCACCATGAACTTCTTACCGTCCTTGATGTACAGGCCCTTGGCAGGAACACCCTTCACCTGCACGCCAGAGAGTGTGTAGATAGCGCCGGTAGCCTGCATGTTGGCGTTCACTGAGGTGATGCCCACCTGCTCGTTCTCGCCCTCAGCCTGAGAAGCATACTTGAAGATCTTCAGGTTGTCGAACCAGCTGCGACGGTCAACGTTGTCGTAGTTAGAGCTGAGCACGAACTTGGCAATCTTGTTGTCCTCAAGCTCCTTGGTCAGAGCTACGAGTCCACCCTGAGTAGCACCCTTCGGGCTGGTGATCAGGTTAGCCTGCATGGTCTTAGCTTTATAGTCGATGATGATGTCGAACTGCCACATGTATTTGTCAGCCAAAAGGGCTGCGTTGGCATCCTTACCTGTAGATTGACCCCATGAAGGAATGTTCAGGCCTTCGTTGTTCTGGTTGTAGAAGTCGTTGTAGGCAACTGAACCATTATAGAGGCTGTAGCTGAAGCCAGCCACACGTTCGCCGGCAGCATTCTGCAGCTGGATTTCTACGTTGCGGTTAATCAAGCCACCGAACCATGCGTCGAAATTGACTCTGAGAACTTCTGCGTCAGTGGGGATGTCACTCTCAGCCAGATCTACAGTAGCCGTACCCTTACCCACGCGGAGCACGTCGGTGTTGGTGGCCTCTGCACCACCGCAACCCAGTGCGAAGGTGGTCTGGTCGTTTGCATAAGAGCCATCGCCATTATCGGTCACGCTGGCCAAGGTGAAGTCCATCTGTCCCTTAGCGCCCTTGATGGCATAAGAAGAGACCACTGCTTCGCCTGGCTCTTCTCCTTCACCAGGAGTGATAGTGTAAACAGGCTCGAAGTTGTTAGAGAAGTCGATGTCAATGATGGGTGCCATCTCAGGAACGCTGTTCTTGAATGTCTCCTCAGCAGTTTGCAGGGTTGAAATGGCGGTGTTCAAAGTTAACTCATCGGCCTCGCGAGTAGCATCGGTGGTAGTAGCCAGTGTGGTGTTCAGCGTGTTCTTGGCAGCATCGATAGCGAGCTGGAACGTGGTCTTGTCACCCAGTTGGTTCATGTCATCGTCGCGGATGGTCTCTGCCTTTGTGATTTCAGCCTTCAGGTCGTCAAACACCTTGTTCTGAGCTTTCACGTAGTTGATGGCGTTCTGATAGCCGCGCACCAGCTGATACTTCAGCAGAGTGCCTTCTCCATCATAGAGTTCCACACCCTGATAGTCGGCCCAGTCAGTCAGCTGTTCAACGGTGGCTACGCGTGTGTCGCTGCCGTCTTGATCCACCCAGCCCTTGGCCATGATGTCGTTGTAGTAGGGATCCCACTGTGTCAGTGCACGAGCCAGCGAGTCCTTCTCCCAAGGATAGTTGGCATCGCTCTGCAGCTCAATGAGAGTCTTGCGTGCAGATACTGCAGCATTGTACTGAGCAATGAAGGTTGTCCAAGCGGCTTTGCGCTCGGCCTCTGCGGCAACATCACCGAATGAGCGGCACTCGAAGTTCTTTACCTCAAAAGCAGAACCAGCTGTGTGACCTTCCCACCAGATTCCAGCTTCAAAGGTCTCGCCTTCCTTCAGTTCCTTAACAGTGTACAACTTCTCCCAACCGTCGCCTAAGATAGTAACGCTTTCAGTAGAGTCTGAACCGATGAAAAGTTTGACACCCTTTTCCAGATTGTATGTCTTCACATATTTACTGTCCATGTTTGCCACACGGGTCTCAACGGCAAAGTAGTATTTACCAGCAGGCAGGTTGGTGTTGTAGAGTGCTACAGAACCGGCACCGTTGCTATAATTACCCTGAATGGCCTGCTGGATGAAGTCAGCACCTGATCCGTGCTGCCAGTTGGTCTCACCACCGTCAGCTACGCCGTCCATACGGAACATGAAGCCGCCCTCAGTCTTGTTGCCCTTAAGGTCTTTGCGGTTTTTCTTTGGGAATGTTGTCAAATCGGTGACATACTTGAAGTAAGACTCAGTGGCCAAGTTGTCTGAGGAAGCATCCATGAATGCAGCCAGACCTTCGTCGAAACTTGCCATCATTTGTTCGCCATTTGAGATGTCATCGAAATCACATCCTTCAGGATCTCCATTCAGGCCTTTGACGATATAGTCATAGACACCGCCTACGAACTCTTCACGTGCAGTAGCCGCAGCATCTGTGTTGAAGTTTGCATCAGCCAGAATCTTGTTGGCAAAATCCACCTTGCGGCGTGCGATACGGTCGTCATAGACTTCCATGACTGTGTTGATGGAGAAGTTGGTAATCATCGTTCCGGTAGCCAGCTTCTCGAAGTGCATGACAAGCTGCTGTCCCTCATCAGGAGTGAACACGAACGAAACGGTCTGCCACTCAGTGGTGATGTTGAATGCCGTAGCCACGTTCACTACAGGAGCTTCGTCTGTAGAAGCTGCATGAGTCAGCGAACCGTCGGCGTTCAGGAAGAAGTCCATGTAGTTGCTGCCTACAGTCGTTCCTACAGTTGATGTAGCGGCACTCTCGCCCTTAATCATGAACGACACGATGTAGGTCTGGCCACCATACAAGCCGCCCCATACATTGCAGATAGGCTCATCGGCGGTAGCACCCTGGCTCTGCAGCACGGTCTCACCATTGGGGCCTTCACCGTCAGAAGGTTTCCAAGTAGTAGCACTCACTTCCTCGATAGCGGTCAGTCCGCACCAGCCACCTACATTCAGGCCTTCGGCAAACGTACTGTTCTGAACGGTGTTCTCACCCGTAACCTTCAGTCTTTGCGTGGCGGTATAAGCATACTCTCCCACCTCAAAAGCGAAGGAGCTGACTGCACTCACCATAGCAAGAGCTGCTAAAAGTAGTCTTTTTCTCATAATTGTTTTTTTTTGATTAGTAAATAAAAAGTAAAAAAATCTCGTTGTCTAAGTAGGTTCGTACCTTGTGTATGCCGACACTGCACTAATGCATTGAAAGTCGGCCTAATGCACATATAACACCGCAAAAATACTGCATTTTTGTGATACGTATCTATGTTTTCTGCTTTTTTACCCGTTTATTTTTGATTTTTTAACGAGAATGTCGTTAGGTCGATGAATTCCAGAAAAGGCAAAGCTGAAGGTCTGATATGACATTGACCCTTCTGTCATCTATGGGTCATGAAATAAAATTTTGGCCAAAATTGAAAGAATAATAGCCAAAATTCTACCAATAATGGCCATAATTCTTCGTGATGATGCCTGAGAAACTCCCATTTCTTTTCTCGACTATTATATAATTTATAATGTTCGCGAACATTATTTATATTATATATGAGGACTTTAGACTTTAGACTTCAGACTTTAGACTTCAGACTTCAGACTTTAGACTTCAGCCTTCAGGCTAAAGGCTTAGTTGCCTTTTGTGATAGTTTTTGCAGCTCTTCCGATTTCAAAAATTGCGGTTTGCTGCCAATAATTATAGATAGTTTTTTTGGTCGTTTCATTTTTTTTTAGTTATTTTGCACTTTGAACCAAAAGACTGACTACTGATATTTCGAAATAAAACAAATAAAATTAGCTAATAACCATCTTATGAAGAAAATCTTTTTCTGTGTCTCTCTCGTGTTGACGGGATTGATGTCCTCTTGCGTAGATAAGTACGAAGAGGTAGATGCGGACAGTCTGCCGGAATGGCTCGGCTCAAGCATCTATGCGGAATTGGAGAATCCAGGGACGTCTGGTCTTACGGGCACTTTCTCGACTTATCTACGGCTGATCAAAGACCTCGGTGAATCTGAGACGCTGAGCCGTACTGGTTCGAAGACAGTGTTTCCTGCCAATGACGCTGCCTTCGCGCGATTCTTTAGTAACAATGAATGGGGAGTGAGTAGCTATGAGCAACTGTCTATCGGACAGAAGAAGCTGCTCCTTTATTCGTCTATGCTTGACAATCCACTGCTGCTCCAGTTGCTGCCTAACGTGTCGAACGGTACGGCAGAGCCTATGAACGGTATGGCACTGAAGCACTCTACCAACGTGAGTGTCATCGACTCTGTGCAGCACATGACCCGTGAGCAGATGCCTGCCAACAACGCTTACTGGTCGCCCTATTATGGCACAGGCATCGACGTGGTAGCAGACGCAACCCGTCCCATGATGGTGCACCTCACCCGTGAGTTTATGATTAGTAACGGCATCACCAATACCGGTGCCAACAGCGACTTTGAGATTCTGACAGGTACTCCTTATCCGCAGAGTGGCAAGGCTGCTTATATTTTCAATGATGCAGTGGCAGTGGCCGACGTGACCTGCCAGAATGGCTATATCCACCAGATGCAGGATGTGGTTGTTCCTCCAGGCAATATGGCTCAGGTGCTGCGCCGCAAGGACAACACCCACTTGTTCAGCCGTATCCTCGACTACTTCGCAGTGCCCATTGCTGTGCCCAAGGTGACGAACAACTATGCCGAGTGGGCACGCAACCAGGTGCCAGCCGCTCCCGAGAAGACCATCTATGCGCTGCGCTATCTGAGCAGTCGCTCGTATGACAGCGAGCTGTCGTCTGAGACCAGTCTGACCCGTATGAATGGTAATAACGTGAGCAACGTGCTGAACTTCGACCCGGGCTGGAACCAGTACTATCCGAAACCCGCTAATTCATCGGGTGGCATCGACTATTCCATCATGGATATGGGTGCATTCTTCGTACCCAGTGATCAGGCCATGATCGAGTACTTTACACAGAAAAGTGCCACTCAGAAAGGTCCTGGTGCTTATCTGATTGACATCTACGGAGCCTATCCCGGCGAGCAGAACACCGCTGCCAATCTGCCAGTGAACCTTGACTCGCTGCACTCAAAGAACCCGCAGGTGCTCACTGCTTTCATCAACAACCTGATGAAGGCATCGTTCATAGGCTCAGTGCCCAGCAAGTTCGAGGCCGTGCTCAACGATGCCTCTGAGAACATGGGTCTGCACATCGACTCCATCAACCGCAAGAGCGATGGCAAGTACGACATCACCTTTGCCAACAACGGTGCTATCTACGTGATGAAGACCCTCTATGCTCCTGACGAGTACAATGCTGTACTGGCACCCGCTTCGGTCTATCCCGACATGCGCGTCATGAACTGGGCTGTTCAGGACCACGGCAGCAGTTCGGATGCCGACTACCACTTGGATGCCGACTTCAAGTACTACCTGCTCTCCATGAGTTCCAACTATGCCTTCTTCATCCCCGACGACCCCGCCTTCGATCTCTATTTCCTCGATCTTGCCTCGCTGGGCCATCGCGAGAACAATAATGTCAACGGTCGCATACTGCCCGACGTGCTTCACTTCACATACGATGCTACCCGCAAGTCTGAGCCGAAGCTTCAGTGCGAACGCTACTATTATAACATGGAGACCGGAGCTATTGAGGGATCACCCCGTTCAGAACAAATCAAGAACGTGCGCAGCCAGCTCGTCGATCTCATGAACTTCCATACCGTGGTGCTCCCCTCCGACAGAGTGAACAATTCGCTGGTGTCTATGGGCTACAACGGCAATCACTACTATAAGACCAAGCATGGCGGTGAGATCTATGTTGACGGTCACCAGATGAACGGTCGTGTGATGTCAGGCCCGCAGATTGACAACCCCACGCAGTTCCCCGCTCCACAGATCACACAGATCTATCCCGAGAAGAACGGTAATGCCTATCGTCTGAACCGCGTCATACAGTCGCCTATCAACAGCGTCTATAAAGTGCTGAATAATAATACCAACTTCCAAGAGTTCCTTGGTCTTTGCAATGACCTTGCCACCTCCGAAGTACTGGAGTGGGTGGGCATCTCCGGTGAGCGTAAGGATGCTTCTGGTAAGGCTGACCCTAACTATCCCTGCGAGCAGGACAACTACACCATCTTCACTACCGACTATCGCGTGGGCTCTTCCTGCATAGAGAGTGCTTGCTTAGACTACAACGTGAAGATGTTCAATACCTATAACTATACGCTCTTCGCCCCCGACAACACCGCTATGACAAAGGCCTACGCTATGGGTCTGCCCAAGTGGTCGGATGTGACCAGTCTCTACACGCAGTACAAGGACGAGACCGAAGAAACGCAGGCAGTGATTGATGCCAAGGCTTCTGCCCGTGAAATGATTGAGACCATCCGTGCCTTCATCCGCTATCACTTTGTCACCGGTTCGGTCTATGCCGACAACGTGATTGACCTGTCATCACCCCGTGTGAAGACGATGACCTCCGACGACATGGGCGTAGCACTCGAGTTGCGCATCACCGGTTCGGGCGGCATGATGAACATTGCCGACGGATATAGCGGACACACCGTTACCGTCAATGCCAACGACGGCTCGAAACTGAGCAATCAGATGACGCGCGAGTTCTGGTACAACGCCAAAGCACTCAATGCCACGTCAATCACCACATCGTCGTTCTGCGCCGTCCATCAGATTTCTGAACCGCTCTGTCCCAACTCCAACGGAAAGTATGGTTCAAGCGCAGCATCGCGTAAGCGTTAACCACACAAAGCAAACAATCAACGCTAATTGACCTATTAATATATGAATATCAAGAAATTTTTGTTTATAGCCCTATCGTGTGTCATCAGTCAGATGGCGATGGCACAGGGAGCCCGCATATCAGGTACGCTGAGCGATGCCGAAGGCCCAATCATGATGGGTAATGTGGTGGAGGTCGATGCCAACAACCGTATCGTCTCGGCCACGCAGACCGACTTCAACGGTAACTTCTCCATGCAGGTGAAGAGCACCAAGAACAAGTTGAAGTTCTCGTATGTGGGCGACAAGACAAAGGTCATGCCCATTGGGACACAGACCACCTTTAAGGTGACCCTCCAACCGGAGAACACCGTGCTGAAGGAAGTGACCGTGAAAGGACGCCGCCAGAACTCAGGCGGACTGAACATTGCCAAGAAGGAAATCACCGTGGCCTCGCAGACCATGAACATGGAGTCGGTGGAAGGTCTGGCCTTCACCTCGGCTGACGAGGCTCTGCAAGGTGAGATTGCCGGTCTGGATATCGTGTCGAACTCAGGTAACCTGGGTGCCGGTTCGCAGATGCGTCTGCGTGGTGTCACAACCCTCAGTGCCAATGCCAACCCGCTCATCGTGGTAGATGACAAGATCTTCGACAACCCCGATGAAGACTTCGACTATGCCAATGCCGACGAGGAGCAGTACTCCTCACTACTCTCGGTCAACGTGGAGGATATTGCCAACATCGAGGTACTGAAGGACGCCGCTGCTACGGCTGTGTGGGGTTCGAAAGGTGCCAACGGTGTGATCAAGATTACCACCAAGCGCGGTAGCCGTGGTAAACCTCATGTCAACTTCTCCTATAAGTTCACAGGTACTTGGCAGCCCGATGGCTACAAGCTGCTGGATGGTGACCAGTACACCATGCTGATGAAGGACGAGTTCTATCGTGCCACGCAGAGCTCGACCAGTACCACCGACATCAATGAGCTGAACTACAAGCGCTCATGGGGCGAGTATGAGAACTGGAACAACAACACCGACTGGGTGAAGGCAGTGCAGCAGTTTGGTGCCATGCACGACTTCAACCTCAACCTCACCGGTGGCGGTCAGAAGGCTACCTTCCGTATCTCGGCAGGCTATAAGCATCAGTCGGGTTCTATCATCAAGCAGAAGTTCCAGCAGTTCACCACACGTATGGCACTCGACTATAACGTGTCGGACCGCATCCGCTTCCTGACCAACTTCGCTCTCACTTATACGAACAACAACAAGAACTACGAGGGCAGCATCAATGGTACGAGCTATCCTTCGCTGCTCGCCATTGCGCAGAACATGGCTCCGAACATGAGCATATACCGCCAGAATCCTGACGGAACGGATACGGGCGAGTACTATCTCATGAATCCTTATAAGCAAGGTTTCACACCAGACGATGGCCCCTATCTGAGCTATGAGTTACGCAACTTCCACACAAGTCATTATGCCAACCCGGTAGCTGTGGCTAACATGGCTTGGGTGCACGACAAAACTTATCGTCTGACCCCTGACTTCACCATCAAGTACGAAATTCTGGGTACTGAAGCAGAGAGAAGCCGTCTGACCTTCAACGGTCGTGTGGACTTCGATATCTTCGCTGAGAGTAAGCCTACCTACCGTCCTGCTGCACTTTCGACACAGGACAACTGGACCACCAATGACTATAACGTCAGTACGAACTATGAGTACAACCGCATGAAGATTGGCGGACGTGCAGAACTGGTGTTCACTCCTTATTTCGAGAACCGCGACTGGTCGGCCACGATGTTGCTGCGCTATGAGATGAGTACGCAGAACAGCACCACACAGACCGTCAGTACCTCGCACCTGCCCAACGGCATCACATCGCCTACGGTTCCCGGCTTCCTGATTGAGGGAAATACCAACAGCAGCAACTCGCGTTCCAACTCACAGAACATACTCTACAACGGACACGTGTCTTACAAAGATGGTCGCTACGCGCTGGGCTTCTCGCTCCGTGCCGATGGTGACTCGAAATTCGGCCCCTCTAACAAGTGGGCATATTTCCCCGGTGTCTCACTCCGCTACAACATCCATGAAGAGCCCTTTATGAAATGGTCGAGAAAAGTCATCTCTATGCTGGGTCTGCGTGCCTCTTGGGGTATCGTGGGTCGTGCACCGGACAAAGACTACCTGTTCTTCGAAGCCTATAACACCTCATACGGTAACTACGGTAAAGGTAACGACAAGGAGGCTACTGCCGTCCTGGAGCGCCTGAAACTGGGCGACCTGCGCTGGGAGAAGACACAATCGTACAACCTGGGCTTCAACCTCGGTATTTGGGACGACCGCTTCGAGATTGACTTTGACTACTATTATAAGAATACAACCGACCTGTTGCAGGGACTCTCTATCCCCTCTATGGCTGGTTACACTTCACTGGCATACGCAAACGTAGGCCGCATGACCAACCAAGGTTGGGAGCTCAACTTCACCGCCAAGAAGTTCGTGAAGTGGGGTAAGTTCTCAGCCGACCTGGGATTCAACATCGCCCAGAACAGCAACCTGCTGAAGGAAATGGACGAGAGCGTGCTCAATTCCATCAACGGCAACACGTGGGATGCCACCGTGCGTGGTAACGTGACATCTGGTTCACAGCATGGCTATCCCATTCGTGTGCAGCTGAACAACTCGCTGGGTTCAATCTACGGCTTCCGCTATAAGGGCGTTTACCAGTATGGCTATGACTACTTGGAGAACTACCGCAAGGAGCACAACCTGACGAATGCGCAGTATGAAGCTTGGATCAACGACTTCCTGGCCAGTGGCAAGACGGCTCCCGTGGCTGTGGGCTCCGATGGCAAGGTGATTATGACCAGTACTGGCGAACCTCAACGCCTCGTTTACAACTACGAGTCGAACGGAACCGGTGGCTCGACCACCTATAAGTTCCAGGGTGGTGATGCCATCTATCAGGACATCAACCACGACGGACAGATCAACGCACTCGACGTGGTCTATTTAGGCAACTCACTGCCGAAAGTGAACGGTGGTTTCAACCTCACGCTGCGCTACGGCAACTGGAAGGTGACGGGCCGTTTCAACTATCGTTTCGGCAACAAGATCGTGAACCTGGCTCGCATGAACCTGGAGACCATGTCGGGCACCTTCAACCAGAGCGCCACTACGAACTATCGTTGGCGTCAGGATGGCGACGTGACCCCCATGCCGCGTGCCGTGTATGTGTCTGGCGATGCTTCGCCTTACAACTACCAGGGTAGTGACCGCTACGTTGAAAACGGTAGTTTCGTGCGCTTCCAGAACCTGCAGGTGTCTTACACCTTCCCCAAGAAGCTCATCAAGAGCTGGGGCCTGAACAACTTGCAGATTTATGGCTCTATGAACAACCTGTTCGTGTGGACAAAGTACAGCGGCATCGATCCTGAGGTGTCGGCCACGGGTTACTATCCTGCACGCGACCAGTCGAAGACTCCGCGCTCGAAGCAGTTCACTATGACGGTGAACGTAGGCTTCTAAGAACCCACCCCCTCCCAAGGGAAGGGGAGTAGTTCAACAATACAAAAGGAAAAGAAATCAGTAAATTAATATAAATATGAATATACATATCATATCAAAGAAAATAAGAACGTCGTTTCTTGGGTTCTACGGTATATTAGTCCCCCTCACCTTGGGAGGGGTCGGGGGTGGGTTGCTCTCGTCGTGCCTCGATACCGTCATCTTGCCCGATGATATCACCGTTGGTGAAGACTTCTGGAAGAGGAAGAGCGACGTTGCCCTGATGGTGAATGCAGCATACGAAGGTATGACATTGCAATATTCTGATCATAGTACGAGCGAAAGCAAGTACATCAGTGGCAATGTCATTGAGAACCTGATTGTATGGTCGGCTCGTTCCGACGAATTCATACAGGCAAATAATCCTGAGGGCGCCATCCCCAATGCACTTGCCGAGGTGCTGTCGGCCAGCACACAGGTGACCAACCGCTACACGAACTGGAGCCAGTTCTATTCGGTTATCAATAAGTGTAACATTGTGCTCGAGAAAGCTCCACAAGTGCTGCAGGAAGACCCCAACTATACGGAAGGCGACTACCTGACTGACCGCTCGCAGATGTTGGCCCTGCGCTCACTCTGCTACTTCTATCTGCTGCGCAATTTCCGCGACATTCCTTACATCGATAAGCCCTTCATGGACAGTAGCCAGGAGCGTGCGTTCACACAGGAATCGCCTGCTGTGGTGCTACAAAAGTGCATAGAGAGCCTGGAGGAAGCCGCAGCCAATGCTATTCAGGCTCGCAGCTTCAGCAACTGGCGCCGTGTAGGCTGGTTCACGCAGGATGGTATTCATGCCTTGCTGGCCGATATCTACCTGTGGCGGGCTTCTGTGATGCACGATGCCGGCGACTATCAGAAAGCAGTGGACTACTGCGACCTGGTCATTGCATCGAAGAAGGCACAGCACGTCAAGGGGCGCAACGAACTGGTGGAGAAAGACTATCCGCTGGCCGATGCCGACAATGCCTATACGAACCTGTTCGTCACGCAGAATGCCGAGGAGAGTATCTTTGAACTGCAGACCGACAACAACGCAGCACTCTGTAAGTATCTGTACAAGTATGGAAGCAATAGCTCTACCGAGGGCTTCCTGAAGGCCTCCAACATCTTTGCGCAGAACTCTTCGGTGACCACTGCCGCCACTGCAATCAACGACAAGGTGTTCCCCACCAACGACATTCGCTATTTCAGCTCTATCTTCACACCTATTTCGGGGGCAGAATCCTTCGACGTGAGAAAGATGATTTCGGATAATGATCAGCGTAGCCTCACACAACAGGGTAGGGGAACGGTGACCAGAACCTTTGCCGCCCTCGAACAGAACTACATCATCTATCGTCTGTCTGACGTGATGCTGATGAAAGCCGAGGCACTGGTGCAGCTGGTGGACACAGCTGCTGAACAGAGTGTGATAGACGCACAGTTGCAGAAGGCTTTCGACTTAGTGGAGGCTGTCAACACACGCTCGCTGTTGGATGCCAACAAGGGCGATGCACTCACCTGGGCCAAACTCTCTACGACGCGTAAGAGCAAGGAGGGAATGGAACTGCTGGTGATGGAGGAGCGCCTGCGTGAGCTTTGCTTCGAAGGCAAGCGCTGGTACGACCTGCTGCGTTTCAACTATCGCCATGTCAACGGCGTGAACTACAATACGAGCCTGGGCGAACAGGGATTGGAAACACTGCAGCCCAACTCTTCGGAGATGCTTGATATGATGACACGCGGAAAGGGTACACAGGCTGCCGGTCTGAAAGCCAAGATGCGCAACGAGGCTTATCTCTACTTGCCATTGCCTAACAGCGATGTCATTCTCTCGCCTGAGATGAAGCAGAACCCTGTTTATAGCAGCAACAACCAATTTGAAAAACAATAAAAAGGAAGGAGGACTAATATATGAACAATAAGCTAACAAAAGTCTTCGGACAACTGTTCGTCGCTGCCCTGTTCCTTGCGGGAGCGAACGTCATCGTTGGCTGTAACCCAGAGCCCGATGAGTCGGACATGTACACATCGACAGGTGAGACAGCTGAGGACTTCATCGCCCGTAAACCGAATCTCAGTGCGTTTAATACCATCCTGAAGAGAGTGGGTCTGGACCGTAACCTCTCTTCGTATGGAGAGTATTCGTGCTTCGTTCCTACCAACGATGCCATCACTGCCTATATAGACAGTCTTTACGATGACACCACCAACAAGGACCTGCCACATAACGGCATGACGCAGCGTGGCTTGGATGGACTGACGGATTCGCTTTGCAATGATATAGCCAAGTATCACCTGGCCAATGGCATCAATAACTCGGTGGACCTGGGTGCTGGCTCAACGGTACGCACCATGTTGGGTCGTACCTTCACCAGTGAGACCAGCGTGAAGTATCAAGGTATGGTGGCACTGGAGCAGGAGGCCGTTATCATTGAGCCCGACAGTCTGGTGACCAACGGCGTCGTGCATGTGCTGAACAAAGTGATTCCTCGAAGCAACCGTGTGGTCGCAGCTGAGATGGAACGTCTTGAGGAGTACAGCATCTTCATGAAGGCCTTGAAGGAAACAGGACTGGTTGACTCGCTTGAAAAGACCAAGAAGCCTGTAGAATATGACCTGCCCGCTGCCGAGAGCATGGACAATGGTAACAGTGCCGGCAACAGACTCTATTCACCGAAGGAGTGTCTCATCAAGTACACCATCTTTGCCGAGCCCGATGTGGTGATGAAGGCTGCCCTGAAGAAAGCAGGCTACTCTGAGGATTTCGAGGGACTGGTGCAGTTTGCCAATGATACCTATCGCGATGCCGATCAGTGGTATGACATGCTGGCTGAGAAAGGTCTCTGGAATAACGATACGAAGACCTTTGAGAAGAAGGTGAGCACCGGTCGTGACTTCAGGAACCGCAACAATGCGCTCAATATGTTCGTGTCCTATCACATTCTCTTTGCCGGTATGCCGGTGAATGAACTGGTGTTTGAGTATAGCAGCAAGACTGCCACAAGTTGGAACTATGTGAATGGATGCGGTCCGTTCGATTATTATGAGACGATGTTGCCGAATACGTTGATGAAGATCTGGCAACCCACATGGAAGAGCAATACCACCTACATCAACCGCTACATCAAGAACAATACGCTGACCGACCAGCTTGGACAGCTTGGCAAGGACGGCATGGGTAGTGATGGCATGCACACAGTGGTGCGTGAAGGCATTCGTGTGGTGCGCACTTCTACCGATCAGTACAAGACGAATATCCAGTCGTACAATGGCTATATCCATGCCATCAGAGACATGCTGGTCTATGACCGCTTGGTACCGCAAGGCGTACTGCATGAGCGTCTGCGTTTTGACTCTACTACCTTCCTGCCAGAGTTTATCAACAATGGCATCCGCATGTCAACCCAAGCCGAAGTGTCAGCCCTTAACGGTGGTGGAAGTGGCGTGCGTGTAGCCTTTGCACTCGACTATTTCGACGGTGTGGTGAGCTACACCAAGGAGAACCGCTTCCGTTACAACGTGAAGGGTGGTGGCTGGAATGCTTGGCAGAGTGATTGCTTCCAGGGCTGGGGCAACTACGACCTGGCTATCAAGATGCCACCTCTGCCCACAGGTGTCTATGAGTTCCGCATCTTCTACACACCAATGCAACACGGTGGCATGATGATGTTCTACATGGGCGACTCGAAGAAACTCTCCAGCATGGTGCCCCTCGACATTCCTCTCGACGTGCGTATCCCCATGACCGACCCACGTATCGGTTCACTCTATTTCGATGATGAGGACGACAAGGGTATTGCCACCGATGCAGCTATGCGCAACCGTGGCTACATGCGCGGCCTGTATAGCTACAAGGATCACCCGGGCGACGGTAAGGGCGCACCGGTTGACGACCCACTCTGTCAGACGACGGAGAACCAGCGTAGTGACAAGCGTAACGCTTCGTTCCGCAAGATCATGAGCCGCAGTCTGGAAGTGAAACAGAGCGGTGAGAAGTGGTTCCGCATCAAGAATGTGATTCCCGATGAGACCGATCTGAAGTGGCAGCTCGACTACATCGAATTTGTTCCATTAGACGTAGTGGGTAATACTCAATATTCAGAAGACTGGTTCTAATTGAAGATTGAAGATTGAAGATTGAAGATTGAAAATTGAATATTGAAAATTCAAAATTGAAAATTGATATGAAACGAAATAAATTAATTGGATACATGATGATGGCGGCAGGCTTGCTGGCCGCCTCGTCGTGCACCGACTACGCCGACTATAACGAGGCACCGGTCGACGACATGGCCCAGGCCAACAAGACGCTTTGGGAGAACATCAGCCAGAATCCGAATCTGACGGATTTCAAGGCGCTGGTGGAGCGTACCGGATTCAACAATCAGCTCTCACAGTCGCGTGCCTATACCATCTGGGCCCCGAAGAATGGTACGTTCAATGTGGCTGACTATACCTCTATGAGCGACTCCCTGCTCTTGGCACAGTTTGTGAAGAACCACATTGCAGAGTTCACTTATCGTGCATCGGGCAATGTGGACAATACTCGTGTTCACACGCTGAACAACAAGTCATACGTCTTTAACGGCAATGGCAACTACACCTTCGGCAGTACGGAGATGGACCCCACGGCCAGTAATATTCCAGGTACCAACGGTATTCTGCACGTCATCAACAAGCCAGTGGCTTTCTATCCTAATCTCTATGAGTATCTGGGACTGGCTAAGGGACAGGAACTCGATTCTATCGTCAACTACTTCAAGAAGTATGAGACGACCTATCTTGACTTGGAAAACAGTGAGAAAGGCCCGATGGTCAATGGTGTACAGACTTATGTGGACTCGATGATGGTGACCAGCAACTCGCTGGTTCGCAACCTTAGAGCTGAAATAGACGATGAGGATAGCACCTATACCTTCATCATGCCAAACAATGAGGCTTACAAGAAAATGTATGACAAGGTGAAGGAAAGCTATGCATTCTATAGTGGAGTGGTGGTGCAGGATGTTGAAAAACTGACTTCTGCAGGTCCAGCAACTGATGCTGGCGACAAGACCCGTAATAACACCAAAAAGACGGCTCCCACCATCAATGTCAATTACTATAAGGACTCACTGGCACGCAGGGCTATTGTACGCAACTTGATCTTCAGTCATTCAAACGCTTACAATCAGTTCATCGCAACGCGTGAACCACAAGCAGGCGACTCGCTCTTCAGCACTACAGGTTCGCTCCTGTCGAACCCTGCCGAACTGATTCAGAACCACCTGGTAGGCAGCCCGATAGAGATGAGTAACGGTTATGGCCGCATTGTAGATAGCCTTGCTTTCCTGCCCTGGGAAACCTACTGTCCTGAGCGTATCTATACACCGATGGGCGATTTAGGTAATAGTTTTACTTCCAAGACAACCACTGTCCCAGTGCGCAATCCTATACTGGCTGAAGAACTGAACGGCCCTGGCAGCACAGAGTTCCGTTACAGACTGATTTCTCCAAGCGGTGAGCGTACTAAGCCCGATGTGTTCTTGAAGTTGCCTAACCTGCAGTCAACGAAATATAACGTTTATTGCGTGATACTGCCTTCAAGCTGTGGTGCGGAATATGTCACTTCAACGGCATGGGAGGGTGACACCCTGATAACGAGCACTGCAAGTTTCGTGGCTCCTGACTCGCTCTTCAATGGTACGCTGAAGAACAGGCTGCCCAATGCAGTGGCACAACACAATAACTTTTATATGTATGTGCAGTCTGTGGCTGGTGCCACACTTTCTTGCAACGTAGGCTATCAGGCCTCTGCCGGAGCTGAGGTTACTAACCTTGACTATACACTTTATAATGTGGGAGGTGGAAGGTATGCACTTCACTTCAAATTGGAGGATCAGAGCATTGCCACAGCCATCCAGAAGCAAGGCCTGACCATCTCAGGTGAGAACTTCCACCTTCGTGGCATTCAGTATGACAATGCACGTACCACCCCTTTGAACTTCGACCTCAGCTATTGCACTACAAAAGGCGCACTGGCCAACTATCACTTCAGTGCGAAGTACATGAGCACGCAAGCAAAGGGCGACGAGAATCCCAAGACACTTGACTTGAACAATACAGCGTTCAAGGCAGACCCGAACAAGATTGATACCTTGTATCTGGGACAGGTGGAGATTCCTGTCAACTATAACGGTCTGGGCGAAGACTACTATCCCAGTCTTTACATTTCCTGTCCGGTAGCAGTGTTCACCGCAGCTCAGATGGCACAGTACTCTCGTGAGTTCCGCATTTATGCCATCATCATGCGACCTGTAGAGAAGGACCAATATGAAGCAAACAATCAATGAAAATGAAGAGCACCATATTTTTCCCTTGGCAGAACATGAGTCGGAGACTTCTGTTCTGCACCATGGCATTCAGCCTCTGCGCATCGCCTGTTCTGGCTCAGAATGACGACGATGAAGAAGAAACTGAGACGACCATCAAGAAGCCTGTCCGCAAGACGACTCAGGTCAATTATCCTACAGTGACCATCAGTGGTGTCGTGACCGAGCAGGGTACAGGCAAGCCGCTCTCAGGCATTCAGTTGCAGGCACTGGGATATGCCCGTTATACGGCTATGTCTGGAGAAGACGGAACGTTTAGCATCAAACTGCCCGATTTCGCAACGTCTCTCTATGTTCATGCTCCTGAGTACATGCCTCAGCAGGTGGCGATCATCGCAGGCGACTCTACGCAGCATGTGGCTATCAGTATGATGAAAGACAAGTTCTTGCCCATGTATGGAACTGGGACCAACTATACCGCTAAGAGTACGGCTCTCATCTCTAACAGAGGATTGACTGTTGACAATGAGGTGACCGAGCGCCTGGCAGGCGACATGCGTACCGTGATGCGCTCAGGTGCACTTGACGGCGGTGCGGTGATGTTCATCCGTGGTCTGAACAGCATCACAGCCGATGCTCAGCCGCTGGTTGTGCTCGATGGCATTGAGCTCGACATGCAGCGCGACCGCTACTCACTGCACGATGGACAGTACAATAATATTCTGGCCAACATTTCGACCGACGACGTAGAGAGGGTGACCGTGCTGAAGAATGCCACTGCCCTCTACGGTTCACGTGGTGCCAACGGCGTGGTGCTCATCGATACGAAGCGCGGCCACTCAATGGCCACCCGCATCGATGCCAATGTGTCGGCAGGTGTGACGTTCTTGCCTTCGCTGCCCACAATGATGGGGGCCAGCCAGTATCGTGCATACGCCAGTGAGTTGCTGGGAACCATCAATGGAATCGGATCAAAATCGATTGACTTCCGTTTCCTCAATAGCGACCCGAACCGTCTGTGGAACAAGATCCATACCTACGACAACGATATCGATTGGACCAAAGAGGTCTATAAGACAGCCGTCACTCAGAACTACGGTATCAATGTGCAGGGTGGCGATGATATTGGTATGTACAACCTTTCTGTTGGCTACACCAATGCGAAGTATGCTGCCCGTAAGAACTCGTTCGAGCGTATGAACGTGCGCTTCAACACCGACATCAACATTCTGTGGAACCTGAAGACGAAGTTCGACATCTCTATTTCACGTGTCAATAATAATGTGCTCGACAACAGTCTGCCTGAAGATTTTACGCAAGGCACCATCGTGTCGCCTACGGTATTGGGCCTGATCAAGGCACCTATCGTGTCGCCCTATCAGCGCGATAACTTTGGCAATATGTCGGGACTCTATTCTGATTTCGATGACATCTACAAGCAGCTCGACGATGTGTACGGCTATAACAGTTCGCTGGCTAACCCCACTGCCATTCTCGACTATGCTGAAGGTAACAATAAGAACCGTGCGGAGAACACCTTCTTTAATGTACGTGTGGAACCCGTCCTCAACTTGGGCAAGGGCTTCAGTCTGACCGGTATGTTCAGCTATACGCTGAATCGTAACGCACAGCGCTACTTCCGTCCTTACACCAGCGTGCCTTCGTTCAATATTGCAGGTCTGGGACGTGTTTACTCTAAGGCACAGTCAATGTTTGCCAAGGAGAACAACTTCGTGGGCAAGCTCCAGATGGACTGGGCGCGTCAGTATGGCAAACACTCAGTGGCCGTATTCGTGGGTGGACGCTTCAACTCGTTCTCATACGATAACAACGACGTGTCTGTGCAGGCCACCGGTAAGGAAAGCGACAAGAACCCCAGCCTGAGCTGGACAGGTCCTAAGACGGTTTGGGGCGTGAACGACGCATGGAATCAGATACAGTGGTATGCCAATGGTGACTACAACTACATGAACCGCTATTTTGCCACCATTTCACTCTTGGCAGAGTCGAACAGCCGATTTGGTAAGGATGCCTCCGGGCTGAAGGTGTTCGGCGTGAAGTGGGCCTTCTTCCCCAGCGTGCAGTTGGGATGGGTGCTGACCAATGAGAGCTGGTTCCCGAAAAGCGATGGCATCAACTATCTGCGTCTGAATGCCGGCTTCGATATCAGTGGCAACGACGGTATCAGCAACTATGCCGCACGTACCAGCTACACCACTGTTCGCTTCAACTATGATGCCATTGGTACACAGCTGACCAATATCGGTAACGACAAGATTCAGTGGGAAAGTACGAAGAAGATGAACTTTGGTTTGGAGTCCTTCTTCGTGAACAACCGCATTGGCGTGAAGTTTGACTACTTCAAGCACTGGACCGACAATCTGCTTACGCTGAAGGCCTTTACCACTCCTATTGCCGGTATCAACCGCTATTGGAGCAATGGTGGCAAGCTGACCAATGAGGGATTTGAGGCTACTGTCACCTTCAAGCCCGTGGTGAGCAAGGACTGGAATGTGGAAGTGGGCGCATCGGTGGGCCACTATAAGAATAAGGTGACCGAGCTGCCCGATGGCAACTACACCTCTTCGGCCTACGGAAATGACAACATACTGACTTCAGTGGGTAACCCCGTGGCACTCTTCTATGGCTACAAGACCGATGGCGTGTTTGCAACTGATGCCGAGGCTAAGGCTGCAGGCAATGGCACCTATCTCTATATGGAAGACGATGCCAAGATTGTGCATAACTTCGTAGCTGGCGACGTACACTTCATCGACATGAACGGTGATGGCAAGATTGACGATAAGGACAAGACCGTCATTGGCGATCCCAACCCCGACATCTATGGTAATATCTTCGCATCGGTGAACTGGAAGAACCTGCGTCTCGACATCGGCTTCAACTACTCTCTGGGCAACGATGTGTACAACTATCAGCGCTCGGTGCTGAACTCAGGCAGCAACTTCTACAACCAGCAGGTGGCTGAAGTGGGACGTTGGCGCTATGAGGGTCAGCAGACCGCTATTCCCCGTGCTACATACGGTGATCCGATGGGCAACAATCGATTCAGCGATCGCTGGATTGAGGATGGCAGCTATCTGCGCCTGAAGACAGTGAAACTGACCTACCGTCTGCCAATCCCCGGCTCTTGGACTTGGTTGCAAGGCCTCTCTGTATGGGCAGAGGGACAGAACCTCTTCACACTGACCAAGTATCTGGGCAGCGATCCTGAGTTTGCAGCTGCTAACAGTGTGCTCTATCAAGGCATCGACAATGGTTCGCTGGCACCCAGCCGTTCGGTCACACTGGGACTGAAGATCAACTTGTAATATCCACCCACAATATCACTCCCACTCCTCAAACCCACCCCCAACCCCTCCCCAGGGGAATAACCCACCCCCAACCCCTCCCCAGGGGAGGGGAGATGGGAAAGAAGGAGGAGAGAAGGGTAGAAAAAATAGAATATATAACAAAGAATAAAGATTACAACTATGAATATCAAATTCTTGAAGCAAACAACAAAAGCACGGCTTCTAAAGATGTTCGCTATCTTAGCCCCCCTCTCCTTGGGGGGGACTGGGATGCTCTCATCCTGCTCAGACATGATGGATACAGAGAGTACGCGTCAGAACTTCGAACCGGAGATAGGTGAGAAGACCGACTCACTTACCTATGCCTTTGGCATCATGCAGGCCATGCAACAACTGGCCGACCAGTATGTGTTCCAGGGCGAGATGCGAGGCGACCTGATTGCTACTACTCAGTACACTGATAGTATGCTGACCCAGTTGGCCACTTTCTCAGCTACAACGGCCAACCGCTATGACTCCGCCTACGTGTATTACCGTGTCATCAACAACTGTAACTACTACATTACCCACCGCAACCCGAACCTTTATACCGGTGCAGAGAATGTGTCTATCGTAGAGTATGCCGCAGTCAAGGCTTTCCGAGCCTGGGCTTACCTGCAATTGGCTCGTAACTACAAGCGCGTTCCTTTCTTTACGGAACCGCTGACAACCATATCGCAGATTGATAATAACGCGTTCCCCGAACTGGACATGAATGGCATCGTTGCACAGCTGGCTCCCGATTTGGAGCAATACACTGGCTATGCCGTACCTACAGCAGGCGTTGGAAGCCATAGCATCGGTCGCACCAACTGGGATTTTGCAAAGACCTTCCAACCCAGTCTGTGCTATATCCCCGTCGATGTGATTCTGGGTGATATGTACATTGAGACCGGTCAGTATGAAAAAGCTGCAAAGCATTTCGTCACGTACCTGAAGAATGTATCAACAGATCCCAGCACTGGCTTCATTGCAAGCCTTTCACCGAAGATCAGTGCTATGGAAGAGGTCAGCAGTCCTATGCTTATCTTGTACAGCCCTACAAAATGGGAAGATATCTTCGCTGGCAATGCCACCTCCGATATCATCAGCTATATTCCTATGGCTACGAGTGCCCGCTATGGTGCTACGACGAATGTACCCCTCGCCTTCGGTGCCGACTTCTATGCCACTCCTGCTGAACAGACTGGTTATGTACGCTCAAGGTGCGTGAATCAGACCGGCCAACTGGGATGGAGAAGCAGATCATTGCCACTTGTTACCAATGTGCAAATCGTTCCATCAGATGAACTCAAGGCGCTGTCGGACTCTACCACCTATTATTTCTACGACAACACCAGCGGTCTGAACAATTACAAAGTCATTGGTACAGCGGCTCTTGGCGATATGCGTCTGGCAGGTGTGAATGCCTTCTATGAGGATGGCGGCAACACCCTACAGTGGATTACCAAATACGACTATGCCAACATCGTGCTTTATCGTAACAGTACCGTACTGTTGCGTCTGGCTGAGGCTTTCAACCGCCTGGGCATGTATGATGCAGCCTTCGCTATCCTGAAGGATGGTATCAGTGCTGCATTGGTGCGTCCGGCATCGGCTCCTAACAGTCCGTCATATATGTCTGAGGAAACAAAGACAAAGCTGCAGACTACTTATCCCATCCTGGCTAACGTGGCTGACGATGGTGATGAGTCGAGCTACAAGCGTTTCCCAATTGCTAAGGCATGTGGCATCCACTGTCATGGTGCAGGCAAGGCTGTCAGTGACATGGCTGACGTGAACTATGATAAGGATGTGTCACCCTACACGCTTGGAAGCGTTGTAGGCAAGAAACTCGCTCAGATTCCTACACAGTTTGCTGTCACGGTGGGTACCACCAAGCAGGACACTATCAATGCTATAGAGGATTTGATTTGTGATGAGTATGCTCTGGAGCTGGCCTTTGAGGGCAGCCGCTACTACGACTTGCTGCGCCTTGCTCGCCATAAGAATGGTCACGGTGGCTCTGAGTTCGACGGTTCGCCTGCTGCCTACGGTGCCAACTTCGGTGGCCGTTGGTTGGCTAAGAAACTGGAGAACCGTCACGCAGTGGTTGACCTCTCGAATGAGGCTAACTGGTATCTGCCTTTCAAGTAAGCTGAAGACCATCTTCTAAATCATCAAACTCCTCCTGATTTCAGGGGGAGTTTTTTTATGGCTATGTCACATCGTGGCCTCCTCTGAATCATCTCACAGTCAAGGCGATGTCACTTTATGGTTTAGGCTATATCATGTTGCGATTTAGTTTATATCGTATGACGATTTAGTTTATATCATATTGCGATTTAGTTTATATCATATTACGATTTAGGTTATATCGTGTCGTGATTTAGGCTATATCGTGCTATGGTTGAGCCTAAATCGTTTTGTTGCAAAAGCTATCTCAAGTGATGGCAAAGACTATGTCTCTTCGTAATGTCTATAGACTGTATAGAAAAAAGTTTGAAAAAAATCTGTTTCATCTGTTTCTCTTTGCAACCGATTGATAGTCAAGTGGTTTTGCGTGAAGCAGATGGAAGCAGATGAATCTAATGGTTGGAGAACCTGTTAAGAAGATATGGCTTATCAATGGATGAATATGCAAAAAAGTAGAGGCTAACTATTGCTATTTCGCAGTTTAATAGTAACTTTGCCGAATCAATCGGAGCAAGAACTAAGAAAACGAAGAAACGAACAGCATGATTCATCTACGCGATGTGAACAAGACATACTACGGAGCGCAGCCGCTACATGTGCTGAAGGGCATCAACCTCGACATTGAGAAAGGTGAGTTCGTCAGCATCATGGGAGCCAGCGGTTCGGGCAAATCCACCCTGCTGAACATCCTTGGCATCCTTGACAACTATGACTCAGGAGAATATCGCTTGGCCGATGTGCTCATCAAGAACCTGAGCGAGAGCAGGGCAGCCGAGTATCGCAACCGCATGATCGGCTTCATCTTCCAGTCGTTCAACCTCATCTCGTTCAAGACGGCGGTGGAGAACGTGGAACTGCCGCTGTTCTATCAAGGCGTTTCGCGCAAGAAACGACACACGATGGCGCTGGAATATCTGGAGCGCCTGGGACTGCTCGACTGGGCTGAACACTACCCCAATGAGCTCTCCGGCGGACAGCGCCAACGCGTGGCCATCGCCCGGGCGCTCATCACGAAACCGCAAATCATTCTGGCCGACGAGCCTACAGGAGCGCTCGACTCGAAGACGAGTGTGGAGGTGATGCAACTGCTGAAAGACCTGAATGAGCGCGAGGGTATGACACAGGTCATCGTGACCCACGACCCTACGGTGGCAGAGAAGACGAACAGGATTATTAGGATAAAAGATGGAGTTATTGTCTGAAATCTGGCAGACGGCTCGTCGCAACAAACTGCGCACCTCGCTCACAGGCTTTGCCGTGGCGTGGGGCATCTTCATGTTGCTGGTGCTGCTCGGTGCCGGTAACGGACTGCTCAATGCGCAGGTAAAACAAAACACACGCTTCCTGTCGAACTCGATGAAGGTTTTTGGCGGTTTCACCGAGAAAGCCTATCATGGACTGTCGGAGGGACGATCCATCACGCTGGACAGCAAAGACCTGAGAGCCACGCAGACGGAGTTCACTGACCATATCGACGAGGTGGGTGCTGAGGTGCAGGCTCCGCAGTCGGTTGTGGTTAGCTTTGGCAAGGAGTACGTGAACTCGCGACTGTGCGGTGTCTTTCCCAACCATTTCACTATTGACAAGAAGGAAATGCTCTGTGGGCGCTTCATCAATCAGATAGACATTCAGCAGGAACGCAAGGTGGTGACCTTGAGCCGTTCGCAGGCCAAGGAACTGAACCGAGACTATGCCTCACTGGTGGGACACCATGTGAAGGTCGATAACTTCATGTTCCTCGTAGTGGGTATCTATAAGGACGATGAGAGCCGCGAGAACAACGAGGCATATACCTCGTTCACTACGCTGCAGGTCATGTATGGGCGAGGCAATGAACTCTCCACCATCGAATATTCCTTCCACGGACTGCCCACTAAGGCAGATAATGAAAAGTTCGAGCGACGCTATCAGCAGCGCCTGAATGCCAATCACCAGGCGGCTCCCGACGATGAATCGGCCATTTGGATATGGAATCGTTTCACGCAGGCCATGCAGATGGAGAAGGGCATGTCGATCCTGCGCACCGCCCTTTGGGTGATAGGACTGCTCACGTTGCTGAGCGGAGTGGTGGGCGTGTCGAACATCATGCTCATCACTGTGAAGGAGCGCACCCATGAGTTCGGCATCCGCAAAGCCATCGGAGCCAAGCCCTGGAGCATCCTGCGGCTCATCATCACCGAGAGCATCATCATCACCACCTTCTTCGGCTACGTGGGCATGTTGCTCGGCATTGCCGCCAATGAGTATATGGATGCCACCATCGGTCACATGCAGGTAGATGCCGGACTGTTCAAGGCAACCATGTTCGTGAATCCCACCGTGGGGCTCGATGTGTGTATAGAGGCCACCCTTGTCATGATCATAGCCGGTACTCTGGCCGGGCTCATCCCGGCATGGAAGGCAGCCCGCATCCGTCCCATCGAAGCCCTAAGAGCAGAATAGTCCGATAATTATTCAGTCCCCAAAAACTCCCACCCATGCGCCCAGACCTTGATACCTATCGCGAGATTCTCGACACCCTAACGCGCAACAAGAGCCGTTCGCTCCTGACAGGCTTCGGTGTGTTCTGGGGCGTGTTCATGCTCGTCTTCCTCATGGGTGGCGGTAAAGGACTAAGGGAGCTGCTCGACAGCAATTTCGCGGGTTTTGCCACCAATTCATCGATGATATGGGCGCAGCGCACGACCAAAGCCTATAAGGGATTTCAGAAAGGACGCTATTGGGGCATGGTCTATCAGGACGTGGAGCGACTGCGGCAACAGGTGCCGGAACTGGACAGGGTGGCTCCCATGATTCAGCGGTCGGGAAGCGTGGCTACCTTTGGTGACCGAAAGACCACTGCCGCTCCTGTGGGTACAACACCCGACTATCAGCACATCGTGGAACCGCAAATGTTCTATGGGCGCTATCTGAACGAGATGGACATGGCACAGCGGAGAAAAGTGTGCGTCATCGGAAAGAAGATCTATAAACAGCTGTTCCCTGGCGGGGGCGACCCGTGCGGAAAGAGTATCTGCATCGATGGAATCTACTATCGCGTGGTGGGCGTCGATTATAACATGTCTGAAGGCATGAGCTTTGGTGTGGAGAAAGGAACGGGCGTGACCATCCCCATCACCATGATGCAGCAAGCCTATAATCGAGGCAATTCGGTCGATTTGATTGCAGTCACTGGCCGTCCAGGAGTAGTAATGAGTACGCTCGCCCCCAAGCTGCGCAGTGTCATTGGGCGTGCTCATACCGTGAATCCCGACGATGAAAAGGGTATTATGGTGTTCAATACTGAAGTGCTGTTCCAGATGCTCGACTCGCTGTTTCGTGGTGTGAACTTCCTCATCTGGCTCGTGGGGCTCGGCACACTCTTGGCCGGTGCCATCGGTGTGAGCAACATCATGATGGTGACAGTGCGTGAGCGAACCACGGAGATAGGCATCCGCCGTGCCATCGGAGCCACACCGCGTATGATTCTCACGCAAATCATCTCAGAGAGCATCGTGCTCACACTTGTGGCTGGCATGAGTGGCATCCTCTTTGCCGTAGCCATCCTGCAGATGCTGGAACTGGCCAATACCGAGGACGGTATCCTTACCGCCCACTTCCAGGTGGATTTCTGGACCGCTATCTTCTGTGCAGCCATCATCAGCGTGATGGGTATGCTTGCCGGACTGGCACCTGCCTCACGCGCCATGAGCATCAAGCCCGTTGATGCCATGAGGGACGAATAAGAGTTTATCCCACGAAACCCATAAGCCCCATAGGCCTCATAAGCCTCATTAGCCTCATAAGCCTCATTAGCCCTATAAGCCCTATAAGCCCAATAAAAAAGAAAACAATATGAAGAAGTACACTAAACTAATCGTTGCCGCAATCATTGCACTCGTGTTTATCGGCACGTTCGTATTCCTTTGGCAAAAGAGTCAGCCGAAGGAGGTCATCTACTCGGAGCTATTGACTGAGAAGAGGGACATTGAGAAAACGACCATCATCACTGGCACCATTGAGCCTCGTAATGAGGTGAACATCAAGCCGCAGATATCGGGCATCATTGCCGAACTGATGAAAGAGCCAGGACAGACGGTACAGCAAGGCGAGGTGATTGCCCGTGTGAAGGTGATACCCGATATGAGTCAACTGTCGAGTGCCGAGAGTCGTGTGCGTTTGGCGGAAATTAACCTGCAACAGGCGGAGACCGACTTTCAGCGCATTGAGAAACTGCATGCGAAGAACCTGGTGAGCGAGGAGCAGTTCGAGAAGTCGCGCCAGCAAATGAAGCAGGCGGTAGAGGAGAAAGCTGCTGCCGACGATGCCTTGCAGGTGGTGCGCGACGGTGTGAGCAAGTCGAATGCTTCGGCTTCGTCAACACTCATCCGCTCTACCATCAGTGGCGTGATTCTCGATGTGCCAGTAAAGGTGGGTAATTCAGTCATCAACTCGAACACGTTCAACGACGGTACTACAATCGCGGTCGTAGCGAACATGCAGGATCTGATTTTCCGCGGAAATATAGACGAGACAGAAGTGGGACAGCTGGTGATTGGCGTGCCGATGAAGATTACTATTGGTGCCTTGCAGGATCTGAGCTTTGAGGCGGCCCTGGAGTATGTGTCGCCCAAGGCTACGCAGAACAATGGTGCCAATCAGTTTGAGATCAAGGCTGCCGTGAAGGTGAGCGATCATCGCAACATCCGTTCGGGCTACAGTGCCAATGCTGAGATTGTGCTGCAGTCGGCACAGCAGGTGGTCAGTGTGCCAGAGAGCGCTATCGAGTTCAGTGGTGACAGCACCTTCGTCTATGTGGTCAGTGGTGCTGACAAGGAGAAGACCTATGAGCGCCGTCATGTACTGACAGGACTGAGCGATGGCGTGAACATTGAGATTAAACAGGGCCTGAAGGAGGGCGACCGTGTACGTGGCACACAGATCATCAGCGATGAAGCCGAGAACTAAAAAAAGAGCCTCAAAAGCGATACAGCTTTTGAGGCTCTATTATTAATAGTAGGTGTTGCGATTACTTCACCATGACTTTTTTCGTGGTTCCATCGCTCTTGCGCACGATGTTCAGGCCACGATGCAGGGCATTGAGACGCACGCCATTGATGTTGTAGATAACAGTGCTGACAGCGGGTGCAGGAGCAATTTCCTCAATACCATTCATGAACTCCTGAGTCTTCTCACCTGCATTGACAATGTAGATGTCGTAGATACCAATCTTTGAGTTGAAGTTGGTGAGATAGAGGCGGACATAAACCTCATCGGTTCCTTCGTAGCTGCGAACCACCTTTGTGGTGAGGCGCTGCTTGTTCTGAATCAGTATGGTGTCGCCCAGTACTTCCCATGCGCTCTCCCATGCGTTACCATCGACAGAGGTCTGGATGACGAACTGGTGCTTAGCTTCGTTTTCAGGCTTCACGATGCTACCTACGTATGCAATCACGTCGAACGGGCCCTTGAACTTCTCAGTAGAAACGATGTAAGCGTTGTAGGGGAATGTTGCGTCAGTAGGCTCGGTGTTCTTGTCGGCCAGGTTGATAAGACCCTTTGTTGCAGGGAAGTCGGGATCGTTGTCCTCGATAGTGGTGAAATTATAGCCGCTGTTATTACCATAATTGGTGCCAGACTCTAAGTTCTCCCAGTCAACAATCTGACCGCGTGAGCGGATGGCCCATCCTGTTTGGAAGTCAACTTCCTCTTCGGTGTTCAGTTCGGTGTAGATCTTCTTGCCAGGAATCTCGTCGCCTGTTTCGGGATCAACGGTTGGCTCTCCCTCGGTATATACATCGGGATTGTAGTAGGGGTGACCATTTTCACCACTCTTGTTCTTACCCCAGCTGAAGTAGTAGGCAGTTGAAGTGCTACCGTTGTTGTAGTCAGTGGAATTAGCATCCATGTGCTTCAAGATATCGAGGCGAACATTCACGTTCTGTACGTCCACATAGGCTGAGTCCAGCTCAGAGTTTACATAGCCTTCGGCAACAGCAAAGGCATAGATGGTCTTTGGCTTTGTCACGATTATGGGATCAGGCGTTACAGGACTTGACTTTGTGATGTCTGCAGAACCTGTGTAGTTGTAGTAGATTGTAACACCCTCCTGTGGATGTGAAATTGTAACCTTTGACTGTCCGTCTTCTTTCGCAATGTCAATCTTAGGCATTGCCAGCTGATGCTTCAGTTCAACGGCCGCCTCGGCCACTTCGCTCAACAGATAGCCGTCGCCTTTTGCCACAGCCTTCACGGTGACACCTTCGGTGCTCACATTGAAGGGCTCAGTGTAGATCTGGCTCTGCTCAGTGGGCTCGCTACCGTCGAGCGTATAGAAAATCTGAGCCATTGGTGCAGTAGAGGTGATGGACACGTTGGTGTTGAGATTCTTGTAGTCGAGCTTGATTGTGGGCTTTGCAGCAGCAGAGACCTTGGCCTTCGAGTTCACCAACACGCTGACGGCATTGTTCAGCAGCTGAGGCGTAGCAGCATCGGCCAGTGTCTCCTGTGTGTAAGGAACAAACAGATAGCCGTTGTGCGACATGTTGTGAGCGTGGATGGCAACATCCTCGCTATCCATGACAGTAGCCAGGACCTCGTCTTCAGCAAAGTAGTTTTCAAGCGTCACGCCTTTGAAACTGTTCATATTGGTAATCTGAATCGCAGAGATTTCGTCGCTTTCATAAACAGGCAGGCCGCGGAACAGGGCGTGATTAACGTTTACCAACTGTGCGAACTGCTGTTCGCCATTGCCAATGGCTCCATAGCCCCAAGTGGAATAGATGGCGGGGTTCAGGTTCAGTGTGGGCACGAACGGCTGGATAGCCTTCAACGAAGCAATGGCATCGGCATTGGTTACGGTTGAACTGATGACGATGGCATCGTAAGTGGTCAGGGTCTCCATGGTGTATGCGCCTGTTGCCTCAACGGGTTCAATGGTGAAGCGCTCTTCAGTGCTCAGCTGTGTGTAGGCAAGGTCTTCGGTCAGTGTGCCGTTATACAGGAAGGCAACCTTTGACTTCTGTGAGTTGTCGCCCACTTCAATGCTGTAGAGGTGGCAACCGTTGGTGTTATAGACGATGATATCTACGGTCTCTCCTTCAGCCACGTAGCCCTCAGGCAGGGTCCATCCTTCTTCCCAAGTATAGGACTCGAGGGTCTTCGGAGTGAACGACTCGCCTATCTGGTTGGCATCGTCGGTGCAATCGCCTACGAAGAGTGAGACACCGCGTGAGTCAGAGGGCTTGTGCGACTCAGCCGTGATGGTGATCTTCTGACCGATGCGCACATTGGGAATCTTGAAGCACCAGAT
>JAEEGH010003839.1_pt1 | contig 38996 bp, 30 predicted proteins | sample 9134181 | NCBI WGS metagenome assembly JAEEGH01 (sample SAMN16246544, study PRJNA631951) | gut metagenome | biome: gut microbiome; feature: rumen; material: DP-attached | host: Bos | place: Iran: Karaj | collected 2018-10 | reverse complement strand
GAACAAGCTATTCAATACCAACGATTTCAAAGAACTCTTACATTATGGCGTCGCTAATGCGGCGTAGTTATTCAAAATTTAACGAACTATTGATGTTAAAATTAGACACAAATTATTTCATTAACAATTTAAATCAAATTACAATTATGCAACAGATGATGTTTATTAAGGAAATTCTCCCGATGGAGGAGATTCCGACTACGAACCAGAAGGGTCAGCCCGACGTGCTGAAGGTGCAGACCTACGTGCTGAGTGACGGCGCCAACACCATTGCCGCTGAGACGGTGGGTAACTATGCCGAGGCTGCGCAGCAGCTGAAGCTGAAAGTTGGCGGCTGGGTACAGGTGTCGCTGGAATTTTCGGTGAATGACCGTACTACTAAGGAAGGACGCGAATTCAAGGCTCAGCGAGTAAGAATCCTTAACATTTCTCCCCTCTGGGGACATGAGGAACCTGACGATAAGGCCTTCTAAACTTACGAATATACTATATACGAATATACTTTAAGTGCCATTTTGAAGAAAAGACTCTAGAAAATTATATTTATATATAAATATAAAATTATAATTAGGATTTTTGGTAAATTAAAAACATAGTTAAAGTATAAACGTATATTCGTATATTCGTATGATTGGGAATAAAAAAATATTATTTACAAAAATTATAGCAATTATGGAAGAAAAGATCATTCGCCCTACTACGAAGCCAGAGGCTATCAAGGGCAAGTTGTTGAAGTACCAAGGTACTGACTATTGTGAATTTCTGCCGCAGGCGCAAGGCGAGCCCCAGTACGAGGGTCTCGTCAAGACGCGCAACTCGCAGCTGAAACGTACGAAGGGCAAGAACCCGAAACTGCTGGCCCAGATCAAGTGCAATGCCGAGTCGGTAGACCCTTATTCTGACATGTTGGACGAACTGGACAGGCTGTTTCCTGAAAGCAAGAACCTCCACCGGAATCCCCGCGGGCGCCGCCTGCTGGTAGAGCCGGAGGTGGACCTGCGCCTGAATACCCAAGAGCGGCAGCTGGAATGCCACTTCCACATCACGCTGGCAGGCAACGTGCGTTATACAGATTCATTATTCACCATTTTTTCAAAAATCAACTCATGTTTAGCATACAATCAAGATTCTTTGAAGCCACTCGTCCATGCCATCGTGATGACTTCTGGCAAGTAGTGCGTTCACAGGACGTGAAGGACACCATCCTTGAGTGCCGCCGCCGGCTGGATGCAGGCGACAAGAAGGGCTACGACGCCAAGAAGCGCTCGTTGCCGGGACTGATCTTCATGTCGGAGATTATGCCCAACACGAGCCCCGACAAGCAGGGCAACCCCCGCCCCGAGGCGCGCTGGCGCGTGCAGGAGGCTGCACGGCTGAACGGACTGGTGATGTGTGACTACGACGTGAAGGATAACCCCACGCTGACCGACCCCTGGGGCTACTGGCGGGAGTTTATCGACCAGCACCTGTGGCTGCTGGACGAGACTGCCGAGGGTTCCACGGTGATGCTGGCTCATGTGACCCCCGGGCGCGGACTGCGCCTGGTGGTCACCGCCGACCGGCGTGTGGGTAATCTCTACGACAATACCTTGCGCATGGCGAATATCATCGGGCTGAAGAGCGACGACTCTTGTAAGGATGCCTCGCGCATGTCGTTCGCACCAATGGAGGAAGATATTTTGTATATTAACGAAAACATTTTTAGCTATGACGATGAAGCGTATGAGAAGGCTTTTGGTGAATTGTATAGGGCTGGTGGCTCGAAGAAGGCTGAATCTGTTAGGGGACAGTCACGGATCACAGGGGACGGTTCTCATAATCCAATTTCCAAAGGAAATGGTATCACGGAGAACCGTCCCCATGATCCCCGAGGAGAAGCAGCGGCAGATGAATGCGCTGCGCGTCTTTGCCGACCGCATAAAACCCCTGCTGGCTCCGCCCTACGACACGGTGTGCGAGGGACTGGAGGACGAGAACCTGCTTTCGCATATCTTCGCTGCAGGTACCATGTTCTGCACGCTGATGACGCGCTGCACCTATACGCACTACGACGGTAAGGACCACCGCATGAATCCGCAGGCGCTGGTCATCGCCCCGCCAGCCTCGGGCAAGTCGGGTGTCGACACGCTGAACAAGCAGGTGATGGCTGCACTGCGCGCCTCAGACCAGATTTCGCGCGATGCGCTGAAGGAGTATAAGCGCAAGCGCAAGGAGCGCGCCACCAGCTCGAAGGAGCAGAAGCAGGCCGCTCTGGTGGAGCCGCAGGGCATGATCCGCGTGCTGCTGTCGAACACGTCGAACAACCAGTTCTATAAGCGTCTGATCAATGCCCGCGAGGAGGTGGGGCAGGAACTGATGTGGCTGCATGTCTACATGTTCGACTCGGAGCTGGCCTCGGCCAACAAGGCCAACGGCGGTGCCGACTGGATAGGCAAGCGCGACATGGAGCTGAAGGCCTTCGAGAACGAGGATGCCGGAAGCGACTATGCCAACGACGACTCGGTGAACGACTTCGTGCCGGTGCGCTGGAACATGGTGACCACGGGTACGGCCATCGCCCTGGCCAAGAAGTTCACGCTGGCCAACATCAACGACGGTCTGGCCACGCGTGTCGCCATTGCCCCGATGAATCCGCGTAAGTATAAGATGATAGCCCGAGGCGACAAGATGCGCAATCTGGAGCGTGAGGCACGGCTGAAGCAGTGGGGATTCTGGTTCGACCGCATGCAGGGACACCTGAACCTGGAGCGGCTGGTGGACCACGCCTACGAGCTGTGCGAGCAGAGTGCCGAAGAGGCCGAGGCCATGAAGGACGACGTGCTGGACACGCTGCGCCGCCGCGCCGTGTTCTATGCCGAGTGGTTCACCGTGCCGCGCATTGTGGCGCGCCTGCGCCGCGAAGACGGTACTACGGCTCCGATAGAAGAGCTGACGGTGACTGACGACGACCTGCAGTGGGCTACGGTGATGTACGATGCCGTCATCTATTGGGAGGACTACTTCTTCGGCCAGATGTTGCAGGAGTCGTGGGACAACGCTCAGCGCATCTTCCAGCCCCGCGTGCGCACCTCGCGCAATGCCCAGATCTACGGCCAGCTGCCCGAGGAGTTCACTACCAAAGAGGCAGCTATGGTGTTGGGCGGAACGGAAAAAGCTGCATCGCAACAGCTTTCCCGTTGGGTGAAGTCCGGCTATATTGAGCGCAAGGCGCAAGGGAAGTATAAGAAGCTAATCCCACAAATCGTTTAGAGTTTAGAGAATTAGAGTTTAGAGAATTAGAGTTTAGAGAATTAAAGATTATGGCAAAACGAATGTACATTCCTGCTATGAGGCGGGACATCCTCTACCTTGTTGTAGAGAAGGCTGTGGTCGACAGCTATATCGACACCGAGAACCAGGAAGAAGTGGTAGGCCAGCTGAAGGGCTGTTTCAAGGACGATTCGGGATTCCATTTCCTGATTACGCAGCAGGGTACGCTGATATGCGACCGCCAGCTGCAGCGTCCGGCCGATGCCGCCACCTACTACAATGCCGAGGGCGTGGCCGTGGGCTACATTGTGAAGCAGGACGAAAGCGGGGCCGTCGAGAAAATCACCGCTGCCCAAGTGGCGACGGTGCGCACGGCAGTGATGGTGCTGCGACGGATATTCCCCAAAGCCACCGTGAAGGTGATCAAGAACAGCACGCTGGAGAAAGTACTGACCCCACCCCGGCCCTCCCAAGGGGAGGGGGTGGATGCTAACGCGATGTTGTAATTCGTTGAATATCAAACGCTTGCGCGTGTAAAGTCGTTTTTTGTTCTTTATTTGGGCTGTTTTTTTGGAAGCAGCCCAAATTTTTCATACCTTTGCAGTGTCTTAAGGTACCAAAGAGACACAGTGAGATTATTAACATTAAACATTAACCATTAAAAATTTTAGTAACTATTATGGCAGTAAACAGTATTCAAATGCCCATCAACATCAAGTTGAACCAGAATGAGGCCATGTCGGCCTCCTACGGACGCTACTATCTGGAGGCAGCCACCTCGGAGGTGCTGACCACCGAAGGTCTCGTCAACCACATCACCCACCACAACTGTGCCGTCGGCACCGAGGCTATCGCAGCCGTCATCAAGAAGCTGGGTGAGTGTATCCCCGAACTCGTGGCACAGGGTCAGCCCGTGAAGATCGACGGTCTCGGCATCTTCTATCCCACGGCAGAGAACAAGAAGAACGGTCTCTTGAAGTCGCAGCTGCTGGATTCGAAGGTGAATCCGCTGGACGCCCTGGAGGGTATCCACCTGCGTTTCCGTCCGCAGAGCGACGACCTGAACGACCTGACTTCGAAGTCGTTCCTGAAGATGCAGGTGCAGCCCGTGATTAACCTGGTGTGCCGCGCCAAGGCCGTAGACCTGACGCCCGATGTCACCGACAAGACCAAGAAGAAGTGGGCTTCGCAGAAGTGCACGCTGGCCGAGTTCCGCAACGCCGGTGGATTCCCCAGCATGGGAAGCCTCACCCCCGACCCCTCTCCAACGGGCGAGGGGAGTGAGAACCAAGGTGGCGGCAGCTCGCAGAGCGGCAGCGGTTCGCAGAGCGGATCGGGCGACAACGGCGGCGGTAACGACGACGATGACTTCGGAACGGGAGCGTAAAGGTTAGCACCTGAAAGGGCGCAACCTTTTAAATGAGAAATGAGAAGGCTGCGATTAAGCGAGAGCAGAGCCATGCTAGCATGAGCTATGTCGGGCGTGAGCAGGCTGACCAAAGGTCAAATGAAAAATGAGAAATTAAGCGAAGAAGAATTTTTGGGAAGTCGTGATTCGCATAGCGATAGCGGCGCTGACGGCGGCACTGACCGCACTGGGAACAACCTCATGCATGGAGTATGGCCCATTATAAGCCTCACACCGATAGGCAGGTTTTTATCCTCACACGGAGAATAATCTATCATGAAATTCCATGATAGATTTTCGTTTTCCGTATCCTAAGAAAACTCTATCAGCTTGCAGATTTGTTCAAGATATTGCTGGTCGATGGTGTCGAAGGTGGCCAGTTCTTTGCTGTCGATGTCGAGGACGGCGACGACATCGCCAGCGGTTGAGAATACAGGGACGACTATCTCGGAGCGCGACAGGCTGCTGCAGGCAATATGCCCAGGGAACTGTTCGACATCGGGAACGATGATGGTTCGACGGTCCTTCCATGCCGTACCGCAGACACCCTTGCCGTATCCAATGTGCATACAGGCTACAGGTCCTTGGAATGGTCCTAAGACCAGCTCCCCGTTCATCACACGATAGAATCCCGTCCACCAGAAACCCATAGTCTCGTGGATGGCTGCACTCACGTTGGCCATGACTGCCACGAGGTCCGTCTCACCTGCTATCAGAGTGCGAATCTGCTCTGTAAGTAATTCGTATTTCGTTGTCTTATCCATAGTTTTGCGTTGCTATATGTTGCGTTTTGTATTCGACTGCAAAAGTAATGGAAAAATTTAAATTCTCCAAATTTATTTTGCATTTTGCTCGCTTTTCATTACCTTTGTAGGCCGAATAAAGAAAACCAATATGGACAATAAGATACAGCGGATGGAGCAGCTCGTGAGGGAGCTGAACGAGGCCAGCCAGGCGTACTACAACGGACTGGCAGAACAGATGACGGACTACGAGTGGGACCAGCGGTTCGACGAACTGAAACGGCTGGAAGCAGAAACGGACACTACCCTGCCCGACTCGCCGACGCAGCGTGTGTCGGAGGACTCGATAGTGGGAAAGAAGGAGGAACACGAATTTGCTGCGCTGTCGCTGGCGAAGACGAAGAAGACGGACGAGCTGGCGAAATGGGCCGAAGGGCGACGCATCTGGATATCGTGGAAGCTGGACGGACTGACGCTGGTGGTGACGTACGACGAGGGGCGGCTGACGAAGGTCGTCACGCGCGGCAACGGACACATCGGCACGAACATCACCCATCTGGTGAGCGCCATCAGCGGCATACCCAAGGAGATTGCTGCACAGGGGCACATCGTCATCCGGGGCGAGGCGGTGATCGCGTACGACGACTTCGAACGCTATGTGATGGAAAGCGGCGAGGACTATGCCAACCCCAGGAACCTGGCTTCGGGTTCGCTGTCGGTGAAGGACGCACAGGACATCAAGGACCGCCACATCCGCTGGATTCCCTTTACGCTGGTAAGCACGGAAGAGCACATCGACAGCTGGGGAGCACGCATGGACTGGCTCGACCGGCTGGGATTCAACACGGTGGAGCGGCAATTGGTCGAGCACCCCGACGAGGGTTCGGTGGAAGGCGTTATCAATGCCTTCACCGAGAAGGTGACGACGAAGCAGAACCCGTTCCCGGTAGACGGACTGGTGGTGACGTACGACGACACGGAATATGCCCAGACGGGATCGGTGACAGGCCACCACGCGACACGTGCGGGACTGGCTTTCAAATGGCAGGACGAGGCGGCAGAGACCACACTGAAAGAGGTGGAATGGTCGTGTGCGGCGAGCACGATATCGCCCGTCGCCGTGTTCCAGCCCGTAGAGCTGGAGGGTACGACGGTGAAGCGCGCCTCGCTGTGTAACATCAGCGAATGCGAACGACTGGGCATCGGCGGAACGGGTACGCAGATCAGCGTCATCAAGGCCAACAAAATCATCCCCAAGGTCATCGCCGTCACCCAGTGTGTCGGCACGTTCACCGTGCCAACGGAATGCCCCGTATGCCACGCACCGACGCAGGTGGTGATTAGCGAGGCCAGCGGTACGAAGACGCTGCGATGCAGCAATCCGGACTGTGCCGCCAAGCAACTGAAGAAGCTGGCGCGATTTGTGTCGAAGGAGGGCATGAACATCGACGGCATATAGGAACAGACCCTGGCGAAATTCATCAATCTGGGGTGGATCAACGAGTATGCCGACATCTACGCGCTGAGAAACCACATCCTGGAACTGTCGCGCATGGAGGGCTTTGGCGAGAAGTCGGCCTCGAACATCATGCGCTCGATAGACCGCAGTCGCGAGGTGGAGGCCCACAGGCTGCTCTTTGCGCTAAACATACCCCTGTGCGGACTGGACGTCTGCAAACGACTGCTGTCGGCCTACACGCTGGACGACCTGGTGGCAATGACACAACCCAAGCCCGCCGTCGAGGGCGACCTGTTTGCGGACGAACCTGTTGAAAGCGGTTTTGCCGCTTTCGAAAGCATTGCAGGCATAGGTCCCGAGAAGTCGGCACAATTCGTGATGTGGTTCCGTAACGCACAGAACCTGGCTCGATTCCAGCGGCTGAAGCAGCAGCTGAACGTCAAGGCACTGGACCTGACGCCCACGGGCGACCGCTGCGAGGGACTGACCTTTGTCATCACGGGCGACGTGCACCACTACAAGAACCGCAACGAGCTGAAAGCCTACATCGAGTCGCAGGGCGGCAAGGTGGCATCGGCCGTCAGCGGGTCGACGTCGTACCTTATTAATAATGACGTGACGTCGACCTCGGGCAAGAACAAGAAAGCACAGCAACTGGGCATTCCCATCCTGTCGGAAGATGACTTCATAGCGCAATTTTCTGAATAAGTAATAAAAAATGGCAGAAATGTTTGGCGAATCGGAAAAAATGCGTTACTTTTGCATCCGGCTTTAAACTTGACTACTGCATGAGGCAACTGAAAATCACTAAATCAATCACCAATCGTGAGAGTGAGGCACTGGAAAAATACTTGTCGGAAATCGGCAAGGAAGAACTTGTGTCGGCTGAAGAAGAGGTAGAACTGGCGCAGCGCATCCGCAAAGGCGACAAGAAGGCTTTGGAGCGACTGACGAAGGCGAACCTGCGATTTGTGGTGAGCGTGGCCAAGCAGTATCAGAACCAAGGTCTGTCGCTGCCCGACCTCATCAACGAGGGTAACGTCGGACTCATCAAGGCTGCCGAGAAGTATGACGAGACGCGCGGCTTCAAGTTCATCTCGTATGCCGTATGGTGGATTCGCCAGAGCATTCTGCAGGCCATTGCCGAACAGAGCCGCATCGTACGCCTGCCGCTGAACCAGCTGGGGTCGATGAGCAAGATTAACCGCATGCTGACGAAATTCGAGCAGGAAAACGAGCGGCGTCCGTCGGCAGACGAGATCTCGGAGGCGATAGACATTCCCGAGGACAAGGTTGACGAGGCCATCAACGTGTCAGGACGACAGGTGTCGGTAGACGCCCCGTTCGTTGACGGAGAGGACAACTCGCTGCTGGACGTACTCGTAAACAGCGATGCCCCGATGGCCGACAGTCAGCTGGTGCTGGAGTCGCTGCAGTCGGAAATCAAGGATGCCCTGAAGATGCTGACGCTGCGCGAGCGGAACATCGTCACCGCCTTCTACGGCATCGGACAACCCGAGATGACGCTGGAGGAGATAGGCACGAAATTCGGACTGACACGCGAACGCGTGCGACAGATCAAGGAAAAGGCCATCCGCCGTCTGCGCGCAAATACCAAGAACAAAATATTAAAAGCATATTTAGGAGAATGAAATCACTAAGGTTGATACTGCTGATGGCAGTGACCATGCTGACCATCGGGGCCAGCGCCAAGATAGAAAAGACAGACCAGATATACATGTACGGATTCTCGGCATCGTTTAAGGACTCCGTCATCTACGTCACAGACATCCAGAACGTTCGGGGTGCCTGGATAGATACGAAAACGAAATTCCTGGTAGAACGCGACGAGTACAGCCGCCAGCTGAAGGACTATCTGGCCGACAAGCTGCAACAGCCCGGAAGAGTGTGCATGGTGTTTTTCTATACCAAGAAGAGCAAGGCCGAGAAGCAGTTCCTGAAGCTGATGAAGAAATACCAGAAAGGCTACGAGGTGCGTCACCTGAACGCGACGGAATTCAAGTTTGAAGCTATAGACATGTCATCCGGAGAGCAATGACGGAACATAAAATCATTAACGACCCCGTATTCGGGTTCATCAAGATCAGACGTGGACTGCTGTACGACATCGTACAGCATCCATTGTTTCAGCGCCTGAACCGCATCAACCAACTGGGACTGGCATCGGTGGTATACCCCGGGGCCCGCCACACGCGGTTCCAGCACTCGCTGGGGGCATTCTACCTGATGTCGGAAGCCGTGAAGTCGCTGCGCGAAAAGGGCGTCTACATCTTCGACTCGGAAGCGGAAGCCGTGCAGGCTGCCATCCTGATGCACGACATCGGGCACGGACCGTTCTCGCACGTGCTGGAGCACACGCTGATACACGGCGTATCGCACGAGGACATCTCGCTGCTCATGATGGAACGCATGAACCGCGACCTGCGGGGACAACTGTCGCTGGCCATCAGCATCTTCAAAGACGAATATCCGAACAAGATTTTCCACCAGCTCATCTCGAGCCAGTTAGACATGGACCGACTGGACTATCTGCGCCGTGACTCGTTCTTTACGGGCGTAACGGAAGGCAACATCGGTTCGGCACGTATCATCAAGATGCTGAATGTGGCCGACGAACGGCTCGTAGTCGACGCCAAAGGCATCTACTCCATCGAGAACTATCTGACGACGAGGCGACTGATGTATTGGCAGGTGTATCTGCACAAGACGGCCGTGGGCTATGAGAAAGTGCTGGTGAATGCACTGACGCGTGCACGCGACCTGATGAGAGCGGGCTACGACATCTTTGCATCGCCTGCCCTAGCCTATTTCCTGAAAAACGACGTCACATTCGACGACCACACCCTCGATGTGTATGCCGAACTGGACGACAGCGACATTTGGTGTGCCATGAAGGCTTGGAAGCATGCTGATGACAAAATTCTTGCCACTTTAGCCACCGACATGACGGACCGCCACCTGTTTAAAGTCGAGGTGAGCGAAGAGGCTCCCTCGGAGGAGTATCTCAGCGAAATAGCCCGTGGCATCGCGGAAAAAATGAACATCCACCTGGAGGATACACGCTACATGATGACGCTGACGGAAATCGGAAAAGACATGTATAATCCGGAGGACGACAGCATCGGAATTCTTTACAAAGACGGCACCGTAAGGGACATTTCGGATGCTTCAGAAATCTTAAATGTTCAGCTACTTTCCAAAAAAATCCGTAAATATTACCTCTGTTATCAACGTTTTTCATAAAAAATGCTTATCTTTGCAGCAATTATACGAAATTGTACATAGTACATCGCAAAAATAGTACATCAAAATATGGAGTTTACAGCGCGACAAATAGCCGATTTTATCGGTGGCAGAGTAGAAGGAAACGAACAAGCTGCCGTCCACACATTTGCAAAGATTGAAGAAGGCCAGGAAGGAGCCATCACGTTCCTTTCGAACCCCAAATATACACAGTACATCTACGACACCAAAGCCACCATCGTGCTGGTGAACGAAGACCTGCAGCTGGAGCATCCCGTCAGTTGTACGCTGATTCGCGTCAAGGACGCCTACGGTTGTGTGGCCAAGCTGATGCAACTGTATGCCCAGTCGCTGCCCAAGAAGACGGGCGTCGACTCGCTGGCCTTTGTGTCGCCCACGGCCCAGATTGGCAAGGACGTCTACATCGGCCCCTTCACCTTCATCGGCGAGGGCGTGAAGATTGGCGACGGCACACGCATATTCCCCAATGTCACCATCTACGACGGTTGTCAGATTGGCCACAATGTCACCATCCATGCCGGAGCGGTGATTGGCGCCGACGGCTTTGGATTCGCCCCCAACCAGGAGGGTTACGAGAAGATTCCCCAGCTGGGTGTGGTCATCATCGAGGACGATGTCGAGATTGGTGCCAACACCTGCGTGGACCGCTCGACCATGGGTCAGACCATTATCCACAAGGGTGTGAAGCTGGACAACCTCATTCAGGTGGCTCACAATTGCGAGATTGGCGAGAACACCGTCATGTCGGCACAGGTCGGCATGGCAGGCTCGACGAAGATCGGCGCGTGGTGTATGGTGGGCGGTCAGGCAGGATTCTCAGGACACATCCAGGTGGCCGACCGTACGATGGTAGGTGCGCAGTGTGGCGTCATCGGTAATACCAAGGGCGACGGCGAGACACTGATCGGTTCGCCCGCTGTGAATCCGAAGATGTATTTCAAAGCCCGTGCACTCGACGCCAAACTGCCCGACATGTACCGTCAGATAGCCCAGTTGCAGCGAGAGTTGGAAGCCATCAAACAGAAAATGGACATTGAATTCTGAAAACAATCAATATGAAGCAAAAAACTCTGAAAGGCAGCTTTTCACTATTCGGAAAAGGCTTGCATACAGGATTAAACCTGACTGTCACGTTTAACCCTGCTCCCGAGAATCACGGATACAAGATTCAGCGCATCGACATGGAGGGTGAACCCACCATCGACGCTATTGCCGAAAACGTCATCGACACACAGCGCGGCACCGTGCTGGGCAAGGGCGACATGCGCGTGTCAACTGTAGAACACGGACTTGCCGCACTCTATGCGCTGGGTATCGACAACTGTCTGATACAGGTCAACGGTCCGGAATTCCCCATCCTTGACGGCTCGGCCATCAAGTATGTGGAGAAAATCAATGAAGTAGGCATCGAGGAACAGAATGCCCCCAAGGACTTCTACATCATCCGCAAGAAGATTGAGGTAAAGGACGAGAATACAGGTTCCTGCATCACGCTGCTGCCCGATGACGATTTCTCGATTACAGCAATGTGCTCCTTTGAGTCGAAATTCATCAACTCGCAGTTTGCCACACTCGACAAAATCAACAATTTTGCCAAAGAGATTGCCGCTGCCCGCACCTTCGTGTTCGTGCGCGACATCGAGCCTCTGTTGCAGGCTAACCTCATCAAGGGCGGCGATATGGACAACGCCATCGTCATCTATGAGCGCCAGACCACTCAGGAGCGTCTGGACATGCTGGCCGACATGCTCGGCGTAGAGCACCGCGACGCCAACGAGTTGGGTTACATCCAGCACAAGCCGCTGGTGTGGGAGAACGAGTGTACACGTCATAAGCTGCTCGACGTCATTGGCGACATGGCTCTCATCGGCAAACCCATCAAGGGCCGCATCATTGCCACCCGTCCCGGACATACCATCAACAACAAGTTTGCCCGTCAGATGCGCAAGGAGATTCGCAAGCACGAGGTGCAGGCGCCCATCTACGACCCCAACGAGGAGCCGGTAATGGATGTGAACAAGATTCGTGAGTTGCTGCCCCACCGCTATCCCATGCAGCTGGTCGACAAGGTCATCTCGCTGGGTGCCAATACCATCGTGGGCATCAAGAACGTAACCAGCAACGAGCCGTTCTTCCAGGGACACTTCCCCGAGGAACCCGTCATGCCCGGCGTGCTGCAGATTGAGGCTATGGCCCAGTGTGGTGGTCTGTTGGTACTAAATACCCTCGAAGAGCCGGAGCGTTGGAGCACCTATTTCATGAAGATTGACGACGTGAAGTTCCGCCAGAAGGTGGTTCCCGGCGATACGCTGCTCTTTAAGGTCGACCTGCTGGCTCCCGTGCGTCACGGCATCTCGTCGATGAAGGGCTATATCTTCGTGGGCGACCACGTCGTGGCCGAAGCAACCTTCACTGCACAAATCGTCAAAAACAAGTAATTTATGGCAAATCAAATACATCCATTAGCCGTTGTCGATCCCGAGGCAAAGCTGGGAGACGGCAATATCATCGGTCCGTTCTGCGTAATTGACAAGAATGTCGTCATTGGCGACAACAACAAGTTGCTGAATAACGTCACGCTCCACTTCGGAACGCGTCTGGGTAACAATAACGAGATCTTTCCTGGTGCCAGCATCTCGACAAAGCCACAGGACCTGAAGTTCCAAGGCGAAGAAACCACCTGTGAGATTGGCGACAACAACTCCATTCGCGAAAATGTTACCATCAGTCGCGGTACTGCATCGAAGGGCAAAACCGTCGTAGGTAACGGCAATCTGCTGATGGAGAATATGCACATCGGACACGACTGCGTGATAGGCAACGGTTGTATCATCGGCAACTCGACAAAATTTGCCGGAGAGGTTATCGTCGACGACTGCGCCATCATCTCTGCCACCTGCCTGTTCCACCAGTTCCTCCACGTAGGCGGATACATCATGTTTCAAGGTGGTACACGCACCAGTCAGGATATTCCGCCCTACGTCATTGCAGGCAAAGAGCCCGTGCGATATGCAGGTGTTAATCTCATCGGACTGCGCCGCAGGGGATTCCCCAACGAGACCATCGAGGCCATTCACGATGCCTACCGCATTATCTATGCGCAAGGCGTGCTGAAGGACGGCGTTGCCGAAGCTCGTGCCAAGTACCCAGACTCGAAAGAGGTGGAGTACATCTGTTCGTTTATTGAAAACTCTAAACGCGGCGTTATTCGGTGAGCTGTGAGTGGTAAATGGTGAGTGGAGGATGGAAAAAACGCTTATCGTTATCACAGGTCCTACAGCAGTAGGAAAAACGGCACTGACCATCGAATTGGCCCGACACTATGGGACACCCATCATCAATGCCGATTCGCGACAAATCTATCGCGAGCTGAAAATCGGCACGGCTGCCCCTACCGACGAACAACTCCGGCAGGCACGCCACTACTTCGTGGGCACCAAGAGCATCCACGACTACTATAACGCCTCGATGTACGAACAGGAAGTGTTGGACATCATCTCTCCTCAATCTATACAAGATACTCAAAACAGTACCAACACAATCCATTTGCTGGCAGGTGGCAGCATGATGTATATCGACGCCGTATGTAACGGCATTGACGACATCCCCACCGTTCGCGACGACATCCGCGAAGAAATGAAGCGACGCTATAAGGAGGAAGGACTCGAAGCCCTTTGCGCTGACCTGCAACGACTAGACCCTGAACATTATGCCATCGTTGACCGTCAGAACTACCGGCGCGTTATCCACGCACTGGAGATTTGCTATCAGACTGGCAAGACTTACACCTCGTTCCGAACGCAAGCCAAGAAGGAGCGTCCATTCCGCATTGTGAAGATTGGACTCAACTGTGAGCGCGACATCTTATATAATAAGATTAACGCGCGCGTAGACGAGATGATGGAAAATGGTTTGTTGCAGGAAACAGAAAGCCTTTATAAATTCCGTCAACTAAATGCGCTTAACACGGTGGGATACAAGGAGTTATTCGACTACATGGATGGATGCTGGCCGCTTGAGGAAGCTGTCGAACGCATCAAAGGTAACACCCGGCGCTATGCCCGCAAGCAACTGACGTGGTTCAAGCGCGACGAGCAAATGCAGTGGTTTCGTCCCAATCAGAAAGATGAAATATTGAAATATATTACCCAATATGAATAAGTACGCAGAAATGATTGTCCAAGCTCCCAACAAGGCATGGAAATGGTATAAAGGACTGTATCAAGGCCGCAAATGGTACGTCAAGACGCTATCGGTCTTGGGCACACTCGTAGTGGCTTTCTTCCTCTACCTCGTCATGGTCGACATCAATTTCCTTTGGCTCTTCGGCAAGTCGCCCTCGATGAGTGATGTCCGCAATACCCACCCTGCCGAGGCATCTGAAATTTACAGTGCCGACGGCAAACTGATTGGCAAGTTTTTCAGCGAAAACCGCATGCCCGTCAGCTACGACGAGGTGAATCCTGCCTTCTGGAGCGCACTGATCGACACCGAGGACGAACGTTTCTATCGCCATCATGGTATCGACTACCAGGCCTTTGCCGCCGCGCTGAAAGACTACCTGTTGCATCGCGACGCACGCGGTGCCTCTACGATAACGCAACAGCTGGCCAAGAACCTCTTCCGCGTTCGTACGCAATATTCTACGGGCCTGCTGGGCAACATTCCCGGTCTGAAGATTCTCATCATGAAGAGCAAGGAATGGATTACGGCCTACAAGCTGGAATGGTATTTCAGCAAGGAGGAAATCATCACCATGTATGCCAATACCGTCGACTTCGGTTCCAATGCCTTTGGCATTAAGACGGCCGCCAAGACCTATTTCGGCACTACCCCCAAGAACCTGACCACCGAGCAGGCCGCCGTCCTCGTCGGACTATTGAAGGCCACCACCTACTATAATCCGCGCATCAACCCCAAGAATTCGCTGGGGCGCCGCAATGTGGTGCTCGACAACATGCTGCGTCACGGACACCTCACAGAGGCCCAAAACGACTCGCTGAAACAGACCGAGATACGACTCGACTACAGCGTGGAGAATGCCTACGACGGCGAGGCCAACTACTTTCGCGAGGCTGTTGCCGACTGGATGAAAGAATGGTGTAAGGAGTATTACGGCGATGACCGCGCCTATGCCTACTATACGGAAGGTTTGAAGATTCACACCACCCTTGACAGCCGTATGCAGCGCTATGCCGAGGATGCTGCCGTCAAACAGATGAAGCAGGTACAGACAACCTTCAACCAGCATTGGGGCAACGTGAATCCCTGGCAGGACGAACGCCACATCGAGATTCCTCATTTCATCGAGGACATCGCCAAGCGACTGCCTGTCTACAAACAGTTGTCACAGAAGTTCGAGGGCAATCAAGACTCTATCGACTACTACCTGAACCGGCCTCACAAAGTCAAACTCTTCGACTACGAGAATGGCTTTATTGAAAAAGAGATTTCCACGATGGATTCCATCCGCTACATGGAACATTTCATGCACTGTGGTTTTGTAGCCATCGAGCCACAGACGGGACACGTCAAGGCCTGGGTGGGAGATCTCGATTTCAAGACGTGGAAATACGACAAGGTGACCGCTCTGCGACAGCCGGGCTCGACGTTTAAACTCTTCGTCTATTCAGAGGCCATGAATCAGGGCATTACCCCCTGCGACACCCGTCGCGATGAATATTTCTCGATGAAGGTCATGGATAAAGGTAAAGAAGTCACCTGGGCTCCCACCAATGCCGACGGCCGGTTCTCGAATATGGACATTACCCTCAAACAGGCCTTCGCCATGAGTATCAACAGCGTGGCGGTACGCTTGGGTCAGGAAGTGGGCATTGACCGCATTGTCAAGACGGCTCACGATATGGGAATCAAGTCGAAGCTGGATGCCACCCCGTCGCTGACTCTTGGCGCCAGCGATGTCAATCTGCTCGAACTGGTCAGCTCGTATTGCACACCCGTCAATGACGGTAAGGCCATCGACCCCGTATTGGTGACGCGTATCATCGACCGCGAGGGCAACGTCATCTACGAAGCTAATCCCGAAACGCGTCAGGCGCTGTCACCCAAAAGTGCATTCTTCGTCCAACAATTGCTGATGGGCGGCATGAGTGGTACGTCGTCGCGTCTGCGCAGCTATGTGGGATACGACGTTACGGACACTGACTTTGGCGGCAAGACTGGCACATCGAACAACCACTCCGATGCCTGGTTTGTGGGCACGACGCCTCGTCTGGTCTGTGGTGCATGGGTAGGTGGCGAATACCGTTGCATCCATTTCCGCACAGGTCAGCTTGGACAGGGCAACCGCACGGCATTACCCATTTGTGGATACTTCCTCAAGTCGGTGCTCGACGACAAGCAGTTCAAGAGCTACCGCGTCAAATTCCAGATGCCCGACAATGTGGCAGCCAGCGCTATCGACTATAATTGTGGCGGCTACTTTATGGCACCTGCCGATAGCGATTCTCTGGCCGCCGACAGTCTGGGACTCGATGAAATAGAGGCCGTGTACGATGAGTTTGGCAATCCTGTTTCTACTCCCAAGGAGCACCACGAGGATGCCAACCAGCAGCCGCAACCCGATGAGCCGAATGCAGCATTGGAACCGAAAGAGGAATAAAAAGGGGACTTTCGCTCGGAAATGAAAATAAATTGAGATTTTTTTTGCGTTTCACTCGATTTTCACTACCTTTGCAGGAGTTATGGCAATAGAAAAGACCAGAATCAAGGATATCGCCGAGCGAGCAGGCGTTTCCGCAGGCACGGTAGACCGCGTGCTACACAATCGTCCCAACGTGTCGAAGAAAGCCCTTGCCAAGGTGCAAAGGGCATTGGAAGAAATGGATTATAAACCCAACATGTACGCCTCAGCTTTGGCCTACAACAAGGAGTACCATTTCATCAGCGTCATCCCCAAACACGAGTCGGAAGCCTATTGGGAGGAAGTTGAAGAGGGCTGCCAGATGTGTTGCGAACGCTACCGCGACTTCCGCATCTCCAACCGCGTGCTCTACTATAACCGTTTCTCGGCCGAAACGTTTGCAAAGGTCATGAACGAAGTGCTGAAACAGGAGCCTGATGGTGTCATCATCGTCCCCTCGACCATCGAGGTTACACGACGCTATGCCGACATCATGCACGAACGCAACATTCCCTTCATTCTGCTCGACTCTTACATGCCCGATCTCAAGCCTCTCTCCTTCTTCGGACAAGACTCCTTTGCTTCGGGATATTTCTCTGCCCGCATGCTGATGATGCTGGCCCCGAAGGAAAAGGAGATCATGTTGATGAAACAGATGCGCAACGGAAATGTGGCATCAAAACAGCAGGAGAACCGCGAGACGGGGTTCCGCCACTATATGCACGACCACTTCCCGTCGGTAAAAATCCACGATGTCAATCTGTCGCTCGACGACAAGCGCGAAAACTACGACGTCATCCTGCAGGACTTCTTCGAGTCGCACCCGCTGGTCCACCATTGCATCACGTTCAATTCCAAAGCTCACCTCGTGGGCGAATACCTGCTACGCTCGAATCGTCGCAACATCCAGATTATGGGTTACGACATGGTTCCCAAGAATGCAGAGTGCGTCCGCCAGGGCAGCATATCCTTCCTCATCGCACAGCATGCGTTTATGCAGGGATATGCATGTATCGAGGCATTGTTCCGCGCCATCGTTCTTAAAAAAGAAGTCGAACCCGTCAACTACATGCCTATCGAACTACTCTCTAAGGAGAACATCGATTTCTACCGCCGCAAGAACATCGGATAAGATAAGAATAAAGAAAATACAAGTCAAACTACTAAATAAATACATTATGGAACAAGCTACATTTTTAAAGATTAATCCCGCTGATAGCGTTGTCGTCTGTCTCGCTCCGAAGAAGCAGGGCGATGTCATCGAAGTCGACGGCAAGCAAATCATCGTCAATCAGGACACCCCCGCAGGTCACAAGATTCTGATAGTCGACGTTAAAGAAGGTGAGAACATCATCAAGTACGGCTACCCCATCGGTCATGCCCGTCAAGACCTGAAGGCAGGCGATTGGGTGAACGAGAACAACCTGAAGACAAACCTCAGCGGTACCCTCGAATACACCTATCAGCCCGTTGATGCCAAAAGCGACATCAACAACATCAAGGACGAGCAGCGCACCTTCAAGGGCTATATACGTAAGAATGGCGATGTCGGCGTGCGTAATGAAATATGGATTGTGCCCACCGTAGGCTGCGTCAACGGTATTGCCGAACGCCTAGCCCAGAAACTCCGCGAAGAAACTGGCGAACGTGGTGTAGATGCCATCTGGACTTGGCACCACAACTACGGCTGTTCACAGCTCTCCGAGGATCACGAGAACACCCGCAAGGTGCTGCGTGACATCTGCCTGCATCCCAATGCCGGTGGTGTGCTGGTGCTCAGTCTCGGATGTGAGAACAACCAACCCGAGGATTTCATGGCTATGTTGGGTGACTACGACAAGGACCGTATCAAGTTGCTCGTTACCCAGCGCGTAGAAGGCGACGAGATGGAAGCCGGTATGGCTATCCTCCGTGAGCTCTACGCACAGGCTAGCAAAGACCAGCGTGAGACCGCCAGTGTGTCGAAACTGCGTGTAGGTCTGAAGTGCGGTGGTTCCGATGGATTCTCAGGCATTACTGCAAACCCACTCGTTGGCGAATTCTCCGACTGGCTCGTTGCTCAGGGTGGTACCAGCGTACTTACCGAGGTTCCCGAGATGTTTGGCGCTGAAACCATCCTGATGAACCGCTGCGAGACACCACAGCTCTTCGAGCAGACCGTCTCGATGGTCAACAACTTCAAGAACTATTTCCTCTCACATGGTGAACCTGTAGGTGAGAATCCTTCTCCAGGTAACAAGGCCGGCGGTATCTCTACCCTCGAGGACAAAGCACTAGGCTGCACGCAGAAATGCGGCAAGGCTCCTGTCAGCGGTGTTATGGAGTATGGCGACCGTCTGCTGAATCCTGGTCTAAACTTGCTGTCGGCTCCCGGAAACGACCTTGTAGCCTCAACGGCGTTGGCATCCTGCGGTTGCCACATCGTATTGTTTACCACCGGTCGCGGCACGCCTTTCGGCACTTTCGTACCCACCATGAAGGTTGCCACCAACCCCACCCTTGCAAAAAACAAGCCCCATTGGGTCGACTTCTCCGCCGGACAGCTCGTCGAGGGTCGCACTATGCAGGAGATTGTTCCCGAGTTCATAGACAAGGTTCTTGCCGTTGCCTCTGGCGAAAAAGCCCGCAACGAGGAGAATGGCTATCGCGAAATATCCATTTTCAAAAACGGTGTTACGCTCTAATTTTCGAGTATCCCACAATACATTAGAGGCCCGAGCATTCTCGGGCCTCTATCGTTATCTATGTTGCAGCTCGGTATATTAACGGGCTATATCTGGAATACAGAATATGTCATAGTCTTTGTTGTAGGCTGGCGATTGTATAGACAGCAAATTGAGCACAGAATGGAAAATATAATGTTGCTCGAGGACTGCCGGTAATTCGCCTTCAGTCTTGTAGTTTCTGAAATGCTCCGAAGTCCATACCAGGAATGGTATTTCGTACTGTACCTTGGGTGCCAGTTTCATAGGAAGACCATGCATGAACATCTTATTCTCGCCCAACGATTCTCCATGGTCAGAAATAAAGATCATGGCACTATGCCAATCTTCCATAACGCGTAATGTATTGATAAGACTATCCAACAGGAAATCTGTGTATCGTATCGTGTTATCATAGGCATTAATCAGCATTCCGACGTTCTTCTCGCCTTCTTCTACATTTTTAGCCACAGGCTTATACACCTCGAACTCCTTGGGATATTTGTCGGCATATTTAGGACCATGACTCGTGCTCGTATGCAACACGATCAGCACTTTGTTTTTCTGGCTCGATTCTATTCGCTCGCGAAGCCCCGTAAGGAGAATGTCGTCATAAGTATTTTTTGAACCAGGATACTTGGTGACAAGTTCGGTGTCTGTCAGATATTCGTCAATATGAATCGGTGGCTCGCCCCAGTTGGATGTCCGCCACGACACATCGACACCGGTTCGGAAGGCATAGTTAGGCAGCAACTCATACAGGTCGTCGCTGTTCTGGGGTTCAAGAATGGCTTTGGTGCCTGCCGTTGTATAAGTAGCACACGAAGTGGCCTGATAAACCTTCAGCCCTTCTTGTCTTGACAATAGCGGGTTGGTGTCGCGCCCATAGCCATAGAGCTGGAAATTGGCTTTTCTGGCAGACTCACCGATGACAAGTACCACCACAGCCTTCTCATTATCTGCTATTTTACCGTCAGGAAGTTTTATCTCCTCTACTTGTTCATCATGGCTAAAACTCATGATACGGCCCGTATTCACCAGATATGACCACGGTTGCAGCAATCCTCCCAATTCAGTATCGTGCTGACTTATCCAGAGCGTCTGGTTGAAATTCATCAATGCTACCATAAGGACTATAACCAATGAGCCTCCACAGTAAATGCCCAGTTTTTTCGCTTTGCCGATGACTACTGGTTGCAGCAGACAATACAAGGCTGGAAGAACACCAAATACCAAGATGAAAAGCCATAGTGACCAGCTGAAGAATCCAGAAGCTTCAGAATATCGGGTATTGAATACATTCTCAATAGTTGTTGCATCTATCATCACGCTATAGGTGATGATGAAATAAACAGCAGTAGCATTAATGAGTGATAAGATGGCAAGCAATATACGCCCAACAATCCGCATCAAAAACATCACGAGATAGGTCATCATGAAGTTGAGCACCAACATCATCACCACCAGTGATGTCAGCAAGAAGATCTGTCCACCTAAGCCAACATTGGTATTGTCAGCAACATAACGGAAAAAAGGAATGTTGTATAGTAACAACGTTCCAATGCTGACAATACATGAAAAAGCGAAAAGCGAAATGGGGCGTAATAATTTCATCATTTTATTTTGTCTCATTCGTTTTGAGTTTCAAAATCTTGTCCCTGCCAAAATAGAACATCAAACACGGAGTGATAAAACCGATGATACTGCCTACGCAAACATCCGACAGGAAATGTTGCGAAAGATAGATACGCGAATAGCCGCCAAGTGCAGCCAATACCACCAACGCCAACATCGACAGATTTATCATCAACCATGTCCTGTAGTCGTGTTGATTGGTTCTTTGCTTGTAGCGGTATGCTAAAAAAAGAGCACAGCAAGTGCAGAAGACAAAGAATGTTGAAGCATGCCCAGAAGGAAAAGAATTACCGTGATGCATGTTAACGCCCTCAACCACAGGCAGGATTGCGTTATTATAATGCTCGAACACACTTGCAGGACGTTCAAAACTGAAAGTATGTTTCAATAATTGCAGAAATGCACCTCCCGATAGTTCACACAAAGCATAGAAAATTGTTAATTTGATTTTCTTCCAAAGTAAAGGTAGCAACGCCAAAACATATAACGGTCCTTCCGCCAGCATAGAATAATACTTAAAGAAGGTGTCTTCAATACCAGTATGATAAGAGTTTAACAGCAGATGAAGTTCCTCTTTCGGATATAGATAAAGCAATCCCAATACAACCACAAGAAGCACAAAATATGCTATTCCGTATACTAAAAGAGTTCTCTTCATAACAAATCTATCAACATCTAATGTTTGTGCATCAGTTTTTAGACTGCGAAGGTACAAAGAAAAAAACGATAATTATTCATTTTAACACCCATTAACTTATATTTCCAGAAAAGAGATTGTTTATTTCAATAAAAATCGTAACTTCGCAGGCGAAAATGAAGAAAGGACTGTTGGCTTTGTCTCCCTTAGGGGTGTTCATTGTGATGTATCTGGTCACCAGCATAATAGCAGGCGACTTCTACAAGGTACCTATAACCGTGGGCTTTCTGGCGGCGTCGATGTATGCAGTGGTCATCAGCGGAGGTCTGCCACTACGCAAACGAATAGACATTTACAGCAAGGGAGCCGGCACATCACAGATGATGCTGATGATTTGGATTTTCATTCTTGCCGGAGCCTTTGCACACTCGGCAAAGGTTATGGGATCGATAGATGCTACAGTGAACCTGGCGTTAACACTATTGCCTGGCGAAATGCTGCTGGCTGGATTGTTCCTGGCAGCCTGTTTCATTTCGCTGAGCGTGGGAACAAGCGTAGGAACCATCGTAGCGCTGACACCTATTGCGGCGGGAGTGGCACAACAGACAGAAATCTCGGTACCGCTGATGACGGCCGTGGTAGTAGGCGGTTCGCTGTTTGGCGACAACCTGTCGTTCATATCCGATACAACCATCGTGGCCACATCGACACAGGGTTGTCGGCTGAGCGACAAGTTCCGCGTCAACTCGTTTATTGTGCTGCCCGCAGCTGTCGTGATATTGTGCGTATACCTGTATATGGGACAAGGCGTAACGTCGCCACACAACGTGGGTGAGGTGTCGTTCGTTAAGGTCATACCCTATCTCGTAGTATTACTGACCGCCATTGTCGGCATGAACGTGATGGCAGTACTGACGCTGGGCATCGTGCTGACAGGTATCATCGGCATCGTAGACGGGGCGTACGACGTGTTTGAATGGTTCCATGCTATGGGCGATGGCATCATCGGCATGGGCGAACTCATCATCATTACCATGATGGCAGGCGGACTGTTGGAAATCATCCGCCACAACGGAGGCATCGACTTCCTGTTGGAACAGCTGACACGCCATGTCAGTACCAAACGCAGCGCTGAACTGTCGATAGCTGCATTGGTGTCGCTAGTGAACCTCTGCACGGCAAACAACACCGTAGCCATTATTACCGTAGGCGGACTGGCCAAGCACATTGGCGACCGCTACGGCGTGGACAACCGCAAGGCAGCATCGATACTGGACACCTTCTCGTGTGTGATGCAGGGGCTTATTCCTTACGGAGCACAACTGCTGATGGCTGCAGGACTGGCGGCTTTGAATCCGGCGAGCATCATCCCCTACCTTTATTACCCCATGGCCGTAGGCGTGGCTGCACTATTATCCATCGTATTCAGATATCCAAAACGTTATTCATAATGGACATTATTCATAGAAACATAGACAGGCTTATCTATCTGGAAGATAACAGCGACCGCGAAGCAATAGAACCCATGAGCGAGTGGAAATGGAAAAAGCTCTACTCGATAGTACGCGACTTTGGACTCGGCCCATGGATAGTCGACGGCATGAGAGCCTACAGCGACGATTTCTTCTTGCAGCCGTCCCCCACTCTGCGCGACCAGTTGTTGGCCATGGGTGGCGAGAAAGACCCATCGCGACTGGAGCGCTACGAATTGGAAATGGAGCGCGCCAAAGGCACGCTCCATAAGCTAAAACCCCATTCGCTGCACGCCTATGCCCGCGACCTGATCAATACCGTCAAGAATATCGAAGAGTAGCCCTACTCTACATACTCCACCTATTCGACCTAATGGTGCTTGAAGCGGATTTCACGTAAATTGTGCTCGCCCATGAAGCGGCTCTTGTCGACAAAGCCGTTGATACCAACAATACGCCCCTTGGCTGTATACTGCCACATCGTGTAGTCGCGGTCGTCGGCCAGCACGGGAGCTTCGTTGGTATACATGGCAACCATCAGGTGGTAGTCGTCAATTTTGCCCGCCAAATGACGATTGTAGAAATTGCGGAAGGTGTAGAGCAACGGCTTCTGATGGTAGGCCTCTTCGACGAGGTCAAGAAAATAGAACAGCGAGTCGCAAAACACATCGGTCGACAATCCGCCCGTCGACTCAATATCAATCATCGGAATCAAGTCCTGTTCGCCAGGCAGACATTGTGACATGAAGTTCTTGAGTTGCTTCTGCTGGTCGGTCAGCGGACGATAGAAATGGTAGGAACCGACCTTCAACCCATGACGATGAGCCATATCAATATTCCGCTCAAAGGTCGCGTCGATGCGGTCGCCACCCTCCGTAGCTTTCAGATATACGTAAGTCATATTAGTCTTGTCGCCCACCGTTTCCCAAAACACATTGCCCTGATAGTGGCTCAAATCGAGTCCGTGAATATGCCGACAAGTGTCTTCACATTGCACATAGGGATTGGTCTTCTCGGCCGTCAGTGTGTCCTGTACAGTCTGCACATCCTGCGCACACAACTGTCCCGCAAAAAAGAAATAAAAAGCACTTAATATAATCTGTTTCTTATTCATCATTTTAAATGGTACATTGTACATCGTCAAATAGTAGATTCTATTTTGTGACGCGAATCCAATCGGCATCAAGCCATCCGCGGTCGACCTTCGGATTGGTCTCGACGGCAACGAAACCGAATTTGGCCCCAATCCATTTGCCTTCCTTCATTTGATATTCGCCTCCACAATCCTGATATTTCTTGCCATTCTGGCTCCATGCAAAGCTGACCTTGGGTTTTCCGCCATGAGCAACACCTGCTTCGGCATTGCGGACCTTCAACCGCAAGTAGATGTCTTCGTGGATGCCAGGTTTATAGTCAATTTTGTCTTCTGCTGTAGGTTTCAGCGTGGCAACGACCTCTTCGTGCTGGGGCTTACCCTTGTCGGCTTCCTGACAGGTGAGGATGACCAGCTGGAACTCCTTGCCCACACGGCGCACCACCAATGCCTGATAGTTATGCCCCATCATAATGATGCCACCCATCTGGCCGTCGGCCTTCGACGTGAAACGTACCTTGGCGGTAACGGTGAACTCGTCGGCAGGAGTCTTCTGCAGCAGCAGATTGGGCACTTCCCAGAAATTCTTCCAACCATCGGAGAGCTTATAAGTATAGATACGCATGGTACCGAAAGCGGTGGGTACACCGAACTTCTCGTCGTAGTTAGCGTGCCACGACCACTGTTTGCCAATAACGGGCGCGTTAAACTCGTCGCTCTCAACGGGATTAGCTATTGGCTGTTGGCCGTTAGCTTTTGGCTTCTTATAAGTGGTAACGGGTTCGCCTTTCTTACCCATCATGGGCCAGCCGGTAGACCAGTCGACGGGATTCAGATGTACCACACGACCATAGGCCTCCTTGTCCTGGAAGTGCAGGAACCAGTCTTCACCATATTTTGTATGCACCCAGCCACCCTGATGAGGGCCGTTGATATTAGTCTTACCCTGCTGGAGCACAATCTTATGTTCGTAAGGACCATAGGGCGACTTCGAACGCATAGCCAACTGGAAACCCTCGGGAACACCGCCAGCAGGACACATAATCCAATACCAGCCATCGCGCTTGTAGAACTTCGGCCCTTCGCAGGTGCGGTTCTCCGTACCGTTTCCGTCGAACACAATGACGGGCTGCCCAATAGCCTTCGTACCGTCAGCGCTCATCTCGCGAACAGTTAGTACCGAAGCATACTTGGCACGTGAATTGGCCCATCCGTTCACCAGATAACAGCGGCCATCGTCGTCCCACAGCGGCGTAGTATCGATATATCCCTTACCCTTAATCACGCAGACGGGTTTCTCCCATTGTCCTTCCGGATGCTGGGTTTTTACCATATAGACGCCAAAGTCAGGGTCGCCCCAATAAATATAGTACCAGCCGTTGTGATAGCGGATGCTGGGTGCCCAGACACCTGCACCATGCTGGGGTGTGCTGAAATGCTGCTGCAACTCGGCATCGCCTTCGTAAAGGCTGGTCAATGCATAACTGACTATCTCCCAGTTCACCAAGTCCTTCGAGTGTAAAACGGGCAATCCGGGTACACACTGGAAACTGGACGCCGTCATGTAGTAATCCTCACCCGAGGCTCCGACACAAACATCAGGATCTGAGTAATCGGCATTGATGACGGGATTGGTATACGTACCATCGCCATTGTCGGGCGACCACACCTCAGACTTGTATTGAGCCTGAGCCAATAAGGGTAATGCTGTCAGCGCAGCGAAAAAAATCTTTTTCATAATCGTTGTATTTTGAGTTGGTAGTTTGTTCCGTCATATACTATACGCATTACGCACTGAATATCGTCATCAGTTGGAGAAATAGCCAAGGCCACATGGCCCATCGTACGACGAAGATTTATCTCAACACAAGGATGCAAAAAAAGTTGAGAGTTGGAAGTTGATAGTTGAGAGTTATCACTCACGAGCATCATATCGACGCCGAAGGGGCCGCGATAGGAACCAAGATTGAGAGTGTCCGTTATTTTTCGCTTGATTATATCAAGCAAATCAACTGGAACATAGCAACTTATCATTTCTTGCTTCACTTTCTCTGTTGCCAGGATATTACCCACATAAGCGCCGTTAATGGTATGAAATAGCGAGAGTCCGAGATAGTGAATTCCTGCATCGTCGACGCAGAATTCCATACCAAAATCCTTTACTTTATCATATAGCGGTTCTACCATGACTGAACCCTGCTGGTCCACCAGATTACGAAACCATCCGGCCTGCATCTGGAACGGTGTGCGCTCGGTGCTCAAAAAGCGCAGCCCTCGCCCACTCGACGACCAAGGAGCCTTCATCACTACCTGTCCGTAGTGTGCGAGCAGCGAATCCACCTCGTCGGCAGCAGTACACTCGAACGACTCGCCTACAGTACCTTCCATTTGCAACAAAGGCAACAGTCGGGCGGCAGTACGACGGTGAGACAGTTGTCGGATTTCGGCAATCTGATCTTCGGTAGGCAACAACGCCTCACGGACACCATAGCGTTTCATTGTGGCGCGCAGAGCCAGGTTCCACCCCCAGGGAAGCACGTCCTCAACCAGGTCGTAGTAAGCGGGCTGCTTACTACCGGTAAACCGACCATCTACTACCGGTAGGTCACGACAACCTAACTGACGCAGACGATGGGCCACCTTGCGGAAAGCTTTTTCTGCACTCTCCACATGGTCCACCAGCACCACATCACCCTCTTCTGCCCAAAGGGCAGGAAGGTATCCCAAATCAGCTCTCAGCTGACGTCCGGCATGTGGGGCCGTAAAGTTTGCCAGGTTGCTGGCCAGCGCTATATCGTGCTCAGGATTGAAGACTTGTAGTTTCATTTCGGCTGCAAAGGTAGTGAAAATCGACAGAAAAAACAAATTTATTTGGGTATTTGAGAAATTATTGCTAATTTTGCAACGTTTTAACGAATTATTATATAAAGTATATGAAACCAGTAAAAATACTAAGCGTAGACGACGAGACCGATCTCGAGTTGCTATTAACCCAATATTTCCGCCGCCAAATCCGAAAGGGCGACTATCAGTTTTTCTTTGCCCACAATGGTTTGGAGGCCCTGACCATGCTGCTCAAAGAGAAGGACATCGACATCATTCTGAGCGATATCAACATGCCCGAGATGGACGGTCTGACGCTGCTCACCAAGATCAACGAGTTGCAGAACCCCGCCCTGAAGTGCATCATGGTATCGGCCTATGGCGACATGTCGAACATCCGCTCGGCCATGAACAACGGCGCTTTCGACTTTGCCACAAAACCCATCGACCTGGACGACCTCAGCGTGACCATCGAGAAGGCCATCCAGCAGATTGAATATATCAAGCAGTCGCAGGAAGAGCACTCGCAGCTGGAATCGCTGAAGACCGACCTGGCTGTGGCTGGTGAGATTCAGCAGGCCATTCTGCCACGCATCTTCCCGCCATTCCCCGAGAACGAACACGAACTCGACCTGGCGGCCACGATGATTCCCGCCAAGGATGTTGGTGGCGACTTCTACGACTTCTTCCGCATCGACGGCGACCACATAGGACTAGTCATAGCCGATGTGTCGGGCAAGGGCGTTCCTGCTGCCATCTTCATGGCTGTCAGCCGCACACTCATCCGCACCATCGCCTTGCAAGGCTTCGAACCTGGTGTTTGTCTGACCAAGTCGAACGAACTGCTCAGCAAGGAATCTATCGACTCAATGTTCGTTACCGTGTTCTACGCCATCTATGATATTCGCACGGGTGAGTTGGCCTATTGCAACGGTGGCCACAACGCCCCCTATATTCTCAAGGCTAACGGTTCGGTGGAGATGATGCCCCTAAGCACCAATTGTATGGTTGGTGCCATCGATGACTGGCAGTTCCAGAGCGCCAAAGCACAATTGGGCGTCGGCGACACGCTGGTCTTGTATACCGATGGTGTCAACGAGGCTTTCAACGCTGACTTCCAAGAATACGGTGAAGAACGCATGGAACAGCTTTTGCGTCAGCAAAGCGGCAAAGACTGCCGTTCGCTGATTGATGCCCAGATGAACGACGTCAAAGCTTATGCCGGAGACGCTCCCCAGAGTGACGATATTACCATCATGGCCCTGAAGCGTAAAGCATGAATAAGGCGAATAAAATCATCATCGCGATAGCTGCAGTTTTACTGTTGGCGCTGACATGGACACTCATCAGGGGCCGCAAGGCTCAGGAACAGATGGCCGAACAGAACCAGCAGCTGCAAAAACAGTTGGAGAAGCTGTCGAAGGAGGAGGAACGCTCTGCCGTTATGCAGCGTGTGAATGCCCAGATGGAGGAAATCGCCAACGAGGAACGCCGAATCAGCGAGGAACAGCGCGATGCTGCCGAGCAGCAGACCAAAGTGGCTGAGGAGATGCGCCGCAAGGCTGAGGTCGAGCGCCAGAATGCCCTTGTGGCCGAGCAGCGTGCCTTGGAAGCTTCCGAAGTGGCCCAAAGCCAGCGTAAGATTGCCGAACAGCAGCGTGCCCAGGCTGAGCAGTCGAAACGCGTGGCCGATACGCTGACTTACATCAGCCTGGCACGAACACTCGGGCAGACTGCCATCACTCAATACAATGCCGGAAACCACGAGCTGGCCGACCTGCTGGCATATACCGCCTGCATGTTCACCAACCGTTATCGCGGCGATATCTATGCACCTACCGTCTATCAAGCCCTGGCCTTGACCAGCCAGAACAAACGAATATGGAACAAGCACAAGGGCAGCATCACCGATATCGCCTTCTCGGACGACAAGTCGGGCTATATGATTTCATGTAGCACCTATGGCGAAATCATGAAGCACACCCATTTCGGGACAGGCAACCCAACCAGTGAGATGCTGTTCAGCAATCCCCGTTTCGACTTCCGCGACTGCTTCATCGACCGAGCAACCGACATTACCTATGCCCTGAGCCGTTCCGGACACATGGTCATTATCGACAGCAAGAAGAAAGTGCAGGTTCTTGAAGTCACCATTTCCAAGCTCAAAGAGATGGACGTGGCAGGCAGCCAGTTCATCCTTTTCGGCGAGGAAGGCATGGCGCTGTTCGACAAGGACAAGTGCGCCATCGTGCAGGAAAAGAAACTGCCTTTCCAAATAGAATTCATCAGCCGCTATCAGAACGCCCCCGTCGTTTTCGACCGCCAAGGACGCATGCACATCATCAAGAGTTTCACCCACATCGAAAGCAGCAAGGTGCCTTTCAACGGACAGGTAACATCCTTTGCCGAATCGAAGAACCAGCATATGCAGGCTTACGGCATGAGCGATGGCAGCATCAACGTCATCAATGCCAAAGGCCAGAAGCTTCACCTAACTGGCCATCAGTCACGCATTTCTAAAGTGAAGGTCGACGGCAGCAGACTCTACTCGTCAAGCTACGACGGCACGCTGAACCTATGGCTATACAATAGTGCCAAGATTGAACCGATGACGCTGTTTACCACGCGCGGCTGGATTATCAATTTCACCTTCGACCTGAAGAAAAACTATATCTGGTCGGGCGACCAGAATGGTAACATCACTCAGGCACTCATCTCGGTTCCCCAGATGCAACAACGTCTGAAAGACAAGGTAAAGCGCAATCTGACACGCGACGAATGGAATTTCTACGTGGGCAGTAATGTGCCATACGAAGAAATCAAAGGAAAGGAGGTCCGCCCATGAAACGACTGATAATCCTCTTGGCTCTCGCACTCAGCATCCTGACCTCCACATTCAACGTTCAACGTTCGGCATCGGCACAGGGTATTCCCTTCCTGCGCAACTACACCTCGAACGAATACAAAGGCCACAACCAGAATTTCGACGTTATTGCCGCTACCGACGGCACACTTTATGCCGCCAACTTCGAAGGACTGCTCTATTTCGACGGTGCCACCTGGCGCATCATCCACACTCCGGGCATCAGCCGCATTACGGCGGTCTTCCAGGATTCGAAAGGCCGCATGTGGACAGGAGGCTACAACTACTTCGGCTATCTGAAGGTCGACGACAAAGGCAATCTACGCATACGCCCTTGTACCGCCCAGCATGCCTTCCATGGTGAGGTGCAATGGATTTTCGAAAAAGAAGGCACCATTTATTTCCTGGCCAGCGACAAGGAGATCTATGCCGTCCGCAACGACAGCTATGTGTGGGCTGCAGGCATGACAAGTCCCACATCTCAGCGCAAGGACTACATGCTCAATAGCGACGTCGAAATCACACAGGTCGAGGATTTGGACGATGGTCTGCAAGCCTTGTCAACCAATGGCGACGGCGTCATCTTCGTCGACCAGAATGGCCGCGAGCTGTTCCGTGTGACCGAGGCGAACGGACTCTGTTCGAACAACGTCAGCCACATGGACTACAACCGCCACGGCATGCTGTGGGGAGCCACCGACAACGGTCTTTTCTGTATCGCCTTCCCCTCTATCTACACCCACTACACCTCCAACGAGGGACTGCGTAGCGAGGTGCTATCCATCGAACAGCTGAACGGCAGTATCTATGCCGGCACGCTATCCGGTCTATTCCGACTCGAGGACAAGACTTTCCGTCAGGTTGCCGACATCACCCATGCCTGCTGGCAGTTGACCAAGCAAGGCAACACGCTACTGGCTGCTACGTCGAACGGCGTGTTCCGCATTGGTGCAGCAAATGCCGTCAGCCGCCTGACTACGGGTAATACGCTGTCCATTATGGCCGATGGTGCCGGCAGTTTCTATTGCGGCGAGACCGATGGTGTCTACCACTACGAAGACGGCATCAAGAAGAAGGTTAGCGACATCGAGAAGGTGGTCAAGATTGTGCGCGACAAGTCGGACAACATCTGGTTGCAGAACCTGTATGGCAAGCTATGGAAGAGCAACGCCAAAAACATCTTCGAACCCTTTACGAAAGACAACAAGGAAGAAATCTCGACCCTGGTCGACTTCGGCGATATGCTCGTACCCATCGGAGCCAACGAGTCACGCCCCGTCAGCTATCCGTTGTTCTCCTATCTTGATCCGCAGGGCATTAACTGGCTCACCAACAACAAGGGCAAACATCTCTACGCCTACCATAAGGGCACAGCAGTCCCTGAGTTGTCGGCTTCAGTTTATCCACTCATGGACTTCTCCGTCCGTGCCATGTTGCGCGACGGTCAGATGCTGTGGATTGGCGGCGACAAGGGAATCAACATTGTCGACCGCGAACACGAGGAACCCTCGAAACTTTCGAAACCCCGCCTGCTGTTGCGCTCCATCCTGTTGCGCGGCGACAGCGTGATATGGGGCGGCTACGGTCCACAGCCCAAGAAACTGGACGAACTGCCCAGCAACGAGCACCACATCGTGTTCAACTACTCCATCGACTATCCCAACATGTTGCTCAAGACGCACTACCGCACCCGCTTGAATGGCGGACAATGGAGTGCCTGGGAGACGGCCACCATGGAGGAGTACAGCAACCTCACCTATGGCAATTTCATCTTCGAGGTACAAGCTCGCGACGCCTTCGGACAGGAGTCCGACATCATCAGTCTGCGCTTCAGCATCAACTCGCCATTCTACCTGCGCTGGTACATGAACGTGCTCTATCTGATCTTGGCAGGCCTGCTGGTATACCTCATCCTGCAATGGCGTCTGCGCCGTCTGGAGAAGGATAAGCACCGCCTGGAGCGCATCGTCAAGGAGCGCACCACCGAAGTTGTGCGACTCGAGAAGATGGCCACCGTGGGTAAGCTGACGCAGGGACTCATCGACCGCATCCTGAATCCGTTGAACTACATCAACAACTTCGCGAAACTCTCCGAAGGCTTGGTGCGCGACGTGAAGGCCAACGTCGAGGACGAGCAGGAACACATGGACCCCGACAACTACGAAGACACCATGGACGTGCTCGACATGCTGAAGGGCAACCTCGAGAAAGTCGGCGAGCATGGCGTCAACACCACGCGCACGCTGAAGGCCATGGAGGAAATGCTGAAGGACCGCTCGGGCGGCATCGTTCCCATGGACCTTACGCCTATCCTGCATCAGGACGAGCAAATGCTGCGCACCTATTTCGAGAAGGACATCGCCCAATATGGCATCCAGATTACCTTCGACATTCCGCAGCACGACATTCAACTCAACGGTAACGCCGACCAGCTCAGCAAGACGTTTACCAACATCCTGGGCAATGCCGTCTATGCCGTCGTCAAGAAGGCCGGTAAGTTGCAGAACCATGGCGCTTACCAGCCCGACATCGCCCTTCACGCCAGCGTCACGGGCAAGCAGGTCACCCTAAAGTTCCGCGACAACGGCATCGGCATCGAGGAAACGATCATCGGCAAGATTTTCGACCCATTCTTCACCACGAAGACAACGGGCGAGGCTGCCGGTGTGGGACTCTACCTGTGCCACGAAATCGTACAGAACCACGGTGGCACCATCACCGTCGAGTCTGAAAAAGACCAATATACAGAATTCACCATCACATTGCCAACCCTTTAACACGGAACGGATATGAACGAACAAGAAGTAGGAACCCTCAAGCAACAGTTGCAGCAACAGGAAAAGCTGGCCTCGCTGGGCATGCTCAGCGCAGGCATTGCACACGAGATACAGAACCCGCTGAACTTCGTCATCAACTTCAGCAAGATGTCCACCAAACTGCTCGAAGACCTGACGGACATTGTCGATGACAATGCCGACAAGCTCTCCGACGATGACCGTGAGGAGATGGCTGACATCGTGGCCGACCTCAAGGAGAACCTTGCCAAGACCGTCGAACACGGCGAGCGGGCCATCAGCATCATCCGAGGCATTCTGCTCGTCTCGCGCGGCAAGGAGAACGAGTTCATCCCCTCCGACATCAACCGCATCGTCAAGGAGTACGTCTGGCTGTCCTACCACGCCATGCGCGCCAACAACAAGCAGTTCAACATCGCCATCCACGAGGACTACCAGGAGGGAATACCCCAGGTAATGGTCATTCCACAGGACCTCAGCCGCGCCGTGCTCAACCTGATGAACAATGCCTGCTATACCGTATGGAAACGCTCGCAGAATGCGCCCGAAGACTATAAGCCCCAAATCAGCATCAAGACGTCGATGGCCGATGGCGAGATTACCATCTCCATCAGAGACAACGGCGAGGGCATGTCCGAACTGGTGAAGCAGCGCCTCTACGAGAATTTCTTCACCACCAAACCCATCGGACAGGGCACCGGACTGGGCATGGGCATCACGCGCGACATTGTCGAGAACAAGCACCACGGACGCCTCGCCTTCGAGTCGACACAGGGCGAAGGCACCACATTTACCATCACCATCCCCGTGAAAAAGTAAAAAGGTAAAAAAGATGATTATCAATAAATATAATAAGGTACAAAGGTGGGTGAAGTTCATTTTACCCTTTTACCTTTTTATCCTTTTACCATTTGCAGGCTATGCCCAAAATGCTGAGGAGCGTTACCGTGCCATCTACGACCAAGCCGAACACGACTACAACATCGGCCGGTTCGACGAGGCCCGCCAGTCGCTGAAGGAACACCTCAAAGACTTCCCCATCACCCTGCGCACCAGCGCCTACCGCATTCTGTCGCTGTGCTGCATCGGACAGGACGACGAATTCGAAGCCGAAAACTATGCCCGCCTGCTGCTCGACGAGAATCCCTACTACAGCACGACCCTCAGCGACCCCCAGCGCTTCATCGACATGGTCGAGAGCATCAAGTCGGGACGCATTGCCACCATCACCACCGCATCGAGCCAGGCTGAGAACCTGAACGAGGTTCCCGTGCCCACCACGCTCATCACCGAGGAGATGATTCGCAACTCGTGCGCCCGCAACCTGCAGGAGGTGCTGGCGACCTATGTGCCAGGCATGAACATCGTCGACTGCAACGACGACATCAACGTCGCCATGCGCGGAGTCTACAGCAACGGACAGGAGAAAATCCTCATCATGCTCAACGGCCACCGCCTGAACAGCTTTGCCACCAACATCGCTGCCCCCGACTTCAGCATCTCGCTCGATAAGGTGAAGCAGATCGAGGTGCTGCGCGGCCCAGCCTCGTCGCTCTATGGCGGCGTATCGCTCACAGCCGTTGTCAACGTCATCACCAAGCAGGGAGCCGACGTCGATGGCATCGAGACCCGTGTCGGTGCTGGCAACTACGGACAAGTCAAAGCCGGCATGCTGTTCGGCAAGCGATATTTCGACCTCGACGTGCTCATCTGGGGACACCTCTACCGTGCCAAGGGCGAATCGGTGTTCATGCCCGTAGAAGACACCGGCATGCAGATGACCGAGGGCGACATTACCATCGGCGGCATCGGCCGCAAGCCGTCCTACGACGTCGGCGTGCAGATGAAGTACAAGAACCTGCAGTTCCTCTACAACACCCAGTTCTCGCAGGTCATCTCGCCTGTCACCATGTCCTACACCTTCTCGCCCTACACACCCGACAAATACCGTACGTTCAACGGCATCGGACCCTCGTTCACTGCCCTCGCCCACCACGCCAACCTCAGCTACGGCCAGCAGGTGGGCAACGTCTACTTGAAAGGCAATGTCAACTACGACAACGGCGACCTCACCCATTACCAGATACTTAACGAGCCCGTGACGTCGGCCATGCTTGGCGTGCTGCCCATTTCCGACCACATCAAGGAAATCATGGACGGCAAACCCGGCATTGCGCGCTACATCAACGGTCAGGAACATACCATCGGCGGCAAGGTGCAGGGCGAATGGAACTACATCAACAACGCCAACCATCAGGGCCAGCTGTCGTTCGGAGCCGAATACAGCTATTTCCAGCTCGACGACGTGGAGTATGTCTACACCTACGATTTCAACAAAATTGCCTCCGACGACAGCGACATCGCCAAAGAAGGCAAGGGCCACGAAAGCAACATAAACGGCTTTGCACAACTGAAACACCAGTGGCGCTCGTTCATCCTCAATGCCGGTCTGCGCTTCGACTACAAGAACCGTTTCGACAACACCAAGATCCGCGAGTTCTCGCCCCGTCTGGCACTCATCTACGTGCAGCCCAAGTGGAACGTGAAGCTCAGCTACTCCAAGGCGTTCATCGACGCGCCCTACCTGTATCGTAAGACCAACCTCATCGTGGCCTACTATCTGGGCTCCGACGAGGAGGACAGCGATATCCTGGAGCCCGAGACGCTCCATTCCCTCCAGCTTACCTTCGGAACCAGCCAGTGGCTCCCCGGACTGAACGTCGAGGTCAACGGATTCTACAACATCGCCCGCGACCTCATCTATCAGTATATCGCCGAGCATTACAACACCGGCAACTACAACACCTACGGCGTCGAGCTCTCGGCCGACTACCAGCGCCGTCCCTTCACGGCCCACGTCAATGCCACGTGGCAGGGTGTCAGCCGCGCCGAGCTGTTCGACATCACCTTCGGTCACTCGCTCAGCACGCCCGACTTCAGCGCCAATGCCGTCTTAGCCTGGCAAGCCACCAAGAACCTGAAGCTGCGCACCCACGTTGACTTCAAAAGCCGTCAGCACGTCTTCTACCTCGATATTCTGGAGTATGGAGCATATCGCACGTTCAGCAACCTGCTGAGGGAATTCAAGGAAGCATATGCCATCGACCCTACCCCCGAAAACAAGGAGATGGTTGAATTCTACGAAAAGCTAACCACCGAAAAGCAGAACGATGTACCCGTCTTCAAGGAAATCGGTTCCCGCGTGCTCTTCGACCTCGGTGCAACCTACCAGTGGCGCAACCTCACCTTCGACCTTGACGTCAAGAACATTTTTAACAGGAAATACGTCCAGAGTGGTGTCTCTACCGGACTCATCCCCCAGCGCGGCCGCTGGTTCATGGCCACCGTCGGTTATAAGTTCTGATACCGCCCACATGGGAAAAAACAAACATTACAATGGAAACAATTGAATTTTTAGGTTTTAACATCTACGCATGGATTACGATTGTGACCGTATTGGCCATGTTCAGCGTGATGCTGTTTACGAAACTGCGTGCCGACCTGGTGTTTCTCGGAGCCATCGGCGTGCTTTACGTGACGGGAGTGCTTGATGCGAAGGAAGCCTTCTCGGGTTTCAGCGGCACATCGGTGATTACCGTCGGCGTGCTGTTCGTGGTTGTCGCAGGACTGACGCACACCGGCGTGCTGCAATGGATTGTGAAACACCTGCTCGGTTCGCCCGACAGTTATTCCAAGGCGGTGACGCGACTGATGCTGCCCGTGGCGGCACTTAGTTCGTTCCTAAGCAATACGACGGTGGTGACACTTTTCGTCGGCATCGTCAAGATGTGGGCCAAGAAGTTGGGCGTATCGCCCTCGAAACTGCTAATTCCCCTGAGCTATGCCTCGGGCATGGGTGGTGTGTGTACGCTGATTGGTACACCGCCGAACCTCATCATCAGCGGACTCTATGAAGAGAAGACGGGCGAGGCTATGAACATCCTCACAACGACCATCCCCGGACTGTTCTGTCTGGCCGTCGGCGTGCTGTCGGTCATTGCCATGCGCCGTCTGTTGCCCGACCGCAAGGCCCCTGAGAGTGCTTTCGAATCGACGGGCGACTACACCGTGGAATTGCGCGTTCCGTCCGATAATCCTCACATCGGACAGACGCTGGGCGAGGCGGGACTCTTCCATGTCAAAGGCGGCAGCCTGATTGAGATGTATCACTTCGACGATATGCCGATGCCCGTCACTGAGGACGAACCCATCATGGGCGGCGACCATCTGGTCTATGCCGGACAGATAGACGAACTGATTGACATGGCGTATAGCCATAAGTTGGTGAGCTCCGACCACCATATTTTTTCCATGAGCGAGGTCGACAATAGCAGCCAATTGCTCACGGCATACGTCAACATCGGTAGCCCGTTGATAGGAACGACTATCGGCAGCAGTTCGTTCGAGAAGGATAACAATGTGATAGTGGCGGCAGTATCCCGACGCAGCGAGCGCATCAAACAGGCACCGCGAGACGTGGTGCTGCAGGCTGGTGACACGCTGCTGTTGGTATGTCCGAAGAACTTCAATGTCAATACCACTTCTATGGGGAAAGCCCTCCATTTCTTCGACTCCGACGACGTGCCCAACATCGGCTATGGCACGCTCGTATCCACGGGCATCATGATTGCCATGGTGGCGCTGTCGGCCCTCGGCGTCATGCCGCTGCTGCAGTGCGCCTTCCTCGCTGCTGCGGCCATGCTCATCTGCCACTGCTGCAACGTCGAGCAGGCCATGCGGGCCATCAACTGGGAGATACTCATGGTCTTCGCCGGCAGTGCTGTGCTCGGGCTTGCCATCCAGAAGACAGGCATCGCCGAGTGGCTGGCAAACGGCATCCTCGAGGTCTGCGGCACCAACCCCATTGTGGTCATGACCGCCGTATGTTTTGTCGGCACATTCATTACCGAGTTCATTTCCAACACCGCAGCGGGAGCCATGTTCTTCCCCATCATGTACAATGCCGCCGAGAAGCTGGGCTACGATCCGTTCCCCTTCCTCATTGCCCTGATGATCAGCGTCAGCAGCAGCTTCGCCACCCCCATCGGCTCGCCCACCCACATGCTGGTCTATGGTCCCGGCGGCTACCGCTTCAGCGACTTCATCCGCATCGGCCTGCTGATGAACCTCATCATCCTCGCCGCCAACATCTTCATCGTCAACATCGTCTACCCGCTGACCCCGCTGCCATAAGATAGATTTACCCTAATACTATAACCCCTCTACCCTGATACTAAAGGATGTTTAGTATCAGGGTATATCCTCTATGGTGCGGCACCGTGAATGCGAAAAGGCGGCAAGTATGCTATTATTATTCATATCCACCATATTTTTTTCTTCTTTTTTTGGCTATTTAACAAATTATTAGTAAATTTGTCGCGTAATAGGGGCAAAATGGCCTATTGAACGATAAAAACAAAACAATAATAATAACCCAAAACAACATGAAGAAGAAAAACGTTATGACATGGGCTGTAGCGATAGCTACGGCGGTCAGCGGTCTGACGGCGTGTAATATCGACATGCCGCAGCAAGTCGACTCATCGTTCGAGACGATGACAATCAAGAAAGCGGACATTGAACTGCCCTACAAGTTCAGTGCCAGGATGAAGGGACAGAACGACGTGACGGTAACGCCACAGGTAAGCGGTCAGCTGATGAAGATCTGCGTGACAGAGGGAGAGCAGGTGAAGAAGGGGCAGGTGCTCTTCGTCATCGACCAGCGCAACGCCCAGCTGGAACTGGAGGCTGCCCAGGCCAACCTGGAGGCAGCCTTGGCTCAGGAGAACTCGGCCAAGCTGGAGTATGAGTCGAACAAGAACCTGTTTGACAAGAAGATTGTGAGCAGCTACATGCTGACCAACTCGGAGAACTCGTACAAGCAGGCGCAGGCTGCGGTGGCTCAGTCCCGTGCATCGGTGAACCGTGCGAAGGTGAACCTCGGTTTCTGTACCATCACGGCTACGGTGTCCGGAAAAATCGGCGAGATTCCCGTGCGTGTTGGCGACCAGGTGTCACCGATGACGCAGTTGACCATGCTGAGCGGCAATACGACGATGTATGCTGAAATCTCGATAACGGAAGCCGTCATCGAATCGGCGGTGAAGGAGGGTATGAACGCTGCCGATATAGAGAAATATGTTGCCCAACTGCCTCCTGCAACGTTTGTCATGAAGAATGGTACGGAGT
>JAEEGH010003837.1_pt1 | contig 39011 bp, 35 predicted proteins | sample 9134181 | NCBI WGS metagenome assembly JAEEGH01 (sample SAMN16246544, study PRJNA631951) | gut metagenome | biome: gut microbiome; feature: rumen; material: DP-attached | host: Bos | place: Iran: Karaj | collected 2018-10 | reverse complement strand
TTCTGGCGATGTCCTCCGCCGTGCCCACGGGGTATTCGGGGATATAGGCGGGGATACGGCGCATGCCCAGGTTATAGGAGCAGTTGAGCATGCCGCAGTAGGCGTCGCCCCGGCCGTCGATCAGGTCCCCGTCCCCTTCGGCGGCGGCGGCAAACATGCAGGGACCGTCGAAATTCTTGGCGATCAGGGTCTCCGGCGTCTCCGGGCCGAAGTTGCCGAGGAAAACCAGCAGGGCGTTGCAGCCCGCCTTGCGCACATCGCACACGGCGTCCAGCATGTCCTTCTCGTTCTCCACCGTCACGGGGCATTCGTACAGCTCGCCCCGATAGGCATCCTTGATGGCCTTCCGCCGGGCCTGGGAGAGGCCGATGGGGAAGCAGTCCCGACTGACGGCCACGATCCCCAGCTTCACCTCCGGAATATTCGCAAACATAGGGGTTTCCTCCTTTTCGGGCAGATTCCGCCCATTTTGATTTCTGTCTGGATTATACCGCGTTCCGCGCGTTCAGACAAGAGCAAAACTGCCGGGCGGCGCAGAATGCGCTGCCCGGGAAGTTTGCGACAGAAGCACGGCTGCCCGGCCGCACGTTTCCCGGCGCGGCCTCATCCGAAGAAGGAGGACGCCAGCATCAGGGCGAGATAGGTGGCGGGCATGTGCTGGATGGCGACGTTGAGGGCCTGGGCGCTGCCCGCGTCGCCGGAGCCGGTGAGCAGGCCAAGCAAGGGTGCAAAGTCGCTGTCCGGCGCGACGGAAAGGGGCGCGCCCTCGGTGAAAAGGCTCACCGCCCCCTCGCCGGAAAAAGCCGCCGCCGCGGCGCAGAGAAATTCATAGGCGGTCATTCCCTCCTCGCTGATCCCTGGGCCGGCGAGGGAGTGGCGGACGGTGTAGTAATCCGTGATGCTGGGAATGAGCAGTCCCAGGCGGGCAATGCCCTCGCTGAGGGCTTCCGCCGCCTCCCGGTCGTTGGGCAGCAGGATATCCTGCCCGGCCCGCCCGTAGCCCAAAGAGGGGATGGGCATCATGGTCACGAGATCGCAGGGGTTCAGCAGATTGAAGATGTTGGGATAGCTGCGCATCAGGACTTCCCCCCGCACGGTGGCGGGAGTGGCGAAGGTGTAGACGTAGATATCCTCGCTGCCCCGTTCCTCGTCCAGCAGCAGCCCCAGGAGGTTGGCGCAGGCTGCGCCCCGGCTGTGGCCGCAGATGAGGAGCAGCGGCGTCTTCTCCGCTTCCAGGGATTCCCGCAGCCCCTCCAGCACGTCCCGGGCGCAGGCCAGAAAGTTTTCCGCGTAGCAGGTCGCTTCATCCCGGCTGGGGGCAAAGTCGAAGTTGGAATACCATTCCCCGCCGCTGGTGCCCCGCACGGTGACCAGCAGCAGCGTCCGCTTTTCCCCGCCGCGGTCGATCTCCTTTTTTCCCAGGGTCCAGGCGCAGGTGTGGCCTGTGTCGGCGGCGCTCTTATCGTAGTGCACCTGCTTCAGCACCGTGAAGCCCGCCGTTTCCAGCACCTGCCGGGCAGCGTCCCCGCCCTGGGCGGCACATAGGGCCTGGGCCGTCATCGCCAGGTTCACGTCATATTGGCTGCTGTCCGCGGGGAGCGAAAGAAGCTCCGGCCCGGCGAAGGACCAGGAAGGAAAGCTCGGCTCCGGCGTTGGCTCAGGTGTCGGCTCCGGCGTTGGCTCCGGCGTTGGCTGCGGCGTTGGCAGAGGCGTCGGCGCGGGGGACGGCGTTGGAACAGGCGTTGGAACCGGTGTGGGAGCAGGCGTGGGCGGCAGCGTCGGCTTCGGGGCAGGCTGCGGCGTCGGCTCCTTCGTGGGCTCAGGCGAGGGGCTCCCATGGGGTGACAGGGTGGGCGGCACAGTGTCCTTGGGCGTCACCGTGGGGCTTCCTTCCGGCACAGGCGACGCAGGGACGGGCACGACGCGCCCGCAGCCCGCCCCTGCCAGAAGACAGAATAGCGCTGCGATCAGGATCATGCGCTTCATTCCCGCGCCTCCTTTCCCATGGGAACAGGTGCTTATCCCTCCTGGATATCCTGGTGGAATTCCGTCAGCACGAGGCCGGGGTTCTTCTCCTCCGCCCAGCGGACGGCCCAGCTGCCGTTGAAGATCAGCAGGTCCCCGCCCCGCACGTCCTTGACCCAGAGGGTGTCGCTGGTGAGGTCATAATCCTCGGCGCCGAATTCCGGGTTCTGCACCCGGCGGATCAGCTCGTGGGCGATGTCCCGGCGCAGGTATTCCACCCCGTATTCGCTCTGCATGCGGAATTTCAGCACGTCGAACTGGAGCATGCCGATGACGCCGACGACCACCCGCTCCATACCGCTGTTGGGGTAGAAGAAGATCTGGATCGCGCCTTCCTGGGCGATCTCCGTCATGCCCTTGCTGAACTGCTTGCGCTTCATGGAGTCGATTTGCTCCACCACGGCGAAATGCTCCGGCGCGAAGGTGGGGATGCCCGCGAAGCGCACGTTCATCCCGCTTTCGCAGACCGTGTCCCCGATGGAGAACAGGCCGGGGTCGAAGACGCCGATGATATCCCCGGCGTAGGCTTCGTCGATGATGTCCCGTTCCTGAGCCATCATCTGCTGGGGACGGCTGAGGCGCAGGGCCTTGCCTCCCTGCAGGTGGTAGTATTCCTTCCCCCGCTGGAATTTGCCGGAGCAGATGCGCAGGAAGGAGATGCGGTCCCGGTGGGCCTTGTTCATATTGGCCTGGATCTTGAAGACGAAGGCGGAGAAGCGGTCGTCCAGAGGGTCCACCGTGCCGCCCTCGGCGTTCCGCCGGGGCAGGGGGGAGGTGGTGAGGCGAAGGAAGCTCTCCAGGAATTGCTCCACCCCGAAGTTGTTGAGGGCGCTGCCGAAGAAGACGGGGCTCAGCTTGCCCCGCCGCACCAGCTCCAGGTCGAATTCCTCCCCGGCGCCGTCCAGCAGCTCCGCCTGCTCCTTCAGTGTTTCCAGATAGGTTTCCGTAATGCGTTCGATCAGCGTTTTCTCGTCGGACAGGGGGATGGCCACGGTCTCCAGGCGGCTGCGGCCGGCATGAAAATCGTCATAGGTCAGCACCTGCCTGGAAGCCCGGTCATAGATCCCCTTGAAGGTGGCCCCGCAGGAGATGGGCCAGTTCATGGGATAGGTGCCAATGCCGAATTCCGTCTCCAGCTCGTCCAGCAGCGCAAAGGGGTCCCGCGCCTCCCGGTCCATTTTGTTGATGAAGGTGAAGATGGGGATGCCCCGCATGGCGCAGACCTTGAAGAGCTTTCTTGTCTGGGGCTCGATGCCCTTGGCCGCGTCGATGACCATGACGGCGGAGTCCGCCGCCATGAGGGTGCGGTAGGTGTCCTCGGAAAAATCCTGGTGGCCGGGGGTGTCCAGGATGTTGATGCAGTAATCCTCATATTCAAACTGCATGACGCTGGAGGTGACGCTGATGCCCCGCTGCTTTTCCAGCTCCATCCAGTCCGAGGTGGCGTGCTTGTCCCCGTGCTTGCCCTTCACGGAGCCCGCCGACTGGATGGCGCCCCCGTAGAGCAGCAGCTTTTCCGTCAGGGTGGTCTTGCCAGCGTCGGGGTGGGAGATGATGGCGAAGGTGCGCCGCCGCAGGATCTGGCGCTTCGTATTCTCGTCCATAAATGCACTCTTTTCCTTTATAATAAACCAAGTAAATATATCAGATTATTCCATCCGGCACAAGAAAAACTTTTCCTCCTCTCCGGCGGACAAAAACGGCATTTTCCCCAAATCTTGACGTACTTCCTCCGTTGTGTTAGAATCCCGCATGACCGCGCCGGGTTTCGGCGCGCAATCCACAAAACGGAGAAAAAACATGAGCTGGTTTTTCTTTGCGCTGATCTGCGTCCTGGGCTGGGGCTTCGCGGACCTCTTTTATAAGCGGGGCACCGACGAACAGGATCGTTATTCCCACCTGAAGATCGCCGTGTGGGTGGGCCTTGTCATGGGCATCTGCGCCTTTGCCCTGCTGCCCCTGGCGGAGAGCGGCAGCAGTCCGGCGGAGCTGGTGCGCAACGCGGTGAAATATGCCCCCGCCTCCCTGGGCTACATCATCTCCATGGTCATCGGCTATGCGGGCCTCCGCTATCTGGAGGTCAGCATCGTGTCCCCGGTGCAGAATGCCTCCGGCGCTCTCAGCATGGTCTGCATGCTGGTGTTCTTCCTCTTCACCGGCCGCATCTCCTCCATCGGGGAGGAGTATTCCGCCCTGAGCATGGCGGGTACCGCCGTCATCATTGGGGGCGTGGTGGCCCTGGCGGTGGTGGAGCAGCGGCTCTCCCGGGCGGAAAAGAGCCTGGAGCCCTCGGAGCGGAAATACCGCTACGGGGCGCTGGCCCTGCTGTTCCCCATCCTCTACTGCGTGTTCGACACCATCGGCACCGCGGCGGACGGCATCATCCTGGATGAGGAAGTGGGCCTTGGGCTGGGGGAGATCGACGTGCTGATCCTCTATGGGCTGACCTTCCTCCTGGCGGGCGTCGCCGCGTGGCTGTTCCTGCTCGTTAAGCAGAAAAAGCCCTACAATCCCTTCGCCAAAACCGAGGCCAGCAAGGGCGTCGCCGCCCTCTGCGAGGAATTCGGCCAGGTCTTTTATGTCTATGCCATGGCCCGCAACCCGGTGCTGGCAGCTCCCATGGTGGCCTCCTACTGCATCGTTTCCGTCATTCTGGGCCGTGTGTTCCTGAAGGAAAAGCTGAAGCCCGGCCAGGTCGCCTGTGTGATCGCCGTCATCGCGGGCATTGTCCTTCTGGGCATCGCCGACGGCCTGGCGGAAGCATAGATAACCCCAAAGCACGACAGAGAATTATGGCGCGGGCAGCCAAGATGGCTGCCCGCGCCGAAGCATTTTGCGGCGCTTTGCCCCATGGCCATTGCGGGAGGGGCGGATGTTCTGCGCAGCCGCCGGGATGTTCGGGCCAAAAAACCAACCGGCGGTTGAGATTTCTGATATCATCATACGATTGACGGCCATCCGCCGCACACTGGAAAAGGAATACAAGATAAGCTTCGCCCGCTTCGGAAAAGAGCTGAGAAAGGAAAAAGCATGGCGCTCTGCAGATGCCCCAAATGCGGATATGCGTACGAAAGGACGCGAAGAAGTGCTCCGCCTGCGGCCTCTGTTCGATCTGGAGCATGAGCCGTGGCGGGACGACGGCAGCGGGATACCGGAAAACGTCAGGAAAAGGAACGGCGCGCGAAGACCATCGCCATCGCCGCCCTGGCGGTTTTCCTTGCCAATATCATCTCTGTTATCATCGTGAATTCGAGGGACGTCCATAACAAAGCGAAGGATTGGAATGAGAGAAGCGTGGTGGGGGCCGTAACGCAATCAGGGGGGTGACGGCCCGCAGGGAGGTGAAGCAGGGATTCCGGCGAAAAAAACCGAAAATGGGGCATGGACGGATTTCGTCCATGCCCCTGTGTACCTTGCACGAATCAATTATGCCATTTCCCGGACCGCGTCGCAGATGAGCTTAACGCAGATATCGTAGCCCAGGATGCCCGTGTCCAGGCAGAGGTGGAAATTCCGGTGGTCGCCCCAGGTCCTGCCGGTATAGTGGGTATAATAGTTGCGGCGGGCCTGGTCGGTCCTCCTCATGGCCTTCTGGATTTCGGCGGGATTGTCCGTGCCGATCAGCTCGCCCACCCGCTTGGCCCGGTGGACGTCGTCCCCATAGAGATAGACCCGCAGACAGTCGATCCCCGCCTCCTGCAGTACCACGTCGGCGCAGCGGCCAAGGAATACGCAGGGACCCTTCGCCGCCAAGTCGCGGATGACGGCGCTTTCCGCGTCGTAAAGGGCGTCCTTCCGCTCATAGGAGATGGGGGTGATGGCCCGAAGAAAGGCCTCCGTGCGGCTGATGCCCTCCTCCTCCGCCTCTACCTGCCCCGGTTCGATGCCCAGGGCGGCGGCGCTTTGCCAGATGATGTCCCGGTCGTAGATTTCGATGCCCAGCTCGGCGGCCACCCGGCGGCCGATGGAATGCCCGCCGGCGCCGTATTCCCGGCAGAGGGTAATGATCTTCATGGCGCTTACCTCCATTAAACACGATCTCATTTGCCCTCATTATACGCGCTTGCCCGAAGCGTTTCAACATAAATTCCTCCACGGCGCATAGTTCCGCCGTCTGGGCGCATAAGATGGCGGCGAGGGGGGAATCCTATGCGTTTGCTTGTGGCAAAACGAAAGCGAAGGCCGCCGGACCGGCGGCTGCTGGGCTTTTTGGGCATCCTGGGTGCGGCGGCGGTGATCTTCGCGGTGGTTTGCAGCCCGCGGGTGGTGGGAGCGACCGCCGGGGCGCGAAAGCTGCCGGTCTACTCCGTCCAGCGGGACGGGAAGTATGTCAGCCTGACCTTTGATGCGGCTTGGGGAAATGAAGACACCCAGCAGCTCATCGACATTCTGGGGAAATACGGCGTCCGCGCCACCTTTTTTGTGGTGGGAGACTGGGCGGAGAAATATCCGGAAAGCGTCCTTGCCCTCCATGAGGCGGGGCATGAGGTGATGAACCACTCCAATCACCACGACCACTTCGCCGGCCTCTCCGCCGAGGCCATCACTGCCGACGTCAGCGCCGCTGCCGACCGCATCGAGGCCGTCACCGGCGTGCGTCCCACCCTGTTCCGCTGCCCCTACGGCGAATACGACGACCATGTGATCGCTGCCCTGGAAGCGATGGGCGTCACCGCCGTCCAGTGGGACGTGGACAGCCTGGACTGGAAGGACTACGACGCGAAGACGATTTTTGCCCGCGTGACGGGGAGAGTGCGGCCGGGGAGCATCGTCCTGTTCCACAACGCCGCTCTCCACACACCGGAAGCCCTGGGGGACATCGTTTCCTGGCTGCTGCAGGAGGGTTATAAGATCGTGCCTGTCTCTCAGCTCCTTCTCAGCGGGGAGACGACCGTCGACCATACGGGGAGGCAGATGCCCGCATGAAAAGAAGGAATCGCAGCCCCCGCGCAAGGGCGGGGGAGGGGAAGATCAGACAAAACGGAAGAAGCCTGCTGCTCTGCCTGGCGATCCCGCCGGCGGTGGGACTGGCAGCGTCCCTGCTGACCCTGGGAGGCATGGGGGACTACGGAGAGATGACAAAGCCGCCCCTGTCCCCGCCGGGGTGGGTGTTCCCCGTCGTCTGGACGCTGCTCTATCTCCTCATGGGTCTGGCCTCCTGGCTCGTCACGGGGGCGAACGCCACCGAGGATCAGAAGCAGATGGCCCTCAGCCTCTATGCCGTGTCCCTGACGGCCAATTTTCTCTGGCCCCTGCTGTTCTTCGGCCTGGAGCGCTACACCCTGGCGTTCCTCTGGCTCCTTGTGCTGCTGGCCCTGGTGCTGGCGACCTGGGACCGCTTCCGCCGCCTGGACCGCCGGGCAGGGAAGCTGCTGATCCCCTATGTTCTCTGGCTCTGCTTCGCAGCCTATCTCAATCTGGGCGCGGCGATCCTGAACTGAATCAAAAATCTCCAACGGCAAAGCCGTTGGAGATTTTTGTGTGAGGAAACCGTAAGCCGGGTTCTGTACGCGCTGAAGCGCGCGGCAGTCATCTATCTTGGCGGGCCGTTGCCGGCACGCTCCATGCCACCTCCTGGGGGACGGCCGGGCAAGCCTCGTGTCCCCCGTACCACGGTGTTGCTGCGGATAGAGTTTACAGGAACGGACGCTTCCACGCCGTTCCGTGGGCTCTTACCCCACGTTTCCACCCTTGCTCCGCCGCCCTGTGGGGCGGCGGGGCGGTTTATTTCTGTTGCACTTTTCCTGAAGTCGCCTTCGGCGGCCGTTAGCCGTTATCCTTGCCCTGTGCAGCCCGGACTTTCCTCACGCTGGCCCTTTCGAGCTTCGCGCGCGACTGCCCTGTTTCCTCACGGCGGCATTTTACCCTCCGGGGAATCCGCTGTCAAGGATTGAATTTCCAGGACGGTGGGCATATAATCACATAGAATAAGATCGGAGTGTGAAATATGACGCTTTCGGAATACATTGCCTCCCTGAAGGGAAAACGGATCGCCGTCCTGGGCTACGGCATCAGCAACCGCCCTCTGGTGAAGCTGCTGGCGGACGCCGGACTGGACGTCACCGTCCGGGATAAGGGGAGCCTCCCGGAAATCCCCGGCGCGAACTGCATCTCCGGGGAAAACTATCTCGCGGAGCTGACGGAGGACGTGATCTTCCGCACGCCCGGCCTCCGGCCGGACCGCATCCCACTGAAGGAAGGGGCGGTCCTCACCAGCGAGATGGAGGCCTTTTTCAATCTCTGCCCCTGTCCCATCCTGGCCGTCACCGGCTCCGACGGGAAGACCACCACCACGACCCTTGTTTCCGAGCTGCTGAAGGCCTCCGGCAAAAGGGTCTGGCTGGGGGGCAACATCGGCCACCCCCTGCTGGCGGAGCTGGACGCCATCCGCCCGGAGGACGCGGCGGTGCTGGAGCTCTCCTCCTTCCAGCTCATGACCCTGCGGGGCAGGGCGGGGACGGCGATCATCACCAACGTCCGTCCCAACCATCTAGACTGGCATACGGACCTGGGGGAATACGCCCGGGCGAAGAAGCACATTTATCTGGGCCAGACGCCCGAGGACCTGCTGGTGCTGAACGCCGACGATCCCGGTTCTCTGGCCTGCAGGGAGGATGCGCCGGGGCGCGTCCGCCTGTTCAGCCGCCGTTCACCCCAGCCCGATGGGGCTTATTTCGACGGGGAGACCCTTTTCTTCCTGGGAAAGCCCCTGCTGAAGCGCGGCGAAATCCGCCTGCCCGGCCTCCACAATGTGGAAAACTGGATGGCGGCCCTCTGCGCCGTGGGGGAGCAGGTCGGGGAAACCATCTGCCGGAAGGTGGCCGGGGAATTCACCGGCGTGGAACACCGGCTGGAGCCGGTGCGCACCCTGGGCGGGGTGGAGTTCATCAATGATTCCATCGCCTCCAGCCCCTCCCGCACCGCCGCGGGCCTCCGGGCGCTGGAGGACAGGAGCCTGGTGCTCATCGCCGGGGGCTATGACAAGCACATCCCCTATGACGAGCTGGGGTTCGTCATCAAGAAAAATGTGCGGGTGCTGGTGCTCTGCGGGGCCACGGCCCCCAAAATCAAGGCCGCCGTCCTGGCCGCCCCCGGTCCCGGACCGGAGATCATCGAGGAGGGGGACTTCGCCGCTGCCGTCCGGGCCGCAGCGAAGGCCGCAAAGCCGGGGGAGACGGTGCTCCTGAGCCCCGCCAGCGCCTCCTTCGATCTGTTCAAAAACTTTGAGGAACGGGGCGAGCGTTTCAAGGAGCTCGTCCGCAGTTTGTAACAGAAGAAAAACGCCTCGCAGAGTTCACGCCGGCAGGCGCGAACGGAGTGTTGCCTGCTCAAATCGAAGCCCGGCGAAGCGGGTTTGATTTGAAGAAAAATACGGAGGAAAAGCATGAGTATCAAGGAAACCGCCAGGGAGCTCTGCGCTATCAGCGGCCCCAGCGGCTTTGAGGAGACTGTTGCGTTCCGGGCAAAGGAACTGCTGACCCCCCTTGTGGACGAGGTGCGCACGGACGCCATGGGGAATATCCTGGCGCTGCGCCGCTGCGGGAGGGAGAACGCCCGCCAGCTGCTGCTGGACGCCCATCTGGACGAAGTGGGCTTTATCGTGACGGAGGTCACGGAGGGCTTTTTGAAATTTGCCGCCCTGGGCGGCCTGGACCCGCGGACCCTGCCGGGCAGGGAAGTGCGGGTGCTGGCCCCGGAGGGAGCGCTCTACGGCGTGATCGCCTGCCTGCCGCCCCACGTCCTCACCGCCGAGCAGCGGGAGCAGGCGGTGGAGATCAAAAGCCTGTTCATTGATCTGGGCCTCTGCCAGGAGGAAGCGGAAAAGCGCGTCCCCATCGGCACCCCCGGCGTTTTCGAGGGGCCCATGTTCGATCTGCAGGGGGATAACTTCGTCTCCAAGGCCCTGGACGACCGGCTCTGCGCCGCCGTGATCCTGCAGGTGCTGGAGGACCTTCGGGGGGAGGAGCTCCCCTGCGATATCGCCGTGATGTTCAGCTCCCAGGAGGAGGTGGGGCTTCGGGGCGCGGCCCCCGGCGCTTTCACCCTTGCGCCGGATTGGTGCATCGCCGTGGACGTGACCCATGCCCGCACGCCCGACGCCCCCAAGGGGGAGACCTTCGAGGCGGGAAAGGGCTGCACCGTGGGGGTGGGCCCCAACGCCAACCGGGCCCTCACCGCCGCCATCATGGAGGCTGGTAAGGCGAAGGGCATCCCCTTCAGCGCGGAGGTCATGCCCAAGTCCAGCGGCACCAACGCCTGGGCCATCCAGATCACCCGGCAGGGGGTGGCCACCGCCATCGTCAGCGTGCCGGTGAAGTATATGCACAGCCCGGTGGAGACGGCGTCCCTGGCGGACGCGGAGGCCGCCAAGGCGCTCATCACCGCATTTATCCGGGGAGGTTGGCTCCATGATTAAGGACATTCTGAAAGAGCTCTGCGCCCTGCCCGGCGTCTCCGGCAACGAGGGCGCCGTGCGGGATTATATCGAAAACCGCGTCCGCCCCCACGCCGCCGAAGTGACCGTGGACGCCATGGGGAACCTGCTGGCCTTTGTGAAGGGAAAGCGCGCGCCAAAGCAGAAGATCATGCTGGCGGCCCACATGGACGAGGTGGGCATCATCGTCACCGGCATCACGGAGGACGGCTACCTGAAATTTGACTTCGCCGGGGGCGTGGACCGCCGGGTGGTCATCGGCAAGCGGGTCGCCGTGGGGGAAAAGGCCGTCCCCGGCGTCATCGCCCTGAAGGCCATCCACCTCCAGGAGGAGGGGGAGCGGAAGAAGGTGCCTCCCACCAAGAGCCTCCATGTGGATATCGGCTGCCGCTCCAGCGAGGAGGCGGAAAAGCTGGTCTCCCTGGGGGATACCGGCGCATTTGACGATCATATCGTGGAATTCGGCGAAGGCTTCCTGCGGGCCAAGGCCATTGACGACCGGATAGGCTGCGCCGTCATGCTCGCCCTCATCGAGGAGGGCGTACCCGTGGACTGCCATTTCGCCTTCACCGTGCAGGAGGAGGTGGGCTGCCGGGGCGCGGCGGCCGCGGCTTTCCGCATCCGGCCGGAGCTCGGTCTGGTGCTGGAGGGCACCACCGCCGCCGACCTGCCATCCCAACAGGGAAATGAGCGGATCTGCGCGCCGGGCAAGGGGCCGGTGCTGCCCTTCATGGACGGAGGCAGCATCTATGACCGGGGCCTGTGGCGGCAGCTGACGGCCCTGGCGGAAGCCAAAGGCATCCCCTGGCAGACCAAGACCTGGATCTCCGGGGGAACCGACGCTTCCTCCATCCAGAAATCCGGCTGCGGCGTCCGTGTGGCGGCCATCTCCGCCGCCGTGCGCTATATCCATTCCCCCTCCTGCGTGGGGAATACGGAGGATTTTGAAAACATGCTGCGCCTGGCAAGGGCGTATCTGGAGGCGCTGTGATGGAAAAACGGGATTTAATCAGGCTGGCGGCAGCGGCGGAAGAACGCATCCGCCCCCGCTTTGCGGAAATCGACGCCGTCTCGGAAAGCTGCACCCGCCGCGTCATGGCGGCCTTTCGCCATCACCGCGTCAGCGAGGCCTGCTTTGCCGGCTCCACCGGCTACGGCTATGACGACCTGGGCCGGGAAACCCTGGAAAAGCTGTGGGCAGAGGTCTTCGGCACGGAGAGCGCCCTGGTGCGCCTGGGCTTCATGAACGGCACCCACGCCATCACCTGCGCCATCTTCGCCCCCCTGCGCACGGGGGACACCCTCCTCTGCGCCACGGGCCTGCCCTACGACACCCTGTGGAGCGCCCTGGGCGTCCACGATGAAAAACCCGGCAGTCTCCGCAGCTACGGTATCGGCTTCCGGTCAGTGGACCTGCTGCCCTCCGGGGAGCCGGACTGGGCGGCCATCGAAGCGGCGGCCGCCGACCCGAAGGTGAAGGAGGTCTTCATCCAGCGCAGCCGGGGCTATACCGCCCGGAGCGCCCTCAGCGTGGACAACATCGACCGGATCGCAGCGCTGGTGCACCGGGTGAACCCGGAGGCCGCCTGCGTGGTGGACAACTGCTACGGGGAATTCGTGGAGGAGCGGGAGCCGAAGGGCGACCTGCTGGCCGGGTCCCTCATCAAGAATCCCGGCGGCGGCCTGGCCCCCATGGGGGGCTACGTGGCGGGTCGGGCCGACCTGGTGGAGGCAGCGGCCTTCCGGCTGACCGTGCCGGGCCTGGGGGGCGAGATCGGGGCCACCCTGGGCTTCAACCGCAGTCTGTTCCAGGGCCTTTTCATGGCCCCCCACACCGTGGCTCAGGCGCTGAAAACGGCGGTTTTCGCCGCCGCCCTGCTGGAGGATCTGGGTTATGCCACCTTCCCCCGCTGGGACGCTCCCAGGTCCGATATCATCCAGTCCGTGGACTTCGGGGAAGGGGAACTGCTGCGCAGGTTCTGTGCCGGCATCCAGCACGGCAGCCCCGTGGACAGCTATGTGACACCGGAACCCTGGGACATGCCCGGCTACGAGAGCCCCGTCATCATGGCGGCGGGCAATTTCATCCAGGGGGCCAGCATCGAGCTCAGCTGTGACGGGCCCATGGCGCCGCCCTATAGGGCGTATCTCCAGGGCGGTCTCACCTGGGAATCCGGCAAGCTGGGCATCCTCGCCGCGGCGGCGGAGCTGCTGGGGGAATAAGGGAAAAGAAACAGGCATAGCCTCATGCATGGGGGGTATGCCTGTTGAAACGCCTTTCCAAAAGACGGCGGCTGCCGGGCGCAGTGCTGATGCTCCTGGGCCTGGGCTTCCTGTGTCTGACCCTCCTGCGGAACATGGACCCGCTGGTGCGGGATATGGCGGTGGCCGGGGCGAAAAACGCCGCCGCGGCCGCCATGCAGGGGGCCGTGGCGGCGCGTATGGCCGCCGGAGAGCTCAAAGACCTGGTGCAGCTGGAAAAGGACGCCGAAGGCCGGGTGGCCGCCGCCGTCACGGACGTTGGCCGCGTGAGCGAGCTGCAGGCTGCCCTGGCGGGAGAGGTGATCGCCGCCCTGACCGCCCCCGCCGCGGCAAACCTGAGCGTGCCTTTGGGAAATCTGCTGCCCTCTCCTTTCTTCTCCGGCCTGGGGCCGAAGGTGCCCATCCGCATCCTTTCCGTCGGCGAGGTGGAGGTGAAGCTGCGGAGCCGCTTCAGCTCCGCGGGCATCAACCAGACCCTGCACCGCCTGCTGCTGTGCCTCTCCGCCCAGGTGCGGGTGCTGATCCCCACGGGTACGGTGAAGGCCGTCGTCTATGCGGATGTGCCTGTGTCGGAGACGGTGATCGTGGGCCGGGTGCCGGACAGCTATATGTATTTCGAGAGCAGCGACCAGTGGGATGAACCCCTGGAGCAGTATGACATTCTGAACTGAGGTAAGGATATGGACGAGACAAAAGAGCTTCTGCGCCTGCGGGAAGAACTGAAGGAGCACAGCCGCCGGTATTACGACGAGGACGCTCCCACCATCACAGACGCGGAGTACGACGCCCTTCTGCGAAAGCTGGAGATATTGGAAGCGGCCCACCCGGAACTGGATGATCCCACCTCTCCCACCCGCCGGGTGGGGGGACATGTGGCCTCCGGCTTCGCGCCGGTGAACCACCCCGTGCCTCTGGAGAGCCTCAGCGACGTGTTTTCCGAGGAGGAGCTGACGGAGTTCTGCGCCCGGATGGAGCAGGAAAACGTGACGCGCCGGTACACCGTGGAGCCCAAGGTGGACGGCCTCAGCATGGCCCTCTTTTATGAAGACGGGGTCTTCGTCCGGGGCGCTACCCGCGGCGACGGCAGGACCGGGGAGGACGTGACGGAGAATCTGAGGACCATCCGCTCCATCCCCCGGCGGCTGAACGGCGTCAAGGGCCGGCTCATCGTCCGGGGCGAGGTGTTCATGCCCGTCACGGTCTTCGAAGCGCTGAACGCCGAACGGGAACTCAGCGGGGAAAAGCTGCTTGCCAACCCCCGTAACGCCGCCGCCGGGGCCATGCGCCAGCTGGACCCGAAGGTGACCGCGGCGAGAAAGCTGGACATCCTCATCTTCAACGTGCAGCTCTGCGAGGATCGCAGCTTCCTTACCCACGCCGAGAGCCTCGACTATCTCAAGGAGCTGGGCTTCCCCGTGATCCCCTGGACGCTCTGCAGCGACGCGGAAAGCTGCCTGAAGGAGATCCGCGCCATCGGGGAGGGGCGGGAAAACTACGACTACGGCATCGACGGCGCGGTGGTGAAGCTGGATACCCTCGCTGACCGGGCCTATCTGGGCAGCACCAGCAAGGCCCCCCGCTGGGCCATCGCCTATAAATACCCGCCGGAGGTGAAGGAGAGCGTACTGCGGCAGATCGCGGTGCAGGTAGGGCGCACGGGGGTGCTGACCCCCAAGGCGGTCTTCGATCCGGTGCGTCTGGCGGGCACCACGGTGATGAACGCCACCCTCCACAATCAGGATTTCATCACGGAAAAGGATATCCGCATCGGGGATACCCTCCGCATCCGCAAGGCGGGGGAGATCATCCCGGAGGTCCTGGGGGTGGTGGCGGAGAAGCGTCCCGCGGGTACGGAGCCCTACCGGCTGCCGGAAACCTGCCCCGTCTGCGGCGCGAGCGTGCTGCGGGATGAGGACGGGGCGGCCATGCGCTGCACCGGGGCGGAGTGCCCCGCCCAGCTGGTGCGCACCCTCACCCACTTTGCCTCCAAGGACGCCATGGATATCGACGGCCTGGGTCCCAACCTGGTGCAGGCTTTGGTGGACGCGGGGATGATCAAATCGCCCGCGGACCTCTATGAGCTCACGGAGGAGCCGGTGGCTGCGCTGGAGCGCATGGGGAAAAAGTCGGCGGAGAACCTGATCAGGGCCATTCAGGGCAGCAAAACCGCGGGCATGGCCCGCGTGCTCTACGCCCTTGGCATCCGCCAGGTAGGCGCCGCAGCGGCGCGCACTCTGGCCCTCCGGTTCGGTTCCATGGATGCCCTCATGGCGGCGGATGAGGCGACCCTGGAGGCGGTGGAGGACGTGGGCCCCATCACGGCGGCGAACATCGCCGGCTGGTTCCGGGGCGCGCAGTCGCAGCATCTGATCGCCCGGCTCAAAGAAGCGGGGGTGCAGATGGAGAGCACCGAGGAGGCTGCGGATACCCGCCTGACGGGGCAGACCATCGTCCTCACCGGCGCGCTCACGGCGCTTTCCCGCAGCGAAGCGGAAAGCCGCATCCAGGCCCTGGGGGGCAAGGCCGCCTCCGCCGTGTCCAAAAAGACCAGCTTGGTGGTGGCGGGGGAAAACGCGGGCAGCAAGCTCCAAAAAGCCCGGGAGCTGGGCATAAGGATCATCGGCGAAGAAGAATTTCTGGAAATGATCAGATAATACTAAGTCCTGATAGAAAGCTTTAACCGAGCAGCGAGCAGAAATCACGCCAGACGAGGCGTCGGACGCAGACGGGCTGTCGCCCGTCAAGGACAACAACGAAGTATGGCACGATTTATGCCGCTGCGAATAAAAGGGTTCTATCAGGACTTAGTATAAAGCACGATCCGTTCTTCGCAGCAGAAAGAGGCGCTGCCTCATTTCAGCCTTTGGCTGATTTGAGACAGCGCCTTATGATTCTGTTTTATGGAATCCCGCGGTTTAGCCTTAGGGGAGCTGCAGGACCTGGCCGGGGAAGATCAGCCGGGGATTCTCAATGATGGCAGCGTTGGCAGCCCAGAGCTCGCCCCACTTGGTGCCGGTGCCGTAAACGCGCTGGCAGATGGTCCACAGGCAGTCGCCGGGAACCACGGTGTAGGTCTTGCCGGAAATGGCAGGCGCGGGAGCGGGGGCGGGAGCGGGCGCAGGCGCGGGTGCGGGTGCGGGCGTGTCGTCGCCCTCAGCAGCGGGAGCGGGCGTATCGCCGCCCTCGGCGGGAGCGGGAGGATTCTCGGCAGGCGCGGGGGCGGGAGCGGGCGCATAGTCGGCGACCGTGCCGGGGAAGGAGGACAGATCCGCATTGGGCGTGGCGGTGGCATAGTTGCCGGGATCGCCGGAGTAGACGATCATCCAGGAGTTGCCGTCGTCCAGCGTGACGCTGAATTCGCTCCAGGGAACCGTGGTGCCAATGGTGCTGCTGTAGGTGCCGCTGGCAACGTCCACGACCTCGCCGGCCTTGATCGTCTTGGTATCCGTGCCGAGGGTGCTGAAATCTTCGGCATAGTAGGTCTTGGAGAGGGTCACGTCCTTGTCGAAGGAGAAGGTGCCGCCGTAATCAAACCAGAGGGCATAGGTGTAGGGTCCGCCGGAGGAACCGAAGATGGTCATGATGTCGAACATGGTGTAGCTGTCTTGCACGCCGGTAGCCGTCATGGTGACTGTCTGGCCGCCGATGGTGGCGCTGGGCGTGATGGTCTTGTCGGCGGCGCCGGTGCTGAAGATGCACACGGAGAACACCAGCATGACCGCAAGGATCAGGGATACGGCCTTTTTCATGGGAAAACCTCCTTAGAATAAATGATTGCCGTTTTTAAGGGTGACCATATCATAGCACGGTTTTCAAAAAATGACAAGAGGAAACGACATATTTACGAAAGAGAATGTCGATCGATCAGGAGAATTGGTGAATATGTCGAAAAGCAGGAAAGGTCAGACGGCGGTTTCCCCCGACAGGACTTTTTTGTAGTCCTCGTAATTCCGCTTCAAAAGCTCCGGCGTGTCCAGCCCGTAGGGACATTTGGAAGCGCACCGGCCGCAGCGGACGCAGTCCTCCACCTTCTTCATCATGCTCTGACCGGCGGGGGAGAGCCACATGGCCGAGGGGCTGCGCCGCAGCAGAAGACTCATGCGGGCGCAGGTGTTGATCTGGATCCCCTGGGGACAGGGCATGCAGTAGCCGCAGCCGCGGCAGAAATCCCCGGCCAGCTCCTGCCGGTCGCGGGCGACGACCGCCTCCAGCTCCGGTGTCAGCTCCAGGTCCTTTCCCACATAGGAGAGGAATTCCTCCAGCTCCGAGGGCCGCTGCACCCCGTAGATGGGCAGCACCTTCCAGCCGTTGAGGAAAGCGCAGGCGGCGCGGGAATCGGTGATGAGGCCGCCGGACATGGCCTTCATGGCGATGAAGCCCATGCCGGCCTCCGTGACCTTGGATACCAGGGCCTGATCCCGCTCCGAGGCCAGCAGGCTGAAGGGATACTGCAGCGTCTCGTAAAGCCCGGATGCGGCGACCTCCTCCGCGAGGCCGATGCGGTGATTGGTGATGCCGATGTGGCGGATCTTGCCCTGCCTTTTCGCTTCCAGCATGCACTCATAGAGGCCGCTGCCATCCCCCGGACGGGGGACGAAATCCGGGTTGTGGAACTGATAGATATCCACATGGTCCGTGCGCAGGTTGCGCAGGCTGGTTTCCAGATCGGACCAGAAGGCCTCCGGCGTCCTGGCGCCCGTCTTGGTGGCGATGTAGATCCTGTCACGAAGACCGTGGAAGGCTTCGCCCAGCTTTTCTTCGCTGTCCGTATAGCCCCGGGCGGTGTCGAAGAAGGTGATGCCGCCGTCCAGCGCCCGCCGGAGGAGCTTCACCGCCTCCTCCATGCTCACCCGCTGGATGGGCAGCGCGCCGAATGCCACCTTGTCCGTCGTGATCCCGGTGTTTCCCAAAGTATGCAGCATAGATTTCTCCTCCTATAGCAAGGCGCCTCGCCCTCCCTGAGGAGGGTGAGGCGCCTCCGGTTGTTACAAAGCCTCGCAGAGTTCGCGTCCGCAGACGAGAAAAAATCGGAAACATTTTTCGCGGGGACATGTGCCTCGCGAAAAATATCTATCGCGGAGCGGACTGTGCCAGCGACAGCGAGTGCGGGGAGCGGAGTGCAAATCCCCCCTCAAATCGAAGCCCAGCGAAGCGGGTTTGATTTGAAGCGTTTTACAGCTTCGTGCCGCAGGCCTGGCAGAAGCCAGCGTCGGTGCGGACCTGCGCGCCGCAGTTGGGGCAGAAGCGAGGCTCGCAGACATGGACGTCTTCGCCTTCGCAGCAGCACTTTTCCTCGGCGGCCTTCTCGGCGGCAGCGGCCTTTTCGGCGGCCTTTTCTTCCTTCTTCGCCGCTTCGGCAGCCTTCAGCTCGGCGATGCGGGCGTTGTTCTTCTCCTGCACCTCCTGGGCGGCGGCGATAACGGACATCTGGCCAAGAACGAATTCATCGTCGGCCAGCAGATTGTTTTCGGCGACGTAGGCGCCGATCTGGGCCTTCGCTTCCTTGATGACCTGCTCCTGCTTCTGGTTCTCGGAGGCCAGCTTGCCCTGCTCGGCCAGGCTCTTGGCCTTGTCCGCAGCGTCATCCATGGCCTTCTTGCTCAGTTCGGCCAGGTCCTTGCCTTTTTCCGCGGCTCCGGCCGCGATCTTCTTCAAGCTTTCACTGAGGGACATGTTCCATCGCTCCTTTTCCTATAATCATGCTTGTTTGTCTTCGTTTTTTCCCGGCCAGGGGGACAGGCGGTCTCCCTTCACCAGCCAGGCCTTCTTCGCCAGGGCCGCCATGGGGGAATCCGCCAGACTGTCGGAGTAGAACGCCTCCACCTCCGCGTCCGGGTATTCCCTGCGGAACCGGCGCGTCTTTTCCTCGCCCCGGCAGTTGTGCCCGGTGATGGCACCGCTGCGGATGTCCATCCGGGTGCCCATGACCCGGAGGCCCAGGCGGCTGCAGAGCCCTTCCACCAGAAATTCCGGCGAGGCGGAAATCACCAGTCCGCCCCGGGGCAGCAGCGGCGGCAGCCAGGCGGGGATGCATCGCTCATACCGGTCCCAGAAGCTGCGCAGCAGCTCCTCCGTGTCCGACAGGGAGGAAAGATAGCGGTGGAATTCCTCCTTGAAACGGGTCAGCGTGCAGCGCTTCAGCTTTGCCAGCAGGGCAAACCAGCCCATGCGGGGCAGATGCTTTAGAAGCCCGGGATGCTTCCGTACGCAATAGCGGAAGAACAGAAAGCTGCTCTCCCGGCGAAAGACGGTCTTATCAAAATCGTAGACGATCATACCGGTATCATACTAGCACAATCCGGACGGAAACACAAGCCGCCGGAAAGGACAGTCTGTTAAGCTTCTGTAAATATTCCCACGGTGGAGTACCAGGGGGTCATGTTGCCCCGATCATCCACCCGGATGCCGATCTCCTCCGCTCCCGTGAGCAGCGCGATGGCGCGGTTCACCAGCTTGTCCTCCCAACCCTCGGCGCTGCCGGGGTTCAGAAAGGCCACGCTGCCCATGCCCTTTTCCCGCCGCAGATAGTCCTGGGTATAGGCCATTGCGCCGTCCAGCGCGGCCTGCCGCACCACGTCTCCCAGATAGGGATAGTCGCAGTCCTCCTCCTCGTCGATCTCCCGGCCCACGGTCATGGCATAGAAATAGACGGGTTCGACCCCCGGGGGAAGGGGAAAATCCACCGGCTCTCCGGCTTTCACCAGAATGGTCTTGCAGCGCAGCACCCGGCCTGCCGCCTCCACCACATCCGCAAAATCCTCCGCCAGATCGCTGTCGGCGGGGATATGATTCAGCTCCATCAGCTTTTCCCGGTCCAATGTGACCGGTAGGGGATCCAGAACGATCCTTTCCATGAAGCGCACTTCCTTTCCCCCTCAGTTTAGCACAATCGGGCGGGTATGTAAAGCGAGGGAGAGGACCACATGCTCCGCCAGCTTCAGCCCCGCGGCGGCGGGGACCCAGCTGACGCTGCCGGGAATGCTGCGGCGGCCCTCCGGGATTGCTTCGCCGGTTTCGGCGGGCTTTTCCGTTTCACCGGGGGCCCAGAGCACCTGCGCGTGGAGGATGCCCCGCCGCCGAAGCTCCCTTCGCATGACCCTGGCCAGGGGATCGTCCCTGGTTTCGGCGATGTCCGTCACCCGGAATCCGTCGGAACGGAGACGGTTGCCGGTGCCCAGGCAGCTGAGGATGGGGATGCACCGCTCCATGGCGGACTGGATCAGATCCAGCTTGCAGGACACAAGATCGATGGCGTCCACGATATAGTCGCAGCCGGGGGAGAGCAGCTCCTCCCGCGTGGCGGCTTCATAGCGGCGGATTTTGGGGATGACCGCCGTGTCCGGGCAGATATCCCGGATGCGCTCCGCGGCCACCTCCGCCTTATACCGACCCAGGGTGCTGGTGAGGGCGAACAGCTGCCGGTTGATGTTGGTCATGCTGACGGTGTCGAAGTCCACCAGGGTCAGACGGCCGATCCCGGCCCTCGCCAGAGCCTCCGCCGCCCAGGAGCCCACGCCCCCCAGGCCGAAGACCTCCACATGGGCATTGCGCAGTTTTTCCATCGCTTCCGGCCCCAGCAGGGCTTCTTCTCTGGTAAAGCGCTCGTCGGACATGGTTTGCCTCCCCTTACGATTCCGGCTGCTTCGGCTGCGCCGGGTCCTGCCAATAGACGACGCGGTTGTAGAACACGGCGTGGAGGATCGCTATGGTGGGCATCCGCCACAAGGCGACGATGCCGAAGCTGAAATAATAGACCAGCGCGGCCAGCCCATAGAGCAGGATGCAGCTCAGGTCCAGCCGGAAGAGGTTCAGCCGTTCTCCCACCATCAGCCGGCGGGATTGGCGCATGCACTGAAGGGGGCCGTAGTCCGGGTGCTCCGCCAGCACGTGGAGGCTGAGCCGCCAGCCGTAGAAAAGCCAGATGCCGGGAAAAACGAGGAGCCAGAGACCGAAGGCACAGCCGACGGCGCTGACGACGGTGATGACGAAGACCTTCCAGAAATTGCGGAAGGAGCCCCACAGGTCGTGCCAGGAGTATTCCCCGCCTCTGGCGGCGTTCAGCGTCAGCGATACCCAGCCCGCGGTGACCACGCGCCCCATGAGGCCCAGGAGCAGCGAGAGGGCCATGCCCTGGTGCACCCTGGCAGAAGGAAGGGCAAAAGACATATTTCCTTCCTTTACATACTCCAACGTTTGTATTTGCCAATCGACAAAAGGCTTCTCCAGCAAGAATCCCAGCAGGTTCAGCAGCGCCAGGACCCCGGCGTAGACGGCGAAGACCTTCAGCAGACCGGGCCCTGCGCGCAGAGCGGCCTCCCGCGCCTTTTGCTTGTATTCCAGAAGATCCATGGCTTACCTCACCGGTTGAATTTGTTCATGGCGCTGTCGATGCCGTTTTTCAGGAGCTCCTCCACCGCCGCCACCGCTCGCTCCGCGGCTTCGGAGATGACCTGGAATTCCTCGTCCGTCAGCTTGCCGATCACCCAGTCAATGCGGTCCCAGTCCGGGTGGGGGGGCTGACCGACGCCGATCTTCACCCGGGGATAATCCGGGCTGCCCAGGCGCTGGGTGATGCTCTTGATGCCGTTGTGGCCCCCGTCGGAGCCGCCGCGCTTGATGCGCAGCTTCCCGGCGTTCAGCGCCATATCGTCGTGGACCACGATGATGCGGTCCGTGGGGATCTTGTAGAAGGCGGCGGCGGGCTGCACCGCGTCGCCGCTGAGGTTCATGTAGGTCTGGGGGCGCATGAACAGCACCTGCTGTCCCCCGAAGCGGCCGACGCCGGTGAAGGCGTGGAAGCGCAGGCGGGAGGTATGGATGTTTTCCCTGGCCTCCAGAGCCTCGCAGGCCAGCCATCCGGCGTTGTGCCGGGTCCGGGCGTATTCGCTGCCGGGATTGCCGAGGAAGCAGACGATCCAGGCCGGCGCGCCGCCACCACTGCGGAAGATCAAGGGTGACACCTCTCTTTACCGGCGGCCGATGTCGTCCGCCATGCGCTTGATGGCGTCGGACAGCAGCTCGATCTCGTCGCTGGTGCGGATCACCGGCGGCGTATAGACGAATCCCTCCTCCGAGGGGTGGCTTTCCAGAACCGCCAGGGTCAGCGCCTGGATGGGCTTGATCAGATAATAGTGCAGCACCCGCCACACCACGATCAGGCCCACCAGCAGCACCGCCAGCGCCGGGATGAGGGGCAGATAGCGGAATGCAGCCCAGCTGAGGGCGGCTGCCAGAACGAAAATCGCCATGAAGCGCTTCTCCAGGGAGGTGGGTATGAATCTTCTCTTACCGTTTTTCATGGGAGACCTCCGTTTCGGAAAATGGCGCGGGCATCAGACCGCGCAAAAGCTTCGGCAGTTTCCCCCGGCGGAGGGAGAACAGCAGTGCCAAAGCGGCCAGAAGGGAGCCGGTGAAGCTCAAAAAGAGGTCGCTGATCGTGTCCCGCAGGCCGGGGTCCAGCAGGCCGGGCCAGGAGACGCCGTTCACCGTCACGCTTTCCGCCGTCACCGATACGGCGTCGCTCAGCCCTTCGGGATTCAGCAGCACGGAGTTGACGCTCTGCAGCCAGGCGTCCTTCTGCATGTCCCAGGGGAAGACGGCGTCCATGACGAATTCAAAAAACTCCCACAAAACCGCAGTCAGGGCGGAAAAGCTCAGGACCGTCAGGAATGCTGCCCCCGGCCGCAGCTTCGTTTCCTGCAGGAGCTCCAGAAAAGCGAAGCCCAGCAGCCCCGCAAGAAAACCCCAGACGATGTGAAGCATCTCATCCCACCAGGGGATGCGTTCGTAGAAACCCAGGGTCTCCCCGCAGACATTGGCGCTCACGGCGAATAGCGCGATGGCGATGCCCAGGGGCGAATCGACGCGGAGCTTCAGCACCCATTCCGCAAGGGCGGGGATGGTGCACAGGCCCAGCGTCACCAGGCAGAGGCCCGCATGGTCCCATCGGCCCCGGCCCAGGGACCAGAGACCCAGGCACAACACGACGGCCCGCAGCATAAGATGGCCCAGGGCAAGGGGGCGGCTCTGCGCCCAAAGCCGCTTCCATCGACGAAACAAGTTGGCCTCCCCCCTTCCGGGACCGGTTCGGTCCCCGTATTACATGCCATTCTGATATTATATAGAAATTTCCGCAAAAATAAAGGCAGAATAAAAGGGATTTTCAAAAAAAGTGCGTATATATAGAATGGAACAGGGAGAGTTTCGGCGATTTTGGCGAAAAGGAGGCGAGGACCATGCTGCCGAGAGAGGAAAGGGAAGCGCTGGAGCATCGGATGCTGGCAGAAAACGCCAGCTTTGCCGACCGCAGTCTGGGCCGGGATCGACCGGAGGAGCCCTGCGATCTGCGCACCTGCTTCCAGCGGGATGTGGACCGCATCACCTACTGCAAGGCCTTCCGCCGCCTGAAGCACAAGACCCAGGTCTTTCTGAGCCCGGAGGGGGATCATTACCGCACGCGCATGACCCACACCCTGGAGGTGGCCCGCATCGCCCGGACCATCGCCCGCTGCCTGCGGCTCAACGAGGACCTGACGGAGGCCGTCGCCCTGGGGCACGACCTGGGTCACACCCCCTTCGGGCACGCGGGGGAGCGGGCCCTGCGGCGCATCCACGCGGGGGGCTTTCAGCACAATGAACAGAGCCTTCGGGTAGCAGACCGTCTGGAAAAGGACGGGCGGGGCCTGAACCTGAGCCGCGAGGTGCTCGACGGGATGCTCTGCCACACGGGGGAGCGCAAGCCCATGACCCTGGAGGGAAACATCGTGCGCCTGAGCGACCGGATCGCCTATGTGAATCACGACACCGACGATGCGGTGCGGGCCGGGATCATGCGGGAGGAGGATATCCCCGCCTCCGTGCGGGAGGTCATCGGAGACAGCTTTTCAAAAAGGATCGACACCGTCATCCGGGACGTGGTGGCCTCCTCCGATTCGGAGATCCGCATGAGCCTGCCCGTGGCCTGGGCCATGGATGAATTCCGCAGTTTCATGTTTCAGGCGGTCTACCAGAATCCCAAGGCCAAGAGCGAGGAAAGCAAGGTGGAGGGCATCCTGGCGGCTCTCTATGACTACTATCTGGCGGACGTGAGCCGTCTGCCGGAGGATTACCGGGCGGTGGCCGAGGAGGAGGGCGAAGACCGGGCCGTCTGCGATTATATCGCGGGCATGACGGACCAGTTTGCCGTCCAGCAGTACACGCAGCTGTTCATTCCCGGCGGCTGGACCATCCGGTGAAGCCCGGATGGATTCCCATGAAAGGAGGGGAGCGGATTGCCCATTCCCGAATCGTTTCTGGATGCGCTGACGGAGCGCTGCGACATCACGGACGTGGTCTCCCAGTATGTGCAGCTGACAAAAAAGGGCGGGAACCTTTTCGGCCTCTGCCCCTTCCACAATGAAAAGACCCCCTCCTTCTCCGTGTCCCCGGAAAAGCAGATCTACCACTGCTTCGGCTGCGGCAAGGGCGGCGGCGTGGTGAACTTCATCATGGAGATCGAGAATCTCAGCTTCCCTGAGGCGGTGAAGTTCCTGGCGGACCGGGCGGGCATGACCGTGCCGGAGGACGGGCAGGATCAGGAACTGCCCCGGCTGCGCAAGCGGATGCTGGAGCTGAATAAGGAAGCGGCCCGATGGTTCCATGCCCAGCTGAGCGAGCCTGCGGGGCAAAAGGCGGCGGCCTACCTGCAAAAGCGGCGCATCAGCCGGAAGACCGCGGTGAACTTCGGCCTGGGCTATGCGCCGGACAGCTGGGACAGCCTGCTGAAGGCCATGGGGGAGCTGGGCTTCGATTCGGACGAACTGATCCGCGCCGGGCTGGCTTCCCGGGGAAAAACGGCGGGCAGCGCTTACGACAAATTTCGGGACCGGCTGATCTTTCCCGTTCTGGATGTGCGGGGCGAAGTGCTGGGCTTCTCCGGCCGGGCCCTGGCGGACGGGCAGGAGCCCAAATATCTCAACAGTCCGGAGACCCTGGTTTTCGCCAAACGCCGCATCCTCTACGGCATCCACCGGGCCAAGAACACCAAGCGGGGCAGTATCCTGCTGGTGGAGGGGAACATCGACGTGGTGACCCTGCACCAGGCGGGCTTTGACAATGCGGTAGCCAGCATGGGCACCGCTCTCACCACGGAGCAGACAAGGCTCATCTCCCGCTATGCCAAGGAGATCGTGCTCTGCTACGACAACGACCCCGCCGGGCGCAAGGCAACGGAGCGGGCCCTGGATATCCTCAAGAACAGCGAATTCACCGTGAAGGTGCTGAAGCTGCCGGACCGGATCGTGGACGGGCAGGCGGTGAAGATCGACGCGGACGATTTCATCAAGCTCCATGGACCGGAGGCTTTCGAGCAGCTATTGAAGGGGTCCGGCGGCGGCATGGAATACCGGCTGATGGAGCTGACGACCCGCTATGATCTTGCCGACGACGAACAGCGGGTGGAATATCTCCGGGCCGCCTGCGAGCTGGTCGCCGGCCTCAGCAGCCCCGTGGAGCGGGAGGTATGGGCCCGCCGGGCCGCCGAACCCGCCGGGGTCACCGGGGAAGCGGTGATCCGGGAGGCGGAACGCTTCCGCATGCTGAAGCTCAGCGGAGACAAAAAGCAGTATGAGCGCGCTTCCGCCCGCCCGGCCAGCCAGGCCCAGCCCCAGGAAAAAGCTCTCCGCTACGAGAATATCGTCAGCGCCAGGGCGGAGGAGGGCATATTGCGTCTGCTCCTGCAGGACCCGGCGCTGATCGCCGTCTGTCCTCTGCCGGAGGAGGAATTCTCCTCGCCCTTCCTGCGGGGACTGTATGCCGGCCTGCGGCGGCGGCAGCGGGAGGGCCTCAGCCTCAGTCCCTCGGCGCTCCTCTCATCCCTGCCGGAGGGAGAGGCCGCCCAGCTGACACAGATCCTGCAACAGCCCTTAGCCCCCGGCAGCGCCGCGGACGCTCTGGCGGACTGCGTTCGGGTGGTCCACAGCGAATATGTCAAGCGCAGCGGCGATCTGGCCGCCATCGCGGAGCTGATGAAGAACAAACGAGCTTGAACGCATAGCTTGCACGTATAAAGAAAAGAAGCGCCGGTCACCGGCTGAACCAAAGGGAGGAACCAAGAACCATGTCGGAACTGAAGAAAGAAGCGGAACTGGACGCGAAGGCCCTGGAGGAAGCGGCGGACGCTCTGCTGCTGGAAGCGGAGCAGAAGGAAGCCGAACAAAAGGAGGCAAAGCCCAAGAAGAAAAAGAGCAGTGGCAAGGCGAAGGCAAAGGACGTGCCCGCCGAACCGGAACCCGAAGCCGAGGAAAAGGAAGCTTCCGAGGCCGGAGGGCACAAGAGCCCGGAGCAGCGGATCAAGGAGCTTTTTGAGAAGGGAAAGAAAAACGGCAGCCTCACCATCAAGGAGGTCATGGACCTGATGGATGAGCTGCATTTCGACGGGGAGCAGGCGGACAAGGTCTTTGAGACCATCGACAATCTGGGCATCGAGATGGTGGAGGAGGAATTCAGCACCGCCGCCGCGGAGGTGCCCGGCCCCGACGAGCTGCCGGAGGAGGCGGATTTCGCCGACCTGGACGATATCGAGGAGATCACGGAGGACGAGCTGAATTCCACCGACGCCCTGGCCGAGACCTTCAGCATCGACGACCCGGTGCGCATGTATCTCAAGGAGATCGGCAAGGTGAACCTGCTGACCCCCGAGGAGGAGGTGGAGCTGGCCCGGCGCATGGCGGAAGGGGACAAGGAAGCCGGCAAGCGCATGGCGGAAGCCAACCTGCGCCTGGTGGTGAGTATCGCCAAGCGCTATGTGGGCCGGGGCATGCTGTTCCTGGACCTGATCCAGGAGGGCAACCTGGGCCTCATCAAGGCAGTGGAGAAATTCGACCACACCAAGGGCTATAAATTCTCCACCTACGCCACCTGGTGGATCCGCCAGGCCATCACCCGCTCCATCGCCGACCAGGCCCGGACCATCCGCATCCCCGTGCACATGGTGGAGACCATCAATAAGGTCATCCGTGTCTCCCGGCAGCTGCTGCAGGAGCTGGGCCATGACCCCACCCCCGAGGAGGTGGCGGAGGAGATGGGTATGCCTGCCGACAAGGTGCGGGATATCCTGAAGATCGCCCAGGAGCCCGTCAGCCTGGAGACCCCCATCGGCGAGGAGGAGGACAGCCATCTGGGAGATTTCATCCCCGACGAATATGCCTCCGAGCCCGCGGAGGCCGCCAGCTTCACCTTCCTGCGGGAGCAGCTCATGAGCGTGCTGGACACCCTCACCGAGCGGGAGAAGCGGGTGCTCATGCTCCGTTTCGGCATCGCCGACGGACGGACCAGGACCCTGGAGGAAGTGGGCAAGGAATTCAACGTCACCCGTGAGCGCATCCGTCAGATCGAGGCCAAGGCCCTCAGGAAGCTGCGGCACCCCAGCCGCTCTAAGAAGCTGAAGGACTTCCTGAACTGAGATGATCCGAGGCTACGAGGACTTCCTTCGGGAACTGGGGAGGGCCGGATTTTCCCTGGCCGGCGGCAGCGCCAAGGGCATCTGGAGCGTCGTTCCCTTCAGCTGGGAGGAGCAGCCCTACATAACGGACAGTCCCATCCGCTGGCACACCGAGGACCCGGAAACGGACCCCTGGGAGTGGCGGATGCGGGTTCTGGAGGAAGGGCGGGGCATCGCCTACGCCAAGCTCTTCTTCCGCATCGGGGGCTATATCACCAGGGAGTGGTATCCCTATTTCCTGGCCGTAAGGCGGGGGAGCATGGACTTTGCGGACTGCTACGCGGAGGGTACCCTTTCCTACCAGGCGAAACGCGTCTATGAGGCAGCGAAAAGCGTTCCCAGAGTGCTGGTGCCGGAGCTGAAAAGCATGGCCGCTTTCGGCAGGGAGGAAAACGCCGCCTTTGAGCAGGCGCTGACGGAGCTTCAGATGCGCATGTTCCTCACCATCTGCGGCCAAAAACGCCGCCGGAACAAATACGGGGAGGAATACGGCTGGCACTGCACGGAGCTGACCACCGTGGAGCAGTTCTGGGGCGAAGATTTCGTGCTTGCCGCCGGGGAGCTTGACCCGGCAGAGGCGGAAGAACGCATTGCCCGCCGGGTGCTGGAGCTGAATCCGGCGGCAAAGAAGGGGACGATCCGGAAATTCATCCGAGGCTGAAAGCTCGCGGTTTTATACCCGGAAAGGAAACGGATCATGAAGAAGCTGCTGCTGTTCCTGCTTTGCGTGTCGGTCATCCTGCTTATTCCGTCCTGCGGCGGAAAAAACGACGGCGCCGCGCTTCCTTCTGCGGAACCGAAGGCGACCGCGGCGCCGGTCTCCGAGTCGGCGCCGGAACCCACACCGGAACCGACGCCCGATGCCGCGCCGGAGCCGACCCCCCACCCAACACCGGAGCCGACCCCGGCGCCAACCCCCCGCCCCTCGCCGGAACCGACCCCGGAGCCTGCATCAGAACCGACGCCGGGGCCAACGCCGGGACCAATGGAAGACGGGCCTGACGCTGATCCTTCTCCGGGGGAATCCGAAGCGCGGGATTATGTTCTCAACAAAAACACCATGAAATTCCACGTTCCCTCCTGTAAAAGCGCGAGCCAGATCAAAGAAAAGAATCGGGAGGACTACACCGGCACGCGCGAGGAAATCATCGACATGGGCTACGAGCCGTGCAAAAACTGCAATCCCTAGAAATGAAAAAGAAAGCGCCGTCTCCTTTCAGCCTTGCGACTGGTTGGAGACGGCGCTTTTCTGTTCTTGGTTTGATTTATGCGGTGACGATCTTTTCCGCGTCCTGGAGCTTCAGCAGCTCCACCGCTTCTTCCCGCATCTTGTACTTCAGGATCTTACCCGCCGCGTTCATGGGGAAGGAATCCACGAAGCGGAAGTAGCGGGGGACCTTGTGCTTGGCAATGCGCTCCATGCAGAATTTCCGCAGCGCTTCCTCCGTGAGGCCGGAGCCCTCCCGGGCGATGACGCAGGCCATAGCCTCCTCGCCGTACTGAGCGTCGGGCACGCCGATCACCTGCACGTCCTCCACGTCGGGATGGGTGTAGAGGAAGTCCTCGATCTCCTTGGGGTAGAGGTTTTCGCCGCCCCGGATGATCATGTCCTTCAGCCGCCCCGTCACCTTATAGTTCCCGTCGGGCAGCCGCCGAAGCAGGTCTCCGGAATGAAGCCAGCCGTCCTCGTCAATGGCCTTGGCGGTGGCCTCGGGCATCTTGTAATAGCCCTTCATGATGTTGTAGCCCCTGGCGCAGAATTCCCCGTCCTGATCGTCCCCCAGTTCTTCGCCGGTCTCCGGGTCCACGATCTTGCACTCCACGCCGAAGATGGGGCTGCCCACGGTGTTGACCCGCGTTTCCAGACTGTCGGTGGTGTGGCTCATGGTGGTGGCGGGGGAAGCCTCCGTCTGACCGTAGGTGATGCAGATCTGAGACATGTGCATCTTCTCCACCACTTCCTCCATCACCTTGATGGGACAGGGGGAACCGGCCATGATGCCGGTGCGCATATAGCTGAAATCCGTCTTGGGGAAGTCCTCGTGGTTCAGCATGGCGATGAACATGGTGGGCACCCCGTGGAAGCAGGTCACATGCTCGCTGTTGATGCAGCTGAGGCTGCTTTTGGGGGAGAAGTAGGGCAGGGGATGGAGCGTGGCCCCGTGGGTCATGGAGGCGGTCATGGCCAGCACCATGCCGAAGCAGTGGAACATGGGTACCTGGATCATCATCCGGTCCGCTGTAGACAGATCCATGCAGTCCCCGATGGCCTTGCCGTTGTTCACCACGTTGTAGTGGGTCAGCATGACCCCCTTGGGGAAGCCGGTGGTGCCGGAGGTGTACTGCATGTTGCACACGTCGTGCTTGTCCACGGCGGCGGCGCGCTTGCGCAGCTCCTCCTCGCTGGTCTGGGCGGCGTAAAGCTGGGCCTCCTCCCAGGTGAGGCAGCCCTTCTGCCGATAGCCCACGGTGATGACGTGGCGCAGGAAGGGCAGGCGCTTGGCATGGAGGCTCTTGCCGGCGCCGAGCTCGGCCAGCTCCGGGCAGAGCTCCGCGATGATGCCGGCATAGTTGGAATCCCGGTAGCCGTCGATCATGACCAGGGTGTGGGTGTCCGACTGGCGCAGCAGGTATTCCGCTTCGTGGATCTTGTAGGCGGTGTTCATGGTCACCAGGATCGCGCCGATCTTGGTGGTGGCCCAGAAGGTGAGGTACCAGGCGGGCACGTTGGTGGCCCAGATGGCAACCTTGTCCCCCTTCTTCACCCCCAGGGTGATGAGGGCCCTTGCGAACTGGTCCACGTCGTCCCGGAATTGGGAATAGGTGCGGGTATAATCCAGGGTGGTGAACTTGAACGCATACTGGTCCGGGAATTCCTCCACCATCCGATCCAGCACCTGGGGGAAGGTCTGGTCGATGATGAGTTCCTTTTTCCAGGGGAACTTGCCCGTGTGGGCCGCATTGTCGTAAAGGGTGGCCCTGGTCTTGTAGGGATCGTGGAGACCGGTCATATAGTTGACATAATGCGGAAGGATGACCTCCAAGTCGTCGATCTCCGGCATCCAGGCGGGGTCCCACTCCAGGGAGAGGAAGCCGTCGTAGTTGACGCTGCGCAGGGCGTTCATCATGGTGGCAAGGGGCATATCCCCCTCGCCCACCAGCCGGGGTTCCACATTCCCGTCCACGACGACGCTGTCCCGCACGTGGACGTGGCGCACGTAAGCGCCCAGGTTCTGGATGGTCTGGTCCGGGGTCTCCCCGCAGACCCGGTAGGGGTGCTGAAAATCCCAGAGCACCGCCAGGTAGTCGCTGGCGAAGCCGTTCAGCACGTCCCGCAGCCGGCCGGTGTCGGCGAAGATGCCCACGGTCTCGATGAGCACCGTGACCCCCGCCTGCATGGCCAGCGCCTCCGAGCGGCGCAGGCATTCGATCAGAGCGTCCGTCACCTCGCCGCCGGAGGTGGCGTGGACGCGGATGTTGGGAATCTTGAACTGGCGGGCGGTCTCGATGCAGTCAGCGATCTCCCGGCAGTTGAGCTCCAGCTTTTCCGCGTCGGCGATGTCGCACACCGCGTCGATGCAGGGCAGGCTGAGGCCCGCTTCATAGAGCTCCCGCAGGGTCGCGGCGGCCATGTGGGCATGGAAGGGGCCGCCTCTGGCCGTGAGGGAAGTTCCGTGGATGTTGCGCAGTTCGATGCCCTGGAGCTCCATTTCCTTCGCGGTGCGGACATAGTCCGCCCAGGAATAGCGTTCCCAGCCCTTGATGGAGAAGGAGAGCTTCATTGTACCGCCTCCTCATAGGCGATCTTGTTCAGCGCGCTGACATACGCGTGGATCGCCGCGTCGATGATGTCTGTGGAAATGCCGCTGCCGGAATAGAGCTTCGAGCCGCTGCGCAGCTTGACGAAAGCGGAGCCCATGGCCTCCCGTCCCTCCGTCACGGCCTGGATCTGGAAGTCGTCCAGCTCATAGTGCGTTCCGGCGATCTGCTCAATGGCAAGGAAGCAGGCGTCGATGGGTCCGTCCCCGGCACAGAGGCCCCGGAGCTCCCGCCCGTCCTTTTCCATGGCGATGTGGGCCGTGGCCCGCATCTGGCTGCCGCTGTTGATGACGAAGCCCTTGACCGTGTAGGTGGGAGGCACCTGCAGGGCGACGGAGGCGATGATGGCCTCCAGCTCGCGGGCGGAGAGGTCCTTCTTTTCCGAAGCGGTGCGGAAGGCGTCGTAGACCTTTGCCAGGTCCTCCTCGGAGAGGTCGTAGCCCAGGTGAACGGCGGCCTTGGATACGGCGTCCAGGCCGTCGTGGCTGGAGAGGGTGTAGCCCTCCTCGCCCTTGGCGCGGTTGCTGCCCTCGAAGGGGGAAGAAGCGTCCTGCCTGGCGCGGACGATCCAGCTGACCTGCTTCTGCAGGCGCTGCATCTCCATGGTGTTCACATCGCAGCGGTAGCCCAGCTCGTCCCCCCGGAGGGCCAGGATATGGGCCAGGGCGGGGAGGGAAGGGTAGCTCTCGCCGACCAGCGCCGTTTTCACCTCCCGCGCCCCCGCGCCGACGGCGCTCACGGCGCAGGCCTCCGCCATGCGCAGCTCATTGACGCAGCGGACCGCCAGGGTCACGGTGCCGAGCTCGGGGACGTCCGCGCGCAGGGCATTGAGGAAATCCGCCAGCTCCGCGGGCAGCTTGGTGCCCGCACTGTCGCAGACGGTGACGGTGGTGGCCCCGCAGCGGATGGCAGTGCGGATGGCCTCCCGGAGGAAAGCGGGGTCGGCGCGGGTGGCGTCCCCGGCGCAGAAATCCACGTCGGCGCAGAGGCTGCGGCAGTAGGCCGTCAGCTCCTCCGCCATTGCCAGTACGGCAGCGGGCTTTTTGCGGCAGAGGTATTCCATCTGCACGGTGCTCAGGGGAATCTCCAGGCGCAGCCGGGGCTTGGCCGCTCTGGAGACGGCAGCCCAGGCGTCGTCCGCCTCCTCCTTGGTGAAGCCCACAGGCATGGAGACGCCGCAGTTGCGGACGGTGGTGGAAATGGTCCGCATCAGGAGGGCGTCGGAGGTCCGGTTTTCCAGCGCCGGAAGCTCCAGGATGTCGGGGCGAAGTCGGTCCAGGCTCTTGGCGATCTCCAGCCGCTCCTTAAAGCTGAGGCTGGTGCCGTTCAGAGCCGCGCAGGCCGGCAAGGTCATGTCAGTGATGCGAATCGTTTCCATTTTTTATCAGTCCTTTCATAAAAAGGGAAGAACCGGGGCCTCCGATGTGCCACGGAGGCCCCGGATTCAGCTTCGGTATCAGTCGATCTTGTGGATCCAGCCGCGGGTATCCGCGATCCTTCCCCACTGGATGCCGGTGAGGGTGTCGTAGAGGTGCTGGGTCACGGCGCCGATCTCGTTAGAGTTGATGGTGAAGACCTCGTCGTCCATCATCAGGTGGCCGATGGGGGAGACCACGGCGGCGGTACCGCAGCCCCAGGCCTCCTTCAGCGCGCCGCTGCGGCAGGCCTCCTTGAGCTCCTCCGCGCTGAGCAGGCGCTCATTCACATTGTAGCCCTCGTCCTTCAGCAGCTGGATGCAGCTCTTGCGGGTGACGCCGGGGAGGATGGAGCCGGTGAGGGCGGGGGTCACGATCTCGTCCCCGATCTGGAACATGACGTTCATGGCGCCGACTTCTTCGATGTACTTGCGCTCCACGCCGTCCAGCCACAGGACCTGGGAATAGCCCTTTTCCTCAGCCTTCTTGCCGGCACGGAAGCTGGCGCCGTAGTTGCCGCCGCACTTGGCGTAGCCGGTGCCGCCGCGCACCGCGCGGACGTCCTCCGTCTCGATCATGATGCTGACGGGCTGCAGGCCCTCCTTATAATAGCTGCCCACGGGGCTGGCAATGATGAGGAATTCCGCGGTCTGCACGGTGTGGACGCCCAGGAAGGGGTCGTTGCCGAAGAGGAAGGGCCTCAGATAGAGGCTGGTGCCGGGGGCGGAGGGGACCCAGCTCTCGTCGATGCGCACCAGGGTCTCCAGCGCTTCCATGAACAGCTTTTCGTCGATCTGGGGCAGGCACATGCGGTCGGCGGAGTTGTTCATCCGGCGGATGTTCTCCTCCGGGCGGAAAAGCTGCACGCCCCCGTCCGCGCGGCGGTAGGCCTTCAGACCCTCGAAAATCTCCGCGCCGTAGTGGAACACGGTGGAGGCGGGGTGGAGGCTGAGATTGCCGAAGGGAACGATCCTGGGGTCCTTCCACTGCCCGGCCTCATATTCCATCATGAACATGTGGTCCGAGAAAACCTTGCCGAAGCCCAACTTGTCTGCGCTCACCTTTTCCTTGGGAGCGTCGGTCTTCACGATGCGGATAGCCATGTATCTCTCCCCCTTATCCTTCGTAATGATAGCCCATCTGGAGGGCCTGCTTGTTGAATGCTTTCAGCTCCGCCCGCTTGGCGGAGACGATCTTGTCCAGCACCGCGTCCACGCTGGTGAAATCCACGATGCCGCTCTCCCGGATGAGCTTGCCCACCAGGATCATGTTCGCCAGGGTATCCAGGCCGTTCTCCGCCGCCATGGAGGTGGCGGGGACGTAGAACACATCCACGTCGGTGCGCTTCACCTTCCGCTCGATGAGGGAGGAATCCACGAAGATTTTGCCGCCGGGGACCACCGCATCCTCATACTTGTCCAGAGAGGGGTTGTTCATCACCACCAGCATGTCCGGATAGGTGACGATGGGGCTTCCCACGGGGGTGTCGCTGAGAATGACGCTGCAGTTGGCGGTGCCGCCCCGCATCTCGGGGCCGTAGGAGGGCAGCCAGCTCAGATGCTTGCCGGCGATGAGGCCGTTGTAGGCCAGGAATTTGCCGCTGAACAGGATGCCCTGTCCGCCGAATCCGGCAAAGATGATCTGGGAAGTCACCTTACTCTGCCTCCTTTTCCGCGTATTTGTCCTTGTAGACCCCCAGGGGATAGTAGGGGATCATGTTCTGCTCCAGCCATTCCAGCGCCTTGTCCGGGGTGAAGCCCCAGTTGGTGGGGCAGGTGGAGAGGATCTCGATGAGGCTGAAGCCCTTGCCCTCCATCTGATACTGGAAAGCCTTCTTGATGGCCCGGGCGGCGTTGCGGACATTCTTCACGTCGTTCACGGCCACTCGCTCCAGGTAAGCCGCGCCGTCCACCTCCCGCAGCAGCTCGCAGACCTTCACGGGGTAGCCTACGGTCTTCACATCCCGCCCGTAGGGGGAGGTCTGGGTGACCTGGCCGGGCAGGGAGGTGGGGGCCATCTGGCCGCCGGTCATGCCGTAGATGGCGTTGTTGACGAAGATAACGGTGATGTTTTCGCCTCTGGCGGCGGAGTGAACGGTCTCGGCGGTGCCGATGGCGGCCAGGTCGCCGTCGCCCTGGTAAGTGAAGACGATGTTGTCCGGATAGGCCCGCTTGACGCCGGTGGCGACCGCAGGGGCCCGGCCGTGGGCGGCCTGGATCATATCCACATTGAAATAGTTGTAGGTCAGCACGCTGCATCCCACGGAGGCGATGCCCACGCTGCGCCCTTCGATGCCCAGCTCGTCGATGGCCTGGGCCACCAGCCGGTGGATGATGCCGTGGGTGCAGCCGGGGCAGTAGTGCAGAGGCACGTCCTTCAGGGCGTGGGGACGGTCAAAAACGGTGGTCATTTCGCGGCACCTCCTATTTCGCAAGCTTTGTCGATGGCGGCCATCACGTCGTCGGGGGAGGGGATCACGCCGCCGCAGCGGGTGCAGGAGATCACCGGTTTCAGACAGCGGGTAGCCAGCTCCACATCCTCGATCATCTGGCCCATGTTCATTTCCACGGTGACGAAGGCCTTCACCGTTTGCGCCGCGGCCAGCAGAGGCTTCTTGGGGAAGGGCCAGAGGGTGATGGGCCGGATCATGCCGGCCTTGATGCCCTTGGCTCTGGCCTCGGCAATGGCGTTCTTGGAGACGCGGGCGGTGATGCCGAAGGACACGAGACAGATCTCCGCATCCTCCATCATGTATTCCTCGTACATGACCTCATTCTGCTCTACGATGTCATAGCGCTTGAACCTCGTCAGGTTCCACTGCTCCAGCTCCTCGGGAATGAGGGAGAGGGAGTTGATGATGTTGTTGGGGCGCTTCATCCCGGTGCCGCAGGCAGCCCAGGGCTTCTCGAAGGTGACGATCTCGTCCGCGTCCAGGCTGACGGGCTCCATCATCTGGCCCAGGGTACCGTCGGCCAGAAGCATGGCGGTCATGCGGTATTTGTCCGCCAGCTCGAAGCCCTTGATGGTGAGGGACACCATTTCCTGCACGCTGTCAGGGGCCAGCACGATGGTGCGGTAGTCCCCGTGGGTGCCGCGGGTGGCCTGGAAATAGTCGCTCTGGCTGGGCTGGATGCCGCCCAGGCCGGGGCCGCCGCGCTGCACGTTGACGACGAACGCGGGCAGGTCGCAGCCGGCCAGATAGCTCAGGCCTTCGCCCTTGAGGGAGATGCCGGGGCTGGAGGAGGAGGTCATTGCCCGCTTGCCCGCGGCGGAGACGCCGATCACCATGTTGATGGCGGCCAGCTCGCTCTCGGCCTGGAGGAAAACGCCGTCCATCTTGGGCAGACGCTTGGCCATGTAGGCGGTCAGCTCCGTCTGGGGGGTAATGGGGTAGCCGAAGTAATGGCGGCAGCCGGCCATGAGGGCGGCTTCCGCGATGGCCTCGTTGCCCTTCATCAGAACTTTTTCAGCCATACTCTCTCACTCACCTTTCCACTTTGATGATGCAGTCGGGGCACATGGTGGCGCAGAAAGCGCAGCCGATGCACTTCTCCGGCTCCGCGGCCTCTACCGGGTGATGGCCCTTGGCGTTGATCCGCTCCTGAGCCAGCGCCAGAACCCCCTTGGGGCAGAATTTGACGCAGAGGCCGCAGCCCTTGCACAGGTCCTCCTTGAATGTGAGTTTTGCCAAAAGATTACCTCCCTTTTCTTATTCCGTCGGCCGCTTCTGAAGCTTCATGGGGAACAGGTCGGGGACCTTCCCCTGCAGAGCGGGCAGGATTCGTTCTTCTACGGTGGTCATGCGGATGGGCAGACCGCTCAGGCGGGATACCTCCCCGGCATAGGCAAGGCTGCCCAGGACATCCTCCGCCGTGGTCTCGGCGCCCAGGTTGGAATTGTTGACGATGCCGGTGAAGGGCAGGCGGCAGGCGCTCTCGATCTCCGATACCACCTCCATGACGCTCTGGGCGTCCCTGGTGAGGGGGCGGAAGCGGTTCACTACCAGCAGCATTTCATAGTCGTTTTCTTCCCGGATGGCGGGCACCAGCCGCCCCAGGGCCAGCGCGCCCCGGTCGTCTCCTCCCACGTCCAGGACGCAGGTCCAGCGCTTGTCGTCCGTGATGGCGTAGATATCCTGGGGCAGCGCGGGCAGGTCCACATTGGAGTTGGCGAAGAAGGAGGAGATGACCCGGATGCCCCGGTCTTCCAGCGCTTCGGCGCTGTCCTTGGCCCGATAGTAGGGGTTCACGATGTCCAGGTCCGCCAGCATCACCATATCCCGCTGCTTTTTCAGCGCCAGCGTGTAGTTTACGGCGATGTTGGTCTTGCCGCTGCCGTAGTGACCGGCAAAGAGGGTGATGCGCTTGTGTTCCATATCCGAATCTCCGCGGCTCAGAGCAGATTTCTCTGGATCTTGCCGCTGATGGTCTTGGGCAGGGATTCCTTGAATTCCACGATGCGGGGATATTTATAAGGTGCGGTGTGGGATTTGACGTAGTTCTGGATCTCTTTTTTCAGCTCGTCGGTGCCCACGGTGCCCCTGGTGAGGACGATGCTGGCCTTCACCACCTGGCCCCGGATGGGATCGGGGGCGGCGGACACGCCGCATTCCAGCACGTAGGGCAGCTCCATGATGACGCTTTCGATCTCGAAGGGACCGATCCGGTAGCCGGAGGATTTGATCAGGTCGTCCACCCGGCCCACATACCAGAAGTAGCCGTCCTCATCCTGCCAGGCGGTGTCGCCGGTGTGGTAATAACCGTCGTGCCAGGCCTCCGCCGTCTTTTCCTCGTCGGCATAATAGCCGGTGAACAGGCCGCAGATCTGGCCGGGCTCCGTGCGGATGCAGATTTCGCCGGTCTCGCCGGGCCGCACGGGCTTTCCCTCCCTGTCCAGCAAATGGACCGGATAGAGGGGCACGGGCTTGCCCATGCTGCCCACCTTGGGCTTGGTGCCGATCAGGTTGCCGATCATCACCGTGGTCTCCGACTGGCCGAAGCCCTCCATGAGGCTGAGCCCCGTGATGTTCTTGAACTGATGGAAGACCTCGGGGTTCAGGGCTTCTCCGGCGATGGTGGCATGCTCGATGCTGCTGAGGTCATACTTGGAGATATCCTCCTTGATGAGCATGCGGTACATGGTGGGGGGCGCGCAGAAGGTGGTGATGTGATACTTGGCGAACATAGGCAGGATATCGGCAGCGTCGAAGCGGTCGAAATCGTAGACGAAAACGGGGCCCTCCGCCAGCCACTGGCCGTAGAGCTTGCCCCACATGCTCTTGGCCCAGCCGGTATCGGAGATGGTGAGGTGCAGCCCGTCGGGATTCACGCAGTGCCAGTATTTGGCGGTGATGAAGTGCCCCAGGGGATATTTGTAGTTGTGAACGGCCGCCTTGGGGTAGCCGGTGGTGCCGGAGGTGAAGAACATGAGCATGGGGTCGGAGCCGCAGGGAGCGTTGGCGTCCCGCAGGAATTCCTCGCTGAACAGGCGGAATTCCTTGTCGAAGCAGTGCCACCCTTCCCGTTCGCCCTCCACGATGACCCGGATCTGCAGGCCGGGGCAGGCGTTCAGGCATTCGTCCACCTGGTCCGGTACGCCGCCGGTGGAGGTGCAGAGGGCGGCGCGGATATCCGCGGCGTTGACGCGGTATTCGATGTCGTGGGCCAGCAGCTGGTTGGAGCCCAGGATCGCCACGGCGCCGATCTTGTTCAGGGCCATCATGCTGATCCAGAACTGGTAGTGCCGCCGGAGGATCAGCAGGACCTTGTCCCCCCGCTTGATGCCCAGGCTGCGGAAATAGTTCGCCGCCTTGTTGGAATAGCGGCTGATGTCCGCGAAGGTGAACCAGCGCTCCTCCTTGAAGCGGTCGATGTGGAGCATGGCCAGCTTCGTGGGGTTTTTCCGGGCCATGGCGTCCACCACGTCGAAAGCGAAATTGAAGTGCTCCTCGTTTTTGAAGGAGATGGATTTCAGACTGCCGTCGGGGTTTTCCACCGGCACGATGAAGTTTTCATAGATGTGGCTTTCCTCGGTCTTCGGCCGCTGGGGCGTGGTCTCCTCCCGGGTGGGATCCGGCGCGGCGGTCATGTCGACGTGCTCCGCGGGATTCAACACCACCGCGTAGAAGACGCAGTCGCGGCCTCCCACGGCCACCATGCCGTGGGGCGTGGAGCTGTTATAATAAATGGTGTCGCCCTCGTGGAGGATCTCGCTGTGCTCTCCCACCTGCACCTTGAGGCTGCCGCTGATGACCAGGTCAAATTCCTGGCCCTCGTGGGTGGTGAGGGCGATGTCGCTGCGCTCCAGCTCCGGATCATAGATGGCCTGGGTGAACAGGGGATCGGCAATGCGGTTTTTGAAGGAGGCGGCCATGTTGTAGTACACCATGCCGTGGGCCTGCTCGATGCGCTGGCCCTCCCCCTGCCGGGTGACGGTGTAGGAGCGGAGCTTCGGGCTGGAGCCCCGGATGATATCCGTCACGTCCACGCCGAACGCCAGGGCGCAGCGGTAGATGAAAGCGAAGTTCAGGTCGCTCTGCCCGGCCTCGCAGGCCAGGTATTCCTCCGCGGTCACGCCC
>JAEEGH010003836.1_pt1 | contig 39016 bp, 37 predicted proteins | sample 9134181 | NCBI WGS metagenome assembly JAEEGH01 (sample SAMN16246544, study PRJNA631951) | gut metagenome | biome: gut microbiome; feature: rumen; material: DP-attached | host: Bos | place: Iran: Karaj | collected 2018-10 | reverse complement strand
TGCCTTGGCATACGCGGCGCTTCCATCACTGTTTTTGGGAACAACGTCATCTTTCTCACCGGTAATCTGGAAGAAACCTGCAGTATTGGTATCCCGGCGCTCTTCCCAGACGCTCTCTTTCATCATGCCGGCAACACTGACAAAGGCAGCAAAAGTGCCTTGCGTTTCCATGGCCAGGCGGTGGATCATAAAAGCGCCATTGGAAAAGCCAACAGCATAGATCCGGGTCTTATCCAGCGCATATATCTCCTGAAGGTGCTCCGCCAGAGCGGTCAGAAACTCTACATCTCTGTTTCCCTCTGTGCCGGCTTCCGAATTCCAGCCGACTGACGATGTCGGCATGCTTGGATCCGGTGCGCCGGTCACATAGGCGACCGCATATCCCCTCGGAACGGCATCCTTTTCAAATCCAGTCTGCAGCCGGAAAGCCTCCGCTGTGTTTCCATATCCCGGCAACATAAGTACCAACGGCGCCCCTTGTGTCTCCTCCGGGAGTTCCAGTAGGAATCGGTGCTTTACACCGTCAAAAGAACAAGCAAATGTATTCTCTTTTTCCTGTACGATATTCTCTATCGGGAGACTGGCTATTTTTTGCTGTCCGCATCCTGCAATAAGAGCAAGCAGAAGAAAAAGGATGCTTACGCAGGCTGTTTTTTTCATTTTGAGTCTCCTTAATCTGCCTAGCGAAAAAGGCTTCACTGTACAAAATCTTCCGGAAGTTGACTTTCATGCCCGCCTTTCCTATAATAGCATAGCAGCAATAGTTTGAAAAGGCAGTGACGGCATGAAAGAGAAATGGAAAACATGGTGGTGGTATCACTGGGGGCATGTGCTGATCGCTGTTGCGACAGTCGCAGTTATTCTGTACGCTTTTCTTCCCGGGCTGCTGACGCCGAAGCCGGATTACAATGTTGGTGTTATCTCGCTCTACGAGCTTCCGGATGAAACCATAGCAGAACTGGAGGAACGAATCCGGAGTGTGGCTGACGATATAAACGGGGATGGCAGAGTCCTGGTCCGGATAAATCTGTTTATGGTGGATCTTTCCGGGAAGACAGAGGGAACTCTCAACTATAATGAAGCGGCAAAACTGGATGCCGATCTGGTGGGAAATGTCAGCAGCATTTTCCTGATCGATGACTTGGAAGGTTTTCGACAAAATATCGCCATTCCCATCGAGTCAGGTGCTCTGTGCAGGTCGCTTCCGTTTTTTGACGGAATCGCATTGCCGGAAGGCATGCTGTTTACGGTCCGTTCTGACAGCACATCCCGAGCTGATTCTGGCCTATATAAACGAATTCTATACGATCGTTGACCTGCACAACGTTTAAGGACAGGCGGTAACTCTTCTTACCACCTGTCCTTTTCTTATTCTTCACTTTGATGGTCTGCTGTGTCCCATGCGTTGTCAAATCGGGCAAATACCTTTGCCTGATGCTTTGCGGCAAAATAGGCCGGTGCAGATACTCCGAACAGAATATATAGAGAGCCAAGATATGCGACAGCAACTGGCGGCAGCAGGAGAAATGCAATAACCGGTACAGCAAAACTGATCCAGATTAAAAGTGTTTCTCCAGGATTGGCAGCTGCCAGAGCAAATGCATTTTTAATCTGTCCGGTAATGCTGTTTTCATAGAATGCATGAAGGGGAAACACATAGGCAACATAGCTCAGCACAAAACTGCCGGCAAGGATCGCCACGATCAGAAACAGGATTCTCATCACGCCTTCAAGGGAAACCGCAAACAGATAATCTGAAGCGATGACCGCAAGCCCCAACAGGCCGATCATGCCGAGAACGACGGCCTTCCCGAAATCACGCCGAAAGGAGAGAAAAAAATCTCTGACCGCCGACGTTGATTCCCCCTGTACCATTCTAATCAAAGCCCTGGAGAGTGCACTGGAGGTAGGCCCGAAAGTTACTACCGGCACACAGCAGACGATCCACAGAATATTCAGAATCATCAAGTCGCAGAGAGCTCTCAACAAACTGCCGAGTGAGGATTTAAGCTTGTCCCGGCGGTTCATAGATTAGCCTTTGACGCTGCCCAGAGCAACACCGGCAATGATATACTTTGACAATGCAAAATACACAACAAAGAGCGGCAGCACTGACAGTGTCAGGCCTAGGTAGATCGCTCCGAATTCCCGCTTATAGATGTCGCCCTTGAGCAACGACACCATCAGTGGCATCGTGAACTTGTTCACATCAGTCAGAATAACGCTGGGAATGAACAGACTGTTCCAGGTACCGACAAAGGAAAAGATTCCCTGAGTTGCCATAGCCGGTTTCATAATAGGCATTGCAATCCGATTAAAGGTATGGAATTCTCTTGAACCGTCAATGCGGGCCGAATCCAACAGCTCCAGAGGAAGTGACGCAAGCATGAATTGCCGCATAAAGAATACCGCAGCAGGTGCATAAATAGCTGGAAGGATTAGTGCCAAGAAGTTGTTCGTCATTCCGATGCGGTACATGAACTGATAGAAGCCGATGGTCGTTACCGTGGCAGGAATCATCATTACGCACAGAATGAATGTAAAGAAGGGCTGACGTAGCTTCCACTGATAAGCAACCAGCGCGTAGGCTGTCAGGGTTGAGAAGTAAACGGTGCAGGCTGTAGCACCAACTGCAACAATGACCGAGTTAATAAAGCCAGTCATGGGGTTGAAGGACTTGCCCGTAAACTGTTCCCAGTTACTCTTCAAAAAAGTCGAGGGAATCAATGATACTGCGTGCTGCTGAATCTCAAAGGTGCTGCGGGTGGAGTTGACGATCATGATCACGAAGGGGAACAGGCTCAGAATCGCAAGGAAAATGCATACGATATAGATGATTGTCCGGATGACGGGACTACCGTCTCTGTGTTCAAGTTTCATTATCGTTCCGCCCCCTTTTAGTTTTTATCCCGCATGATGAAGAACACCACGGAGGAACAGATTGCGATAAGGATAAACATAATCATGCTAGCGGCTGCAGCACGGTTGTACATATAGCTGCCAGCAAACGCCTGGTTGTAGATGAACACATTAGCTGTTAGCGTTGCATTGTTGGGGCCGCCGTTCAGATACAGTTTCGGAATATCGTACATATTCAGACCACCGATCATGCTGGTGATCAGCGTGTAGATCAAGATCGTGCGAATACTTGGCAGTGTGATACGGAAAAAGATCTGCCTGTCGTTGGCGCCGTCAATCTCTGCAGCTTCAAAGAGTTCAGGGTTGATACCCAGCACACCGGATATCAGAATAATCATAGTGTAACCATACCACTGCCAGAACTGGATGAAAGCCACAATCCATCGCGAGGATTTGGGATCCGTCGGGAAGTTAAAGGCCGTCTTCAGAATGCCAAGGTCGACCAGAAGATCGTTCACTGGACTCTTTGGAAATGCGAACAATGCGTTGAACAAGATGGCTACCGAGGCGGCGGTGATGATGTTCGGCATGTAGAAGACGACTTTGAAAAAGCCCTGTCCGCGGATCTTATTGCGGCGGCTGGTGAACCAAGCCGTCAGCAGGAGTGCCAGCGTAATCTGGGGAATAAAGTTCATAATCCAGATCACGATTGTGTTTTGTACGGAAAGTTTGAAGGTCGCGCTGGTGAGGATCGCTCGGAAATTGCGGAACACATCCTCAGTATAGACATGAAAATTGATGTTGCCGAGGCCCTTGCTGTCGGTAAAGCCCAGCAGGACCGTATAGATGGTCGGATACAGATTAAAGACCAGATATGCGATGAAAAAAGGAAGGCAAAAAAGATAACCGTATCTGGCATAGCTGAAGCCGTGACCTTTTTGCTTCATAAGCTCACTCTCCTCGGCTTTGATAATTACTTCGTAAATCCAACGGGCTCGGACATGGGTCGACGGTGTCGGCGCATGTCCGGGCCCGTCCGATTCAACAGGGAGGAAGGATAGTGGATACTATCCTCCCTCCCGGGTATTATGCTCTGCTGTTATTGTTCAGAGTCTGTGATTACTCTACGATAACGTCGAGGTTGTCAGCAACCTGCTGTTTGAAGTTGGCAATGGCCTCGTCGCGGGTCACGTTGCCAGCGACATACTGACGAACCTGATCACGCCACCAGTTGTTGATGGTCTCATCATACTGAGTCAGAACGCGGCCGTTGGCAGCGTCATTGGCCTTTGTGAACACGTCAAACATGTTCTGGCCGCCGAGGAAGTCGAGCTCGCCGTTGGACTTGCTCATGACAACGTTGGAAGCAACAGTATCCTTCGTGCCCTGCTCGCCGGACCAAGTGCCGTTAGCCCAACCATACTGCAGGCCGTCCTCAGAGGTGTCGAGCGTGATCCAGGTCAGAATCTCAGCAACACCAGCAGCTTTGTCCGTGCCAACGACATCCTTGTTGGCAAGAAGCCATGTGCCGCCCCACAAGAAGCCGACGTTCGGAGCGCAGGCTGCCCAATCGCCATAAGTGCCTTCGCCCGGCTTCTCACCGCCAGAGTTACCGGCCATGACGTAGTTAATCAGCCATGCGGGACCGTAGAAACCAAGAACCTGCTTCTCACCGGCACCCTTCATATCGCCGTACCATGCATCCTGCCAGTCCTGAGTCTCATTGTGATAGTTGTTCTCTTTCAGCTTGAGGGACATATCCAGGAACTCTTCACGCTTCGGATCGATGTTGAGCTTGCCATCAACGATCCAGGGGGTATCGGAACTGTTCTCAATGGCATGCCAGATATCACCGTCGCCGGAAACGATAGCATAGCCCTTTGCCTTCAGCTGCTCAGCAGCATCCCAGAATTTATCCCAGCTCTGAGTGCCGGCACCGATTGCTTCTTCGACAACAGCGGGATCATCGGAACCCCAGACGTCCGCAGCGATGGAGCGACGATAGATGAATGCACCGCCAGTAGCCTGATAAGCAAGAGCAACAACATCGCCATCACGGCTGCCGATATCGACAGAGTACTGAGCGATCTCAGCATCCTTGATCATGTTGTCAACGTCAATGCCAAGGTCCTTGTAAGTGGCAGCAAAAGCGCTGGCATCGCCAGAGGTATACTTCATAACAAACGCGGATTCGGCGCAGTAGATGTCGGGGGCATCAGCGCCGCCGGTAGCAAGGGCCTGGTCAAGCATAATCTGATAGCCGCCGTCGGTGGTGGCCTGGATGGTGGTCTTCACTTCATACTTGTCTGCAAATTCGGGATGCAGTTCCAAATAGCGATCGACCATCTTGGGGACCTCGTCGGTGAACGAGTAGAGATTGATGACGACTTTGCCAGAATCGGCCGGGGCTTCTGCTGCCGGGGCTTCCGCTGCCGGGGCTTCTGCTGCGGGAGCGGCAGAGGCTGCAGGAGCAGCAGACTGGCCGCATGCGCAGAGCGCAAATACCATGACCAGAGCCATCAGCAGTGCGAGAGTCTTTTTCATGTTTTTTCCTCCTGTTTTTTTGTTTTTGTTTTCTGGATTTGTGCGTACTTTTTTATGAAGATCTGACCTGCATTTTCTGTACCCCCGGCCCAATGGGAGCATGCAGAATCTGCCTGTCAAAGTCTTTCCAAAAACTAAGGGATGCAAACCGAAACTGCCTTCCGGCCTGTCAGTTCTTCGGTGCGCTTATCCGGAGCTCCGAAGCCAGCATACAATGTCCAATCTCCGCTTCCGGGGATCCGTTCTCCGCTTTCCGTCACAACGGTGAATGTCTGCGGGTCGATCCCGATCTCAAACGATTCCTCACAGCCGGGAGCCAGCCGGATCCTGCGGAATCCGCAGAGCACCGGATTGGGCGGTGCAAAAGGAGATGTTTCATCCTTGAGGTAAAGCTCTATCACTTCTTCCGCTTCACAAGAGCCTTCGTTTTTGACTCGGACTTTCGCGATACGGTGATCTGCCTCCAGTTTTGTAACCGTGAATCTGCAGTAACTCAGGCCATAGCCGAACGGATAGACCGGGGTGCCCTGATAGTAGCGATAGGTGCGGCCCGTCATCGTATAGTCGGTAAAATCCGGCATTTCCTGCAGCGCATCGTTGCTGTAAAAGGTTACGGGAAGTTTTCCTGACGGTGAAGCTTTTCCAAACAGAAGCTCAGCGACTGCTTTTCCTCCGCCCGCACCCGGATACCACGAAAGCAGAACAGCATCGGCTTTTTCCTGCGCTGCAGACAGGTCGATCGCGCTGCCGGCCATCAGGACCACCGTCGTGGGTTTTCCCACAGCCAGTACCCGCTCCAGCAGGAGCTGCTGCGGTTTCGGCAGAAGCAGGTCTTCCTTGTCGCCGGAGTAATAACTGTTGCCGGTGTCGCCTTCTTCGCCTTCCAGCGTTTCGTCCAAGCCCAGGACCAGGATCACTTTGTCACTGTTCTTTGCCACGGCAACTGCCTCGGCCAGACGATCGTTTTCTTTGGCCAGAGGCTCCACGCGGGCTTCACTCAGACCGCTGCCCTCTGAATAAAGGATACGGCACTTTCCTGCCGTCAGATCCTGAATGCCTTCCAGTACTGTAACATATCGGGAAGCTGTCCCGTGATAGTTGCCAATCAAAGCTTTGCGGCTGTTCGCGTTCGGCCCGATGACGCCGATGGTGCCGCCATCCTCCGGAACCAGCGGAAGCATGCCGTTGTTCTTCAGCAGCACACACGATTCCAGTGCCGCCCGGTGGGCCAGAGCGAGGTGATCGTCACACTCCACAGCGCTGTAAGGAATCGCATCGTATTCGCTTCCCTCTTCACCGAGGATTCCCAACAGGAAACGCGTGGTAAAGACCCGAACCGCACTGCGGGTGATATCTTCTTCGCTGATCATGCCGTGCTCATAGGCATTCATGACATGCTCGTAGGTACAGCCGCAGTTGAGATCGCAGCCCGCTTTCAATGCCATTGTGACCGACTCGATCGGAGCCTTCGTCACTTTGTGGTTTTCGTGAAAATCCCGGATCGCCCAACAGTCGGAAACGAAATGTCCCTGGAAACCCCATTCGCCGCGTAATTTCTCCATCAGGGGCCCGTTCGCACAGCAGGGTTCGCCATTCGTGCGGTTATAGGCTCCCATGACGGATTCCACATCTGCGTCCTGTACCAGAGCCCGGAAAGCGGGTAGATAGGTTTCTTCCAAATCTTTCGGCGTGACCGAAGCATCAAAGCTGTGCCGGAGTGCCTCAGGGCCGCTGTGCGCTGCGAAATGCTTGGCGCAAGCCGCTGTTTTCAGCGTTTCGCCTTTGCCCTGCAGGCCGCGGACGAAGGCACATCCCAGTCGGGAAGTCAGGTACGGGTCTTCCCCGTAGGTCTCGTGACCGCGTCCCCAGCGGGGATCACGGAAAATGTTGATATTCGGCGACCACATGGTCAGTCCGTGATAGATATCTCTGTCTCCCTCGGCGGAAAAAGCATTATATTTTGCCCTCGCCTCGGTGGAGATCGCGTCGGCGATCTTTTCCAGCAGTTCCTCATCGAACATGGCTGCCATGCCGATAGCCTGCGGAAAGCTTGTGGCGGTACCGCCGCGGGCAAGCCCGTGCAGCGCTTCGTTCCACCAGTTATAAGCAGGGATGCCAAGCCTCTCAATAGCCGGAGCGTCAAAACGCAGCTGTCCTGCCCGCTCTTCAACCGTCATCCGGCTGACAAGCTCTTCCGCTTTCTTGCGGGCTTCTTCACGGGTCATTGCCGCGTTCTCCTCCTTTTGCCATACTATTATCTTAAATGATACTCTCAGTGCTCGTACTCCAGAATGCTGACTGTCCCACCCTCCAGAAGGTGTCCCGGAACCACAACATGATCCGGTGTCGCAGTGCGGGGATGTTCAATACACTCAATCAGCATTGAGGCTGCCAGTCGGCCAAGCTCATCAGAATTCTGCTGCCAGGTCGTGAGCGGCGGATTCAGCGCCTGCGCCAGATGCAGTCCGTCATAGCCGACGACTGAGATATCCTCCGGAATGCGCAGCCCCTCCTCGCGGATCGCATTCATTCCGCCCAGCCAGGCATAATCGTCCGGAAAGAGGATGCAGGTTGGCCTTTCCTTCAGGCTGAGGAGCTGTTTTGTCGCCTGATAGCAGCTGACCGGCTCATGGTATTCGCATTCAGTCACATACTCATTCGGAATTCTGAGATTCAGAGCTTCACACGCCCGGTAGAAACCGCGAAGGCGGTTTTCCGTCACTGCCGTCTGATTGCCGTGGATATAGGCAATGCGCCGGTGTCCTCTGCCGTATACGTAACGGACCAGGGTCTCTATGCCGTTCATGTTGTCGGACATCACTGCCGCGCGGTTATTGAACGCGTGGTCCAGTGTGACGACCGGAATATTGGAATAGACCAGTTCCTGCACCAGAGGGTCAAGATAGTCGGCACAGATTACGGCAACGCCGTCGACTCTGCGGTATTGCGCATGCTGCAGATAACTGGTGTTGCTGTGGCCGACATTGCTGTTGATAAAAGTGATATCATAACCGCAGCGTTCCGACTCGATGCGGAAGCTGTTCAGCGTCGCAGCAAAGTATTCATGCATAAAGCCATGATTCTGCAAGTCGATAAACAGGATGCCCAGGTTGTAGGTGCGATTGGTCTTCAGTGCGCGGGCGGCAGAGTTGGTTGTATAGCCAAGATCCTTAACCGTTTCGAGGATTCGCTGCCTTGTCGATTCGCTGATATCCTGCTGTCCGTTGAGCGCTTTGCTGACTGTGGCTACCGACACACCGCACTCCTGTGCGATGTCCTTCATCGAAACCACAGTGCTCACCTCCAGGTCCGCTCAGCTTAATCGTTTACGTGTCTCAAGAATACCTTATTCCTTACGAAAATGCAAGTATTCTGAATGAAAAAGTGACCTCATGCGATAATCTTTGTCGTTTTGTACAGAAACAATGGCTTAAATTTGTTCAGTTTTCACAACCGCTGTTTATTTGAATATTGTATTTATCAAAAAACTGATCGGAATTGGTGTAAAACCTGAAAAACTTCTTGCTTTTTTCGCTGAAATTCGGTATGGTATGAAAAAGTATTACACTTAAACGATTACTGTATGGAATCATGTTATCTGCGGATACTCTTATTCTTAACACGGTCAGAAGGAGGCTGAACGTATGAAATACGGCTTTTTTGACGACGCCAGCCGCGAATATGTAATCACCACGCCGCGCACCCCGCTCCCCTGGATCAATTATCTCGGATGCGAAAGTTTCTTTACGCTCCTGAGCAACACCGGAGGCGGTTACAGCTTTTACCGGGACGCCCGTCTGCGCAGACTCACCCGCTATCGTTACAACAACTGCCCTCTGGATCAGGAAGGATTTCGTATTTATATAAAGGATGGCTGTAATGTCTGGAATCCCGGCTGGCAGCCCGTTCAGGCGGAACTGGATCGCTACTGCTGCCGGCACGGTCTCGGCTATACGGTGATTGAGGGCGAACGCGACGGCATCGCGGCACGCCAGGAGTTCATGGTCCCGCGCGGGGATAACTGCCTGCTGATTCGTTTTACGGTCTCAAACGGCGGAGATGAGACTCGTCCGCTCAGCGTCTTCCCCTATCTGGAATTCTGTCTGTGGGATGCCATGGACGATTCTTCCAACTTCCAGCGCAATTACTCGACCGGCGAAGTGGAAGTTACGGCCTCTGCCATTTATCACAAGACTGAGTACCGCGAGCGCCGGGATCATTATGCCGTGTTCTGGGCCAACCGCCCTGTCGACGGCTTTGACACCTCCCGCGAGGCTTTCATAGGCACTTACAGCAGCCCCGCGCACCCGGAGGCTGTGTTCGGCAGCGGCTGCACCGGCAGCGTTGCCCATGGCTGGCAGCCGATTGCAGCCCAGCAGTTCGATTTGGTCCTGCAGCCGGGAGAGAGCCGCTCCATTCTCTTCGGACTCGGATATATTGAGAACCCGGAAGAAGAAAAATGGGAATCGCCAGGGATCATCAACAAATCCCGCGCCGAAGCCCTGATGGCAAAATATGCTGATGACACCGCTTTTGACGCTGCTCTGCAGGATCTGCGGACATACTGGGAAGACCTGCTTTCCGGTTTCCAGGTCTCCAGCGAATTGGAATCTCTGGACCGCATGGTCAACATCTGGAACCAGTATCAGTGCATGGTCACCTTCAACATGAGCCGCTCTGCCAGCTATTTCGAATCCGGCATTGGACGCGGGATGGGCTTCCGAGATTCCTGCCAGGATCTGCTGGGCTTCGTTCACATGATTCCGGAGCGCGCCCGCGAGCGCATCCTCGACATTGCCGCCACACAGTTCCCGGACGGCAGTGCCTATCATCAGTACCAGCCTCTCACCAAAAAGGGGAATGCGGATATCGGCAGCGGCTTTAACGATGATCCCCTCTGGCTGATCGCCGGGACCGACGCCTATCTCCGTGAGACCGGTGACTGGAGCATCCTGGATGAGATCGTTCCCTTCGACAATGATCCGGACCTGGCCCGGAGCCTGATGGAGCATCTGCGCCGCAGTTTTAATTACACCCGTACGCATCTCGGTCCGAACGGGCTTCCCCTGATCGGCAGAGCCGACTGGAACGACTGCCTGAACCTCAACTGCTTCTCCGCCCACCCGGGTGAGAGTTTTCAGGTTTCCGGTCCCAGTGACGGTCCTGTTGCGGAAAGCGTGTTTATTGCCGGCATGTTTGTAAAATACGGGCGCGCCTGGGCGGACATCTGCCGTCACAGAGAGCTGGAAGACGAAGCTGCAGAAGCGGAAGAAGCCATCGCCGGTATGGAAGCTATTGTTCTGGACGCCGGCTGGGACGGCGCCTGGTTCCGCCGTGCATATGACGCATTTGGCCATGTGGTAGGCGGAAAGGAATGCGAGGAAGGCCGGATCTTCCTGGAACCGCAGGGCATGTGCGTGATGGCAGGCATCGGCAAAGAAAGCGGGCAGGCCGAACAGGCGCTTGCCAGCGTGCAGGAGTATCTTGACACTCCCTTCGGCATTGTGCTGCATCAGCCCGCCTATACACGGTATCATCTGGAGCTCGGTGAGATCTCCAGCTATCCTCCCGGATATAAGGAAAACGCCGGCATTTTCTGCCATATCAATCCCTGGATCGTCTGCGCGGAGGCTGAGCTCGGCCACGGAGACCGCGCATTTGAGGTCTACCGGAAGACAGCGCCGGCCTTTATTGAGGACATCAGCGAGATCCACCGCACGGAACCCTATGTTTACAGCCAGATGATCGCCGGTAAAGACGCCGTTTCTTTCGGTGAAGCGAAAAACAGCTGGCTCACAGGGACGGCCGCCTGGAGCTTTCTGGGCGTCTCCCAGGCGATCCTCGGCGTCAAGCCCACGCTTGACGGGCTGCAGATCGATCCCTGTATCCCGGCTTCAGTCAGCGGTTTCACGCTCAGCCGCCGCTATCGCGGCGCCCGGTATGAGATCACAGTGGAGAATCCGGACGGCGTGCAGCATGGCGTGAAAGAAATGCTGGTCGACGGCTGCCCTCTGGCGGGGAACGTGATTCCGGTCCGGGATGCGGGAAGCACCGTCCAAGTCCGTGTGATCATGGGCTGATGACCGCATTCCCTTTCAATATTTGACAGCAGGAGCTGCCTTTTTCAGGGCAGCTCCTGCTTTTCTCTCCGGTTTTTTGATAAAAAGCACATTTTGCAAGTTTTTCAGCATTAATTGCAATGGAATATGCAAAATTATCCTATATAATGCGATTAATATGAGCGATTATCGTTCATATGCATTCATCATAAGGAGGTCTTCCCTATGAAATCCAGCTTCCTGAAGAACAACTGGTTCTTCTTCACCATGATCCTCGGCATCGTGCTGGGTATCATTGTCGGCTTTGCCTGGCCCGGCGCCGGCGCTCTGGAGCCGCTCGGAACACTGTTTATCAACATGATGTTCTGCGTGGTCGTGCCGATGGTATTTTTCTCCATCTCCTCGTCCATTGCCAACATGAAAAGCGCGAAACGTGCCGGAAAGCTGATGGGAACGACCGTCCTTACGTTCATGTGCACCACCATCATCGCTTCCGTGATCATGTACGTTATCGTCCGTTTCATTCCGATTTACACCGGCGCTCCCGTTTTTGAGGAAAGCACCGCTGTAAAGATGAGCACCGGCGAACTGATCGTCGGCTTCTTCACCAAGTCGGACTTCCCCGATCTCTGGAGCCGTCGTTCGATCCTTCAGCTGATCATCGCCGGCATTTTCTTCGGGTTCGGCGTCCAGATGTGCGGCGGTCCTGAGACCAAAGTGGCCGCTCTGCTGGAAGAGATCACCAATGTTCTCATGAAGGTCATCAAACTGATCAGCTTCTATGCCCCGATCGGCTTCTTCGGTTTCTTCGCAGCGCTCGTCGCGGCACATGGCGCTGATTTTGTTTCCAGCTATGCCCGTGCCATCATCCTCTACTATGTTGTGGCCTTTGCCTATATGTTCCTGATCTTCCCGCTCTATGCCCGGTTCGGCGGCGGCAAAGGTGCTGTGAAAGTGATGTTCAAGCACCTCTTCCGTCCGGCGGCGGTCGCATTCGGCACCTGCTCCAGCGTCGCCACGATCCCCACGAATATGGAAGTGTCCGAAGACACCGGCATCTCCAAGGATGTTACCGACATCGTTCTCCCCATGGGAGCCACGATGAACATGGACGGTTCCGGCATGAGCGCCATTATCAAGGTTGCGTTCCTGTTCGGCATGTTCGGCAAGGATTTTGCCACCACTGACGCACTTCTCGCCATCGTGGTCGCGACGCTCTCCTCCGTTGCCATGTCCGGCATTCCCGGCGGCGGCGGCACCGGCGAGCTGGTGCTTTGCTCCCTGTTCTTCCCTGAGCAGCTGGCCGTTGCCTTCCCCATTGCACAGGCGATCGGCGATCTCGTTGATCCTCCTGCCACCATGGTCAACGCCGGCGGTGACTATGTGGCTTCCTACATCGTTTCCCGTTACAACGATGGCAAGGACTGGCTGCAGAAGAAGCTGCGGCGCGACGCTGCTGCCTCAGAGAACGAGTAAATGCGCTATACAAAGATGCACGGTGCCGGGAATTCCTTTCTGTTGACGGAATCCCTGCACGGTGAGCTCGCGGGCGAGGATCTCAGTGTCCTCGCCCGGCGCTTATGCGATGAAAATACCGGGCCTGGTGCGGACGGGATGATCGTTCTGGTTCCGGCGCCGGATGCGGATCTCGGCATGCTCTTTTTGAATTCCGACGGTTCCCGCGGCGAGATGTGCGGCAACGGCGCCCGCTGCCTGGTCCGCTATGCCGTGGAGCACGGTCTTGCCCAGGATCCTTCTCTTGTCCGCATCCGCACGGCTGCCGGTCTCGTCTCAGGGCGCAGGATCTCGGAAGAGCTGGTCGAGATCCGTCTGAACGATCCCTCGGCCATCGATCTGCACCGCTCTGCTGAGGCGGACGGTTCGGTCTTCGACTGTATCTATACCGAACTGGGAAAACCGGGGATCCCCCATGCGGTCGTGGAGGTGCCGCTCTCCGAACTTGACGACACAGACCGGCTCCGGAAGATCGGACGCGCGCTGCGCTATAACTCCGTTTTTCCGCGTGGGGCCAATGTCAGCTTTGCCGCTGTGACGGGACCGGATCATGTTCGGGCTGTCACCTATGAGCGCGGCGTGGAAGATCTTACGCTTGCCTGCGGCACCGGGTGCGGGGCAATCGCTGCCGGTTTCATCCTGCGCGGCAGTCTTCCCGGCCCTGCTGTCGCGATCGATATGCCCGGCGGACATTTGAGCGTCTCCCTCAGGCATGATGGAGTTTCGGCATGGGATCTTTTCCTCACCGGTCCCACCGCCGTCGTGGAAGAGGGTTCGTTTTCCGTATAATTTCATTGGGCGAAGCAAACCGGCTGTCTGAACGACAGCCGGTTGTTTTTCCGGAACGAGTATGTTATAATATTATCATCCTATATCAGGAAACAAATAAGGAGGTATTCATTATGGCAAAAAAAGTACTGCTTTTCTGCGGTGACTTCACCGAGGATTACGAGACTATGGTCCCCTTCCAGGCACTTGGTGTTCTGGGATATCAGGTGGACGCTGTCTGCCCGGGCAAGAAAGCCGGCGAGACCGTTGCTACAGCCGTGCACGATTTTCTCGGTGAGCAGACCTACACGGAGCTGCGCGGCCACAATTTTGCCCTGACCGCCGACTTTGACGCGGTGAAGACCGAGGATTACGAAGGCCTGTTTATCACCGGCGGACGCGCTCCGGAGTATATCCGCCTGAACGAGCGTGTGTTGGAGATCGTGCGTGAGTTCTTCGCCGCCGGCAAGCCGGTAGCGGCGATCTGCCATGGCCCGCAGGTCCTTGCGGCAGCCGGTGTTCTGGCCGGCTACAAAGCTACCGCTTATCCTGCTGTCGGCCCGGATGTGACGCTTGCTGGCGGCACCTATGTCCCCGTGAACGTCGACGAGGCCGTTGTAGACCGCAATCTGGTAACATCTCCCGCATGGCCGGGCGACACTGCAATCGTTCGTGAATTCGCCAAACTCATGGGTGCAAAGATCGAGATCTGATCTTCCGTAAAAAAGAAATACCGGACCTGCCTTTTTCAGCAAGGCAGGCCCGGTATTTTTTGTGGGAAAAAGCTCAGAAAACCAGCGTGTCCACACGCGGGAGCAGTTCTGCCAGATGCTGTCGGCAGTTCTCGATCTCCCTGCGGCCCTCTTCTGTATTCAGGCCGTTCCGGCGGATGCGGCGGCGCATGATGCGGGTATAGCCAATGATCATGGCCTTTTCCTCCACCGCTTTCACGATCTCTTCATCGGCGCCGTCGAGATACAGGCGGATCGATTTGTTCCAGAATTCCACAGCCGTCTCATGCGGGATCCCCAAAAATGACTGTGAAATGGAATGATCGACTTCGCTGTAGCCACAGTAGGCGTTGTACATGCTGGCCAGCTCAAAGATGGGATGTCCGTGACAGAGCGTGTCCATGTCGATCAGCAGACACTCACCGTTCTGAAGCATAACGTTTTTGATATGATAATCGCCATGCATCATGTGGTTGTCGTCCGGAACGGCTTCCACCAGCGCATGCAGTTTTTCGTACTGCTCTGCCGGCAGGTAATCTTTCAGAAAATCGGCCCAGTCCAGCGCTACCGCCTTCATATCCGGCATGGAATCCGGCTTTACGACTGTGGAATGGATGAGCTTCAGCAGGTCAATGCTCATTTGCACCACTTCGTCCACGCTCTTTTCGCCGCGGATGAGCAGTTTGGCAAAACTTGTGGCATTCAGCAGCTCGAATACCGAGCCATATCCGCCGTCTTTCACGCGGACCACGTCGTAAGGGATCGCAGTTGGCACGCCGAGCACGAAGGCTGTGCGGGCCAGTTCCCGCTCCCTGTGGATCTCGGGCAGCGCGTCCGGATTCAGATATACCTTCACGATGGTATCCTCATCGATGCGGTAGACCTTGCCGTTAGCACCTGATCCGATGACCTCGCAGCCTTCTACCGAGATGGTCCGGTATGCCTTTTTCACTTCCATCATCTCTGTAAATCCGGTCATGTCCAGGATCTCATAGACTTCCGGGCAAACGTTGATGATCTTTGTGTCCCGCACCGCTTTTTTCAGCCGCAGTATCACGCGAAGACCCGCGCTGGAAATAAAGTCAAGCTTGCTGCAGTCCACCAGGATCCTGTTCGGGGCATTTTTCTCGCGAGCCGCCTGGATCTCTTTTTCTGCCGCAGGCGCCGTCGTCGTATCGAGCCGGCCGATCAGGTGGATCGTCATACTGCCGTTATCCACATCGAATTTCACATTTGCCATAATGCGTTTATCCCTTTCTGTAAAAAGCGTTTGTCCTATCATAATACGAGCGCCAGAATATCACCGGCGGCATTCGTTTTTTTATGATCGTGTGCCGTGCGCTCACACCCGGATCTTCTTTCCCGGATCCAGATCGACGATACAGTTCACGGTCTTGTCTTCCTCTTCCTGCACGGTAAACGCGATACTGTCGCCTTTATGGACGCCGAACGGCTGTGTCGGCTCGTTCAACAGGGTCCCTACGAACCAGAATTCTCCGTAGCCCGTGATCCTTGCCCAGCAGCCTTCCGGGATCCGTTTTTCCTTTTTCAGATACACCACCACATCATCCACGTACTGAGGATCGCGGCAGGGATCCAGAAATGTCATGCCGCGGGTGCGTTCTACATCATCCGACGCTGCATAGCCGTTCAATGCCGCCAGTTTTTCCGCGAAACGTGCTTTCAGTTCTCCTGCCGGGTCATCAAAATAAGAGAACTCCTCTTCCGCCACAGCCGAGATCCGAAGAAACGAACGGATGTTCGGATCGGTGTCAAAAAACCGGAAGCCGAGATCGTTCTTTTCTCCTGCCGCCAGGATCTCCAGCGTCAGTCCGGCTTCAGGATCGATATAGCCGTAGACCAGGGCAACATTGGCCCTCCATTCCTCCGGAAACCCGGCGAGTGCTTTTTTGACAGCAGCCGTGACCGGAAAAGCGCAGAAATGCCGATACAGCGCGCGAAAACCAACTTCTCTCAGTTTCATGCCGTCAACCCCTCCTGTTTACGATGCTTTATAGGCAAACACATACATTTTTCCGTTTCCGTTGTCCGCCGGAGAATATTTTCCGTATCCTTTCGGCGCTTCTTCCAGCTGCAGCACGATTACGCCGCGGTAAAAGGTCAGCGTTCCCGCAAGCCCCGTTTCCTCATCGGTAAAAACGGCGTCTCCTGTTTCATTCCAATGCCCCACAAGATCCTGATACGTATGCAGGCGATGGATCGCCAGGCTGAAGCTGACCTCGTCGGTGTCGACGGAATAAAGATTCAGATAATTCTCATTCCACACCCACTGTCCGGGATAAGCCTGCAGGCCTTCTCCGTCACGGACACGGCTGACTTCCAAGGCCTCGCTGAGAAGACCGTACAAAACCGTCGGAGTTGTGGATTCCGCTTCCAGATCGGCAGCGCCGGCCTCCAGAACAACGTCTTCCAGGAAGGCTGAGCGAAGAAGAACGGTCTTCATTCCCTGCAGCATTTCGGCGATTCTCTTTTCGAATTCTTCCTGTTCGACCGCTTCTCCGTTATCGGTATAGTCGAGCGTGGTCTCGCGAGGATACAGGTTGACGACTCTTGTCTGGCTTTTCAATGTGCGTACCGGCTGAAGATATGTGCCGCTCAGCATATACTCCACACAGATCGTTTCTCCGTTCAGTACGCGGTAAAGGAACAGATTTCGGCTGCCTTCCTTCTGAAAGATACAATAATGTGCCGCGGAAGCAGACATCATATCAACCACTTCCGACATCACCTTTACCGGCTGGAAATCCGCATATGTCCAGATTTCCAGTTCTCCCGGCCAGACATCATAGCTGTAGTCATGTTCTCTGGTCGCGATATAAAGGAGTTCAGGACTTTCATCGCCTCCGATATCCCATACTACGGCAGCAGCCGGTTCTTCGTGCCGGGGATACTGCCAGGAATACATGCGGATATCGTCGGTATTGTTGTACAGCATATGCCTGAGTGACGCCAGCACGGCCGGATACTGCTCAGCGCCTTCCGGCAGGGCCGGTTCTTTGACCGGTTCCGGCTCAGGCGTTGCAGCGGTCTCTTCCGGCAGCTCCTCGACGATTTCCGGCTCGGGCGTTTCTTCCGGCTCCTCACTTTTACCGCAGCCGATGAGCACAAGGCTCAGAGCCACGCACAGCAGAAGGCATATCAGTTTTTTCAGACGGTCACTTTTCAAGATGTTTTCCTCTTTACTCTGTCTTGCCTTTTTATCATACGCTATTTCGGCGTTTTTTTCCACAACTTTTATCAGGAATTCAGAGATTCCGCACCTGTCAACATATTGACACGCCTTTCCCCCGGTTATAAAATAGTCATCAGAGAGGGATTTTTCCCGCAAGCGGCCATAAAAGAAAGAAAAGGAGGGAAATATGGCTCACAGACCAAACATATTGAAGCTGGCGACCAAGATCAGTCTGGAAAGTCTGACATACACCGGCATCGGCTACAACGATCCGGAGTATAAGATCCTGGAACCGATCGTGGACGACGATATGTGCGAGATCATGATGCACATGCGTCTGGAAGCAAACCGCACGGTGGAAGATATCGCCAAACGTGCAAAGAAAAGCGTGGAATTTACACGCGAACAATGCGAAAAGCTGAAAGTCGCGGGGGTTATCCGCACCCGCGTGGTGGACGGCAAAGAGTGTTATTACTACCCCATCTGGGTGCCCGGCATCATGGAAGGCGTTCTTTCCAACCGGGAACAGTGCGACCGCTATCCCGTGCTGGGTGAATGCTTTGAGGAGTACACCCGCGTCCGAATTGCGATGCTGGCGCCGTTCATGGATGTCGGCATGAACATGATGCGCGTCATCCCCGTCCAGAGCGCTATTGAGAACAACTCCCGCAGGGCGGAATACGACGAGGTCGCGAAACTCATCGAAAAAGCATGGGCTGTTTCCGTCGGCCCCTGCTCCTGCCGCCGCGCCCGCCGTCTCATGGGCGAAGGCTGCGGCCATCTGGAAGACGACATGTGCATGTACCTCAACGACAATGCCGTGAACTACTCCCAGACCGGTGCACACCGTCTGATCAGCAAAGAGGAAGCATACGAGATCCTGAAGCGTGCGGAGGACAATGGCCTCGTTCACGAACTGAACGTCACGCCCGGCTATGACGACACCACCGCCATCTGCAACTGCTGCGGCTGTTCCTGTTTCGCGCTGCGCATTGCCGGCTATTTCAAAGCCCCCGACGCTATCCGTTCCAATTACATCGCTTCCGTGGACAAGGACAAATGCGTCGCCTGCGGACAGTGCGTGGAAAACTGCCAGGTCAACGCTATCAAGCTCGGGCAGAAGCTGTGTCCGCGGCCGTCCAATCTGGACCGCCCCGAGGAAACAGCGCGAAATACGCTCTGGACCAGCAAGCACTTCACCCCGGATTTCCGCACCACGCGTACCGACGTGATGCCGGAAGGCACTGCTCCCTGCAAAGCGGCCTGCCCGGCGCACGTCCCCGTCCAGGGCTACATCCGCCTCGCCTCGGAAGGACGCTATGACGAGGCTCTGGAACTGATCAAGCATGATCTTCCCTTCCCTGCGGTCTGCGGAAGGATCTGCAACAAAAAATGCGAAGAAGCCTGCACGCGCGGCGATCTTGACGCACCTGTCGCCATCGACGAGATCAAAAAGTTCATCGCCGAACAGGAACTGAACAAAAGTACCCGCTATGTGCCGAAGCTCCTCAATCAGATCGGCAAGCCTTATCCGGAAAAAATCGCCGTCATCGGCGCCGGTCCTGCCGGCCTGACCTGCGCGTATTATCTGGCTGTCAAAGGCTATCCCGTAACGGTGTTTGAAAAGGAAGAGCGGCTCGGCGGCATGCTGACGCTCGGCATTCCTTCCTTCCGTCTGGAGAAATCCGTACTGGACGCGGAGATCGACGTGCTTCGTGAGTTGGGCGTTACCTTCCGGACCGGCGTGACGGTCGGCACAGACGTGACACTGGACGCTCTGCGCGCCGAAGGCTATAAGGCATTCTATCTCGCAGTCGGCGCTTCCAAAGGCGCCGGACTGAGCTGCGAAGGCGCCGAAAAGCCCGGTGTGATGACCGGTATTGATTTCCTGCGCGAAGTGAATCTCGGCGGCAGGCCGGACGTCGGCAGTGAAGTCGCCGTGATCGGCGGCGGCAATGTGGCGCTGGACGTTGCGCGCGCTGCAGTGCGCCTCGGCGCAAATGTCACGGTGTACTACCGGCGCAGCGAGGCAGAGATGCCCGCCGATAAGGAAGAAGTGGAGGAAGCCAGAGCGGAAGGCGTGCAGTTCCGGTTCCTCGTAAGTCCGGAAGCCGTGCTCGGCGACGACCGCGTAACAGGACTGAAGCTCGCCTGCATGGCGCTCGGTGAAGAAGATGCAAAGGGACGCCGTCAGCCGGTCCCGACCGGTGAGACGGAGACCGTCGCGGCAACAGCAGTCCTTTCCGCAACCGGCCAGAAAGTGGTGCTGGACGGCATTGACGGCCTGAACACGAATGCGAACGGAACTGTCGCCGCCGATGCGATGAGCTGCCAGACCAGCATTCCCGACGTGTTCGCCGGCGGTGACGTCGTCACCGGTCCGAAATTTGCCATCGACGCGATCGCCGCGGGCAAGGAAGCCGCCATCTCCATACACCGGTTCGTCCACGAAGGCCAGACGCTGGACCTCGGCCGTGACCATCGCGACTACAAGGCCTTTGATACCGCCACCGCCCAGATCGGTGTCAGCGGTTTCGACAGCGCGCCGCGGCAGCGTCCCGCCGGAGCTTCTCCGGAAACGGCAAAGACCTCCTTCAACGATCTGCGTGAACCGTTTACCGAGGAACAGCTGAAGCAGGAATGCGGCCGCTGCCTCGGCTGCGGCACAGCCGTTGTCGACCGGTTCATGTGCGTGGGCTGCGGCATCTGCACCACGAAGTGCCATTTTGGCGCCATTACGCTGGAAAAGGTCCACGATGCCGACAACCTGGAATACTTCCATACGCTGAAACGCATCGCCGGCAACGTTCCGAAGATCGGCGCCAACATCGCCGTCAAGCACATCGGAAAGCTCGGCCGGAAAGATGCATGAGATCGGTATCGTCCGGCAGATCCTGCGTACCGTGACAGCGTTTGCGGAAGAGAATCAGGTAACTGATCCGATAGCGGAAGTTGTGGTGGACTGCGGCGAGCTCTCCCAGATCATTCCGCAGTACCTGCAGGAGCTGTATCCCGTAGTAACGAAGGATTCCCTGCTGCAGGACTCAAGCCTCATCATTGAGATAACGCCCGGTCTTGCGGAATGCGACGAGTGCGACGAGATCTTCAATGTGATCGACAATAAGGGTTACTGTCCCAACTGCGGCAGCTTTGAGAAAACAGTGCTGTCCGGCCGGGAGTTCCTGATCAAAGAGATCCACCTGCGCGGCGAATAGAAATCATTTATACTTTATGCAGAGAATGCGGTACCGCTCAGGTGCCGCATTCTTTTTCCCCGCGTCCCTTTTCTTGACTTTGCCCGGTGTTTCCAGTAAACTATGAACCACTTCCACGCTGGGAAAGGAGGTCTTGTTCAAATGATGAGGTCAAAAAAAATGCTCGGCAGTATTCTTCTTTTCATCACCGCCATGATCTGGGGCACTGCCTTCGCTTTCCAGCGTGTGGGCATGGACAGCATCGAGCCCATCAGCTTTACAGCCTCCCGTATGCTGCTCGCGACCGTTGCGATCGGTGCATTCGCTCTCGGCGCTCGGAAACGGAAACGCGGTAATCCCGCCTCCCCCTACAGCCGGATGACCGCCGAAGAAAAGCGGCAGTATGACCGGCAGACCGTTCTCGGCGGCATCTGCTGCGGGTTCTTCCTGGCGACGGCCAGCGTGACCCAGCAGATGGGCCTCGTTACCACGACAGCAGGAAAAGCGGGCTTTATCACCGCCATGTACATTCTCCTCGTTCCGGTCTTCGGCTTTATCCTGTTCCGGAAGAAAAACACACTGCTCGTCTGGCTTGCGGTGCTGATCGGCGTTTTCGGCATGTATCTGCTGTGCGCAACGGAGGGCTTCCGTCTCACCCGCGGCGACACATTGGTGGTCATCTGCGCAGTGCTCTACAGCTTCCACATTCTGAGCTGTGATCATTTCGTGCAGCGCGGCGATCCGCTGATGATCTCCGCCCTTCAGTTTCTTACCTGTTTTCTTCTGTCCACGGTCTTTGCTCTCCTGTTGGAAGCGCCGACCTGGGACAAGATCCGTTCCGCTGCCATTCCCATTCTCTACTGCGGTCTCATCTCCGGCGGCATCGGCTATACACTTCAGATCCTCGGTCAAAAACACACCGAACCCGCGATCGCTTCGCTGATCATGAGCCTGGAATCTGTTTTTGCTGTGATCGGCGGCGCCTTGATCCTGCAGGAACGAATGAGCATGAGAGAAGCCGCCGGGTGTGCCGTCCTGTTTCTTGCCATCATCCTGGCACAGCTTCCCACCCCGAAAAAGGATCGGCAGAAGTTCTGACAGATTTTCCTTCAGAAGATACCAAAAGACCATGGACCGAAACTCGGTCCATGGTCCTTTTTCTATTGCAGATGGTCAGACTTCGATCAGTTCGTATTCGCGGGAGCCGAAACCCAGCTCTGCCGCTGCTTCGATGGTGTGGATGCCGTTGCGGCTCTCCACGCGCTCCACGAAGTGGTCGCGGCCGGGATCGTCGGAACTGTAGATCAGGTCGATGCAGGCCTGGTCGATCGCGACGGGGTCCAGCGAAGCGAGGATGCCGATATCCTTCATACACGGGTCCTCCGCGACGACGCAGCAGTCGCAGTCCACGGAGAGATTCTTCATCACATTGATGAACGCGATCTTTCCCGCAAAATGATCGACGACCGAGGAGGCTGCGTCGGCCATGGATTCCGGGAATTCAACATTGTTTGCGTGCACTTTCCAGGCTTCCAGATTGCTGGCTGACTTGCCGCCGGAATGGATCAGTGCCTTGCCTGCCGCAGAAGCACAGCCTATGGAGAGCTGCTTGAGCGCCCCGCCGTAGCCTCCCATGGGATGGCCTTTGAAGTGAGCCAGAACAAGCATGGAATCATAGTTGAGAATGTTCTTGCCCAAATAGTTTTCCTTCAGGATCTTGCCGTTCGGGATGGGCCAGACCACATCCGGACCTTCCGCGTCCATCAGGTCAACAGTGAAGACCTTGTTCCAGCCGTGATACTCGATCAGTGCCAGATGCTGCGGTGTATGATCACGCACGCCGCCGAAGGCATCGCCGTAGGCTGTATTGCATTCCACGATGGTACCGTTCACTTCCTCCACCATCGGCTTCCAGAAATCCGGACGCAGGAAGTTCTGGTTTCCTTTCTCGCCGGAATGCACCTTGACCGCGACTTTGCCGGGGAGGTCGATCCCCAGCAGATGATACATCTCAACTACCTTTTCGGGAGTGATCTCCCGGGAAAAATAAACCTTAGATGCCATTTATCTCCCTCATTTATTATTCTTTTTTTACTACAGACCGGTCCTGAACGATCTTTACCGCAGCTTCTTGTACAGCGCCTTGACTGCGGGATAGATCTCCCTGAATTTCTGATACTTCTCTTCGTAGCGGGCGGCGATCTCCGGATCCGGCTCCACGCATCCCGTTGTGCTGACCAGCGCGTCCGCACAGGCTTTCACGCTCTCATATTCGCCGCAGCCGACCATCGCCAGCATCGCGCCGCCGTAGCCCGGTCCCTCTTCCGTCTGCGGAATATCCAGCGTGATGTTCAGAATGTTCGCAATGATTTTCCGCCACAGGGGGCTCTTGGCGCCGCCGCCGCAGAGCTTCGAGCGCGTGATGTCGATTCCCAGGGACCTGGCCACCTCAAAGCTGTCTCGGATGGCAAAGGCAACGCCTTCCAGCAGTGCCTGCACCATGTCGGCACGGGAGGTGTCCATGCTCATGCCGATGAACATGCCTCTGGCGTCCGTGTCGTTGATCGGACTGCGTTCACCCATCAGATACGGCAGGAAGAACACGGGATTGCTGCCGAGCTTCTCGTCGGTGATGTCGGTCTGCTCCGCGGCATAGTCTTTGGTTTTCAGGATCTCGTCGCAGAACCATTTGTTGCAGCTCGCGGCCGAAAGCATGCAGCCCATCAGGTGGTAGTTCCCGTCCGCGTGCGCGAACGCGTGCAGCGCGTTGTTGGGATCCACACCGAATCTCTCCGACGAGATGAAGATGGTGCCGGAGGTGCCGAGCGAGATGTTGCAGGCGCCTTCGCCCACGGTGCCCGTTCCGACGGCCGCCGCTGCGTTGTCGCCGGCGCCGGCAACGACCTTGCAGGTCTTCGGCAGGCCGAGCGAACCGGAAACGAACGGCTGGATCGTCCCGATGACCTCATAGCTCTCAAAGAGCTTCGGCATCTGGTCTTCCCTGACGCTGCAGATCTCCAGCATCTCTTTCGACCAGCACTTGTGCTCCACATCGAGCAGCAGCATGCCGCTGGCGTCCGAATAATCGCAGCTGTGCACGCCGGTCAGCCGATAGTTGATGTAGTCCTTCGGCAGCATGATCTTGGCGATGCGGGCAAATTTCTCCGGCTCCTGATTCTTCATCCACAGCAGCTTCGGCGCCGTGAAGCCGGCAAAAGCGATGTTGGCCGTAAGCGCGGAGAGCTTTTCTTTGCCGATCACGGTGTTGAGCCACTCGGTCTCTTCCGCTGTTCTGCCGTCGTTCCAGAGGATGGTGGGGCGGATCACAGCGTCATTCTCATCCAGAACGACCAGCCCGTGCATCTGACCGCCGCAGCCGATGCCGGCGACCTCCGACTTGTCGATCTTTTCCGTCAGTTCCAGAACGCCGTACTGCACGGCTTTCCACCAGGCTGCCGGGTCCTGTTCCGACCAGCCGGGATGCGGGAACATCAGCGGATATTCCTTTGTGACCGTGTTGTGGATCTTTCCTTTTTCATCTACCAGCAGCAGTTTGGCTGCCGAGGTTCCGAGGTCGATACCGATCGTATACATAGGCATAGTCCTTCCCTTTTATATTTTTCTGAAGTATGTGATAATTATATCGGGAAACCGACTGCGTGTCAAACAAATACGCAAAAAGAGAGGATGCAGCAGATAAAGCTGCATCCTCTTTTCATTTTGGTTCTTTTCAGATGATGATAGCCTTTTTCGGGCAGGCTTCGGCACAGGTGCCGCAGCCCACGCAGACATCTTCATCCAGCACCCAGGTCTTGGCTGCGCGGTCGACGGTAAGGGCGCCGGCCGGGCATTTTTTGGCGCAGAGCGTGCAGTAGACGCACTTGCTCGGATCCTGGACCGGCTTGCCGTCATCCCGCGGCTTGATCTCGGCGGCGGGTGCCGCTTCGGCCGGGGCTGCCGCTGCCGCCGGAGCTGCTGCTGCAGGAGCGGCCTCAGCAGCCGGAGCTTTCGGTGCGGCGGGAGGAGCTTTCTTGACTGGCGGTTTCTTGATGACCTTGCCAGTTACGATCAGATCCTCTTCCTTGGTGGCGACCATGTGGTAGTCGCTCGAGAGCTCGATCGCGCCGTGCGTGCAGAAGTCCTTGCAGTGGGCGCAGAACGTGCAGGAGCCGAGATAGAACTGACGCGTGATCTCCTCATCGCCGTTCTCGAGCTTCACGCTCGAGTGGCTGATGGCCTGGCCCGCGCAGACGCGCTCGCACATGTTGCAGTTGATGCATTTTTCCGGGTGGAAAACGATCCGTCCGCGATAGTTCGGAGCTGCCTCGCTGGGCACGAAGGGATACATGGCCGTGCTTGGCTTGGAAAAGAGCTGAGAAACGGCTTCTTTAACAAACGGAAAATCCATTACTTCATCCCCTTCCTTTTCTCCTGCAGGATCTGTGTCGCGAGCGCCAGGCCGTCGATCACGGCTTCCGGCTTCGGCGCACAGCCCGCCACATCAACATCGACATGAACATATTTGCTCAGCGGACCCGCGACGGAATAGCTGCCGCGGAACACGTTGCCGGACTGCGGGCAGGAGCCCATGGTGACGATGCACCGGGGTTCCGGAACCTGGGAAATGGCTCTCAGCACACGGGGGAGCGACTGCTTGGTGACCGGGCCTGTCACAACAACGATGTCCGCATGGCGGGGAGAACCGGCCAGCTTAAAGCCGAGACGCTCCGCGTCATACCGCGGCGTGAGCACAGAGACCAGCTCAATATCGCAGCCGTTGCAGGAACCTGCGTTGATATGAAACAGCCACGGAGATTTGCCGGTGCTTTCTTCGATCAGTTTTTTAAACATACGCACCATCCCTTCCTTACAGTCCGTACCAGGCCAGCACGACACTGACGACAGCCAGTGCTGTGACCACGGTCCAGTAGTACTTGAAGACCTGCTCGATGCGGAGCCTTGCCGTCACGGCATGTACCAGAGAAATGCACACCGCAACCAGGATAAAGCAAAGCAGGAACAGGATCAGGATCCCCAGCAGAGCGCCGACAGCGCCGGCAGCACCGCCGGTGAGTCCGATGGCGGACAGCAGCTTTTCGATACCGCCGCCAACGCCGCCCAGGAACAGCGAGACGAACAGGCTGGTCATGGTAAGCATCTTGACCGAATGGCTCAGCTTGTAAACGCCCAGAGGCGCACCGCTGTACTCGGCCAGCAGACCTTCGCAGATCTCGGTCTCAGCTTCAGCCGTGTCAAACGGATGGCTGCCCGTTTCGCCGGGGATGATCAGCATATAGGCTACCGCCGCCGGGATCATACTGAGCTTTGTGATCAGGCTGCCGTTGCCGATCTGATAACGGACGATCTCCGTCAGGGAGAAGCAGAGGCCCGTTCCCAGCGCGTTACCCACCGTTTTGGCTACGGCAAGCAGCACCAGCACGAGAGGCAGCTCGCAGGCGAGCACTGTTACCATCTCACGGGAGAGGCCGACGCCCGCATAGGGAGAGCCGGAAGCAGCGCCGCCCATGATCACCGACAAGGCTGGGATCAGCAGCAGATACAGGATCACGATCACGTCCGCCACACCGGAGAACACCGTGAAGGAGAACACCGGGATGAACAGCTGGATGATGACCTGCGCGGCCAGTCCGACCAGCGGCGCCAGCAGGAACACCGTCTTGTTGGCGGCGGCCGGAACGATCGTCTCTTTGCCGAGCAGCTTGAAGAAATCATAGAACGGCTGCAGGATCGGCGGGCCGACACGCTTCTGCATACGCGCGACCAGTTTGCGGTCGATACCGGCAAGGAGCATGCCGCTGAGGAAGCAGAAGAGGAAGCCGGGGAAAATCAGGATATAGGCCAGATATTTGAGGCCTTCGATAACAACATTACCCATACCTTCGCCTCCTTAGAAAATGATCATCGCATACAGCATGGCGATCGCCAGTGCTGTGACCGCCCACAGGGAGTAGTCATTCACGATGCCGCTGTGGAACTCATGCATAAAGCTGAAGTAGTGCCGCCAGTTCTGTTTGAAGCCCCAGAACAGGTCTTCGCCGCCGACCTGCGAATACACGCTTTCCTCGCCGCCGAAGAAGAGGTCGTACTTGCCTTCCAGCGGAGCGGAGGGGACCTTTTCGCTGACGCGGTCATACTTGGAGCTGAGCGCTACGATGCAGACGGCGATCAGAAGGATCATCAGCAGGCAGAGCCAGGAGATCGGGCTCCAGACGCCGGTCTCGGCAAAGTTGATCAGGCCCGTTTCCGCGGAGGACGCCATGGTGCTTTCCGCGTAACCGCCGCCCATCATGGCATTGATGTAGGCGTTGGCGGAGAAGATCGCGGTGGCGGCAGGCTGCGTCAGGTACTTGGTGACAAGGCCCGGGAAGAGGCCGGTCGCGAGGCAGAGCAGCGCAAGGATGCTCATCGCGAAGCGCATGCCGAAGGCCACTTCCTTTGCGTTTTCGCATTCTTTGGGCAGCTGCCCGAAGAACACCGATTGTGTGACTTTCACAAAGGACGCCAGCGTCAGGGTACTGGTGACGAGCGCGACGACGGTGACCAGAAGGAAACCGATGTTGCCGCTCTCAACAGCCTTCTGATAGGTGGCCTGATAGATCATCCACTTGGAGGCAAATCCGTTGAATGGAGGAATGCCGCTGATGGAGAACGCGCCGACCAGGAAGAGGACCGTTGTGACCGGCATCTTTCTGGAGAGGCCGCCCAGTTTGTTCAGGTCTGTTGTGCCGGTCTCATGCAGAACTGCACCGGCCGTAAGGAACAGCAGGCCTTTGAACAGGGTGTGGTTCATTGCGTGATACAGACCGGAAGAGATACCCAACGCCGTTGCAAGGCCGCAGGCTGTGAGCACATAACCGCTCTGAGAGATGCTGTGGAACGCCAGCAGACGCTTGAAGTCGTGCTGGGCAAGCGCCATCGTGACGCACACAAACATGCTGACCGAGCCCAGGAACACCAGCCAGAACTGGACGGAACCGAGATTCATCGTACGGAAGAGGATGTAAGTGATGCGGACGATGCCGTAGATGCCGCTCTTCGTCAGCACGCCGGAGATCAGGACGGATACAGGAGCCGGTGCCGCACCGTGGGCGTCAGCTGCCAGCGGGTGGAACGGCACCAGGAAGGCCTTGGTGCAGAATCCGATGATCAGCAGGGCGAAAGCCACGATCGTCGCACGGTTGAGGTTGCCGGGGAGCAGAGCCGCAAGCTGAGCGAAGTTCAGCGTGTGCGCCTGCGCGTACAGCATGATGGTTCCCGCAAGGATGCAGGACGATCCGATGCTTCCCACGACCAGGTACTTGAACGCCGCTTCCAGAGCGCCGTTGGCCGTGTTGCGGAAGGCCGTCAGCGCGACAGCCGCAAAGGTCAGGATCTCCACCATGATGAACATGTTGAAGAGGTCGCCGGAGAGCACGAGGCCCATAACGCCGCCGCAGAGCATCAGGAACAGGGTGTAGTACTGCGGCTCGTTGTCGTCTTCGCTCATATAGCTGAAGGAGTACAGGGCCGCCACAAAGACCGCCGTAGCGATCAGAAGTCCGAAGAAGAGGCCGAAGGCATCCACTTCCAGCGCAATGCCGATGGCATAACCGCCTGCGGGAACACGGTTCCCCATCCAGTAGGCGATGATGTCACCGCCCAGCATGATCCGCGGGACCAGCGCGCAGAGCAGCGCCAGCGGGCCTGCCGTGGTGAGGAAGGCCACACAGTTGCGGACGGATCTGTTCTGTCCGAAGACAACGATCAGAAACGCGCCGAGGAAGTAGAGCATGATGGCGATGATCGGAAAATGCTGATAACTCATCCTCTCAGCCTCCTTATCTGCCGTGTATCGGTCGTGCCGTACATATCCTTAAGCTTGATCACAAGGGACAGGCTCATGGCAGTTACACAGGCGCCGATAACGATGCTTGTGAGCGTCAGTGCCTGCGGGATCGGATCCACGAAGAAGCTCGCCGGATTCAGCTCGCCCCAGGTGAAGATCGGGGCAGTGCCGCCGGGATTGAAGCCGATGGAGATGATCAGCAGGTTGACGCCGTAGTCAACGATCGAAAGGCCGATCACGGTCTTAACGAGATTGTATTTCACTACAATGCAGTAAAGGCCGAGGGTAATGAGCACGAAAGAAGCAATATAGTTGAATAAAATCATATCGTTCACCTCGTCTCATTCTGTCCGGATCTTGTCTGCTATCGCGCCGAGCATCATCAGCGTGATCGAACCGATGCCGGTAAACACCTTGATGCCGACGGTAACATTCATCCAGAAAATGGTGCCTGCGGAGTACATGTCGCCGATATCGCCGTGCGTATACAGAATGTTCTGGCAGAACTGCGCTCCGACAGCGACGCCCATCATGGCCAGCGCGACATACACGATCGACGCCACGCCTTCCGCGTGATGCAGCAGGTTAAAGCTGACTGCTTCCACCGTCGCCTGATAACCGTGGCCGAAGTAGATCAGCAGGATCGCGCCTACCACCAGCACACCGCCCTGGAATCCGCCGCCGGGAGAGAGATGCCCGTGGAGGATGATGTAGCAGATGTACACCAGAACGAAAGGAAGAAGGTAATCACCGCCGCAGCGCTGGATCACATGGCGAACTTTCAGGTTTTCATTTTTCATCGCTGCTGTCCTCCTTCTTTTCCTTTTTTGTAAAGAGGATAACGGCTGAGCCGGCAACGGCCGTAATCAGGATAAACGCTTCGCCCATGGTATCATAACCACGGAAGTCGAACACGATGGAGGTCACGTCGTTCACGGCATGGCTCTTGGCCAGGTTCTGCTGGACGATCGCCGCCGCAGCGCCGTCCGCCTTGCTGTCGTCATAGGAATCCGGGTCCTGCTGCAGTTCGTAGACCGAAACTGCCGCATTCTGCCCCTCATAGGTGCGGGACATGCGCGCCATGGTAATGCTGGCGAAAATGCCCATGACCAGGATGACAGCGAGAGAAAAGATGGTTACACGTGATTTCATTTGTCATCCCCTCCCCGCAGTCTTCTCAGAGCAACGATGAAGATGATCGGCGTCAGCGCCGCGCCGACAGCCGCTTCCGAGATCGCAACGTCCGGTGCGTGCAGCAGCAGGAACTCTGCCGCGGCAAAGGCGCCGGTAATGCAGAGCGCGATCACCGAGCTCAGGAGGTTTTCGAAGTGAATGGCCAGGATCGCTGAGATCACCATTCCGAGGACGACAAGTACATTCAGGATCACTATCAGATTACTCATCAAAATCCCTCCCCAAGTCATCAACTTCCATTTTCTTCTCCGGGCGGATACCCGCTTTGTAAGCGCCTTTGGCGATGGTGTGCGAACCGATCGGGTTGGTGCAGAGAACGAGAAGTCCGATCACCGCAATCTTGATCGCCGTGGAAGCGCTGCCCATCACGAAGATGGCGTACAGCAATCCGCCGATGGTAATGCCGAGGAAACCAAGCGTGCTGACGCACGTGCTTGCCTGCATCCTGCTGAAGGTATCAGGCATCAGCAGGGTCCCGATCGTGCCGGCCAGCGCGAAGTAGGCGCCGATCAGCAGGAAAAGATCCATGATAATGCGAACTGCCATTTACTTCCACCTCCCTTTGTCAAGGTAGCGGCCGACGAGCATGGTATCGATAATGCCGAGCATGGCGCAGATGACCGCGATGTCCAGGTACACGCCTCTGCCGCTGAACAGCGAGAACAGGATCAGCGCGCCTGTGATCAGGATATCCACGTTATCGCCGGCGACCTGCCGGTCTGCGGGTGTAGGGCCTTTGGCAAGACGAATCATGTTCAGCAGCGCCAGAAACGCGAAGAATACCGCGAATACAGCCAGATCTGTCATTCCCAAACCCTCCTTACGCCTCTTTCCAATGTGCCTTTGATAGCTTCTCCGGCTTTTTCCGGATCCGTCTCCTGCACATCGATCCAATGGATGTAATAATAAAGCTGGTCATCTTCCTCGGCGATCTCCATGGTGATCGTTCCCGGAGTCAGCGTGATGGAATTGGCAAGAGCCGTCATTCCATACTCCGACTTCAGATCGACCGGAACGCGGACGATACCGGGGTTGATGTCTTTGCATCCGCCGTAACAGCGTTTTGCCATGTCCAGATTCGCTTTGACCAGCTCGACCGGGAAAACGCCGAGCCAGTAGCCGAGCGCACTGAAGAACTTTGCCGGATTCAGGAGCCAGAACGCTTTTTCATGAATGAAGAAGCGGGCGGCAAACAGCGCCACGAGCAGGCTCACGACGGCGCCGGCGATCAGTTCCTGTACTGCGAACGACCAGGTAAGCAGGATCCAGAACACGAAGCAGACGATAAACGTCGCTATTACAGCGGGGAATCTGGTTTTCTGCAAGAGTTATCTCCCCTTTCATGAAGGTTTTATTCTACTTGGATGTTTTCTACAAAGAATTCCCGTCCGGAGATCATGCGGATGGATGTGCTTCCGCAGGCTGCGCAGCAGGCTGCATGGGGACTTACCGCCCCGGTATGGCCGCAGTCTTCGCAAACAAAGGAAGCCGGGATCCACTCGATCTTCAGCACCGCGTTTTCTGCCGCGGTCCCCTTCGCCGCGATCGGGAAAAACTCCTCGATGCAGGACGGGATCACGCCGGAGTATTCTCCGATGCGCAGGCTGATCTCCAAAACACGGTCAAATCCGTTCTTTTCCTTTTCGGATTCAACGATATTGATAATGCCCTCTGCCAGAGCCAGTTCGTGCATAACTCAGCGATCCAGACAGCTGAAGCAGGGGTCGATGCTGGCTATGATCAGGCCGGCATCTGCTACCGTGTTGTTGCGCAGCATGTACGGCACGGTGGGCGTATTCTTATAGCTGGGCACGTGAATGCTGATACGATAGTTGTTCAGGCTGCCGTCGCCCACCAGCATATAGCTGAGCTGACCGCGCGGCGCTTCGTGGCGTTTGACGGTCTGCCCCTCTTTGATCTTGAGGAGCTTGTTGCCCAGATTGATGGGGCCTTCCGGCAGATTCTCCAGCGCCTGCTGGATGATTTTGATGCTTTCGTAGCATTCCAGTGCACGCACCACAACTCTTGCAAAAACATCGCCGCTGTCCACAACGGGGACGTTGAACTCGAAGTCGTCATAGGAGCTGTACGGAGAATCGCGGCGGACGTCGATGTCGACGCCGGAGGCTCTCGCGTGCGGTCCGATCGCTCCGAGGCGGAGTGCGTCTTCTCTCGTGAGGACGCCCACGCCCTTGGTACGCAGGGCAATGGTCTTGTCATTCAGTGCGATGTCCACGATGCGGTCCATGGGACCTTTCAGCTTCTCGCAGGCATCCAGGATCTCGCGGCGGAAGTCATCGTCGATATCCCGGCGCGCGCCGCCGATGGTGACCATCGCGTAGTTGACGCGGTTGCCCGACAGCTTCTCCAGAAGATCCATGATGAGCTCGCGCTCGTCCCAGATGTGCATGAACATGCTGTCGTGGCCGATGATATGACAGGCAATGCCCAGCCACAGGAAGTGGGAATGGAGCCTTTCGAGCTCCGCCGTGATCACGCGGAGATACTCGCCTCTCTTCGGCACCTCGATGCCGTTGAGGTCTTCCACGGCGAGCGCGTACGTGAATGCGTGGGAATGGGAACAGATCCCGCAGACTCTCTCCACCAGGACCAGGGTCTGGATGGCGTTTCTCTCGGTGGCAAGCTTTTCGATGCCGCGGTGGTTGTAACCTACAAACACTTCGGCGTCTTTGATAAGCTCACCCTCGGTGTAGAGTCTGGCATGAACCGGTTCCTCCAGGGCGGGATGGTACGGGCCTACAGGAATGATATAACTCATGCTTGCACCTCCCCAAGGTTTTTCTCAACCAGTTCCTTCAGCGGGGTCACCATGATCTGGCCTCTTCCCTGTGTCTCCAGCATGTCTTCCGGCAGGAAGAGACGCTTGGAAGTATCCAGGCCTTCAAAGGTGAACCCGAACAGCTCATTGATCTCCCGTTCAGGCCAGATCGCCGCCTCCGAGTAGATCTCGCCGATGGAGGGAACAACGCTCTCTCCGACGACGTGATAGCTTTCGACGATCGGATCGACAGCATAATCCCATGAGATGTCCGGCAGCCCCTCTTTGTTGATAAAGGCATGGATCATCACGAGATAGCGGCCTTCTTTCCGCATCCTCTCGGCAGTCGGCAGGATCTGGTCTTTCGAGATATCAATTCTTTTGTACTCCTGCAACTTCATCACCTCTCCATTTTGTATTTGCTTTTTTTGATTGTTTTGTATCTGATCGGGTCGTACCCGTATCATTCTCAACAGATGCGCGGCAGCTGCGCGCCGGCAAGCTTCTGCAGGATCCTGTGCCCGCCGAGCGCCGTGCGCAGGACCGTCTTCCCGGCCGCTTCCGCGCTCACGGTGCCGATCCGGGCTGCGTCTCTGCCTTCCGGCAGCGAGCGCATGCACTGGAGCAGCGCTTCCGTGTCTTCCGCTGCGCAGAGGGCGATCAGCTTGCCTTCGTTGGCGCAGTAGAGCGGGTCGAGACCCAGCATGCCGCAGGCTGCCCGGACCTCCGGACGCACCGGGATGCTTTCTTCCTCCAGTTCGATCCCGAAGTTCTGGCCTTCGGTGAATTCGTTCAGCGTGGTGGCGAGGCCTCCCCGCGTGGGGTCGCGCAGGATCCGGACCGCAGCGCCGGAGGAGAGCATGGCTTCTGTCAGCGTGTTCAGCGCAGCGCAGTCCGACTGCAGTTTTCCTTCCATCATGCTGCTTCTCGCCAGCATCACGGCGGTTCCGTGGTCGCCCATGGTGCCAGAAACCAGCACCGCGTCGCCGGGCTGCACAGCTCTGAGACCCGGGAGCGGGTATTTCACAATGCCGATCCCGGCTGTGTTGATGTACAGCTTGTCGCCACGGCCTTTTTCCACCACTTTGGTGTCGCCTGTCACGATCTGAACGCCGGCTCTTTCCGCCGCCTCGCTCATCGCCTGCAGCACTCGTTCCAGCACTTCAAGCTCAAGACCTTCTTCCAGGATCAGCGCGCAACTCAGAAATTTCGGCTCAGCCCCGCACATTGCAAGGTCGTTCACCGTTCCGCAGACCGAGAGCTTGCCGATGTTTCCGCCCGGGAAAAAGAGCGGATCCACCACAAAGCTGTCGGTCGAAAAGGCCAGTTCCGTACCGCCCGGCACAACAGCACCGTCGCCCAGGGCGCGCAGCGCGGGGTTGTCCAGTTTCGGCAGGATCATCTGCTCGATCAGTTTTGCGGTCTTCTTGCCGCCGCTGCCGTAGTCCAGCGTTATGATCTCATTCATTCTTTCACGTTTCCTGATATTTATACGCCGCGGCGCAGGCCCCTTCGGACGATACCATGCAGGGTCCGATCGGATCTTCCGGCGTGCATGCTTTTCCAAAAAATGGGCATCCGACGGGACCGATCCTTCCCGTGATCACATCGCCGCAGCGGCAGCCCGTTTCCACAGGTGCTGTCTTCTGCAGGGAAAAACGCTTTTCCGCGTCATACGCCGCCAGTTCTTCGGCCAGTTGAAATCCGCTGTCTGCGATCACGCCGAGCCCGCGCCACGCGCAGGGCCGCAGCGTGAAGCTGCTTTGGATCATCTGCTTTGCCAGTGGGTTTCCTTCCGGAGCGACCGCGCGGCGGTACTCGTTCTGAACCCTGGGCTGATCAGTCCGGATCTGCTGCAGCAGTTCATATACCGAAAGCAGGATGTCGTCCGCTTCAAACCCGCTGATCACGGCGGGTTTCCGGTACTCCTCGGGAAGAAAGCGGAAGCCTTCTTCGCCGATGATCGTGGCTACATGGCCAGGGCAGAGGAAACCGTCCACCCGGACATCGTCCGCCGCGAGGAGCGCACGGATGGCCGGTTCCACGGATTTGAGCAGCGAGAGAACCGTAAAATTCTTTACGTCTTTCTCCGCCGCAGTCCGCACCGCAGCCGCTGTTCCCGGAGCCGTCGTCTCAAACCCGACGCCGAGGAACACCACTTCCTTCTGCGGGTTCTCCTCCGCGATCTTTATGGCATCCACCGGGGAATATACCACGCGCACATCCGCACCGAGCGCGCGGCGGCGGAGCAGGCTGTCGCCTCTCCTGCTTCCGGGTACCCGGAGCATATCGCCGTAGGTCGTCAGGATCACGCCCGGCTCGGTGGAGAGCGCCAGCATGGCGTCGATCTCTTCCGGCGGCGTCACACAGACAGGGCAGCCGGGGCCGCTCAGGAGCTTTACCTCCGGCGGCAGCAGTGTCCGGATCCCGGCTTCGGCGATGGCCATCGTGTGCGTGCCACACACTTCCATAAGGCACACTTCCCGCGGCGGCAGCGCCCAGATCGCCTTGAGGATCTTCTTCGCGCGCTCAGCCGATTGCATCCCGCACATCCTCCCAGGCTTCCAGATCTTCCATGGCCTGCTGTTCCGGCAGACGTTCGATGGCAAAGCCTGCGTGCACGATCACATAGTCGCCGGGTTTCGGGTCGGGGATGAAGTCCACGCGCATCTCACGCTGCATTCCCATCGCTTCCCCGATCGCCGTATTGCCGTCTACCGATATTATTTTCAATGGAATTGCCAGACACATAAGGCTATCCCTTCTGTTTTCTCTATTCCTGTTCCCTCATCCGTGCATCCGCGATCATCAGCTGTCCGAGAGAGAGACCCTCGTCGTTGGGAGAAACACGCTGGTGGAGATATACCTCCAGCCCTTTCTCCCGGAGTAACGGCGGCAGTCTCTGCACGAGGATCTGGTTCTGGAACGTTCCGCCGGAGAGCACCACGCGGTTCAGCCCGCTTTCTTCGGCAGCTCTTTCGCACAGGACTGCGGCCATATCCAACAGGGTGTTGTGGAACCGGGCTGCGATCATGCCAACGGGAACGCCCTTTTCCTTTTCCTCCACAATGGAGGCAATCGTCTCGCGCCAGTCGAACCGCGGAGGCGATCCTTCCAGCCGGTACGGGTACACGCCGTTACAAGGCGTCACGGCAGCTTCCAGCAGGATCGCCGCCTGCCCCTCGTAGCTGCAGCGGGTTTTGATTCCCAGAATGGCAGCCACACCGTCAAACAGGCGTCCCATCCCGGAGGACAGGGGGCAGTTCAGTCCGGCAGCCAACTGCTTTTCCAACGCCTCCGCGTTCGCAATATGATCTGTGCTGCATCCGGCTGCTTTCAGGAGCGAAAACGCCGTCCTGCTGACCTCCGTTGTCACGAGGTCTCCGCCGGGAAGTGCGATTGGAAGGATGCTTCCCTTCCTATCCGCGTGTGCGTAACCGCCGACAAGGCATTCCGCACCCCAGATGGTTCCGTCGGTCCCGAGGCCGGTGCCGTCCCAGATCAGGCCGATCACATCGCCGTCCAGGCCGCGGTCGGCCATGCAGGCCGCCATATGCGCATGGTGATGCTGGATCCGGAACAGCGGGATATTCTCTTTCGCCGCGCGCTCTTCCGCGTAAGCGGTGGAGAGATAATCCGGATGGAGGTCGCAGGCAAGCGCCTCCGGCTTCAGATCGAACAGGTTTTCAAAGTGCTTGATCTGCGCGGTGTAATGCTCCAGCGTCTCCCAGTTCTTCAGGTCGCCGATGTGCTGGCTGGGGAATGCGTGGCCCCGTTTGCTGATGCAGAAGCTCGCTTTCTGTTCTGCACCGCAGGCCAGGACTGCATGCGTGCGTTCCGGGATGGTGACCGGCTGCGGCACATAGCCGCGGGAACGCCGGGCAAAGTATTCTTTTCCGTTCACGACCCAGCAGAGCGAATCGTCGCACCGGGTCTGGATATCCCTGTTGTGCAGCAGGAATGCGTCCGCGATGCCCTGCAGCTTCCTGACCGCGTCCTCATTGCGGCTCAGGATCGGGAGATCGGAGATGTTGGCGCTCGTCATGATCAGAAGATCGAGATCATCCCCGAACAGGATCACGTGCAGCGGCGTATACGGCAGCATCACACCGATGAATCCGTTCTCGCTGATATGCTCCATCCCCGGCGCTTTTTTCCGCAGCAGCACGATCGGCTTGCGCGCACCGTTCAGGATGGCTTCCTCCTCCGGCGACACTTCGCAGATCTTCCGGGCCTGTTCCACATCCCGGCACATTACCGCAAACGGCTTTTCATCCCGGTGCTTGCGGGAACGGAGCCTTTCGGCAATGGCAGGATCGTCACAGCGGCACGCCAGATGGATGCCGCCGAGTCCCTTGACCGCCAGGATCTTCCCGGCTTTTAGGACCTCGCGCGCGTTTGCAATGGCGTCGCCCGGCTGTTCCCTGCCCTCGGCGTCCAGAAACACAAGGCTGGGCCCACAGTCCGGGCAGCAGTCCGGCTGGGCGTGATAGCGCCGGTCCTCGATATCTTCATACTCCGTGCGGCACTTGCTGCACATGGGAAACTTCTTCATGGAAGTCCGCGCGCGGTCGTACGGAACATCTTCTATAATGGTAAAGCGGGGGCCGCAGTTGGTGCAGTTGATAAAAGGAAAAAGGTACCGCCGGTCCGCTGGATCCCGCAGTTCCCGCAGGCAGTCCGGGCAGACAGCAACGTCCGGAGAGATCAGGGTGCGCCGTTCCCACTGACGCTCGCTTGCTTCGATGGAAAATGCGGTGTAGCCTGCGAGCCCATCCATCGTTTCCGTCCGGATCTCTTCGATCACGGACAGCGGCGGCGCCCGGTCCGGAAGATCCTGAAGAAAAGCCGCAAGATCTGCTTCTTCTCCTTCCAGTTCCAGCGTCACACCGGAGGATGTGTTGCGAATGCACCCCAGCAGATGATGGTCACGCACAAGCCGGTGTATGAAGGGCCGAAAGCCCACACCCTGCACGATCCCTCTGATCTCTGCCCTGATCCTCTGCACGTTTGCGTACCCCTCTTACTCATTATCTCACGGTATTTTTGCGCGGCAAAATGCCAAAAGGGTATAGTACCGCTATTGTTAATGATTAAGCAAATTGTACTCCCGTCCATTCCTTTTTTCAAGTACTAATTGCATATTAGTCGAACAAAAGAAGCCACTCTTTCGTGCACTTCGTTCTGCACAAAAGAGTGGCCTTTCTGCTGTTTCTTCTGTTTTTCGGATCGCTGCGGTTTACTCGTGGTGGCCGTGGAGCGGATAGTGGATATGCAGCAGATCGTGTGCACGGCCCTGCAGTAGTACGTCGTATACGTAGTCCAGTGCCGGGTTCTGCTGCGGATTCTTCAGCTCGCGCTCGGCATCCTCTTTGAAGATCGCCGCGCAGCGCTCGGCCTTGCGGGCATTGGAGGCAGGAGGCTGACCGCCGCCGCCGATGCATCCGTTCGGGCACGCCATGACTTCGATAAAGTCGAAGTATTCTTCGCCGCTTTCCACCTTGGCGATCAGCTTGTCGGCGTTGCCGAGGCCGTTGGCGACAGCGATGCGCAGCTTCAGGTCGCCCGCAGCTACTTCGAAGGCCTTGATGCCTTCCAGACCGCGGACGCCGCATTCGGCGATCGTCTTCAGGGTCTCGGGCGAGGCGTCGTCCAGCACACGGCGGATGACGGCTTCCGTCACGCCGCCGGTCACGCCGAAGATGACGCCGGCGCCGGTCCAGTCACCCAGAGGATCGTCGGGCTCGGACTCGGGCAGGTTGGCAAAATCGATGCCGGCTTCCTTGATCATGCGGACGAGTTCCTGCGTGGTGATGACCAGGTCGACCAGGCGTTTGCCGTCTTTCTCCAGCTCGGGGCGCTGTGCCTCGAACTTCTTCGCCGTGCACGGCATCACCGCCACGGAATAAACATCCTCATCCTTGAACTGGCGGCGGATCAGAGCACCGAACATTTCCATCGGGCTTCCGCATGTGGATACCTGAGGCATCAGGTTCGGATGATGATGCTCCACATGCTGGATCCAGCCGGGGCAGCAGGAAGTGAACATCGGAAGCTTCGCGCCGGTCTTCACCTTCTCCAGGAATTCGGCGCTCTCTTCCATGATCGTGAGGTCGGCGGTCAGGTTGGTGTCGTACACCACATCAAAGCCGAGGCGGCGCAACGCGGTGACAAGCTTGCCGGTGACCGACGTATCGGCCGGCATGCCGAACTCTTCCGCCATACCGACGCGGACCGAAGGCGCGAACTGGACTACGACGCGTCTGTTGGGATCCTGCAGCATGCCCCACATCTGCTGGATCTGATTGTTGATAGTGATTGCGCCTGTCGTGCA
>JAEEGH010003831.1_pt1 | contig 39043 bp, 30 predicted proteins | sample 9134181 | NCBI WGS metagenome assembly JAEEGH01 (sample SAMN16246544, study PRJNA631951) | gut metagenome | biome: gut microbiome; feature: rumen; material: DP-attached | host: Bos | place: Iran: Karaj | collected 2018-10 | reverse complement strand
TATTCATGAAACAGGAAAGAATTTTTTGGATAATCCAATTATGTTTACGGACTGAATAAACAAAAGTAGCATCCTGGTCCGTAAGAGAAGAATAAATAAAATCGGTGATAATTTTTTTTTCAATAAAGTGGGTGGTGTGATATCCCGGGGTTCCAGGGCAGCGCTTCGCTCCGGTGCTTCGCACTTGTGCTATGCCCACCCCTTCCAATCCCGGCTAGTCTGAAATTAAAGTAAAACAAATAAAATATTTTTTAGTTAAGATTGTAAGTTTGACTTATAGAATAGATATTGCCATTAAATTTACGAATTAAGTATATTGTTACTTTTTTACTTGTGTAATATTCACCAGTGTAATAATCAAACTTCGACTCACTACTATAAACAAAATATGAAGCATATTCATAATTATTATTTGTCATAAAATCAAGTAAATTATTAGAAGGAGATCTATCTTTTTCCAAGAGTAATTTTTTATAAGCAAGATCAAAGCTTTCAGTATTCCTTGATCCACAGAGTTTTATAACATCATAAAATCTCTGGTCAAGGTCTGCTTCATCTTTAAAACCGTAAACAGTACATATTCTGTTACTAATTTCTAAATCTTCAGAATAATTATTTGATTCACTTGCACCTTCCACCGCCTGTGCAAAAGCAAGTGAAGAAAAAAGAATAGTCAGACAAATAAAAATAATCTTTTTCATAAACACCTCTCACTTTTATTATAAACGATAATCCCTTTTTTACAAAGGAGAATTGCAGCCGGCAGGAGAGCCTCAGTTTTACTCACACTTCCTCAGCTATTATCCATTTGACATTACCCACCCCTTAAATTTACAATCCATAAAACTTTATTTTACGAGTGCATATGAAGAAATTTTTATTTCCTGTAATTTTATTATTTATAACAAACATTATTTGTGCAGAAAAAGTATTTAAATCATTTCCGGATGGCACAGGCTTCTGGTGCGACAAATACGAATACTGGTATGAGTATGATTCAGAAGGAAACAAGATTTATGAAAAAGACTCCTACGGTTACGAAAGCTGGTTTGAATACGATTCAAAAGGAAATGTCATTCATAAAAAAAACTCAGCCGGTTATGAAATCTGGACTGAATATGAATATGATTCAAATGGCGACATAATTCATTCCAAAGATTCAAAAGGCGGCGAATCCTGGTATAAATATGATTCAAAAAGAAACCGGACCCTCATCAAAATCAAGTATGATAAAAGCATAGAAAAATACAGATATAAATATAATTCAAAAGGCCAGCTGATTTTTTACAAAGACTCCGCCGGTTCTAAAACCTGGTATGAATATGACTCAAAAGGAAACATAATTCATGAAAAAGATTCAGACGATTCTGAAAGCTGGTACGAATATGATTCAAAAGGCCAACTTATTCATTCCTCAAATTCAAAAGACGGTGAATCCTGGTCAGCATATGATTCCAATGGAAATGAAATTCATTACAAAAGTTCCCTTGGTGAAAAATGGTCTGAATACGAATACAATGAAAAGAACTTAGTCATCCATTCCATCCACTATGTGTATTTGGAGGATTAGGATCCTATTTCATATTTACTTGCATACGATGATTCGTATTGGAAATTAGACATACATCCAGCCTTTATACGGAACTTTCAGTTATCTATACAAGGTGCAATGACAACGAAGAAATCAGCATTACTGCTGAAATAGCCCTGGCATATAACAAAAATGATACTGCAGCCCTGAATGAAATTAAAAACAGAAAAATTGAAATCATTGATTTCTTAAGAAGTTATTTCTCTAAAAAAACTTATGCAGAGATTTATGGACACAAGGATTTAATCCAGATAGAAATCCGTGACTACATTAATGAAAATATTTTAACCCAGTCCAGAATTCGTGAGATTATCTTTATAAAGCTCGAGCTGCTTCATCTTTAAGAAGCTTTACTAAAAAATTATTAATTGTCACGTATTACCCTGCAGAAAAGAGGCTTCATTGGTTCTATATTTTTTGACTGATCAACAAATTCATACTCTGAATAAATTGACAGAAAATCCAATGACTTCCTTAATTCCACAATTTCATCAAACTTATCAACAACAGAAAGATCATAATAATCTTTTATATCTCTATAAACTAATACCCTGCCTGTTACAATATCAAGCTTTATATCGCCGGCATAATTTACAACACCTGCTTCAACTTTGAAAAAATAGGGGTTAAAGTATTCGGAATTGTTTCCAACCTGTGTAATTCCATAGGTACCTTTTTTTGCCTTCAACATGACATATTGCTCCGGTGCTTCTCTATTTCTAACAGTAAAAGTCGAAAAAGACCCCGGCGCTCTTTTTATCTGTAAATCAGAATTTAAACGCAAAGCCTTTTTATTTTTAGCTTCCTTACCATTTGAATAATAAAAGTTATCAACAACTTTTCCAGCATTCGGATTAACAATTCTCATTAAGATAAAACCTTCATCTTTTTTTAAGCCAAATAAAGAATCCAGGTTCACCGTTTCAACAGTTGCACATGATGTGAAAACAAAAAAGAAAAGACCAAAAATTAAAAGAAGATTTATTTTTTTCATGTTTTTATATCCTTAAAAAGTTAATTATATTACGCTATAATTTTATAACAGAATATTATAATTATCAAATTTGTCTGAAAAATAAATTGAACGTTTTCACATCAATTCGAATTACTTAAAATCTAAAACAGCTTTACCTCAGAGCCATGCAGAATAGGATTTAGAAGCGGAAGGTCGTATAATCGCTCCCCACTAGAAGGGAATTGTTAAAATAAGAAATATTGATTTAAAATAAAAAAAGGCTTAACCATTTTAGATTAAGCCTTTAGAGCGCCCCCTGCTTTGGCCACAATCTTATTGTGGCCAGTTTGCCCTCCGGGCCGCGAAAATCCTTTCTCTATTTTTTTACAGTTATCTTTGAAGGAAATCTCTCTTTATTTTTCTTACATTCACTACTGAAAGAGACACAATCCATACGCACCTGCTTTGGATTGTGTCTGGGCGGATTTTTGTTCAAACCCAGCAGGCTTGCTGATTCTAAGAAATATTTGCTTTAAATAAAAAAAAAGACTTAACCGATTAAGATTAAGTCTTTTCTACGCCCCCTGCTGGGTTTGAACCAGCGACACACGGATTAACAGTCCGTTGCTCTACCGACTGAGCTAAGGGAGCATTCGTTTTGTTGAATGTAGTAGTAATATATAAGATTCTAAAAAAAGTGTCAATAGGAAAAATAAAAAAACGCAGATATTTTTTAATTTTTTTTCATACCTGCGTTTTTTATTATTCACCCCTTATTTTGTAAGAAGTGCATTGATTGATTTAATGAAGTCCTGTGGATCAGGAAGTTCTACTCCGGAAGAGAGCAGGGCCTGATCAAGAAGTACTTCACACAAATCCTTTGTAAAGGCTTCATCAGTGTCACCTTCCAGCTTCTTAACTAGAGGATGGTCGCCGTTTACTTCAAGAATTGGCTTTATAATGTTTCCTGAACTTTGTCCCATTGCCCGCATCATTCTTTCCATCTGAATGCCAGGATCATTTTCATCAATTACAATACAGCTTGGACTTTCTGTAAGGCGGTTGCTCAAAACAACATCCTTTACTTTTTCTCCAAGAGCCTTCTTCATCTTTTCCTGTACCGGCTTAAAGACTTCTTCACGCTTTTTAGCTTCTTCCTTATCAACACCAAGTTCATCATCTGTACCGGCACGATTTACAGCCTTAAGTTCCAGCTCCTTGTACTTTCCAAATGCAGGGAAGACGATATCATCAATTTCATCAGCCATAATAAGGACTTCAAAGCCCTTCTTCTTATAAGCCTCAAGAAGTGGAGATGCGCGAAGAATCTTTTCATCAGAACCAGTAATATAATAAATATACTTCTGACCTTCCTTCATGCGCTTCTGGTAATCAGCAAGGCTTGTCCACTTGTCATCGCCTGTACCTTCGTCAGCAGTTGACTTAAAGCGAAGGATGTCTGCAATTTCTTCTCTGTTTCCAAAATCAGAATAGAGACCTTCCTTGAGAGGGCGGTTATAGTTCTTTACAAAAGTATTCCACTTTTCAAGTTTTTCCTTTTCTTCATCTGAAGGATTTTCTTTTCCGCGGATTTCGTCTGCAGTTTCACCCAGCTTCTTAAATTCAGAAAGGAGTTTCTTTACGGACTGACTCTTAATTGTTTCCAGAATACGGTTCTGCTGAAGGATTTCACGGCTTACATTAAGTGGAAGATCTTCAGAATCAATAATACCGCGAACAAAGCGCAGGTAACTTGGCAAAAGTTCACGATCATCATCTGTAATGAATACGCGTTTTACGTAAAGCTTAACTCCACTCTGGTAATCACTCTGATACATGTCAAAAGGAGCATGGCTTGGAACGTAGAAAAGTGTTGTATATTCCTGTGTACCTTCTGCGTGGGTGTGAACGTACATTAAAGGATCTGTTCCGTCATGAGAAATTGTCTTGTAGAAGTCGTTGTAATCTTCTTTCTTAAGTTCGCTCTTGCTCTTCTTCCACAAAGCATTGGCTGAGTTTACCTGGTCAACTTTATTCTCAGTTCCTTCAGCCTTTCCTTCTTTGTCATACTTGGTCTGTGTATAGTGAAGATAGATTGGGAAGGCAATATGATTTGAATACTTCTTGATTAATTCATCAATCTTCCAGCGGGAAGCATATTCCTTTGAATCATCATTAAGATGAATTTCAATAGCAGAACCAGACAAATCTTTATCGTTAAAACCGTAAAGACTGTAAGCAGCCTTATCTTCTGTTAATTCTTCAATATCGTAGGAATTTGTACCATCTGAAGACCAGTGCCATACTTTTCCATCCCCACCGGCCTTTCTTGTATAAACATCAATTGAAGAAGCTGCCATAAATGCTGAGTAAAATCCTACACCAAACTGACCGATTAAATCAGAATTAGAGTTTCCGCTTTTTGAAAGCTGGTCAATAAAAGCTTTAGTTCCTGAACGGGCAATTGTACCCAGGTTGTTGTTCAAATCCTCTTCATCCATACCAATACCGGTATCCTGAACAGTGAGGATCTGCTTTTCTTCGTTAAATGTGATGTCAATTTTAGGATTAAAATTAATGTTCTTGTAAGCATCATTTGAAACTGTAAGATACTTAAGCTTATCAAGAGCATCTGAAGCATTTGAGACAATTTCGCGAAGGAAAATGTCTTTGTTTGAATACATTGAGTGAATGATCAACTTTAAAAGCTGATTTACTTCTGTCTGAAACTGATATTTAGCCATTTCTTTCCTCTAATAAATTCATTTGAATTATCAAATAATATAATAAAATTTATTATAGAAGGAAAGTTTTTTTTAGTTATAAACCTGCTCCGGCAGAATATATTCAACTGTTGAAGGAGAATATTTTATCACGCTGCGTTTGTAAACATTTGTAAAAATAAATTTGTCTCCATGGCCCAGCACTTCGTAAAGTTCATCCAGGCTGTTAAAACACGAATAACTGATTCCATCAACTTCAAAACAGGTTGTGTATTCTGTATTCTTACCAGGGCTTCTGGAAAAAACAAAAAGATCATCTGTGGAAAAGCCTGTTTTTACTGCATAGGATGAAGTTTTTACATCAATTGCAAAAACAATGATATCCTCAGAATTAAAGTCTCCTTCAAAAAGAAAATCTTCCGCCCTTACTTCTTTCAAACTGATTCCAAAAGCTTCAAGATATGCTTTACCTGTTTTTATTGCTACACCTCTTTCCTGCAGGCGCTTTTCCTGAAGTTTCTGCATCCGCTCCGACTCTTCAGCAGCAAGTTTCTCAGCCTCCAGTTTATCGGCCAGTTCTTTTGCAAGCCTTTCTTCTTCAATCCGGGCTGCCTCTTTTTTTGCAAGAAGGGCTTCTGATTCAGCCCTGGCATAACGCACAATTGAATCTGAACTGTAACGACCGATTTTATAAAGCTGAATTGCCTCGCTGGTATTTGGCTGTCTGAAACCTGTCAATTCAAGATAAAAAGTCATTGGAGCGCCATTTTCAAAAACCCAGTCTCTGTAATCAAAGGAACGGTTTGAGTTCATCATGTAACAGGGCTCCAGTCCAAGTTCCCCGCTCATCTTATTTAAAACATAATAGGTTGCATATTTTACACTGACTTTAGAAAGGTCATCCGGATAAAATTTGTGAACATCCCGAAGATCTTTGTAAACGTATAGAACTTCATTTTCCAGGACAACTACATCATATGGAGAATTTTTAAACTTCTCTATTCCGGACTGCCACTTTACCTCATAATTTTTACTGTTGTCAGGAGCAGAGACTATATCATTTTCACCATAAAAAGAAGAAGCTGAAAATGCAAATATCAGAATGACTGCTTTTAATATATTTAAACCACAAAAGGATTTTTTTTCTTTCATTTGAAAACAAGTATAGCACAAGGAAAAATAAATAAAAACACTTCTTTAACATTTATTGTATTTATAAACTTAATAAAATTTGATATAACTATGAATCGTTTTATTTTAGATTTTCAGGAAGTCAAATATGTATCTTTTGGTTTTAAAACAGCTGGCCATTATGACAATTTTAGGAATCATGGGTTTTATTTTTGCAAAAGCAGTAAAGGTTTCGGAAAGCCAGCAAAAGTTTTTGAGTAAAATGCTTCTCTACTTTATTAATCCCTGTCTGATTGTAAATTCTTTCAATATTGAATTTGATTCTATTAAACTGAAGGAATTCGGAATTGTTTTTTTAATTTCCCTTGCTGTTCATATGCTGATGATTTTTGTATGTATTTTGTTTACCCTTTCAAAAAAAGAGGAAGTAAAGGACCTTAATATAGTTGAAAGAGTTGCAGGGGTTTTTACAAACTGCGGTTTTATCGGCATTCCATTAATCCGGGGTGTTTTTGGTGATGAAGGGGTTTTCTACCTCATGGGCTATCTGATTGTTTTCAATATTCTTATCTGGACTTACGGCATGTGGCAGATGAGCGGTTCAATTTCCGTAAAGAAAATCCTTACGAATCCAGTTATCATTTCTTCCGTACTGGGACTGATTTTGTTTGTCTGTCCTTTTACCCTGCCGGAGATTATTTCTAAGCCTGTCACAATGGTTGCTGATATGAATACTGCAATGGCCATGATTCTGATTGGAATTCTTTTTGCAAACTTTCATTACGAAAAAAAGTTTTTGTGGAGACTTATCCGTTTTAATTTTGTCCGTCTGATTATTTGTCCACTTTGTGCACTGGCAGTTCTTTTTGCAATCTACAAAACCTTTGGATTTACAGGTGAAAGGGAAAAATTATTTTTATTTGTGGTATTAATCTGTGCTTCCTGTCCTGCTGCAACATCTGTTCCCGGTATGGCAGTACTTTTTGATAAAGACGCTTCCTACGCCAGCCTCTGTATTTCTGTAAGCAGTGCAGTCTGCATTGCCACAGTTCCAAGCCTTGTTCTTCTTGCAGAACAGATTATCAGATAATTTTTCCGGCTCCATATTTTACAGAGGTTTTGAAAATTTACTTTTGTGGATAGAAAAGGCTTAAATCTTATGCTAAGATTTTTATATGAAAAAGAAATCAGCCTTTATTTTTACAATTGTATTTTTTCTGATAAATCTTCTTCCTCTCGCTGCAGAGACTGAAGCCTTAAAAATCAGTACAAAAGACTTTTATATCCTTTGTACTGAAAAAAGCATGGAAGGAAGAAGACAAGCCCTATTTGAATCAGATATTCCTCTGCGGATTATAATCACAGATAAAATAATCGATTCTGAGAAATTTATGGATGCCATTAAATCCTACACTTCAAAACGCCCGCTCATACTGGATTTACAGAATGTAGAAGACAGTACAAGAAGCCTGGCTTTTGAATCAATTTATGGAAACATAAAGGAAATATATTTTCCAGAAAATTACCTGGGCTATAATTTTGATAAAATGAAGAAACTGGAAAAAATCCACCTGAGCAGAAAACAAAAAGAGATTTCCAGGTATCAGTTTCAAAGTCTTCCAAACTTAAGAGAAATTATTATTCCTGAAAATTCTGAACTGGAAAAAATTGAATGGCTTGCATTCAACTGGACCAGTGGACTTGAAAAAATAAATATTCCCCCTAGCTGTAAATCAATTGAAAGCCAAACCTTTAAGGGAATGAAAAATCTTAAGGATGTAGATCTTTCCAATGTTGATTCTCTCGGCAAAGAAGCTTTCAGCGGCTGTATTTCTCTTGAGCATGTAACAGTTGGAAAAAAAGTAAATGATATTGGCGGCATTTTTAACGGCTGTACAAACATTAAGGATATTACTTTTCTTTGTCCGGACATTAACTTTAATGATAAAAGTTTTTCCGGAATGATAAATCTTGAAACAATAAACCTTCCTGAAGGCAGTAATTACTTTATACAGGACGGAGTCTTAATGGATAAAGATAAACGTACAATAGTCTTTGCCCTGCCAAAATGCAAAACAGAAACTTTCCGCATACCGGATACTGTAATAAAAATTAATTCAAACGCATTCTCAACAAATACAAGCATAAAAAAAATAACAAACGTTCCAGACTTGCAAAATCAGAATCAAGTTTTTTCAAACCTTAAAAGTCTTGAAGAAATTGAATACAGAAACAATGTTTCTTATCCAGGCAAAAACTATACATTTTTAAATTGTACAAATCTGAAAACCTTTAAATTTCCAAAAGGAACTATTTCTCCAGGAAAAGGCTTTTTCTCAGGCTGCACCAGACTAGACAATATCATTCTTCCAGATGGAATGAATTATCCGGAAGGACTTGAAAGCTGGCCGGATGAATATTACTCTAATTTCTTTTATGGCTGTACTTCACTTAAAAACCTTACTCTTCCGGCAGATATACCTGAAATTTATTCTTTTATGTTCTGCAAAAGCGGCATTGAAAAAATCTTTATTCCGGACAGCGTTACTGTAATCCGGTCAAGCGCATTCGAGGAATGTGAAAAACTTTCAGAAATCAGCCTTTCTTCAAACTTGAAAATAATTAAACAGGAAGCTTTTAAAAACTGCACTTCATTATCAAAAATTGACCTGCCTCCATCACTGACAGTTATTGAAAATGGAGCTTTTAAAGGATGTACAAATCTAACCTGCCTTGAGCTTCCTGAATCAGTTAAACAAATTGGCAATGAATTTATTGCAGGGTCCGGAATTGAAACTCTTGTAATTCCAAAGGGAATAAAAAAACTCACTACTGATAATTTTATAAACTGCCCTTCCCTAAAGTTGATTCAGTTCACAGGAACAGTAGAAGAGTTTAAATCTGTTTATGAATATTTTGGGTATGGTGAAGCACTTGATATAAAAGTCAGCTGCAAAGATAGAGATTTTAATCTTCTTGAACTTACAAAGTTTTACACTGTAGAAGAACTAAAAAAACTTCACTGACAAATATTTGATAGGAAAAACAGATACCTCTGAAAGACATTGAACATCAGCGTCTTTCAGAGTTTTTTTTTAATAATTTTTCCACATATAAAACTTTTGACTGTTAAAAGGATCCTTACACCAGCTTTCTGCATAGGAAGCCTTTTTAACATACACCAGGGTATAACGGCAGAAAGGATTTTTACCAATAAACTTAACGCTTGCAGGTATTTTAATTTCATACAAGCTTTCCTTACCCGAATAGGAATCTGTCATAAAAGCGTAATCCCCAATATATTCAAGTTTTTCGGGAAGAATAACTTTATTCAGATAATTTGCGCTGAAAGCAGAATCACCAATGTAAGTTAAAGTTTTTGGAAGTTCAAGAACTGTCAGGAAATTTGAACTGAAAGCATCGTCTTCAATGCGGGTAATTTTTTTTGGAAGCACAAGATTTTTAATTCGGCAATTTGAAAAAGCACCTGAACCAATTTTAGTGATTGAATCCGGGAGAACTAATTCATCAATCCGATTCCAGCTAAAAGCATGCCGTTCAAGAACCTTTACACCTTTTTCAATTATTATTGACTGAAGTTCGCATTCAGTAAAAGCTGAAGGGCCGACAGTCTCAATATTTTTTGGAATTTTTACGGCAGGTATTTTCGATTTATAAAATGCCATGCTTCCAATTTCCTTTACTTTTGAATGAAAGACAACTTCATCTATTTTGCAAAATTGAAAAGCGCCGCTGGAAACTACAGTCATTGCTTTTGGAATTACAAGTTTTTTAAAATTCATGTGAGAGAATGAATCTTTACCGGCAAACTCTACTGTATCTGGAATAGATAAATCCATGAGGGCAGAACATGCAGAAAAAGTTTCGTTTCCAACAATCTTAAGATTGGACGGTAATTTTACTTTTGTAAGATTATTGCATCCACAGAAAAGACCGTCTGCCAGACTTTCAAAATTTGACGGCAGGGATACAGAAGTAATTTTACAGTTCTTAAAAGCCTCCTTTCCCAGATAAAGGAGAGATTCAGGAAGGTCTACTGCAAGGGCAAGTTTCTGGCAATCTTCAAAAGCATTGTCTCCAATATACTGAAGATTTTTCGGGAAGTTTATTGAGCAAAGATTGTACTGTTTATAAAATGCTTTATCCCCAATACGGATCAGGGAATCCGGGAGAACAACTTTCTTTAATTGATTTGCGAAACTGAAAAAATTCTCTGGAATTTCAGTAATACCTTCCGGAATGACAACTTCCTCCCCGACCCTAAAAACAGAAACCAGTTTGTTGTTGATTTTATCAATCAGAAAATTTCCCTCAACTTTATAGCGGGGATTGTCAGATGCAACAGTAATTTTTTTTAAGTTTCTACAATCGGAAAAAGCATCATCTCCAATGTATTCTATACTTGCAGGGATATAAACCTGTGTCAGAGTGGAATCGCCGTAGAAAACTTTTTTTCCTATTCCTACAACTTTTCTTCCTTCAATTGAAGATGGAATATTAACAGCAGAAAGTTTTTGGTCTTCCAGATCCCTTTCACTGTAAAAGGCAATTGGAACAGAAGAGGAACTTAAAATTAGATTATTATCTGAATCTATGGCATACTTTAATGTTCTCTGTGCAGAGGCAGAAACAATCAGAGAAAATGTAAACAGAATAAAAAATGCGATTCTTTTGTCCATACTGAAATATTAATATGGAACAATTATTGTGTAAAGAAGAAAAGATTCTTCCCACCAGTTACATGCTGATGAGAAGAATCTCTGTGAAGTATCTGATTAAAAAATTAGAAAGTGTAGCTGTAGCTGAGGGCGATGCGGTTAAAGTACCATTCTCTGCTTACGAAGTTGTATTTGCTTTCAATATCTCCATCTGCTACTGCAGTATCGTAACTTCTGCGGCTTGAGAATCCAAGAAGAATGCTCAGTGTGTTGTGTTCGTTAAACTTAATCTGGGCAAGAGGGCTGATGCTGATTGATTTGAATGATCCGGAGAAATCTGCATTCTTGTAAGCAGCATCATCATAGTAACCATCAATTTCAGCAAGAAGACCTACGCGGTAAAGTTTAAGAGGCATCTGATATGCAAGAATGAAGCTCTGATAATTCTTTAAGCCGTTTACCTTGTTACCGGAAACCTGCCACTGCCATACATCTGTATCAGAAACACCAGTAATCTTTTCGTAGTAAACCTGATAAGTATACTGAAGAACAACGTGTGTCCAGTCACCAGGAATTACTGCACCTGTATCAAACTGGAAAGTTCCCTGAGCATACCACTTAAGGTACCAGTTCTTGAATGTTGCAAGATCATCATATTCGTCTGTTCCATAATTCCATGCAGACATACCGTCCATGCCGAATAAATCCCATCCTGTACCAGCCTGTGCACCTGCAGAAAATACCAGGAATGGAAGTGGAGTAAAAGCAACAGAAAGACCAGGCTTAACAGAAACAGGAGAAACTTCAAAAGATGCATTTAAAGCAACATTAGCACCACTCAAAAGCCAGTGACTTCCAAGAGGAGTTGCAATTGTATAAGTTGCATTTCCTGTTACTCTGCCCTCCAGTCCACTGTAAGGTCCGGTAAGTGGAGCAAAATGTGCATTAGGATTGTTTACGATTTTTTCAGAAGCCGGATAATAGGCAAAATCTGTTGTAATAGAGAAAGTAAGATTCTCCGGCAGCTCAGCAAATGCTCCTGCTGCAAATGCTAATGAAAGTGCCATTGCGGCAAGCAGTTTTTTTGTTTTAATCATTGTATCCTCCAATGTATATGATAGTATTACTATCAACTTATATCAGTATACAATAAATCCCATAATCTGCAAGAAAAATTTTCAAGGAAAAATGACCGGAAAAAACCTTGCTCGACACAAAACTGTTTAACTGTTAAAATTGTCACATGCAGGTTTGGAAAAAACATAATCTGAAACCTGCAGATTGTATAAGATAATTACAGAGGTTTTTATGTTAGTTATTTTAAGGAACCTGTTATCAGGAATTTGTATTGGAATAGCAAATATTATTCCTGGAGTATCAGGCTCAACAGTTGCCGTTATTTTCAATATTTATGATAAATTCGTAGAAATTTTCAACTTCAACCTTAAGAAAATCTGGAAGAACAGAAAATTTTCAATTCCTCTTTTACTGGGTATGCTGACTGGAATTGTTCTTTTTTCAAAGCTTATTAAGATTCTTTATGGAAATTATCCTGTACAGACAAACTATTTCTTTACAGGCCTTATTATTGGAAGCATTCCCCTTCTGTTCAAATATATCATTGCTAAAAAGAACAAGGAAGAAAAATTTTCCGCCGGAAAAATTATTGCCATCGTACTTTGTATTACAGCCGGAATTGCAGTTATGCTCTGGATGGGTTACATGGAATCAAAAATTCCAGATGAAGAAGTTACTGGCGAATTGCCTCCATTAACCTGGCCTCTTGTATTTAAGATTTTTGCTGCTGGAGTTTTAGGTGCAGTTGCAATGATTATGCCTGGTATTTCAGGAGCCCTTATTATGCTGATTATGGGTGTTTATTTAATTGTAACAGGTGGAATTGATTTAATGATTACCTCATTCTTTAAGAGAGACTGGCAGGAAATGTTCAGGGCAATCATTACAATATTGCCAAATGGAATTGGTGTTTTAGCAGGACTCGCTCTTGGTTCCAGAGTGATTGCATATCTTCTTAAGAAATTTCCAAATCAGTCTTACGCATTAATTTTTGGATTGATTATTGCTTCTGCAATCAATATCTTCCCGGGCTTTACATTCAAATCACCACTCCAGGGCGTTGCTTCAATAATCTGCCTCTTAATAGGTGTAGTTCTTGCTTATTTAAGTTCCAAACTTGCTCCAGAAGAAAACAAGGATAAAGAAAAAACTGAGGAAATTTCCCAGGAACAAAAAGCAGAAGAAATAAAAAAATAAAAGGATTTTCGCAGGATGAAAAAAAAACTTTTACTTCTTGCAATTACTCTCTTTCTGACACTTTCTTACGGAACAGCACAGGAAAGTGAAAAGAAAGAGGAGCTCCTGCCTGAAATAAAATTAATATTCTGGAACAGGGCATCTGCCATAGACTATATTTTTCCACTGGCAGAAATCGTTTCCACAAATATGTTTGTTAAAGATTTTGCAATCTATGTTATGGGGCAGGACTGGAAGGAAACAAGTTTTGATACATTAAAAGCAAACCTTACAACTCCCTGGATCTGGGATATTTCTTCATTCCAAAAAAATCAGGGAGCCCACGCATATTTTGGAAGTCTTTATTTTACAGCGTCCAGAAGCAACGGACTTTCCTTTGCCCAGTCACTTCTTTACACAGGAACAGGTTCCTTTCTCTGGGAAACAGTCCAGGAAGCAGGTACCAATTCCCTTAATGATTTTCTCACAACCACTTTCGCAGGAGCAGTTTTAGGAGAACAGCTTTTTCGTTTAGGAAATGAAGCTTTTGCAGTTCATCCACTTTTAGGTTTTATAATAGATCCATTGGGAACATTTAATTATTTTATCCGTGGCAGGCAGCCGGAACAGGGGCAGTCAAAAATATACAGCATTGAACTTTCTGCAGGACCAGCCTTTCTTTTTTCTTCTGTAAATTATGGGGATAATGATGAAGGCCTTTTTGAAAATCAGCAGGAAAAAAACTTACAGGGATTTTTTGATATGAAGATTGTCTATCAAGATCCCTATAATCATAATTCAAAAGAATTAATGGATCAGTTTGAAACAGAACTTTTTCTTGCAAAGGATACTGGCGGCTACAAACTGAAGGCAGACTTTGACTCCACCCTTTTTTCCAGGGGACTGGGAGATGCTGTAAACAAAGATAAAACACTGGGCCTTTCCTACAATTATGATGTAACTTATTCTTCCAGAATGTGGCTTTCAACAAATTCCACAGGTCTTTTCTTTAAGCAAAGGAACAATCTTAATGCAGGAGAACTGATCTGGGGTCTTGAAGGTGATTATATTTTTCTTGGTGTAACAGACAGTATTCAAAAAGTTTCAAAGGGAAAACTTTGTCCCAAAGCCTATACTTTTACAAACGGCCCGGAACTTAAATTTTATCTGGGATTCAATTCTCCCACAGCAGGAAATTTTTCTCTTAAAGGAAAAGGGGCCTTTCTTTTTTCTTACGGACAGGCAGGTGAAATGCTGATTCCAGAAGGGGATTATTTTGTGGCAGAAGCAAGCGCCTCATACAGCCATAAAATTTTTGCAGGATTAAGTGCAGGCCTTAAAGCAGATTTCACGGGCAAATATCAGCTGAATCCATCTTCAGACAGAGAACTGAATGAAAATGAATTCAGCGCCTCAATTTTTGCCAGCTATATTTTTAACTGATCATCATTAACTTTTATTACCAGAAGGAATAAAAGAATCCCGCCAGAGGTGACAGAATAAGCATAATGATTGAAAAACTGAAGGATTCTACAGAACCTAAAGCCGCCCTCTGCTCAGAAGGAAACTTGTCCTGTAAGATTTTATTGCTTCTTACCTGAAGTGCATCATCTGCAAGGGCTGCAAGGAATCCACCTAAGGTCATGATCACATACATTCCTGTATGCTCAAGGAAAATTCCCAGCAGAACAATCGCCACACACACACCAAATAAAAGAGGATAAGTAATATTCTTCAGTTTAAGAATAAGCTTTGCGCCTAAAATGCCACCAGCCTGCATTATAAACAGGGCAAAACCTAAAGCCCACTCTGGCATTCCGGCCTGAGGAAGTTTTGCCTGAAGAAAGAAAAGCAAAAGTATATCAAGGGCACCTACAAAAGAATTTGTAAGCATAAGAAGAAAAACCTTTTTTTGTTTTATTAAAAAAGTAAAACTTTCCTTAAAACAATTTAGTATTTCCTTTAAGAATTTTCTTTCTTCCTTTTCCTTTGCTGAAATAAAATTTATTTCCTTCAATCCAGACAAAGTTACCAGTTGAAAAATCATAAAAATTAATGATATGGCGTAAGCAATTCTGTAACCCAGGTACAAGGCAAGTCCTGCAGCCATAGTTGAAATTCCATCAGTAACTCTATAAATGATAAGTTGATTGGATGAAAATTTTTCATAAAGGTTTTCCTTACCCTGACTTTTCATTGAATCATAGGCAAGGGCTTCGTCTGAACCAGAATAAAAATTATAACTTAAGGCTCTAATACAAAATGAAAAACAAACAATTCCAAAACTATTTGAAAAAATCATTATCAAATCACTGAGCATGTTCAGGCAGCAAGAAATTAAAAGCATTTTTTTTCTTCCAAAGACATCTGCAAGAACACCAGAAGGAATTTCAAAAAGCAGGCTCACAATATGAAAGATAGTTTCTGAAAGTCCAATCTGAGGAAGAGAAAAACCTCGTGCTGCAAGGATTGCAACCCAGGCACCCGTTAAAGAAATATTTCCTAAAATTTCTGAGATATATAATTTATTTATTTGTTTTTTTAAGTTAAACATAATTTACCGATTCCTGTCGGCAGGCATAATAATACTAGTGAAAATACTGCCAGTAATTCCTACTAACCATTAGCAAAAAAATAAAGATGAGACGGGGTAAATTGTAAGCTGATTAATTAAAAAGACAAAATCAGTTTTACTGAAAAAGGCCCACTACCCCCATAGCTAGATTGGGAGAGCTGCTTTCTTTCTTAACTGTAAAACTGTTGATTTCCACATGATATTTAATTTTTATATATTATAATGACTTTGTCAATATATCTTCTTAAACAAAAAATCTGACTAAGCCATAAAGAATAAAAAAGGGGCTCTTAAAAAGAACCCCTTATAATCTTTATTAAAACTATTAGAATCTGAGCCAGTCCATATGAATATTAAAGAATAAATCATCGTATTCGTAGCTGCCTGTCAAAATATTATAAGAGAAGGCAAAGCCACAATCCATGTAAGTTCTTCCACTATCCATAATTACGAAGGCAATATTTGTAACAAGTTTATCTTCTAATGCCATATTAAAAATCCAGTCATTGTCCGGAGTATTTGAATGAACACTTGATTTACCCATATTAAAGAGAATTTCTTCACTTACCCTCATTCCTCCTAAATTCAAGCCGGCTTCAAGAACCAGATGACCTGGATAAAGGCTGTTCAAATGCTGTCCTGCAAAAGTTACATTTGAGAAGAGCGGTGTCTCACTGGCAGAACCATTGTCCATGTAGCGGAATTTCACATTTGTAAAGAGATTAATCCAGCTCAAGTACATATCCAGATTGCTGACTGCTTCTACACCCATGAAGAGCTGTTCATATTTTGAAGACCATTCTCCAAGGAAATAAGCAGAAGTTCTGTTTGCAATAGTTGAATTGTCATACATTCGTCCTGCAAATAAATCAAGACCTGTCTGGAAGTTCAAATAGAAATTATATGGAATATCAGTTTGTACCAGTGAGATTTCATTTAAAGAAGAACGCATTGCCCTTACATCAACTTCAGCAAGCCATGAAAGATCTACTGCATTTGAATAGAAACTTCTTCTGAGGATTGGACTTGTAAAGGAAGCAAGAGCCATATTTACTTCGTTAAATGTTTTTTCAGCACCTTCTCCGTTTGTGTGGAATTCCCTTAAGAAAAGAATATCTGCCTGTGAATTCGCAAAAGGAAGTTCTGCAAAAAAAGCACCTGATACATTCTGAAGTTTTGGATAATAGTAAATGCCGGCAGCAATTAAGCCCTGTTTCTCTGCCGCTCTTGAAGTAAAGGCAAGAAAGTTATATCCAAATCCGCCGTATAAAGTCTGCTGAATTCCAGGTGCAAAACCAATTGAAGGGAAATAAAGTACAGGCTGTATTTCCCTTACGTAAGGTCTTTCATTCTGGAGAGTTGTAATTACTTCAGTAAAGGCTTCAGATTGATTATCAGATTTTTCTGATTCAGCATTTTCTGTTTCAGGTTTTGTTTCATCTGAATCTTCTGATTTTTTATCAGCAGAAGAAACAAATTTTTTTCCATTTTTATACCAGCTGCTTCTGTAGACAACATCCTCAGAAGGGCCAACATTAAATGGATTGAAAGAAGGATAATCATCTTCAAGAGAACCAAAAGTCATTATCTGACCAGGCATAGATGGTCCGTTAAAATCAGGAACCTTTTTCCATTCTGAATCAGGCTTAATCTTTAATACATATCCAGTTGATGAATATGAAGCGTAAATGATGCCCTTATCAGTTTTGTCAGCCCATAAAGCTGCAATAGGATCAGAGACAACAACTTCAGCAATTTTCTTTGCATCATCATATTCATATACTTCAAGACGACCTCTGTTGTTTGAAGTAAAACTTAATTTTCCTTCAGAATTCCATGAAGGATAAGCAGGATCGTAAATTGTTTCTCCGTCATTGAAAACGGTTTCAACTTTCTTTGAAGCAACATCCAGTACCTGAACCAGGGCACGCTTTCCGGTAAGTGTAAGGAATGCGATTTTACTTCCATCTGCATTAACAACAGGCTCTGCAATACAGTACTTTTCATCCGCATACAAATCTGTAATTTCACCAGTTTTTGTATCAACCTGAACAAGGACTGTTTTCATACCTTTCTGCTGAAGGGCAACAAGAAGATTTCCCTTGCGGCTTACACTTGGCTGGAAAAGTGAAATATTTTTTGTCAGCTGTCTCAGGCCATCATCTGGAGACCATACAAAAAGAGGAGTTTCTGTTGCAACACCAGGAGCTCTGTCTGCAAAAACTTTAGGCTGTACAGAGTAAACATTCAGATTTTCATCAGCAGTAACAGAAAATTCATCAGGGAACATTCCGTTAAAAAGAATTGTTTCCTTTACATGACCTTCGTTCGGATCCTTTTCTTTTTTGTTTGAAGAATCTTTATCTTCAACAGATTCTAAAATGCTTTCCAGATTCTTATTGATCTTATCTCTAAAATCCTGTTTAAAATTTTCACAGCCGTCTTCAGCACCAGGTCTGAACTGAATTACAGCAGGGGCACCATCACCAGACTTAATGAGAATCATTGAACCGTCATCTAAAACAAGAACAGGATAATGATAGGAAAGCCATGGCTGTCTTGGAGAAATAATTTTTCCCTCAGGAATTGTACGTTCACGGTTAAATTTTTTACTTAAGGCTGAACGAGTTTCCAGATAAATATCAGAGGCTGCAACTCCGGTAACCTGCTTAACAGCGTCCTCCCAGTCGAAAATTCTGTTACGTTCAATGTCAGCAAGAGTATCTAGTCCCCAGCGGTCTGCAATTGAACGCATAATAAGGTATCCCATTACATATGCAGGACCTGCTGGAGGTTCATTGGAATTTTCAATTTCAGCATAGGACAGGAAACCGTTGTCGATTGTAGGAGCCTTGAACATCATTTCAAAATAAGGTGAACGTCCTCTTCCACCGTCAGATAATTCGGTTTCAAGAACAGTTGTTAAACCTTCCATTGCCCAGCCTGGTACTGCACTATAATTCCAGGCCCTTAATGCGTTACCAAAAAGTTTTGAACCAAAATAAGACTTGGACTCAAAAGTAACATTTGCACCGTGAATCAGTTCATGGGTAAAAAACAACTTCTGCCATTCATCACGGAAACCGAACTCAGGAGTAAGAACTGGTGAATTAAACATCATGATCTCAGGAGGAAGGAAGAAAGTATATGCATTTACAGTGTTTGTTCTGGCTGTAACATATACATCAATTTTGTCCTGAGGAATGGAATAAGCTCTGGCAATTTTGTTCCAGGCTTCATCAGCATAAAGTGCATAATTTTCAGTAGCTTCACGAGATTCTTCTTCAAAGATAAAACGAAAATGTCTGGTTTCTGCCTGACGAAAACCAGAAAATTTTGCATCACTCTGCTGAGCAAAAGAATATGCAGCTGTCAGCAAAAGTAATAATGCGGGGATTATTTTTTTCATAATCACCTCCATATTAAAATTTATTAAAACAATTTTTTTATTCGATTTATTTTACACTGCGGGCAATTCTAAAACCAAGAAAACGACCCCGGTTAGCAGGATTTCCGTAAGCTCTGCAGGCAACACGGCAGATGGAAGCAGGTTCATCATAGGAACCACCGCGGAAACATCTTAAGCCCCCGATTGCAGGACCAACAGGATCGTAGCTTCCGGAAGTAGAATAAAATCTTTCATCATAAACATCCCAGACCCATTCATAAACATTTCCGCTCATATCGTAAAGGCCAAGGGCATTTGCACGTTTTACTGCAACAGGATGTGTTCTATTGGAAGAGTTTGAATTATACCAGCATGAAGTATTTGGATTTGAAGAACCAGAATATGCATAGCCTGAATTGCGGAAACCTTCAACAGCTGCATATTCCCACTCAGCTTCTGTTGGAAGCCTGAAACCGTTTGCTTCAAAATCGCAGGTCACTGTTGCAGGCATACCATGACCAATGTGAGGTTTGTAGCCCCATTCGTCCGGATTAGTAGTTTCGCCAACTTTGTAGCATGGAGTATATCCAGAATAAATACTCAAACGATTGCAGAATACAACTGCATCAAACCAGCTTACAGTTTCTACAGGCTTTGAATCCCCCTGTGAATAAGAAGGATTTTCTCCCATAACCTGACTGTAAACGAGCTGAGTAATTTCGGTAGTAGAAATCATAAAAGAAGATACATTAACTTTATGCACAGGACTTTCAGCAAGTTCACCTTTTGAACTTCCCATTGAAAATTGCCCGGCCCTCACTGTAACCATTTCAGGAACAGAAACGTATGAAGGATGAAAACTTCCTCCTGCTCCTGACACTGCTGAATCTGAAGCAATTACAGTTTCCGTTTTATCAGAGGATTCTAATGATGTGGAATCTGCATTCTGGGCATAAACTGGCAGGGAAAAAGACAAAAGCAATATTGACCACGCCAATACACATTTTTTCATAAATTTTCTCCAATTCGTATTTGATTATAAAGACTCATTTTCCTTTTGTGAAGAGTAGGATTTTTTCAGCCGGCTATAAAAGAAAATAAAACATCCCAGCAGAACAGTAAATGTTAAAATCCATGAAAGAGGATATGTAATAAAAATCATTTGAGGAGTATGAAAGCGAGGAATTGTAAATACAGTCATAATCCATAAAATGCGGCTGAGACAGGCCCCTACAAGAGTAACCAATGTTGGTACAAGAGAATGGCCTATTCCACGGATGCTTGAAGCCATAGTATCCATTATACCGCAGAGAAGATATGGACAGCAGATAAATTGAAGTCTTACATAGGCAGCATCAATAACAGAAGTGTCCTTTGAGTAAAAGGATAATATCTGTTTTCCAAAAAGGACTACAAGATTTCCCAGGACAAGCCCTGCTGTAGCGGCAGTAAGTTCAGCTGTAATTACACTTTTTTTAATTCTTTCGATTTTACCGGCTCCATAATTCTGGCTTACAAAAGTAAGTGCCCCCTGAGCAAAACCATTCATTGTTGTCCACACAAATCCTTCTACACTTGCAGAAGCAGAAGAACCAGCAACTTCAATATCACCAAAACCATTTATTGCGGACTGAATGATAACATTTGAAAAACTAAAAAGAATTCCCTGTACTCCCGCTGGAACTCCCACATTAAGAATTTTTAAAAGAACAGTTTTATCAATTCCAAGTTTTCTTAAATCAAGATTAAAATCACCCTTTTCCTTTACAAGGAAGAAGATGACGGCTCCTGCTGCAAGACACTGGGATATAACTGTAGCAAGAGCAACACCGGCAACACTCATTCTAAAAACAATTACAAAAAGCAGGTTCAAAAGAAAGTTGATTACTCCTGCAATTAACAAAATAAAAAGAGGCCGTAAAGTATCACCCTTTGCACGAAGAAGAGCTGATCCAAAATTATATACCATTGTAGCTGTAATTCCGGCAAAATAAATTCTCAGGTACAGGGTTGAAAGACCAATTACGTTTTCAGGAGATTTCATCCACCTGAGAAAATATTTTGTAAAACATACGCCTACAACCGTTAAAATAATTCCGGAAATAAAACTGAGTAAAACAGAAGTATGAACAGTTTTGTGGATTAAGTCCTTTTTTCCTGCCCCATAATAAGTAGCTGCAGCAACATTTGAACCTACTGATAACCCCACGAAAAGATTTACCAGAAGATTGACAAGAGAACCTGTTGAGCCAACCGCAGCAAGAGCTTCTTTTCCCGCAAACTGACCGACTACAATAACGTCTGCAGCATTAAAAAGAAGCTGTAATATAGAAGAAAGAATTAATGGAATTGAAAACATCAAAAGTTTTGGTAAAATTGGTCCGGATGTCATATCAATTTCAATAGATTTCTTTGACATTTGTCCTCCTGGTGTCATTAAGTCTATCATCTTACAGATTTTTAGTGAACACATAGCAGTAGTGATTTTTTTTATACTTGGGTATAATCTATAAAAAAATAAGGAAGGTATATGAGCACATCAATCTTAAAATTACAGAATGGATCAGATATCCGTGGAATTGCATTGGATGGTGTTGAAGGAGAAAAAGTTAATCTTTTTGCAGAAACAGCATTTGTAATCGGTAAAGCATTTGCCCTCTGGCTTTCAGACAACACAGGCAAATCGAAGGAAGACCTTAAAGTAGGAATCGGTATGGATTCAAGACTTTCAGGGCCGGCATTAAGTGAAGCTCTTGCAAAAGGACTTGTATCAGAAGGAGTGAAGGTAACACTCTGCGGACTTGCCACAACTCCTTCCATGTTTATGAGTATAATTTTTGAACAGACAAAATTTGACGGCTCAGTTATGATTACTGCCAGCCACCTTCCATTTAACCGCAACGGAATTAAGTTCTTTAACAAGGATGGTGGAGCTGAACACGAAGACATCACTTCAATTCTTCAACTTGCTTCTGACATTGAAGATAAAACTTCCCCGGAAGAAATAAAAAAACTTCTTTCGGAAACATCTCTTGAAAGCTGCAGACACTTTGATTTGATTTCCCTTTATGCAGACCATCTGAAGAATGCAATATTAAAAGGCTGCAATAATGGACAAACACCTCTCAAGGGACTGAAAATTATTGTAGATGCAGGAAACGGAGCGGGAGGATTTTTTGCTGAAAAAATTCTTAAAGTTCTTGGTGCTGACATTACCGGCAGTCAGTTTCTTAATCCGGACGGAAACTTTCCAAACCACATTCCAAATCCTGAAAATAAAGAAGCAATGCTTTCAATTCAAAATGCAACAGTTTCAAACAAGGCAGATCTGGGATTAATTTTTGATACTGATGTTGACCGTATGTCCGCAGTTCTAAATGATGGAAGTGAAGTAAACCGCGATGCAATAATCGCAATGATTGCAGCAATTCTGGCACCTGAAAATCCAGGAAGCACAATTGTAACTGATTCTGTGACTTCAGACAGGCTGACCACTTTCCTTGAAGATAAACTTGGCTTAAAGCATCTTCGTTACATGCGTGGATATAAAAATGTAATCAACAAACAGAAGGAACTTAACGCCCAGGGAATCAACTGTCCTCTGGCAATGGAAACTTCTGGACACGGTGCCCTGAAAGAAAACTACTACCTTGATGACGGCTCATACCTGGCAGTTAAACTTATAATTGCCCTGGCCCTCTCTGCAAGGGAAGGAAAATCTCTGGAAAGTTACATTGCAGATTTACCTGCACCAGGAGACGAAGGAGAATATCGCTTTAAGATTCTTACAGAAGATTTTAAATCTTACGGAAAAACAGTACTGGAAAAATTCAAGGCAAGGGCAATTGAAAAAGGACTAACCCTGCCTGAATCATTTGAAGGGGTACGCATCAGTTTTAATACTCCAGAAGTAAAGGGCTGGATGCTTTTAAGACTTTCCCTCCACGATCCTGTCATGCCAATGAACATTGAAGGTAGATCAAAAGCAGATCACGAAAAAATCAAGGCCATTGCAAAAGAACTGCTCACAGGCTTTGACAAACTGGACATGTCCTGCCTTTAATCATTAGCAGCATTACCAGAAGAGGTCTGATTTTCTCAGGCCCCTTCTGGTGACACAGATATAAATATTTGTTAAACTCGAAACATGAAAAAATATTATATTCCACTATTCTTTGCTTTACTTTCAATAAATTTTATTTCCTGCAATTCTGAAAACGAATTAATAATCAAAAACAAACAGACATACACTCTGAATGAACTTAACGACTACATTAAAAACAATCCGATTATGCCGCCAAATATAAAATCTGGAATGAAAATTCCCTTAACTGGATTTTTTGACAGCGATGATGAAAATAAAAGAAATCACCTTCCATTGTACCTGGATTACAAAATTCAGGGAAAAAAATATCGTTTTCTTTTCAGCAGCGGAAATTTTCCAGAAATATTTTCAAATAATCTTATGGGGTTGAACATAAATGCAAGTGACAGTTATGACCAGTATCTTATCGTTCATGACAGAATTCTAAATGGTGAACACACTTATTTTCTTCCTCTATCCATTTACAACATGGACCTGGGCCTCACCCCGGACGGAAAACGCATTTGTGGTTTTATTGGTAGTGATTTAATTTCTTATGCCTGGGAGAGCCTTTGCTTTGACTACAGAAATAAAGAAATCATAATGGATGATCCTAACGTAGATTTAAAAACTGGTTACAAAATTAAATATTCTTCACCAAGCGAAATCGGTTACTACAGAATTCCAATAAAAATTAACAACATTCTGGGGATAGCCAGACTGGATACTTCTATAGAAGACTGCTACCTGGATCCAGAACATTTTAATCTGAGCCCAGACGATGGTATTTTACTTTCAGATGATGATTCCTCTGATTATAAATATAAATTCCATTCTCCAGTTCAAATTGGAAATTTAACCTTAAAGGATTTTCACGCTTACCCAATCGGAGAAAGACAGCTCGAAAAAGCAGCCGATTGTCAAGTTCTTTTAGGAATCAGGGATTTCTTTGATACTTATAAAGTCTACTTTTTTGACTATAAGGAATTTATTTTTCTGCAGGAATACCCTGATTAATCCGGAATTTTATTTTGCTTTATTCTTTACCGGTGGAAAAAGATTTGTAACATGAAAGGAAGTCAAATCTTTCAGAACTTCTCCTGCAATAATAAGGCCTGCCACAGAAGGAACAAAAGCGTTGCTTCCTGGAGTCTGCTTTTTAAAAGATGATTTTGCCCTGCCATTCCAGACTGATCTTCCTGAGAAGAAGCTTCATTCTCATTTACTCCGTCAACATCATTTTCACCTTTTTCAGGAGGAATGATTTTTTCTGTTGAATAAAGGCACTTAAGTCTTTTAATGCCCCGCTTTTGAAGTTCCCGCCTCATTACTCTTGCAAGGGGACAAACAGATGTCCGGGAAATATCAGCTACATGAAACTGAGTAGGATCAACCTTGTTTCCGGCCCCCATACAACTAATTACAGGAACCCCTGCTGCCTTAGCCCGCATAATAATTTCCAGTTTGCCGGTTACAGTATCAATACAGTCCACTACATAATCATAAAGAGTAAAATCAAAAAGATCTGCAGTTTGAGGCATGAAAAAAACTTTGTGTTTCGTAACAGTACATTCAGGATTTATGTCGTGTATTCTCTGTTCAGCCACATCCACTTTGTACTGCCCCAGGGTTGAATGAAGGGCATATAACTGACGGTTTAGATTTGACAGGACGACCTTATCATCGTCAACAATATCAATGGAAGCAATTCCTGACCGGACCAGGGCTTCAACTACAAAAGACCCCACTCCCCCAACACCAAAGACAATTACTCTGGAGCGGGAGATTTTTTCCATATTCTGTTTTCCGAATGTAAGGCAAGTCCTTTCAAACTGATTCATTTTTTCAGGAAAATTTTTATACAGGTTTAGAGGGCAGCAAGTTTTTTAGCAACCAGTTCAGTTGCCATCTTAGGATTTACCTTTCCGCCGCTTGCTTTCATTACCTGACCCATAAGCCAGCCTACTACATTTGTTTTTCCAGACTTGTAGTCAGCAACAGCTTTTGGATTATCAGCAATAACTTTATCTACAATACCTTCAATTGCACCTGAATCGCTTACAGTTTCAAGACCTTCTTCCTTGATGATTGCATCAGGCATCTTTCCGCTTTCCAGCATCTTTGCAAATACAGTTTTTCCCTGAGCAGAAGAAATTCTCTTGTCAGCAATTGCATTTACAAGTTCAGTAATGTGCTTTGGAGAAATTGTAACATCATTAATTGTCTGCTTATTTTCATTAAGAACAGCCAGAAGTTCTGCAAGAATCCAGTTGGCAACTTTCTTAACATCTTTTGCACCCTTAGCAGCTTCCTCAAACCATACGGCCAGATCACGGGAACTTGTTAAAGTTTCAACATCAAAATCAGACAAACCATATTCACTCTTAAGACGATTTCTCTTTGCTTCAGGAAGTTCACCAACTCTTGAAAGGGCGCGGGAAATCAGCTCTTCTTCAACAGTGAAAGGTTTAATATCAGGTTCAACAACGAAACGGTAATCAACAAAAGAGTTCTTAGTACGCATGATATTTGTCTGACCCTTTTCTTCATCCCAGTTCATTGTATTCTTATAGCCAGGGTTAAATTCCTGACGATCTTCCATAAACTCCTTAAGCTGGCGCTGTGCTTCATAAGTACAGGCTTCCTTAATTGAACGGAAGGAGTTAAGGTTCTTAATTTCTGAAATAGGTGTGTGATAAAGCTTTCCGTCTTCCCAGACATTAAGGTTAATGTTGGCATCACAACGCATGTTACCCTCTTCCAGGTTACCGTTTGTTACTTTTACGTAACGGAGAATTTCCTGAACAGTTTCCATAAAGAGAGCTGCTTCTTCAGGAGAAGTCATATCCGGTTTGGTTACAATTTCAATAAGCGGTGTGCCGGAACGATTGTAATCAATGTAAGAATGCTTACCAGGCAAGTGAAGTGATTTACCTACGTCCTCTTCCAGGTGAATGCGTTCAATTCTTACACGGCGGTACTTACCGTTATCTATAATACAGTCTTCACCCTTAAAATTCTTTGTACGGCACTTAGGCTGACCAAAACGCTGATCTTCAGGATATTTTGCCATTGGTAAATCAACATGGCCGTTTGTACATAAAGGAATATCGTACTGTGTAATCTGATAACCCTTTGTTAAGTCAGGATAGAAATAGTGCTTACGATCAAATTTTGTAAATCTGGCAATATCGCAATTCAAAGCGTGTCCTGCAACTGCCCCCAGCTCAACATATCCCTTGCTGATTCTTGGCATTGCACCCGGCAGACCTAAACAAACCGGACAAACACGTGTATTAGGCATTCCGCCATAACGATTTTCACAGGCACAGAAAGCCTTTGTTTTAGTTAAAAGCTGTGTGTGGATTTCACATCCGATAACAACTTCCCATTTATCAATTGCCATATTTTCTCCTCAGAAATTTATACCCGTATATATTAATGATTTTATAGCTTTTACTCAACATTTGAATGAGTAAAAAAGCCGATGGTCTGCCCCTTTATTGAGGAAACCATCGGCCGCTTAGTAAATTCCGTCTGTAGTAAGGACTGAAAAATGAAGATTTCTTACATTTTTTCAAATCCTGCTGATCAATTCTCCACTTTAAATCAGTCCTTCATCTTTTCCTGAGCTGCAACAGACGAATAATAAGACTCAAGGAAAGGACGAATGGCAACAAAGTACTTGTTAAGGTCAGGGTCAAACTGTGTTCCCATACCTGCTTCTATATAATCAAAGGCTTCCTGATAAGAAAGGCTCTCTTTATAACAGCGCTGGCTTACCAGTGCATCATAAACGTCAGCAACAGCCATAATTCTTGCCTCAAGAGGAATTTCAGTTCCCTTCAGGCCTTCCGGATAGCCCGAACCATCCCAGCGTTCATGGTGATAGTGGGCAACATTTTCTGCAATTTTAAGGAAGTAGGAATCTCTTGTTCCAGACAAAATCTGTTGAACAATTATGCCCCCCTTTGCAGCATGAGACTTCATTTCTTCATACTCTTCTTTTGTAAAGACTCCAGGCTTTTTTAATATACGGTCTTCTACGGCAATTTTACCCAGGTCGTGCATAGGAGCAGCCTTTGCCACATTGTGACAGAAAAGAGGTGTCATTTCAGGCCTGTCTTTATCCTTCTGCATTTCTTCCACAAGAATTTTTACAACTTCACTAGTTCTGCGGATGTGACCACCTGTAGAAGAATCACGGTTTTCTACCATACTGGCCAGAGAAAGAATAAGAGTATCGTGACTGTCCTGAAGATATTTTGTCTGCTGGGCAACTTCTTTTTCAAGGCTTTCACGGTAATTGTTCAAAAGATTGATGTAGCGCTGATTTTCAGTAACATCGCTGATTACAAACTGATAACCACGAATAATGTTTCCATCATAAATATAACTGGCTTTAATGCGGTAAAAAGTTTTTGACTCTTCAGACAAATCCATTTCTTCATCCGGAGAGTATTTAAATTCCATTGTTCCCTTGTAGTGGTCCACATCATCAACCCAGCCCATGACCATTTTTTCAAAATCAGTCTGACAAGGAAATTTTGTGTCTACAGTGTGGGCTTCCAGTTCAGGGAAAACTTTTTCTGCAATTTTATTTGCCCCAAGATAGGTATGCTTAAGGTCAAGGCCGAAATAACCCGTATATTCAGTTCTACGTACATTTTCCATGATAACATCATCAAGGCTGTACAAACTGATTCTGTTACTGATTATTAAAAGATTAATCTGAACAACAACATAGGCAGCCGGAATTAAATCAATTGGCAGAGAAATAAAACTTGTTATAAAGTAGATGGCAATTACAAAAATTTCCCCCACAATAAGGATTGTTAAATTCAGTCTGGAAACATTGTGCTTTGTTCGCCGGGTTCTTATAAGAATAAAAAGACTGGTCAGGGCAACTGCAGCCAGGTAAATCTGGAAAACCAGATGAACAGGACCATTTTCCTTTACCGCATAAGTAACATCATTTGCAATGTAGATAAAAAAATCCTTGTAGTAAATGGGAGAATGACCTACAGAAAGAACTGCCGCAAAGAGGAAAAATCCAAAACCAAAGAGAATGCCTACAAATACCTTTTTTACCCTTATCTTACAAATCTCAAAAACAAGAAGAATTACCAGAATCGGAAGAAAAATTCCACCCAGATACTCCAGCTGATTACAAATAATCGCTGTTGAAAAATTACTTGATAAGGCAAACAATAAATACCCTAAAGTGGAAATTGGAATTATCAAAAAAATACAGCTAAGGTGAAGATCGTAATTTTTATTCCACTTAATGGCATATAAAAATGATACAATTGCGGTTGCTATAAAAACAACACTATAATATGCTACGACCATTGTTCATCCGGACTTTTATAATACAACCTTTTTAAACTCATCCCTAATTACACACATTATATGAATTTAAAAAAATTATCCAACCCATAAATTTAGTTTTTTTTTGTACAAAAATTTAAATTTTTATATAAAAAAATGCAGAATTTCCTGCAATATCACCAAAATGACCATTTACAGAAAAATATCTCCATTTCTAAAGAAAATTATTCTTCTACCAGTTCAAAGCGCCACTTCTGGGTCACCTGGGGATATTTTACATGATCCACTTCTGACAAAAACATTTTCTTTTCCCGAATCCAGAGGGAATTGTCTCCGTAAAGTCTGCGGTAAACTACATATTCTTCCTTTGTTTCCGAATGAAAGGCCACATCTTCAACAATGTAATACTTATTTTTAAAATGTTTATATATTCCGTGGATTTTTACATTTCTTTCTTCCATTATAATGTCTCCAGTTTCTTCAAAAGTTCTGCTTTTAAATACTCGTATCTTAAACGTTTTTCTTCTTTTGCAAAATGCACATTTCTGAACTGCTCAGGATTATTTTCGTAGCAGAGTTTTTCATCTCCAAACTGTTCGCTGGTAAGATCGAAAATACATTCACCTTCAGAAGAAAGGGTCACAAGATTATAGCAGTGAAAGTTCTTTCCCCCTTCCCGAGGGATTCCAAAAACTTTTCCTCCAAAAATATCCTGGGCAAGAAAAGCAGTAATTGAACATTGTCCCAGAGTCGGATTTTCCTCAGTCCATTTTTCCCTCATTCTTGGAGCACAGGTTTCAGCACACCAAATTTCACTGAGAATATCATAAAGGTGCCTGGGATTTTTGATCTTTTCAAAAGCCGGATTCACTGGCTTACAATCTGCCTTTTCCCATCCAAAAAATTTATATTCCTTCATAAAAACTGTTCCCTCTAAACATTTATTTCTCCAACCGGAATAAAAACAATTACTAAATCAATTATAAACAACTTTAGGATTTGTGTAAGACCTTTTTTTCATCTTATAAATGACTTTTTTGTATGAATTTAATAGAATGATTTTATGATTTTAGAGATTAGTATAAACCTTCTTCCCCAGGAAGAAAAAAATGAAAAGGTAATTAACAGAAAACTTTTTGAACAATTAGAGAACAAGAATATTACCTTTACCAGAGAAAACACTACTTTTGTATTCGTAAAAAAATCCATAGATGCCAGACGTAAGCAGGTAAAACTTTTTATGCGCTACAAGGCCTACATTGACGAACTTCCGGGCCAGGAAAATAAAATTCCTGAATGGAAAACAGTTGATGATAGCTGTAAAAAAGTTATTGTAGCTGGTTCAGGCCCGGCAGGTCTTTTTGGAGCCTTTACACTTCTTGAGAAAGGAATCAAGCCTGTAATCATTGAAAGAGGTCAGACAACTCACGAAAGAAAAAGAGATATTGCAAAAATTTCTACTGCAGGAATTGTAGATGGAAATTCAAATTACTGTTTTGGTGAAGGGGGCGCAGGAACTTTTTCTGACGGAAAACTTTACACCCGGTCAAACAAAAGAGGCAGCATAAATTCTGTACTGGCCCTTTTTCATTATTTTGGTGCAGATGAAAAAATCTTAACCGATGCCCATCCTCATATTGGAACCGACAAACTTCCTGTGATAATTGAAAACATGAGGAATAAGATTCTTGAACTGGGGGGAGAAATTCATTTTAATACCAGACTTGAATCTTTCATTACAGAAAATTCCACTATTGTAAAAGGGGTTCATACTGTAAACACAATCACCGGGGAAGAAAAAGATTTCTATGGAGATGCACTTTTACTTGCCACAGGACATTCTGCTTTTGACATTTACGAAAGTCTTGCAAAAACAAATCCTGAAAGTCTGGAAGCAAAAACTTTTGCAGTAGGAGTGAGGGTTGAACATCCCCGTGAATTAATTGATAAAATCCAGTTTCATGGAAAAAATGAAAATCTGGGGGCTGCAGAATACCGTCTTGTTACTCAGGTTGATGGAAGAGGCGTTTATTCATTCTGTATGTGTCCAGGAGGATTTGTAGTTCCAAGTGCAACTGAAAAAGATGAAATTGTTGTAAACGGAATGAGCAGCGCCAGAAGAAATTCCAGATGGAGTAATGCGGCTATTGTTGTAGAAACTAAACCTGAAGACATTCCTCAGGAGTTTGTAGAAAAAGCAAAGGCAATAAATTGTCCGCAGATGGCAGGTTTGTACTGGAGAAGATGGCTTGAGCAGGAAACCTTTAAACACGGAAATAATCAGCAGGCACCGGCTCAACTGCTTACAGATTTTCTTAAAGGCAAAGAGAGCCAGACTCTTCCACAGAGCAGTTACACAGCAGGCCTAACTTCCAGCAGACTGGACCTCTGGTTGCCTGAACAGATTGCAAATCGTTTAAAGAAAGCATTCTATGATTTTGATTCCAGAATGAAGGGTTACATTTGTGACCAGGCCCTTATGATTGCAAGTGAAACAAGAACTTCAACACCTGTAAGAATTCTCCGGGATAAGGAAAGCTGTCAGTCAATGGCACTTAAAAACCTGTACCCTGCTGGAGAAGGAGCCGGTTATGCAGGAGGAATTGTTTCTTCCGCAATGGATGGAATTAATTCCTGTCTTAAAATTGCACAGGCTCTGCTGGAAAAATAATTTTTTATATTTCCAGCCCCTGTTCCTTAAAAAAGATTTCTGCATTTTCATGAGCTATCATTTCCTTCTCCCGGTCAGAAATATTCAGCTCCATGAATCTGCGGATTTCATTTTCCTGACCCCAGAGAGGAAAATCAGTTCCAAAGAAAATTTTTTCAGCACCATAATCTTTTATAAATTGAGCAATTTTTTCCGGGCCCAGATATGGCATGGCAGAAGACATATCAAAATGAACATCTTCCTTTGCAAGAAGTTCGTGAGCTGTATCAAAAATTTCCCAGCCTCCAAAGTGAGCACAAATCATATTTAGTTTTGGAAACATTTTAATTACTTTTTTTGTGCGTTCAGGATGGCTTAAAAGAATTTTTTTATCTCCGCAATGAAAGAGAACTGGAAAATTTAACTGACTTAAATAATCGTAAGCAGGGAAAAGCCGTGGATCATCAATTGAGAATCCCTGCTGGTCCGGATGAATCTTAATTCCGTGAAGACCGGAATTTTTTATATAATCAATTTCTTCACAGATATTTTCCAGGGCAGCATGAAGAGTTCCAAAGCAGAGAAATTTTTCTTCAGAATTATTTTCATTTATTGCGAAATCATTTATTTTTCGAACCTGTTCAACCTTCTGGGCAACTGGTAAAACTACATATTTTGAAATTCCTGCTGCCTGACCAAAAATCAAAAGGTTCTCTGAAGTTGCAGGCCATTCAGCTTTTACAGTAAAGGTTGAAGTAAGATATTCCGTAGCCCTTTTTGCAATTTTATAGGGATAAATATGACAGTGAAAATCAATAAATTTCATTCCGGCTCCTTTTCTGACCTATTCTATAGGTTTTTAGGGAGATTGGCAAATACTGAAAATTTATGTCCAGTAAAAAAAGCCGCAGTAATCTCAGAAGAAATTACCACGGCTAAACCTCTTTAGTATTTAAAGGCTAATTTATCACTTGTAGGAAATTACAATTGTAGCAGAAAGTCCATCTGAAGCACTAATTGCCAATCCATTTTCAATCAATGTAGCAATTGTTGAAGAATCTGTTACGGAAAGTTTGTAATAAGTTTCTTCTATCCAGCCCAGATTACCAGGAGTAGTCCAAATCCACCAGTCATCGGTTACAGCAGACCAGTCACAATCCTTTGCCTCAATTAACAGTTCAGATACACTTACTCCAGAAAGTTCAGATAAATCTATTGTTCCTGCAGCATAACTTTCTGAATAAATCTCTGTATATGCTGAATCATCTTTAAGGGCATATTCGAACTCTGCACTTGAGCTGCTGTTGTATTCAAACCATGAATTTGAAGTCTTCATTTCTACTGAAATTTCCTGTCCGTCAGAATTATAAGCAAGCAATTCAACTATCTGCATCCAGCCGGAAGAATTTGCGTATGTACTGCTTACCTGTACAGAAGCTGAAGCTCCATCATCAGCAACAACTCCATCAACAGTTTCAGTTGTTGAGTCATAACCATAAGTTACTTTTACAGATGCTGCAGTAAAATCAAAGAAGGTAAAATTAACTGTCATTTCTGAATCAACAGCAAAGGAAACTGTATAGCCTGTAAAACTTGTATCTGTATACTGAAAATAATTATTAGAATCTAAAGAAGTATTAAGAAGATTTTCTGATGAATCATAAACAGATACTGTAATATTGTTAAAGTAGTTCCATTCATCTGCAACAGACTTTTCAAATTTTACAGTGGCAGTTTTTTCTCCGGCAGTGTATGTAACATCTGCATTTTCACTTCCTGTGTGCTGAGAAGAACCATAAGTTACTTCAATTGTAGAAGCCTCTTCTGCAAGATCATCATCAAGGGTAAGTGTGAAAGTAAAGTATGGATCTGTAACGGCAACAGATATTGTTTTGTCGTAAGATTCATCATCCCCTGCTTCTTCAGGATAAATTGTAAAAGATGCAGAACTTGTAACTGACACACCTGTTATTGTGATTGAAGAAAGGGAACCTGATTCATCGCTTTCTGAAGAAACTTCAATTGAAGCAGGTACTGTTGCTTCTGCAATTTTCCAGGTTCCTGTACTTTCACTTACATTGATTGTAATTGAATCCCCTGCCTCTACAGAAAGACTTGAAATGTCTTTTTGAAAACTAATGCTGTATTTATCAGATTCTTCTTCATTTCCGTTGCCTGTAGTTACATCCGGATTACAGCCTGTTATGAATGCTCCTGCAAGAAGTATTCCCGAAATCAAACCTAAAACCTTTTTTACTCTTCTCATTTTTTCCTCCTCAAATGATTAGTAAAATTTAGCAGCCAGCTATTTTTTTATTTATTGATAAAGACATCCATTGAAGGAAGAACCTTACCATTTACATCGAAGAGTGCCTGATTTTCCCAGGAACTGTTCATTTTATTTTCTACTCCAAGGTAAGCAGCACCCCAGTAGAAATATCCTCCCTGAGAATCAACCTCAGAACAAAGTTCCATCAAGTACTCCATTACACCAGCCTGATTTTCAATCGAAGCAGGAATTTTTCCATCAACAATTCCTTCGTACTTGTCGTAACCTGTGAGCATACTTGCACAAGTTTCTTCATCATCTTCCCAGAACTCGTTGCTGGTTGAATCTGTGTAAGCACTGTTGGAATAGCCGAAAGAATTTTCTGCAATAATTACCCTGTAACCGTTATTCTTAATTTTATTAAGGTTAGTTTTTAATGCAGTATCAGAGTAATGACTTGTGTAATATGGATAGTAAGAAACTCCAATTGCAGTAACGTAATGATTTCCATCCCCGTCATTTCCTACTGCACTGGCATAACTGAGCATTGTATTCAGGTAAGATGAGTTTCCACCGTTTGACATATGCAGCATGATTTCACAATCAGGGAGCAGTTCACGAACAACTTCTGCACCAGCCTTCAAATAATATGAAGTGTAAGATTTTGCATTTGAAACAGAAGAGCCTGTCTGGAAAAGTCCTCCCTGCATTTCGTTGCCCAGCTGTACCATATCCGGCGCACAGTTTGCATCAATCATTGCCTTGATAATTTCTTTAGTATATGTACCTACTGCATCTGCAAGTTTTGTATAGTCTGAAATGCTGCTCCACATTGCAGGACATTTCTGCTTTGAAGGGTCTGCCCAGTTATCGGAATAGTGAAAGTCCAGAAGAACCTTCATTCCATATTTTTTTGCACGCTGAGCCATATTGATTGTACGGCTTAAATTGTTGTAACCATATGGAGCCCAGTCATCAGAAAGTGCCTGAGTGTAGTCATTCCAGATTCTTAAACGAATCCAGTTAACATCATGCTCTGCAAAAATTTCAAAGGCATCTTTTTCAGAATTGTTATCGTCATAAAATTTTATTCCGCATTCTTCCAGAGCTTTTACTTCACTGGCATCCACTCCACGGATAAAATCATTATCAACTTCAGCAGCTTGAATTGAATATGAAGAATAATCCGTAAAAGAAGAATTTGACATTCCCGGATACACAGGTGTTTCAGAATTGTAAGCCGGAAGGGAGCATGAAGCAGCAAAAAGTGCAAGAACTGCTGAACATCCAGCCATAAAAAATTTATTTTGTTTTTTCATTTTGTCCCCCTTACTCAATTGTATATTCCAGAGCTTTAGCCAGATCGTAAGTTACTTCTGTGTGATCTCCATTAATTTCATAAACGGCAGCATCACTTGAACAATCTGCAGCAGCTTTTCCATCTGACCACTGGAGAGATGAAACAACAAGAACATTTACTGTGTCTCCAGAACTTAAACCTGCCTGAGAAAGAGGAATTGCATATTCAACAAAATTCTTTGTTACATCACTAGTCCAGCCTTCAGGAGAATATTTAACGCTTGAACTTATGTCTTGATTTGAAGAAGAGACATAGGCGTGTGCAGAAAGACTTCCTGAACCTGTATTATTCAGACCCGGCTGATGAACCAGATAAACATTCGGCTGAACGAAATATGAACCAGAGCGGCCACTGTAACCAAATTTTTCTACATCAGCAGAATAGAAACCATTTCCATTTGCAGCAGAAGAACTTGTTGTGTAATCACCGTTTGAAATCATAACTACAAGTGCATCATTCCAGGTAACTGCAAGATTTCCGCTCACTGCAACATAAAGATAATATTCATCACTTGTAACAGAAACTTCCTGAATGTCAGTTCCCTGTGAAATTGAAGAAGCATAGTCTGGATGACTTTCTCCATAGGCAGAAGTGTCACCGCTTGCATCTGTTTCTACAGAAGCTCCATTTGCAGCAGTAAAGTTTTCATCTTTCTTTCCATCAATTACGATTGAATATTTTGTAAAGTTGATTGTTACTGATGATGAATATGAATCACCTGCAGTTAACGGAAGAATATTCTTAAGAGGAAGAGTTATGCTTTCTCCATCAAGATTATCTTTCAAAGTTTCCAGATCAGAAAAATCAAATTTACTTCCTGGAGTAAACTGAAGTGATGAACCGCTGGCAGAAACTTTAAAGTCGTATTCAGTTCCATCAGAATCTGTTCCGGAAACAGTGTAATTATTTCCATCAAGATTTATATCCCCGTTTAAATCAAATTGGATTACAGAAGACGATGAAAATCCTTTAGTAGAAAAATCAACTGAATTATTTTTGAACAAAGGCTTAATCTGAATATTCTTTACTTCAAGAGAAGAAAGTGAACGTCCTGTCTGATCTCCTTCTGCGCAGATAAATCCGCTCACCTTAATTGTCATTGAAGCAGTTCCAGAAGGAATTGTTTCTGTATCAAAAAGAGACATTACATCAGACATATCTACTTTATAGCCGTAGTAGTCATTGCAAAAAGTTCCGCTTATAGACGAGAATGTTTTTGAAGCAGAATCCCCATCCTTGTCCGTATACTTGATTTCAATTGAGCCCTTTGGATTTCCTGCAACTTTTTTTGTAAAACTAACAAGCAGACTCTGGTCAAAATATTTGTCTGAAAGTTTTTCTGAATAAACAGACATATCATCTGAATACTGACCATTATAGTACCAGTATTTTGAAGCAACAGAAGCGACCCCTGTATTTTCCGCAAGCGCTTCTTCCATTGTTGAACTTAAATTACTCTGCAAAAGATCACAGCCTGTAAATAAAGTTGAAAGTGCAAGAGTTATAGAAGTAATTTTTGATATAGTTTTAATCTTCATTCCAAATCTCCTTATTCAGCTGTTACCACTGCGGTGCCTGAACTGCCGTCAACTGTGACAGTAATATCGCCTGCACTTAAATCCACATCAGCCCAGAAGTTTATATACTTGCCATTATCTGCAGCATTACCAGTAACTTCTGAAGACCAGCCCCGGAGCCAGCTTGTGTCCTTTGTTTTTACAAGTGAAAACTTTATCCAGGTTGCGGTTACAGAAAACTGATTTGATGTTCCTTCACCGTTTTTCATTACAATGTCAATGTTATCGATTCCATTTTCCCAGTCTTCATCACCGTTAAAATCACCTGGAATTGAATAGTCACCAGTTACGGAATCTGGAAAGTTTGTAAATACGATTGTCAGATTTGCGGCCTGCTGATTATGAAGGCCATTCACATCAGGACAGCCTGTAAAGAAAAGTCCTGACAGTGCAATTACTGATGTGAACAATATGGTTTTAAAAATTATTCCTTTCTTCATTTTCATTTCTCCCTACAGATTCCAGATTAAGCCCATGCTGATCTGACTCTTTGTTGTACTTCCTTCAAGAGTATTAAGAAGATAAGTTCTGTGAGCAGGTTTGTTCTGTGAATCATCTGCCCTGTACAATGAATAATTGTCACTTTCATAAGGATTCATACCGTAGCAGAAGTGAGTCCAGAGTGATGGAGAACCTGGAAGAGGCAGCTTGTCGAATTTTGCACCAAAGGCAAATCCCATTGGAACAAAAGAAGCATCTTCAGTTGAATTGATGCGGAGAATGGCAGCCCCATGAACATTCACCTTGTCATTAAGCTGGGCATTCACCATAAATGAATTGTAGATTTTGCTGTAAGAATATGAATTGCCCCCGGTCCACTTTGTTGAATCATCGTAGTTAAAACTGAGGCCGTAATCAAAAGTGATTTTGTTAACAAGGAAATCTGTAAGTGTAAGTTCCACACCGGCTTCATCCATGTAAGGAACAATTTCCTGAGAAGAAGAGGTTTCCTTTGAAAGGCGGTCCAGACCAAACACTCCGTAAGCACCAATTGTAATATCTTTACTGATAAGAGGATTCAAATCAAAATCAATTACCGGCTGAGTGCGGAAAGTGTAAAGACCATCTGCAAGAGCATCCACATCATTAAAGCTGGCAGTTTCATCCAGGGAAATCTTCAGGAATTCCAGAGGAGAATAATCTGCATTGATTCTGGCTGTAATTGAATCTGCATTAATGTTGTCGTAAGCCTGTCCGTCAGAACCCCATACAGAATCAACCTGACTGCCTGCATAACTTACACTGGCAGCGGCATTAAGTTCCCCTTTCAGATTTCCAGAATAAGATACCCGGCCTGCAACTGCCATTGCATCAAAGCCTTCTGTAACTGTTGAACCAAATGTGTCCAGCACGTGAGCTTCAACTTTCAGTGAATCATTTGGAGTAACTGCAGCGTAAGCAGACAAAGCATTTGTATCTGCAGTATTATAATAGAAAAGATTTTCAGCAGAAGTTTTACTTCCGAAAGTAATTGCAGACTCAACAAGGTCACCGTATTTTACATCAAGGAAATCATACATTCCGTAAGTTCCCCTCATCTGACTGAGAGCTGCAACAGCATTGAACTTAAAGTTTCCAAAAGACTGTAAATTTTTTCCAAGACGAATTTCTGTAAAGCCCTTACCAACATCCAGCCATGGATCAAGAACATTGTAAATTCCTTCAAAAGAAGACATTCCGTTTGCCTGAAGTGAACCATAACCAATCAATGTGTCAAACCATGGAGTTGCAATATTCAATCCCAGCTTATTCATGCTGCCCACACTGTCATTTCCATTGTAAATCGGGCTGAATAAGAAACTGACAAGTCCCTGCAGACCATCGGCCCAGGTTGTGAGAGGAATATTTCCGGCATAAGAGTTTGCCTGGAAAAGTGTCATGTCAAAATTCCATACAGAAATTTCTGCATCAAGGTGGAAGGTTTTATTAATGTCGCCCCAGAACCACCAGTTTGCATTTGAAATAAAGTGAACCTGATCAATTTCAAATCCGCTTTTTTCACCAGTAGCAATATCCCTGATAAGGAAATCACTCTGGGCAGTTGTTTCAATCCAGATTCCCTGAAGGATAGCTGGTCCTGAAGCAGCCGCAGTCTGAGGAGCCGCATTTTCTTTTATAGCAAAAGTTAAATCTTTATCCAGCGGAACTACAAATCCATCATCTGCTGCCTGAGCAAAAGCTGCACCTGAAATCAAAAGTGCCGCTGCAATTGTCATTATACGTTTTTTCATCGTATCTCCCATAAAAAGTCAATTAGTTCTGCTTGAGGTAAAGTTCCATGTCGTCGAAATTACCCCAGTTGCCTGCATTTGTATCCAGATAAATACCTACTGTAATTTGATTATTGGTAACAGGAATTTCTATTTCGTACTTGTGCCAGTCCTGCCAGCCGGTGTTTACGATTTTTGCAGTAATCTGCTTTTTACCGCTACCGTAATTTGCCGCAAAGAGACGAATGTTGTTCGCTCCGCCGCCGC
>JAEEGH010003829.1_pt1 | contig 39070 bp, 29 predicted proteins | sample 9134181 | NCBI WGS metagenome assembly JAEEGH01 (sample SAMN16246544, study PRJNA631951) | gut metagenome | biome: gut microbiome; feature: rumen; material: DP-attached | host: Bos | place: Iran: Karaj | collected 2018-10 | reverse complement strand
GGTACTGGTGGCGTCAAGTTGCGAATCAAGCTTACGGAAGGTATCATGGATAGGTGTTGCACGGAACACACGCACTCGCTTGCCTTTGCGCTTCTGTATCTTGAACCACTGTGTCTGGATAATCACACTCAGGCTTTCTACAAAGAAGATGCCACAAAGGATTATCAGCATCAGTTCCTTATGGATAATGACAGCGCAAACACCAATGATACCACCAATGGTCAGCGAACCGGTATCACCCATAAAAATCTGGGCAGGGAAGGCATTATACCAAAGGAAACCAATCATCGCCCCAATGAAGGCAGAGAGGAATACTACCAACTCCTGGGAACCGGGAATATACATGATATCAAAATAGGCAGCATACACGATGTGCGACGAGATATAGCAGAATATCAGCAACGCGGCACCTATAATAGCCGAATTTCCCGCACACATGCCATCCATACCATCATTCAAATTAGCTCCATTCGACAAGGCTGTTACCACGAAAATGGTCATAATGACAAACAAAACCCACCCTGCAGCAACCTTATACTCGCCCAAGAAGGACATAATGTTTGAATAATTCAGCGTGTGGTTCTTGATAAAAGGTATAGTAGTTTGTAGCGATTTGACCGCCTCAGCCTTATGTTTTACGACAATCTCCTGATTCTGCTGAGATTCCGAAATATTCTCGCGGACAACTGCATCGGGACTAAGCCAAAGGGTCAAGCCTACTATAAAACCAATGGAAACCTGTCCTATTATCTTATAGATGCCTTTCAGTCCATCCTTGTTCTTACGGAAAATCTTGATATAATCGTCCATAAAGCCAAGGAACCCAAGCCAGATGGTAGTTACAATCATCAACAGCAAGTAGATGTTACGCATACGTCCCAACAGCAGTACAGGTACTAGAATAGCAACAATAATGATAATACCGCCCATCGTGGGAACACCTTTCTTCTCTACGCCAAACGGGTCAATACTGGGGTCGCGGGCGGTCTCGGAAATGTTACGGCGCTTCATCCACTTAATAAAATATTCGCCAAACCATGCAGAGATAATCAGCGACAAAATCAACGCCAACAGCGAACGGAACGAGATGTACGACCAGAGGTGTGCACCAGGGATATTATACTGTTCTAAGAATCGGAAAATATAGTATAGCATATTGTTTCGTTATTACGATATTTCGTTATTACGGTATTACGAAAGGCTAAAAACCTCTCTTACAATCTCTCGGTCATCAAAATGGTGTTTCACACCCTTGATTTCCTGATAGTCCTCATGACCCTTTCCAGCGATGAGGATGACATCACCCTTCTGAGCCATCATACAGGCCGCACGGATGGCCTCCTTGCGGTCTACAATGCTAAGCACCTTCTTCATCTGCTGAGGATTGAGCCCTGCCAACATATCATTGATGATGTCCTGAGGTTCCTCGAAACGGGGATTGTCAGAAGTAATAATGACGCGGTCACTCTGCTTCACGGCTTCCTGAGCCATCAGCGGACGCTTGCCCTTGTCACGGTTGCCGCCAGCTCCACAAACAGTGATAATCTGACCACCCTTGCCGTCCAGCACCTCATGAATGGCGTTAAGCACATTCTCCAAGGCATCGGGGGTGTGGGCATAGTCTACGATGGCCGTCACACCTTCTTGGGAACGGATGGGTTCCAAACGGCCTGCGACACTCTTTAACGTACTGAGTACCAAGAGAATGTCCTCGGGGCTCTTACCCAACATCACGGCAGCACCATAGACTGCTAACAGGTTGCTGACATTGAACTTGCCGATAAACTGCACTCCAACCTCGCGACCGTCAATCTCCAGATACATACCTTCAAAATGGCATTCTATGATTCGGGCACGGAAATCGGCCATCGTCCGCGTGCTATAGGTCTTCACCTGGGCCTTACAGTTCTGAACCATCACCGCACCATTCTTGTCATCAGCATTCGTAATGGCAAAGGCTTCCTTCGACAACCCATCGAAGAAGGCTTTCTTGGCATCGCGATAGTTCTCGAAGGTCTTGTGATAGTCCAAGTGGTCGCGCGTCAGATTGGTAAACAGTCCTCCAGCAAATGTCAGACCGCCAATACGCTGTTGGGCAATGGCATGACTGGAGCACTCCATAAAGGCATACTCACAACCGGCCTCCACCATTCGGGCCAACAACTTGTTGAGTTCAATGGGGTCTGGTGTAGTATGGTCTGCAGGAATAACCTCGTCTTCGATATAATTGCTGACAGTAGACAAAAGGCCACATTTGTGTCCGAACTTACGAAACATATTATATAATAAGGTGGCGATGGTGGTCTTGCCGTTGGTTCCCGTCACACCCACCAGTTTCAGCTGCTTCGAAGGTTCGCCATAAAATACGGTGGCGACAGGACCCACAGTAGCCTCTGTCGACGCGACCTGCACATAGGTCACTCCGGCTTGCTGCTCTTCAGGAAGATCTTCACACAACACGGCAACAGCCCCCAACTCCAAAGCCTTGGGAATAAAGCGGTGACCATCGGTTTGCGTACCCTTGATAGCCACGAAAAGGTGGCCTTTCTCTATCTTACGGGAGTCGATATTTACACCCGTGATGTCTACCGCCTCATTGCCGATAATGGTTTGAGGAGTCACATTCTTCAATAGTTCTGTCAGCTTCATATATACCTTATATTATTAATGCATCACCAATACACACTCACTACCCTTGACAATAGCTTTGCCTGCAGGATAGCTCTGCGATTTCACCTTGCCGCGACCTTGCACGCGAACCTTCAGCCCTCGGCTTTCCAACTGGTAGACGGCATCTTTAGCACCCATACCTATTACATCTGGAGCAACGTTCTCACCATACACCTTGGAAGAATGGTTCACACGTTTGTCTACCCCCAACTCACCGAGAATGTAGTTGGCAGTTGTTGCATCGCCATTTTTCACATCGGGAATCACGAGGGAATTCTCATCATGGGCGTCGTCCACACTCAACTTCAGATGACGGGCCATCACGCCTTCAGCAATATGGTGGAACACGACACCACTCATGCCTCCACCCGAAGCAGGCAGTCCGGACTTCTTGATACATACGATACAGGAATAACGGGGATTGTCTGCTGGGAAATAGCCCGCAAACGAAAGCCAGTATTGTACCACACCGCTCTTATATCCCGACTTACCCTGTGACACCTGGGCAGTACCTGTCTTTCCGGCAACCTTGAACAACTGGGAACCAGCCTTACGACCCAAGCCCTGGCTCACCACGTGTTCCAAAATGGTCTGCAAGGTTTTGAGAGCCTCCGGACGGGCAATGCGTTCCTTAATAACCTGTGGTTCAAACTCCTTGATGGTCTCACCATTTTTCACCACCTTCTTGACAAAACGTGGACGCATCATCTTACCATTATTAGCAATGGCATTATAGAAAGTTACCGTATTAATGGGGGCTATCTGAGTTTCATAGCCTATCGACATCCAAGGCAACGTGGTGGCATACCAGTTATCATCATAGTGTCCGTTCTTTTTACGTTTTGGCATACGGATAAGGGGAGGACGGTAACCGGGAAGGATGTCCTGTAACTTCAAGTCCTCACCAATACCCACACGATAGAGTCCCTTGACATAACGCTCGGCCTCGTTATGGTAGAACTTATCGATGACATGACTGACACCGATATTCGAGCTAACCTCCAGTGTACGGGCTACGTTGATATCTCCATAGCCCCCACGGCGCCAGTTATGGTCTTTCATCTCACGGCCATACATCGGCATGACGCCTCCACCCGTATGGATGATATAGCTGGTGTCTTGAGGATTCTTGCCCAACACACCATCGTCAAGGGCCACCAGAATAGAAGCGGTCTTAAACACAGAGCCGGGCTCACACCGATAACTGATGGCGGAGTTGACGGCTTCAATATATTGGTCGTTTTCCGTACGCATCATATTAACTATGGCTTTGATGTCTCCCGTCTCCACTTCCATCAGGATAGCCACACCCATCTCGCCATGAACCTCTGGCCTTTTCAGCATATCCAACAACGAGCGCTCTGCCAAGTCCTGCATATTAACATCAATGGTGGTCACAATATCACAACCATCGACAGGCAGCGTCACGGGGATATTCATATATTTGTTCAGCACCTTACGGCGACCGGTAATACCGGGAATGCCACGAAGGATGGAGTCGTTCGAGAGTTCCAGACCATAGTAAGCCGAATCCTTGGCACCATACAGACCGCCAATGGTACGTAAGGCCAGCGAACCGAACGGACGGCGGCGGGAATTATAGGTCTCATAGGTAAAACCGCTTTTGTAGCGGGGCATATTCAAGAAAGGCAGTTCACTGACCTCCACAAAAGTATTGTAGTCGATACGACGGGGCCAGATATTCCACCAACGAGAACCCTTACTACCGTCTTTGTTCACCTTATGGCGACCTTCCTCCAAATCATGTTTAAATTCTGCCGCACTCTTCTTGGGGAAAATCCTATGAAGACCATCACACAGCGAATCGACCTTGTCTAACCACAACGAGTCATCCTTCGCAAAAGCAGCAGCCTGGAAATCAATGAAAATTTTATATTCCGGAATGGAGGTGGCCATCAACTGTCCGTCACAACTGAGAATATTACCTCGGTTGGGCTTCACGCTGACACTGTCGCGCTTCAGACGGTCAGCGACCTCTGTCCAATACTGCTTCTTGGCAGTCATGATATAGAGGGCCTTGCCGATAACAGCAATTCCGATGATTGTCAACAACACGGCAATCATCATATAGCGAGGCATCACCTTATCATTGTTAAAACTACTCATCTTTTCTTACTTATTCCGGAACTTCTATGATGTAGGGCGGCTGGTCGGCCTGATGCAACAGCGAGTCCTGATTTTGTTTCAAAATGTCCAGCACATGGCTTTCGCGACACTTCTCCGTCAGTGTGCTCGACGAGGAGAGAGCCTTGTACTTGGCACCGGTCAGCGTTTTCTCCAACTTATCGATGGCTATCATGTCCTGCTGACACTGATAACGGAAGGCAACATAGACAATGGAAAAGAGGACAATCAGCACAAACAGCCATATTTGCGAACGAACCACCTCTGTTGTCAGCAGATCGCCACCCAAGATAGTGCGCAGATTCAACTGACCGGAGGGTTTCGGATCTTCTTCGCTGGCCGACTCCTTAATCAGTTGAATCGTCTCTTTGAGCGAACTCTCTTCTTGTTTCTTTTCTTCTTTTATCTTGTCTTCTTCCATACTATACTTTTTCTGCTATTCTCAATTTCGCACTACGACTGCGGGGATTGCGCTGCTGCTCTTCCTCTGTGGGCGTTGTGACCTTATTGACCAACCGATAGGGCGACGAGATGCGTCCGAAGAAATCCTGCTCCACCTTCCCCTCAGCATTGCCCGCCTTCATCACATTCTTCACGATACGATCCTCTAGCGAATGGTAGGTGATGATGCTCAGCCGTCCACCCTCGCGAAGCAGGTCGGTAGCCCCTTTCAGCATGTCACGTAAGGCGTCCATCTCGTGATTCACCTCTATTCTCAGCGCCTGATACAACCGAGCCATGTCTTTCTTCAATTGAGAATTGACAATTGACAATTGAGAATTTTCCCGTTGCGCGTCAACACCCAGTGCCGTCAGAAACTCACTTGTAGTTTCTATACATTGTCTGTTCCTGTAACCGACAATGGCCTTGGCAATGCGACGGGCATTCTTCAACTCTCCGTAGAGATAGAACACATCGGCCAACTGCTCCTCACTATAGTTATTGAGGATGTCTGCCGCAGTCTGTCCTGCACGCTTATTCATTCTCATATCCAGCGGGGCGTCAAAACGAAAGGAGAACCCGCGTGTCTCGTCGTCGAAATGGTGACTCGAGACACCCAGATCGCCTAAAAGACCATCTATCTGCTCCACGCCATAGTAGCGCATCCACTGGCTGATATATCTAAAGTTGCTGCGAACGAAGGTAAATCTATCATCATCGACGATATTTTTCTCCGCATCGGCATCTTGGTCAAAGCTATACAGATGACCATTCTTCCCCAATCGCGACAGAATTTCCTTTGAATGACCGCCACCGCCAAAAGTTACATCCACATAAATGCCGTCGGGCTGGATATCCAGCCCGTCGACGCTCTCTTTCAGGAGAACAGGAACGTGGTATGTTTCAGCGGTCGTTATCATTGTTCGGCGTTATTGAAAAGTTCACTCTTGCTCCACCATCATGAGCTGTTCGAGGGCATTGCCGAAATCTTCCGGCTTCATCTGCTGTTCTTCAACCTTGCGGCTGCTCCATATCTCTATGGTATCGTCCATACCAACAAACTTAATGTCCTGATCGATTTCTGCCATACGCAGGTATCGCTTGGGAATCAGGAAACGGCCGTTTCCATCAAGGGTTAGCAGTTCTACTTCCGACACAAACTGACGGAACACTTGTTGCTCCTGGCGGTTCCAGCGGTTCAGGCGAGCCCTCAGCAAATCCATCTGTTCGTTCCACACACTTTCAGGATAAAGCACCAGACAGGACTGGAACACATCCTTGCGTAACACAAGGCGCAGACCATTGTCTGAGCTGACAGTGCCATTGCTGCCTGCCTGCAATACCTTGCGGAAGGCAGCGGGAAGGAAAGCACGTCCCTTCACGTCAAGTTTGGCCTCTATGTTACCTAAAAAACGCATGTGTACCTCTTATATTTTATGAATTTGGGTGCAAAGATAATTATTTTCCCCCACAATCCCCCACTTTTCTCCACTTTTTTTAGTGAATAATTTAAAAAAAGTAACTTTATTGCACATTTTTCTGAAAAAGTGCAATCATTTTTAAATAAAATCATTATCTTTGCAAGTTGTAAGGGATAATTAATAGAGAAATGGCACAGATTACTGAACAGACCATCGACATTGATCAGATACTCAAGAACAAGATGGGCTCTAAGGCCAAATGGATTCCCGGTCCGCTCGTTTCCTGGCTCAAGCGCATCGCACACCAGGATCAGGTGAACGCATTCCTTTGGGAGTCACGCGACAAAGTCGGCACTCCTTGGCTGGAAGCTTGTGTAGAGTATCTGCAGATGACCCTCCAAGTGGAGGGAATGGAAAATCTGCCCTCTAAAGACGATGGTCGTCTCTATACCATCGTGTCCAACCACCCCTTAGGAGGAGCCGACGGTGTAGCTTTGGGGGCTATCATCGGACGTCATTTCGATTCACGGTTCCGCTATCTGGTTAACGACCTGCTCATGTACCTGCCGGGGTTGGCTCCGCTCTGTATCCCTATCAACAAAACCGGACACCAAGGGCGCAACTTCCCTGCAATGGTAAAGGCAGGATTCGAAAGCGACAACCACATGCTGATGTTTCCTGCAGGCATCTGCTCTCGCCGCCGCAACAAGGAAATCAGAGATATTCCCTGGTCGAAGACGTTTATTTCCAAAAGCGTAGAATACCAGCGTGACGTGGTACCCATCCATTTCAGTGGGCATAACTCCAAATTCTTCTATCGGTTGGCTAATTTCTCCGACCGTTTCCTACCCTTCAACCTCGCCATGCTCTTCCTCGTCGACGAAATGTATAAGAACGTAGGAAAAACTTTCCATATCACCATTGGCAAACCCATCCCCTGGCAGACCTTCGACAAAAGCAAGACGCCGTTGGAATGGGCCCAATACGTCCAAGACCAAGTATATTCCTTAGCATCTTCCTCTAAACGATAATCTCTAAACTCTAAACTTTACAATGGAACAGCCCATCATCGCCCCCATCAGCAAGGAAGTCCTCAAGAGTGAGTTGACGCCTGACAAACAGTTGCGAATGACCAACAAGAGCAACAACGAGATCTACATCGTTACGGCGCATAATGCACCCAACGTGATGCAGGAGATTGGTCGACTGCGTGAAATTGTTTTCCGTGAAGCCGGTGGTGGAACGGGCAAACCTTTGGATCTTGACGAGTTCGACACTTGCGAGAACTGTTATAAGCAGCTCATCGTCTGGAACCCGGAAGAGGAGGAGATTATCGGAGGTTATCGCTATCTGTTAGGATCTGACTGGCAATACGACGCACAAGGGCAACCCATCTTGGCCACGAGCCACATGTTCCATTTCTCAGAGAAGTTCCTGAAGGACTATGCCCCCTGGACCGTAGAACTGGGACGTTCGTTCGTTTCCATTCCTTACCAGTCATCTAGAATGGGTGCCAAGAGTCTGTTTGCCCTCGACAACCTGTGGGATGGTTTGGGCGCACTGACCGTCATCCGTCCTTCCGTGAAATATTACTTTGGCAAGATGACCATGTATCCCTCTTACATTCGCAAGGGACGCGACATGATTCTCTTCTTCCTCAAGAAACATTTCGACGACAAGGAACGACTGATAATCCCGATGAAACCGCTGGAATTAGAAACAGACCCAGCTGAATTGGAAGCGCTCTTCAACGGTACAACCTTCAAGGAAGACTACATGATTCTGAACCGCGAAATTCGTAAGTTGGGCTATAACATCCCACCGTTAGTAAATGCCTACATGGGGCTCTCGCCCACGATGAAACTTTTCGGCACAGCCATCAACTATGGTTTCGGCGATGTCGAGGAGACAGGCATTCTGATTGCTATCGACGAGATTTTTGAGAGCAAGCGCAAACGCCATATCGACTCGTTCATTCAGGCACACCGCGAAGAGCTGGAGTTGACATCCGGCGCTAACAAACTGATTTACAAGGACAAAGACTAAAACAACACTAGACATGCTACGACTTATCCTGTTAGGGGCTCTTATGCCCTTATTGGCGCATGCCCAACGCCTTGACAGCCTCCATCTCATGGTTGATGCAGAGGCTTTAGACAATACCCCCTTCACGTTCCGTACCTTTCAAGAGGCTAGTACCCATTTCATCGACGGCACCACCGTATACATCCGTCCTGGTGTCTACTGGATTGACGATCCCAACGACCCCACAGTTAAAGTAGGCAAGAACGGCCGAGAGCCCTTTGGCTTAGTCGTTCGTTGTCCCCGTCTTTCTCTCGTTGGAATGGGCGAAAATCCTCACGATGTCGTACTCGCTTCCCAACGTGGACAAACACAGGGGGCCATTGGCAATTTCACTATGTTCGACTTCTGGTGCGACACCCTCCGTGTCGAGAACGTCACCATGGGAAACTACTGTAATGTCGATCTCGTCTATCCTTTAAACCCCACCCTCAATCGGCCTAAACGCAGTGATGCCATCACTCAGGCCCATGTGGGGTACGTTCATGGAAAGAGTCTCGTCGCCAAACGGGTACGTTTCGTCAGCCGCCTCAACCTCAATCCGCTGAATGGCGCCCACCAATCCTATTATGAGGACTGTCATTTCGAATGTACTGATGATGCCTTGAATGGAACGGCCACCTATCGCCATTGCAACTTCGACCTCTACGGACAAAAACCATTCTGGAGCACCTTTGGTAAGGGGGCAATGTTCATCGACTGTGACTTCTATGTCAAAGGCAGCAACCGCGAGATGTATTTCTGCAAACAGGGCGGCCCCGTCACTGTCATCGACTGTCGCTACCACGCACCTTCCGACAGTATCTATCTCGGTTGGACAGCTTATCCACAACCCTGGCTACGCTGCTATCAGAAGAATTTTACCCTCAACGGACACTACTATCAGATTGGTATCCGCCGACCTCAGAACACCATAGTCCTACCCGACACAGCCCAATTCATTTCGCAGGGTATTCCCTATCTGAACATCAGTCTCCACGAAGCAGAGCTGCGCACAGGAGAATCCCCTTTAACTTTAGTTTGCAGCGACTCTGAACCGGTAAAATGGCGAGTAACAGACTATCATGAGCGTTATGTCACGCTGATACCCATAGGCAGAGATTCCGTACAGGTCATTCCTACGAACCAGAGTGGTAAAACGATCGATTTCTGTGTGATAGCCAGCACTGCAGATGGTCGCGAGGCTGCATGCCACCTGACGGTTCATCCGCGCCTTTTGTCAGCACCGACCTTTCTGCGCAAGCCAACGCTTCAACTTAAGAAAGACGTAGCACAACTTAGCTACGACATCGACCTACAAGACCGTTATGACGAGTCTGTGATAACCTGGCTGCGCGACGACATACCCGTCAGCGTTGTCGAAGCCCATCCACTGGCAATGAGCTACCCTGAGTACAAGCTATCTAAGGCTGACAATGGCCACAGACTTAGTGCCCTGATTATACCCAAGCTGCATGAAAGCCTGACAGGCGACACCATCCGTGTGGATGCGGCAAAGGTCATCAAATACCCCAAAAAGAGTAAATGCTTGGAGACCGATTTCCACGACTTCCCTTGCCAGTGGCAGTCACTAGTGCTTCCTGGCTATTGGACGGTTGACGGCTATAAGCCTCAGGATACGGCAGAGTTCCCGTGGGCATTCGACCCGAAGAAACCCATGTGGGAATATAAGGAAGGATTTAATGGTGCCGTTGGAATGGGTCTTTTACAAGCTCAGCGTGGTGCTCGCATCATGTATACACCAACAGGAAAAAAGTATGGCGACATGCACCTGACCCTGTTAGTAGACCCCACCAAGACAGCTGGTCAGGGCTTCGGCTCTGCCACCGGACAGTATATGGACGTCTGCCTGAAGTTCGACACCCAGACACTCACAGGCTATGGACTCCGCATCATCCGCACCACGAAACATGCCAAGGCCGTCGACTTCTTGTTGGTAAAGTATGAGAATGGAAATATTACCCCACTAACAGAACCTGTTTCAGCGACCTGTTATCGTACCGGATGCACCATTTCCATCGATTTCATCGGAAATCGGCTGACCGCGCACGTCTCTACCCAAACACCACGTCCAGCCGATTCCATGCTGCCCCATGAGGTGTCGCTTTCTGCCGATGTCACTCCTAACAGCTTTGGTGGTATCCACATCCAGCATACAGGCTCATCAGGTGGTGAAAGCACTACCATGCTCCACCACCTGAAAGTCCAATGGCCATAAAAAGGAAGGTGATTGCCTACTGATGGTTAAGGCGTTATTTCACGACGACCTTCTGGTGATTGTGAATATACACGCCATGGGCTGTTGACGGAGTGACAGGACGGCCTTGCTGGTCGTACCACGTCTCGTCAGAGGAGCCAGCGTCCAAGAGACTTCTGATGGCTGTAGGAGTCGACTGAGGTACGAAGGCAAACGGAACAGAGGTTTTAAACTGCTCGCCATCATTAAAAATGACAGACACTTCGGCCACCATGCGGGTTTCTGCCAAAGGTGCCCCCTTTTGAGTTTCCAGAGCCGGAGTCTCGATGTCGCCCTCCCAGTTTAAGGGATGGTCAGCCCACGCAGCATCCTCGATAGGCGTTGTCATATTCACCAGCGTATCAGTTTTCTCTACGCCATCCACCTCACTGGGCACCAATACCAGAGTCTTGATACGGACAGTGGGATTTTTGTCCGGTTCTACGACCTGAACATAAGGATAGCCGTAGTTCATCTTCATGTGCAGCTTCACGCTCTTGTCGGTACCTGCCACATAGTTCTGCTTTGCCATACGTACCGAGGCACGCAGTGTGTCCTTGACGACGATGAGGATATCGTCGCGGTTGGCATTCTTGTGTGTCCAGTCAGACGACATCTTCAAGCGGTACTCACCAGGCTCGGGGTCGTAAAGGGTCAGATGCAAAGCATCTATGGCAGCCACCAGCGGCTGGTCGGGACGGTAAAGGCGCAACGTCTTCTGCGACATCATCATCTCAGTCTCAGTGGCATTACCCTGATCGTCCTTTCCTAAGGCATAAAGTCGCATGGTAGCCTTCTCATTGCCTGTAAACTGGCTGGGGTCGTAGGGATAGCCCGTGTTGTAGACGGCCTTCACCTCAATATCGTTGCCCACCTTCACGTCGCCAAACTTCATGCGCACCGTAGGCTCGTCCTTTATTTCCACAGTCTCTTCGTAGAGATAGTCAATACAGGGGATGTAGTTGCGATAGACATACTGTCCACCACGCATCACGTCTTTAGAGAAACCCACTTTTATACCATACGTGTCCGTGAATTTCAAATCACCGACCATTGCTATAATTACAGACGAATCACCCTTTAAAAATGGTATACGGCCATAGGGGTCGCTAAGTGATACCTCAATGACGGGGTTGGCAGGTTCTTTTACCTCAATATCCTTCTCGTTGTCTACTTCCAGTTTTACGTTACAAGTAATCATACCGGTATGCAGACCCTCGCCCTGATACATGTTATAAGATATATACGTCCTATCTTCTGCATAGAGATTTGTGGTATTTAATCCCTCTTGGGTGACAGTAACGATACTTTTCAGGTCATCTTGTGCCCATGCACCCAGGCTGGACATCGACATGCAGCAAAGAGCTACAGCAAAAAGACTCTTTCTCATTATCAGTAAAAAGTGAAGGTTGAACAATTACAGTTAGGGTTGAACTTGGTACGAATAGACCTGTTTTCCTGTTGTGGTGTTGGTGACAGCGACAGTAGCCGAACCGCCTCTGATGTTCTTAACAGTCTCTTCAGCCTTCTTGCAAGCCTCATACACTTGTTTGTCGCATTCGCCCTGTTTGCCGGTTTTTGTGAATTGGTCTGTCGAAGTACCCAGAGCACTCCTATAAGCATTCAGGATGGAGTTCATCCAATCAGAGAATCCAGCGTCCTTAGAAACATTGGGATCAGTAAGATCTGTCGAAGAAGCATAAGAATGGAAATCAAATGTAATCGCATACGAGAAGGTCTTTACATCGTCCTTGTCATCATCACTTCCGCAAGCGGTAAACACACTGGTCATGGTCATGGCGCACATCACTGTCAGTGCAACCAAAAAGAATTTCTTTGTTTTCATTGTTTTTTGTTTTTAATAAATTAATAGATCATATTATATATAAATGTTATGCTTCTCTCAGTCGGCTGTTCTCTTCCCGAAGCCTATCGATTTCATCTTTCAACTGGAGGTTCTCGCGGATGAAGGCAGAGAAGTTTACCAACAGCTCATGATTACGCCAATGATAGTAGCCTATCAGGACGACCAGCACCCCGATGACCAATGCCACGATGGTCGAAATAACGATTGTGATAACGACTGTAATGTCCATCATTGTTGTTTTCGTTTTTGATTTCGATGGCAAAGGTACAACAAGTTATTGGCAGGTCTGTCAGCATTTCGCACTTCTTTGTCAGTATTCCGCAAAAAAGCAAAAATCCCCGATTCCATCGGAGATCTTTGCTTGACAAAAAAGATGGTTTTTTAGGCTTTTGCTGCTTGCCTATATTCTGAAGGCGTCATTTTGTAGCGACTACGGAACTGTTCATTGAAGGTTGTTCTGTTGGCAAAGCCGCTCATCTCGGCAATCAAGGCAATGGGGTCGTCTGTTTCTGTCAGCAGTCGTGCGGCATGATCGACGCGGTAGCTATTGATGAAGGTGTTGGTGCTCTGGCTGTCTGAGCATTCGCGGATGGCATCGTCAATGTAACGGTGATTGGTGGCGAGCATCTGTGCCAGCGTGTCGCGATTCAGTTCGGCATCAGTATAGGGTTGTTCCTTTTTCATCAGCTCCACCAGACGAAGGAAGAGTTGTTCGTTGGGGGTACGTTCTTTTTCGGGTTGGCCAGCAATGCGGTTAATGTTACTTTCTTCACGCTCCTGCTCAAGCTGGATGATTTCGTAGAGCTCGCGGTTTTTGATGAGCACGCGGCGGTGTGCAATGGCCAGTCGCCAGAGAGCCGTGACGATGACAAGCAGGATGACAACGAGTGCCAAGGCAAGGATGCGATAGACAGTGGTCTTGGCCTCTTCATCCTTCAGTTGCAGCTCCTTCTCCTGCGTCTTCATCTGCTGGGCATATTTCAGTGTCTCAGCCTGACGCTCTCGCTGAGTGAGGCTGTCATTGATGACAAAGTATCGAGACATGGTCTGGTAGGCTTCATGGCCACGACTGATATTGTCCAAGCCCATGGCATACATATAGAGCAGGCTGGCATAACTCCGTGAAATCGTGTCCTCCTTCTCGCGATAGTATGGTTCCAGTCGGTTGTATATCTGCTGGATACGCTCCGCATTACCTGACAGTGCGTAGTAGTTCATGATGTCGCTTTGCTGATCAGGGTGTTGGGCGGCCTGAGTCCGTTCAAAGGCCTCTGCCGATCGGCGTGCACCCTCCTTGTCGCCGGTCATCTGTTGGGAATAGGCCAATACGGTATAGGTGTAGGCTAATTGCTGGTCAGTCCATCCTACAGGGGCAGTGGTATATTCCTTGTCTATGCGGCTGATTACCTGCAGGCGTTCTTCCAGCAAGGGGATGGATGCTGCATATTTCTCCTGTCCGGCAAAGATTCGTGCCATCTGTCCAAGGTTCGAGGAAAGCACGGGTAGTGGTTGTATGCTGTCTTGTGCGGCCTCTCGGTAGATGTTGAGTCCACGGTTCATGTAGTCGATACCACTACCTTGCTGTACCTTCTCCATCACATAACCGGCATCGCAATAGAATTCAGCCTCATCCAGAAGACGGCCTGCATGATGGGCCATCTCTGCACCCTTGACGGCATAACGCACGGCGTCATGATATCTTTCAGGACTCTTCAAGTTGATATGGACAAGCAAGCCGACGATTTTCTGTTTCCGCAGACTGTCGGCCTCGGGATTCTTGTTGTCAAGGATGCCCAGACAGAGTTCGGCAGCCTTGTCAAGGTCCTCCATCTTCGGTGAACTGAAGTATATAATGGCCCGCATCTGGTTGGCGTAGTTCACGTCGGCCAGTCCTCGCATCTCGGCAGTATCCACCATTCCGAGTTAGATGATGGGCAGGGAGATGCCGTTGATCTTCTGATAGACGTCGAGGGCATAGACATCCGTCATGCCCGAGATATAGTCGATGACTGCCATCAGGCGTGTCTCGAGGTCGTTGGCATTGATGTCATACTGCGAGGACACGCGGCCAATGAGTTGTTGTGAATAGTAGCGTTCCGGATTCATCACCGCCTCCGTCATCTTGTCCATCAGTGTAGCCATAATCTGATAACCAGATAGTTCCACATCCAATACGGGACGGCTCTTATAGATCTTCTCCACCGAGAGTTTCGCACAGCGCTTGTAGGCATCGCGCTGCTTGGAACTGATATGGTCAATCAGACTACCCTCGAAGGTGCCATTGAGGATATCCTCCTCATGCTCCACGAAAGTGTTGGCACACTCATTCTCCAGTTTACCGATGACACAGGCCCGCAGATAAACCACCTGTTCGTTCTCATCCGTCAGCTGTTCGTCGATGATACGCTGTTGGATACGCCGTTGCGTCTCCTCGTCGAAGAAGTCGAGGAACAGTCGCGACACCGTTTCGTACGACAGAATCTTCAGTTTATGGGCATCCTCCAGGTCCATAATCTCATAGCAGATATCATCTGCCGCCTCGACGAGATACACCAGCGGATGGCGCACATAGCGCAAGGGTTCTCCCGGCTTCGACGTACAAATAATGCCCAATTCATCGGCAATACGCTGATAGTTCTCCTGTTCGCTGATGAAGAATCCGAACTTGCCCTTCTTGCTGGGGGCCATCGACGAATAGGGATACTTCACGATGCTGGCGATGGTAGAATACGTCATCACGAAGCCCCCGGGTCGGCGTCCTCGGAACTGGTGCGTCAGCAGACGGAATGCATTGGCATTACCCTCGAAGTGCGTGATGTCCGACCAGAATGCCGGCGACACCTTCTCTTGCAGGAATCGCCCGGCGCCTTCAGTAAAAAACGTCTGGATGGCCTTTTCGCCCGAATGACCGAATGGCGGATTGCCCAGATCGTGGGCCAGACAGGCTGTAGACACAATCTGTCCAATTTCCTCGAACAGCGTACCACGCAGTTCCGGATGACGCTCCTTCATCAGTCGTCGCGCCACATCATTACCTAATGACATACCCACGCTGGCCACCTCGAGCGAGTGCGTCAGTCGGTTGTGCACAAAAACGCTGCCCGGCAAGGGGAACACCTGCGTCTTGTTCTGCAGTCGGCGGAACGGTGCCGAGAAAATCATGCGGTCGTAGTCGCGTTTAAACTCCGTTCGGTCGTCGTGTCGCTCTATATGACGAGACTCCTGTCCCAACCGCTTGTTCGATATCAGTTTTTTCCAATCCATCATATATTGTTCGTATAATTAGCAATGAGTAATTAGTAATGAGTAATTATGATTACCACTTTACCATTCAAAATTCAACGTATGGTGTCAATCTCTTTATAACCTCTGGCGGGAAGTCCTTCGAGAGGCGCAAATCCTCCAGACTCTTGATTGGGCCATGCAACCGGCGATAGTCCACAATGGTCTTGGCCATGTAATAGTTGATGTACGGGTGCTTGCGCAACTCCTGCAGACTGAGACGGTTGACGTTCAACTTCTTGGGTGAGGCACCTTGTATCACAAAATACTTCTTTGCCTCTTGGGGGAAGTTCTCTATCTCGTCCAGCTGGTCGACGCTGACATAGCCCCCCAGCCACTTTCCTCGGCGCACAATCTCTTTGGCGTAGTATGGCCCAATGCCAGGCACTCGCCGCAACTCCGTCGTATCGGCGGTATTGAGGGCAATGTGTTCATTTTCGCCGATTTTAACGGGATATTGAAGATCACGGGGACGGTTCTCTCTATGAGAGTGTGGCGTTGCGAACTGCGTGATACCATTTCCCTTGGAAATTGGATCATCAGAACCGTCCCCATGATCCCCAGAAGAACCGTCCCCATGATCCACCAGCGTCGATGCAGGCAGGTAATCCTTCGAGATTCGGATATAGGGTTCCAGTTCACGGTATTGCTTGACCGTCAGTCCGTAGAGTTGGGCGAAGTCCTCCTTTTTACGATAGATGCCGCCATGGGCACGGTATTTATAGATGTTCCTAACCTGCCAGGGTTGCAGGCCAAGGCGCAGCAGCTGTGTGCTGTCGGCCGTGTTAGGGTCGAAGGGGAAGCGCTCGACCGCTTGCGAAGGGACAGCGTAGTAAGGAGAGGAGTTTTTGGTAGGGTTGTTAGGGTTAGTAGGTGTGGTAGGGATAGAGTCGCTGGGGGCAATGGCGTTCGTGGTGTCTGGGGCTGTCTCGCCGCCGAGCCAGAAGCCCAGCAGTGCCAGCAGTCCGACACACACTGCTCCCAATGCTATCCTACGGTCGTTCCTATTCATTCATTCATTTTAATTAGTAATGAGTAATTAGTAATGAGTAATGATGATTTGTCATACTGCCCCTAAAGGTAACCATAATTTCTCATTTAATTCAGCAGTCCGAGCTGGTGCAGGAAGATGAACAGGATGGCCAGAGGGCAGATGTACTTCACGAGGAAGATGTAGAAATGGAAGAAACGTCCGCGCAGTGTTCCCCAGTTGGTGAACTCGTTGTGCACCACCTGATGCGGCACCACCCAACCGATAAAGATACATGTCAGGAATCCCACGATGGGTAGAAATACCTGCCCGGTGACGAAGTCGAAGCAGTCGAACAGCGTCTTGCCCCATGCCGTCAGTCCGTCTACGGCGCCCAGCGACAGCGAGCACAGCGTTCCGATGATGATGGTTGTTACCGTCACGATGAATGCCGCCTTTTTACGGGTGATGACCAGTTCCTCGTGGAGGAACGCTGTCGACACCTCATGCAGCGAGATGAGCGAGGTCAGTGCTGCCAGCGTCAGCAGGGCAAAGAACACCAGCGAGATGGCGTAGCCCAGCATAGGGATGCCCGCAAACGCCTGTTGGAACACGTTCGGCAGGGTGATAAATACCAGCGAGGCCCCTGAGTCAGGATTCACCCCTACGGAGAAGGCTGCAGGGAATATCATCAGGCCAGCGAGGATAGCCACCAGACAGTCGATAATGGCAATCTGCGATGCCGACTTAGTCAGGTTCGTATCCTTTGCGAAGTAGCTGGCATACGTACACAGGCACCCCATGGCGATGCTCAGCGAATAGAAAGCCTGTCCCAGCGCCCCCAGGAACACGTCACTATTGATTTTCGAGAAGTCCGGTTTGAAGAGGAAGTCGATGCCTTTCTCGGCTCCGGGAAGCATACACGATGCCACCACGATGACCAGTAACAATATAAATAAGGTAGGCATCATCACCTTCGAGGCCCGCTCGATGCCGTCGCGCACGCCCTTTTCGATGATTAGGTACGTCAGTCCCAGCATAATGACCGTCCATAGCACCGGTTTCACAGGGTCACTGCTCAGGCTGACGAAATACTCCTTAAAGTACTCCGGCGAACCCGTCATGTGACCGATAAGCGAAGCCCAGATATACTGTCCGCACCATCCTGCCACCACGGCATAGTAGCCCGTGATGAGGAATCCCGTCAGTACGCCCATATAGCCGATGATGGCCCATGGCGTGCCCCCCGCTATCTTCTTATAGGCCCGTGCCGTATTGGCCTGTCCGTGACGACCCACGATGAATTCGCTGATCATACAAGGAATGCCCAACAGCAGCACACATACCACATAGATGATGATGAACACGGCGCCGCCATTCTGTCCCGTCATATACGGGAAGCGCCATACGTTCCCTAGGCCCACTGCCGAACCCGCTGTCGCCAGGATGACACCCAACTGGCTTCCAAATTTGGCCCTTTTCAGTTTTGACATCTCATTTTTGCTCATAATCGCTTGCAAAAGTAATAAAAAGAAATGAAAGGAATGAAAGAAATGAAAGAAATGAAAGAAATGTAAATGAAAAAATGAAGAAATGAATTTTATTTTGTACTTTTGCACCCAAAATCAGATAATATGACGCAAAAAACTCATTCCTCATTCCTCATTTCTCATTCCACATTTAAAAAGTACCCACTTTCGCTGTGCTGTATCGTCCTCATCTGGATCCTGTCGCTCACCCCTATCTTCCCTGAGACGCCGTTCGACGATGTGGCGTTTATCGACAAGTGGACCCACCTGGTGATGTATGGCGGTACGTGCAGCGTCATCTGGATAGAATACTTGCGCAGCCACACCCGTCTCGACTACGAGAAGCTGTTCTTCTGGGCCTTCCTGATGCCCATTCTGATGAGCGGTCTGTTGGAACTGCTACAAGCCTACTGCACCGGTGGTCATCGCAATGGCGACTGGCTCGACTTCGCCGCCAACTCCGTCGGTGTCACCCTAGGAGCCGTCTTCGGTTTGTTGCTGAAACTTCTGGTTTTTAAGAAGGGTAAGTAGGTTTGAGTAGGTCTTAATTAACGACCACGTCAGTGTATGAATTCGGATAGTTGTCGCGTAGGATTTCTGGTGTGATGACACTATTGCCGAGTCCACTGATTCCTGTAATAATCATTTTGTAGAAGTTATTCCTAACGACGCCATACTCCATAGGTCCCATGGGGTCAGCGATATTGTTACGGTGCCGTATCCAATAGGTGTAATAAGTCTCGTATACACCCATGTTAAAGTTGCACTTCTTGATACCATAAGGCTTCAGCTGGGCATCGGTGTAGTTCTGCAGCTCGTCGAGGCCGAGTCCACTGGCCACATTGACAGCCAGGATTGAGCCATAGAAATTATAATTATACAAATAGATGGTCTTTGGCCAATACTCCGGGCGCCGTTCCTCCTTCAGCATGTGCTGACTGAAATCGTATAAGTAGACAAATACCGGACTGACAGCCCCTTTGAATACGATACCTGGCGAATAGCCGTTTTTCTGAGCGTTCTTAAACACCGTATTCTCTAAGATGTAGGCAAAGCCATGGTTGTTGGCGGATGGCATAGAGGCAAAATCTTCCGTAGTAAAGTCGCCGAACCACGACCTATAATACTTTGCACATCGTTTAGCATCGGTAACGTTGGGTGTCTTCTCATAGAAGTACGGGTCCACTACATACTCTTCACCGCCTTCGATATAATCGTCGTAATGGTAGGGCAGCGTGAAGACAGGCTGTGTGGTGAGTGTCGGCAGGTTGTCCCGATGCTGGAACAAGTAATAGCGCCGGTTCATATTCACCAGTTTGTAGTTCGTGATGTTGATGTCGGCATACTTCCGCTGTTCATGCGTCAGCGGGAAGGTATTCTGAGACACACCGATTTGCAACTTTGCCATGACACGTTCCAGTTCCACCTGCAGTACATAGTACTTATTGATGTATGGCACCAAGTCGACAGCCAAATGCGACGTAGCCCGGTTGGTCATCACGGGTCCCCTGTCGGGCATGTTCGCCTCAATGCCCTCCTGATAAGTCAGGCTGTCGACCATGTTCAGGAGTTCCTCTTCGTCTTTCACCGCCTCTGGAGCGTATTCGTAGTTGGCTATCGTAAAGATGTCATAGACTCCGGCACGCATTTTGATGGTCTCGAAGAGATAGGTGACATCATATTGCGTGTCGTAGTGGGACTCTTCCTTGGTCAGTCCATCAATAGAGGCCCTGGTATAAAACTCCTTGGTCTCGGCGTCAAAGAAATAGATATAGAGTTGACTAATGACATATTCGTTGTGGAAATAATACTCATCCGTGGAGTTTGCCCTGGTGGAAACCGTCAGCCTCAACGAGAGGTTGACTGAATCGCCTAGCTGCTCATGGGCCACAGGCGACACCTCGTACTGCTCCCCGTCGTTTTCACAGGCAGTGAGCAAGGCCATGCCAAGCATCAGCAACAATACGTAATATGTCTTCAGCAACCGTTTCAACACCCTATAGTTTTAAGTGATGATTCGCTCTCAGCCGCCAGCTGTTAACCTGCAGCTGTATCAGTTGTTCCATATCGGCCGACAGGAAGAACACAATGGTATAGAAATCCTGACGGTCCAGATACTCCTGTACGGAGATCTGTCGTCCCATATTTGTATAGAGGGCACCGATCATCCCGATATACTCTGGGAACGAGATGTTAAAGACGACCTGACCAGTACTTTTCTGATGGAGAATAATACGACTGTCGCTGTCTGTCATCAGTCTGAGTGTCGTAATATTGAACTTGATACCGCTGAGCGTGCCATAGTCAGAATCGTCGATGGTTACGGGTTCCTTGACAAATGGCTTATAGATAATCGCTTCGTCCGACACCAGTTGGTTATAGGCATCCATCGTGCCGTTGGCTGCTACGACCTCCATCGCATAGTCAGCCGGATCAGCCTCCACAGCGTTATCCACAGAAACGACGAGACAAGCCAGCTGGTTGGTATTCTTCATCAGTTCCACCTCATGCACCGCATACGAGTCGTCGTAGTGTACTTTCGACAGATAGCCGTGATACAATGCTGGCAGTTCTGTGGCCGAGCCCCTTGATGCCCCAGCCAATGCCAGCCGGAAGTCGTCGATGGTCTGTGTATCGCCCGATACCGCATACTGGCTGTTGCCCATTCCGCTCCATACCACAAACTGATAGTCGCCCTCGGGCAGGTCGTCGACCTCGACACGATAATTGTGTGTCTTCAAGACATCCTGTGTGACAAAGATGCGCTTCACAAAGTTGCCATCCATATCATAGACATAGACATGGGCATCCGTCACGTACTTCGGTGCCGCATCCACATCCAGCATATTGTAGGAATAGCGCAACTGGAGCCAGAAGCCGTAGGGACAGTCGTCGCTCTCGTCCTTCACCCACGTGCAGGACGTCAGCATCAGAAAGCCCACGACCGTCAGGAACAGTTTCAGAGCACGATGTTGGTGAGGTCTCTTACAATCCATGGTTTCACGTTTAGCATCACTTTCAGGAATGTTTCTCCCTCATCAGGAATGTCCGGATCGACGGGCAGATCGGGTTCTCCAGGTCCGAGCCCAGAAACATTGGTTATAAGCATGCGGTAGAGGTTGTTGCGGACAATGGCGAATTCCATCACCCCCATGTTCGTCGCTTTATAGTTGTCGTAGTGACGAATCCAATAGACATAGTAACAACGGTATCCGTCATCGCTTTTCTCATACTTCCGTGCATTATACATATCCAGATTACTCCCCGTCATCGATGTCACACCGATGGCCACAGCCAAAGCTTCAGGAGAATCGTAGAAATTATAGTTGAAGTAATACAACACCTCGGGATACTTGCTCTTGTCGGTAATCAGTTCCAGCGAACCATTGGCAGCCTTGCGATACACATTGTTGTACGGCTCGAACTTTGCCCTGAAGATGACACCTGTCGAATAGCCATTCTTCTGGGCCGGTGCCAGCATGCAGTTCTCCAGACAGTACATCGTATTATACTGAGGTGTTTCTCCGACGGGCTTGAACGATGTCCACGTCACCGCTTTCGGATTGCTATAGTCGCCGAAGTAGTGTTCGTAGTACTTATCTTGATTCGCGAAGCCTGCGGCATTGATGGTCTTCTTAAAGAAATACGGGTCTATGACGTAGCCGTTTACGTCGCTCACGTTGCCGAAGTGCTGGTAGATGTTCCATTCAGGTTCCGTCATATTGTCCAGCACAGCAGCATGGCGGAAAGAGTAGAACCATTTAGGCAGGTTGACGACATAGTGTCCGTCCAGCGTGACAGAAGCATACTGTTGGCTATTCGTATCGGTCAGCGGAAAAGTTTCTGCTCCTTTGGCAATGTCGAGTCTTGCCAGTACACGTTCCAGCAAGATGCTGACTACTGTCTCGTCTTTTTCCTTCGTGCCTGCGATGACGGTTCCTGCATTATCGGATGCGCGGTTTGTCATCATCACTCCTGCGGAAATATCCTCAATAGCCCCTCGAACATAAGAGGTATTATCGACATCTGCCAGAAATTCTGCTTCATTGTTTTTGTTAATCTGCCTATCGGAATTCGCCACGACAAAGATGTCGTAGGTTCCCTGTGGTACAGACACCTTCTCCGTCTCATAGACGATGTTACCGCTTACATCTGTACCCGATCGTGTCAGTCCGCTGAGCAGGACACTCTTCACAAAAAGCTTGGTAGCCGTATCGAAAAGATACACACGTGCATTATTCACCTTATACTCTTCTGCCGTGCCCTGAGCATAGCTGTAGCTATCCTCTGGCGAACGTGTTGTCGACGACACTGAGCCATTGGTCTGTAACATAAACCGCACAACAGCCGTTTCCGACTTATTCAGGTCAGTAGGACCCGCGTCCTCCACTTCTTCTCGTTGGCTACAACCGCACAGGACGGCAACGGCTAACAGGAACGCATAAAACAATTTGTTTGAATGTGCCATAGTTCACTAAGTATTTTGAGTTATTTTATTTTTTCGAATTCCTTTAATTGTTGGGCAGCTTGCGACAGACCTTGCTGCGAGGCCTGCTGCACCAGTTTCACGGCCCGGCCCATGTCACCCTTCATATAGGCCACGATGCCCTCGTTCAACGTCTTCTCCGGACAGTTCTTCACCTTGCTCAGGTATTCTGCTGCTTCGTCAGCTGCCCCTCGCTTGATAGCCAGAAATGCCATCGTGAGGTTGATGTACGAGTCGTTGGGGAAAATCAGCGATGCCTTGCGCATGATGGAGTAGTACTTCTCCTCGTTGCTGGCATACTTGTCGGCCAGTCGGTAAATCTCGTTCAGGTTCAAATTAACGGGACGCGTCTCGAAGACACGCTCCGACTCCTCGAGAGTAAACGGACGGACGGTATATACGACGGTATAGTTCGTGCAGCGCAGCGACGGGAAGGCATTTCTCACCGCATAGAGGAACCCCTCGGGAGTCTCCTTACGCATCTGCTGCTCCTTCTCGTCGGGCGTTTTATTGCTCAGGGCAATGGCCAGCAATCGGTCACGCTGCGGGGTGTGGGGATGGTTCCTCAGATATTTGATGAATCCCTCCCAGTTCTCGCCCTTTCCGCTCGACTCCACCTTGATGCCTTTGGTAAAGTGAGTCTTACTCACGTAATTCTTCAGGGCTTCCGTACGGTTCTGGCTGAGCACCAGGTTACGGTCGTTGGGACCTTCCGGCGAGGCATAGCCCTCGAACGTCATCTTGCGGATGGTAACGTCCGAGTCGCTCTTCACCATATTCACCGAGTTGAAAATCTTCTGCAACTCCACAGGGTTCGTCAGGTAGTCGGGCTTGATGTCCCATTTGTTCACCTCGAAGCACAGGAAGGCCGAGCCTTTCTCCTCACGCACCTTCTGACTGTTGTCTGCCGGCGGCACCAGATAGATGGGGAACAGCTGTATTTCGGGCTTCTTCTTGTTGAACGATCCCAACACCAGTTCACCCCTGTTCTTCTGATTGTTGCAAGCACAGCTCTGCTTCAGCAATTTCAGCACCGCATTCTCCATCCACGGCTCATATTTCACTGTCCGCAGGTAGTCGATGTCCAGATTCTCGCCACGCTTCTTATGAAGGGCCAGGGCATCGGGATACTCGTCCTTCAGATGGCGTTCGAAATAAATCTGCTGGTTGCTGCTGTTCAGGAATATCATGGGCAGCACCACACTGCGCTGCGTCAGCGTATCCTCCAGTTCAGGAATCAGCACCACCGACTGCATGGCAGGCACGTCCTGTATGGCAGTCATCTGCAGCGACACCACCACATTGCTGTCCACCAAAGCCAGTGTCGAGCGGTTCACCTTCATCACATATTCATAAGCCTTCGGATTGTCTTTCGGCTTCTTGTCCTTCGAGTAGGCGACAGCGGGCAGTAGCGCAGCCATCAGCAACAGTATGCTGGTGCGTATGAAATCGAACTGTTTGAATATCATCTTCATGTTGTAGTAGCTTGTTAGGGTTAAAAGACGTAGATAAGACTCAGTCCCAACCGCGAGATGCCCACATAGTGGTACACGTCGTCATCTTTCTGAATGCCGCACACCTCACAATTGTACTTCTTATATTTAATATAGGTATAGCCCGCCCCGATTTCCGCACCGATGTTCCAATGCTTGGCCAGCGCATATTCATAACCGATGCCGATACCAGCACCAGCCAGCCATCCTTCATAGCGGTACGGCTTCAAGCCCTTCAGCAGTCCGAAGAGCACCGTCTGGTTGCCCAGGTTATACTCCCCGAAGTGTGCGTATGGTCCGAAGAAGAATCCGTTCATCACCTGACAGGGCCAGATACGATACTGCGCCTGCACCAGCCAATGCTTGTGAACGTTGTCGTCGCTGCGCTTCCAGGGGCGTATGCTACCGTATGCTTCCACCGACGTACTATTCGACAGCGGAATCTCCACACCTGCCGAAAGCGCCCCGGCCACATCGAACAACAGATTATTGCTGACAGCGATATGCTGCGCATAGGAAAAAGTCCCTATGAAAAAGGAAAAAAAGAGTAGTAGTGTCGTTTTCTTTAGCATCATGGACATGAGATTGGCTTTATTTGCCTACAAATTTAGCAAATATTTACCACTCTGCAAAGCATCCTTTCTTAAAAAATGTAAAACAGTGTATATTCTTAGCCAAAAACCCCAAAGACGTGCATTAAAACCTCATATTTACCCAAAAGCAATTTCTTCTATCTCATTAGTTGACTACTTGCTCCTTTTAGCAATTTCAACAATTTTGTAACTGTCTATGGTACGGCGGTCATCACTTATATTCATACCAACGGCCACAACGGGACGGTTATCATGAGCATAGCGTACAGCATAATCTTTAGTCAATATCTGCTCAACGGCCTCTTCTCCACTCTTACCATACTTTAACTCAATGATATAGATGGTGTCAGGCAATTTCAATACGATATCCATACGCCCGTCACTGGTCTGTTCCTCGGCACTCACATCGGCACCGAATCCCACTAAAACAGCATAGATTAGCGACTGATAGAGTTGTTCATTTTGATTCTTGTCGGTGATGCTATAAGGTATACCGGCATACCAACAGCGCACCGTCTCGACAAACTGTTCGATAGTTATATCCTTTGATAGCAAGTCATGAAACGCTTTATCTAAAGTGTCCTCACTACCAACATAATCTTCCATGTAATATTTGTAGAGTGACTTGGCAAACCCCTCACGTACTTCTCCGTTGGGGAAACCCAAAATGAACTTCCGCGTGAATGGGTTATAATCTTTCAGTGTAATATATCCACTTTGGTACAGTACAGGAACCGGGTCGCTGATGCGTTCGGTCGGGGCATCGAAGCGATCCATGCTGACACTGATACCATCTATTTGTTGCATGCTGATGCGATGCTGTTTCATCAGGTTGATAAGCATGGTTGGCGTCCCCGTCGAAAACCAATAGTTAATAATATCACCCATAGTGAAAGCATTTATTAAACTCCACGGGCAGTAAATATCGGTCATCGCCCTGGAAAAGTGGTACCCATCATACATCTCTTTCAACTTTGCAACAACTTCGTCGTAAGTGTAGTGCATTCCCCAACGGCTATAGAGGTTATTCATTTTCTCGGTCAGTTGTTCGATATCTTCCTTCCATTGAGTGAGCAGTTCCTCCTCAGAAATGCCACAGATGGCTTCGTAATTAGGATCGAAGGTCATCTGCTGCAAGTTGTTCAACTCGCTGAACACCGACAGCTGCGAGAACTTCGAGATACCTGTGAGAAACACGAATCGCAAGAATTCTGCCTGTTCCTTAAGGGGTGAAAACAAAGACCGTATGCGTTCACGAATATAGTCCTGTAACTCAGGCTTGTTGATACTGTCAAGCATTGGTGCATCGTACTCATCAACAAGAATGACCACCCGTTCGCCCGTTTGATGATATGCCGCCTTTATGATGCTTGTCAGACGGGCATCGTAGTTGTATTCGTCTTTAATATACTTTACCGCCCAACGCTCCTCATGGTCATTGAGGAGGCTATCGATAATGGGATGCAAGCGTTCCTTTTCATAGTATTTGCCGCGCGACAAATCAATACGTATGACAGGATATTGTTTCCATTCCGTCTCCTTGTCATAAATGTACAAACCCTCAAAGAGTTCCTTACGCCCTTCGAAGTAGCAGCGTAGCGTATCGACCAACAGCGACTTGCCGAAACGGCGAGGGCGACTCAGGAAGAAGTTGACGGCATTGGAACTGACCATCTGCCAGACATACTGGGTTTTGTCGATATATGGAGCCTGTCGTTCACGAATCCAATTGAAATTCTGAACACCCACTGCGAATGATCTTGTTCTTTCTCCCTGCGTCATTTCCATGTCCTATTTGTTAGTCATCTGCAAAGATACGTATTATTTCCGTAACATCCAAACAATTCCCCGTTTTATTGAGGAATCGTTGTTGGAGTCGGATCAGGTGTTGCCGATGGCGCTGGCGGTGCAGGCGACGATGTTGTTGTCGTCGTTGTCTCCTTGCCTATCGTCACGTTCGTACTTCCCGTCACCTCAGCTTCGTTACCTCCGCCGTAGACATTACCCACAATATTCGCACCAACGACATCCTTTTCCACAACCTCCGTTTTAGGAGTAACGCCGTCTGTTTCATATTGAGTTACCCCGTCAACTTTAACAGGCGCTGTCACCGTCCATTTGTCACGTGTACCTATCTTAACAGTGGTATTACCATTTACTGCAGCAGCATTGCCACCGCCAAAAACGTTGTTAATAGTACCCAGAGTGTTTTTGGCATGTGCCGGTATGGGATATCCGCTCGGAGTAGTAGAGCCATCAGGAACAACAGAATCATCTTTACCTTGAAATTCTCCTTCGACTTCATTTATCTCGACTGTCGGATTACCCACCATCAAGGCTGTTGTTCCATATCCACCACCATAGATATTACCAATACTGGTAAAAGACTTCACATTCACTTGCGGGTCTGCATAGGGGGTGTTTTCTGTAGCCAATGTAATTCCGGCAGGGCTATCAGTAGCTGACTCACGAGGCTTCCATACCATCTTTGGTTCAGTCTCAGTTCCTTCGTTTATTTCTTTATAACCATAGACAGAGTATCCGGCAAGGTTTCCGCCACCATACAGTTCACCAATGATGATGGGCTTGCACCCTACTTCCTCAATGTTCACTGTAATGGAGCCGCGTATAGTGCCACTCTCATTATTGCCTCCAAACACACGATCGAAGGTTCCGTTGGTGATATTCAGCTCCACATTTCCCTGAATGTCAGCAGCCTCAGCACCACCGTATGCCTGCTTCAAGCCAGGGATACATGCCATCAAAAGTTTAGCCTCGGCATCCATCGGAGCACTCTTACCACCACCGTATGCCTCATCAACTTGGAAGTCACAAGTACTCCGCTCATCCAGCATAGTAACGGCTGTTTGACGAACATTACCCTTGGTGTTCGATCCTCCAAATACTCGGTGTATCTTTCCACCGAAGATATTCACTGAAGCCTTTCCCGAGCCATAAACATATTCATTAATAAATGCATCTTCCTGTCGTTTTTCCTTAGTATTATAGGTATCTTCTACTGATGAATAATCCTTAAATCCCACATTAGCACCAGGATTATCGGAACCATCAGGAAGAGCATCCTTACCATTACCTCCACCGAAGAGTTCTTCTACCTCATAGGTGCCATTAACTGTTACCTCTGTGGCTGGTGTCGAAGCTGCATTACCACCACCATACACTTGTTGGATGCTGGTGCGTCCGCAACCATCGATAATTACCTGTGTCTTACCATTTGTAAGATCTGTCGGAACATATGCAGCCAAATTACCACCACCATAGACGGCATGAACATCGTAATGATGACTGGATAATGAATTTACTGTGGCTGTTCTTAGATTGCTGATTTGAGCATTGAGATTTGCAGTTGTCAAATCGTCAGTAAGATAACCTTTGGCTGTATTTATCGTCTCTTCATCTACTCCGTTTCTTTCTGCCTGATCAATCCAATACTGCAGCTTTTTACGATTTGTATCCAAGTTCAACTCTTCGTCGACTTCATCTATTTCCTTTATTCCAAATTTCTCTCTAATTTCGTCCTTATCTGCGTGCTGAGTGCCATACACATGCACTTTAACACCTCCGAGTGGTGTACCATTCAGATTGTTACATCCAAAGATGCTGCCCTTAACTATACTACCCTTCTTATTATCGCCAACAATCCAAGGATCGTTAGTAGTAGCTTGAGTTAATCCCAAACCACCATATTCAGTTGCATCATAGTCTTCCTTTTCCATTCCGTTCAGATACACTGTAGTAGCATTCACAGTAGCAGCAATTGGGCTAACATAACCTTCTTCGCCCGATGTTCCTACTTCCAAACGTCCTTTACCGCCACCATAGACATCACCATTTACGGTACCACCCAAAAGAATTACTTTTGTATTACCGCCTACATTAGCAACATTGCCGCCACCGTATACATCGCCAGAACTATTAGCTGTACCAATTTGGGCATTCCCAAGAATGTTGACAGTGGTATTATTCAAAGACTTACTCTCATTACCACCACCAAAAACATTATTAGTGACAGAACCTCCATCAATGGTCAGTGAAATAGCTCCCGTCACATTACCCAAGTCGGTCATTGTAACATCGGTGCCTGTATATAGCTTATTATGGTCTTCATCCGCAACGTTCTTTTTTGACGATGTTCCCTGCACCCACTCATAAGTTTCTGGCGCAACGGTTCCAAAGTCGGAAAAGAGACATGTCTCACTATTATATTTGGATAGTGTTGGCTGTGTTGCAGGATAAACGTCCACCTGGTTTGACTCAGCCTTGAAGCCGCCGCCAAAAGCACTGCCGTGAATAGTACATCCTGTCAATTCGGATGTTACCGAGCCATTAACTTTACCCTGACAACCAGCTCCATAGAAGTCCTTTTCTATCTCACAGCCATTCAGGACGTTGGTGACGTTGCCCGTAGTGGCCAAAGAGAACTTGGCATAGCCCGTAAAGAAACGGGATACGACTTGATGACCTCGTGAGTGTATTACGAATTCAAACTTGTAACAGCTACCTAATCCATAATTTGTTTTAAAACGCAAGCGACCTTTATCTGTTGCGCTACTGGCAACGTAACAATCATTAAAATTGTTTGTCCTATAGGAACGACCATTTGTTATTGGATCGCCATCATCCTTATCATTAGTGTAGGTGATGCCAGTACCGCCAAAGCCTGCTCCGTAATACTCCTTGAAATAGGTGTTGGTGGCTTCAGTCCTAACAGTCTTGCCGTCGGACATATCTCCGAATTCCGGTCCACCGCAATAGAAGTCTACACGGCTGTTATTGATGGTCACGTTGATGTTGCCTGTGACGCGAGCATTCGGCGATGTTCCACCTCCGAAGAAACGTCCGATGACGGCATGGTCTATCTTGGCTGTCAGATTCACGTTGCCGTCAGCACTCGTGGTTTGTCTGGGTTTCTCCATATAAGCCCCAAGGAACTTGCCAATCTTTCCACCTGCGCACCAGAAATAGATATCAGGGCCATAGGCCGTTCCCAGACCGTAGCCAGTCATAAAGCATTGTTCTACTTCACCTCCCGTCACATTGATAGGAACAAGTTTATTTGCATGATTATTTTTGCTATGATTGCCAGGATAGAACTCCTTGATATAGGCATTTCCGCCTATCTGGAAATAAGACACCTTTGTGCAGGGGTTAAATCTACCGCGAACCATCTGCGTGAAATATCCACCATTGATGATGCAGCGGTAGTTGCGTGTGTCGCTTTCACTGGTGTTGAAATTGTTCGATTCAAGCTCAAACTGGTCTGCACGCAATAGGCTGGTCTCAGTCACCTCAAACCATCCGCGAGGTTTGAATATGGGAATATTCGGATATAATTGGGAACCTTGGATGTGCGCAGACATGCCAACAGGTATCATTGCCACAAAGTCGAAGCGGGTGGGGGGAATAGCAGGTCTATCCGTAGTGAAGTTTGAATAGATAGCATAATCAGGCTCCTGGTTGTTGTCGGCATCAATGCTCATGATAGTATAGCCTTTGGATGCATTGCCTGACAAACCTTCACTGTCCTGATGATAGTTGCCGATCAATACGACAGCCTGCTCATGGGTGGAGCCAGAGGCTGACATTGCAGACAATGCACTTGCCAGGGTGTTGTAAACTGTTTTGTCATGATAGGTAGTAGGAGTGTCGCCACCAAGTTTTTTTCGATTTATATAACCACTATTTCCACTACTATTATCCCCGGAATAACCTATGTCGTAGGCTGCATCTCTTAGATAATAAGCAGTGGCAAAGTTGGCCGTAATCTCGATGGCCGTCACATTGTAGGGTACAATATAGTAGCCGCCCTGCGCAAAGATGAAACCTGTTGTTGAATATAGGTCTTTTGATGTACAGTCGCGGTCAGAAACATCATATTTATCAAATGAATTACCTTCTGTTCCACCAGTAATACCGGTAATCATCCAGCCTGTACAAATTTTAGAGTAATTTGTATTCACCTCAAACTCGTTGGCAAAGGGCAGCACTACCTTACCCCACGTGTAGTCGTAGTTTTCCTCATCCATGTCAGTAATAGGTAGTGTCAAATCCGTCTCTGTACCTGGAATTTTAGTATAGGTATTAGAGCCAATAATTACTTTTACCTTAAGTGAAGTGATTGGACTTCCATCTCCTTTACGAACGCTAACCGTTGATCCTACAGGGGCATCAAGGACTTTTCTTGTATTCGTCTCCCATTTTTCTATAATAGGATAATCGGCCTTATCTTTATCAAGTACCCAATGACCTATCTCGTTAATGTTATCCTGTGATATGTCACCAACGCTACCTTCTGTCGTATTTTCTGCAAACAGGAAGTAAGCAGCCAGTTCGCGATGGGTGTTTAATATATGACGGTAGAAAGGGAAGCGAGTTAGATATTCATCTTTGTCTATAGCTAACTGGTCATTGTAGGTCGTATAACCCAAATTAGCCTTGCTACGCCAATAATTGTACTCGGTAAAGTTTGAAGCATTACTGATATGGTTGCCGGCATAGATGGGCGATGTGCCACCTGACATATTACCATACATCATACAGAGAGCAATACGTACGTCACCTACAGTCCCTTCGTTATTTCCAACGATACCTGCCATTGTAGTACCACCACTGACAGTGGCAAAGTTGTAGCAGTTGACAACACGGACGCTTGAACCACTAGCGATATGCCCCACCAAACCACCAACATTACCAGATCCAATAATAGAACCTGACAACACACCACAGTTATAGATCTTGGTTGCTCCGTCTGCCTCGTTACAAATCGCACCATTGCCACTAACAGTTGAATTAGCTATTACAACATTCTTTACTGTTCCACCATTGATAGTATTGAAGAGGGGGTGAGAGAGGCCGCTAATAATATGATATCCACCGTCAAAAGTACCAGTAAACTCTGTAGTGATAGCAGCAATATTAGCCATGTCGCTGGCAGAGACATCAAAACATAACTTGTAGCATGCAGAAGAGGCAGCGGTTCCATTGTTGACATTCGTTACAAAGTTGGTCAAGTCTGTGGTACCATAAATTAAGTATGGGTCTTCTGGAGTTCCTGCACCGTTTAAAAGAGTCATAGATGCCGTCTCGGAATCTGTATAATCACTGTGTCTGGCTACGGCTGTTACAGTTATCGGTAGTTGGTCTGAGGTGAAGGGAACCGGCGTTCCTGGATATGCCACTTCAGAACCGCCCTCCAAGGTATAATAGAGGTTGGCATCTGTTGGCATACTGCATGAAAGGGTAAATGTCAAGCCATTTCTTGTAATAACAGGCGTGGCGCATTGAAGCATCACCGTACCATCACCCACAGCAGAGTTGATCATGTTCTCCTTGACTGCGATAGCCTTAATGGTTTTATTGCTGACATTATCCGTTAACGGGCTACTATATACTGTACTCGAAGTCGTTGGAGTGCTACCATCGGTAGTGAAATAGATGGTGGCATCGGGGGTGGTCGTCGTTATGGATATAGCATTGCTACCATTATCCTGAATTGTTGGTGTAACCACTTTGGAAATGACTAATTCTGCCACATCGGAAGGGACTTCAGTCTCATGGGTGGCAATTGCTTTCACCGTAGTGGGGCTGGTAACAGAGAATGAGGTTTCATATTCTGGACTCGACTCAGTGGGAGTGCTTCCATCAGTTGTATAGTGTATAGTGCTACCTACGGTTTCACAAGTAATAGAGACCTTTGAGGTGGCGTTGTTAAAACTAATAACCGGTGTGGCACACTTTATGCTTACCGTACCCTCACCAATGTCAGAATTGATCATTCCATCCTTAACTGCTATCGCTTTAATTGGTTTACCTCCCAATTCCTCTGATGGACCAGTATATTGTGTTGACGAGGTGGTAGGAATAGAGTTGTCGGTAGTATAATAAATGGTTGCACCTGGTGTTGTTGTTGTTATGGAAATATTATGGGTACCCGTTTCCTGCTGAATAGTGGGAGCAGCAACTTTGTAGATAGTTGTTGTTGTCACCTCTGAATCTGTGTATCCGTCTTTGGTGACAATGGCTTTGATGGTGGTCTGCTCAGTCAAACTAAATGGTTCTTCATACAATGTACCATTAGTGGATGAAGGTGGCGTTCCATCTGTGGTATAATAGATGGATGGCCATGAGGTTGTTGTCGTTATAGTTGCTTTTCCCGTGGTTCTGTCAAAGGTAATAACAGGATTGCCACACACTGTGGGAAATGCTGTGGACTTAAAATCCCACTGGGCACTATTGTTTGCACCTCTGCTATTGATGATACCCATTTTGGCACCATCGTTAATGTTACCTTCAGCAAGGCCGAGGCTATTACTTGACCATAAATTTCCTACGAGTAGTTTGGGTATGATAGCATAACACGTTTTACGGACATCAACACCTTTATCCATGTCACCTCTTGCTGCCTGAACCACAACAAACTGATAACGGTCTTCGTTTTCTGAATTATCTGTATATGTTTTTACACTGACTGCATTTGTTTGGTTACTACCATTGGTAGCAGTACCCGTATAATACATGTATTTGCCCCCTGTAGCAGGATTAACAATGTAATAGTATTTAAACCAAGTATCGGATGAGGCCTCTTTGAAATACCACGCCCTACGATCGATTGTCTGATTGGTAAAGGTTACCTTGTCTGGCGTAGCATCAGTTGAGGCATAATATGTTTGCTTTTGGTAATTTTGAATTTCGTAATAATGCTTGTCCGAATCAGTTGATGGTGTAAAAGGAGGGGCTGGCCAGGTAAAGGTTCCGTTAAAACGTATAAACTTCCACTTGGAGTTGAAATCATGAATGTATTCGGCATTTGTCAATCTAATGGGGTATTGATTGGTCTGACTACCATTTCGCTTGTTCAAACCATAATAACTCGGTTTATCTTTAGCATCAATATTATAAAAGCCCGTTGTGCCATTAGATTCGTCTAGTTCGATGTAAAATTTACACCTCTCCTCATTGTCTGAAGTTTTCTCAACCAACGTAACACCTCTACTAGCATCGGAGCTAGAAGTACCACCGCCATGACAAATGTATTTCCCCGTACTATTATTGACGATATAGTAATATTGAGTACCACTCACTGTTCCTGCATCCAGGAAATACCACAGCATATAATCACCAAGTATATTATTGGTCGTTATGGTGTTATTAGCCTGGGGCACTATATAGAAACTCTGGAACCCATTCGTCTGAATCAGATACAGTTTCTTCGTATTGTTGGTAATATCATCAGGCGTCGTTATCTCCACAGGCTGTCCCCAGACGGTGGTTACACCTACAACCATCATCAGGAGCAGGGTTACGACGAGGCGTAATGTCGTGGCGGGTGATCCGTAATGTCGTTGACGACGAGCCGTTCGCAACGCCACACTCTGACCGTTGGTCAGAGAAATCCCGTCGAACGCGAAGCGTAAACTCGTCCCTTTCTCACAGGGTGCCTGTCCCCGTGTGAGATTCACCATATTCCGTGTCATTATCTTATTGCTCATATCTTGTGTCATTTAGGTTGGTTCTATATCGTTACTTCAAATATTCGTTTTCCCATATTCTCTATCCAGTGAGGCTCAGCCTTTTCTCGTTTCTTAGAGAAGTCGAAGGTGACCAGATAGCCCTCTGCCGATCCGCGTGTTGTTAGGTAGGAAGCCAGCTGGTCGCGTCCCTGCTCCTCATACTTCTCGCCACGCCAAATCTTCAGTTCGATGATGTATTCCTCGCTGCCGTAGGTCACCACCAGATCCATGCGCCGGTTGTCGCGTGTCTGCGGTTCCACATAGTAGAACCCTGTACCATTGATGATAGGCTTCAGGAACGTCAGGAACAGTAGGCGTCCCTCCCTTTCCAGGAACGGCACGGTGCTCTCGCGGTATTCTTCATGCATCAGGTCGGCAAACCGGCTGACGACCAGTTCCATGTCAAGCCGCCCATTGCGCACATAGTTCATCTGCATGCGCAGCTTACCCAGATTGTTGATGGTTTGCTCGGCAATAAAGTAATTATTGAGCACTTCCTCAAAGATAATGTTATGGATGCGCACTTTTCGCCTTTCGTCAAACTTGATGATACTGAACATCGTAGCGAAGTCCATCACGGGGTTGTTCATGTCGTAGGTCACCTCCTCGCCATTAATAGAGATGGCAAAGATGAACTGCTTCAGCTCCGGGTAGTTCTCCAGGTTCTTCGTCAGGCTGGTGAAGAGGGTATTCTTCTCCAAGATGGTCTGCTTCGTTGCCGTCTGCACGCCGTTGATGGTCCAGTCCTTGTCCAGTTGCTCGTCAATCACCTTGCAGAGTTTGCTGACGAGAAAAGGATAACCTGATGTATATTTGTAAATCTCCTCACTCACAACACCGATGTCCATGCCCGTGTGCTCGTCCTCTTCGTAGTCAGAGAGCATCTGGGCTATCTCTTCAGGGTGGAAGGTCATGTCGACGTTGAAATCGGCGGCAATATTCCAAGGCGAATTATATTTCTTCTCGGCATCAGGGCGGAGTTTCACCTTCAGGTTCTTCACGTCGTACACTCCTGCCAGAATAACACTGTGGAACGTGCTGTCCATGCCCTGCAGGTCGCGCTCCAGATATCGGTTGCGCAGCATCCCCAAGAAATTCAGGAACAGCTGGTTGTCACTGCTCTTATCCACCTCATCGATGGTCAATACAACTGGCTTTGGAGCCTTCCTACAAAAGTCCGTTATCAGCAGTGCCAGCGCGTCCATCGACTTCACCGTTTTGCTCTGCCAAATGCCTATCAGTGCTTCGTCCTCCTTCTGCGAGGTAAGATAGCGGACCATCAATTTTGAGAAAGTTCCCACGAAAGCCTCTTCCGATGCATACGGGCTATCGCCCAGTCCCTCAAAACTCATTGGCACGACAATATACCGTTCCGACAAACGCCGCCAAATCATATAGAGCGTCGTTGTCTTGCCATACTGCCGCGCACGGTTGATGGTGAAATACTCGCCTGCGTCAATCAAGTCCTCCACGGCCTTGAAACGCTTTTTCGAGTCCACCATATAGTGCCGTTCCGGATTGCAGCTGCCAGTTATATTGAATTTCTTTCTCATCTTTCTAATTCTTTCTTCCGTCTTACCTCTTACATCATCCATCTTACATCACATCAGGATATTCATCCGTGCACACGGGGCCATCCATTGTTTAAACGGCTCTGCCTTAGGAGAAGGTATCGATTGAATGATGCGGAAAAGTTGTTCTGTATCTGCAACATCAGTTAGTCGCATTTTTCCATCTTCTGCACGAAGTTTCAACTGGTTACAATTTGTAACCGTTTCATTTCCTTCTTTTAAAAGACGATGCTTCAGGACCTTCCAATAGTTTCGTGGATTCGGGCTATCGGTTAATGCACCACACACATCTACTATAGAAAAGTACCACTTTTCCTGTTCATCGTCCCAAACAACTCGGACGTTCTTATTGTCGAATATTTTAAAAAGTTCTTTCTTACTCATTTCTTTTACTTAATCACAACCTTGTTGCCATATTACCTAATCTCCTATTTTTGCAACCGGCGGTTGCGTAATTGTCAACGCCACACTCTCAAAGAGAAAACGCTACATCACAGGGTGTCTGTCCCCGTGTGAGGTTCGCCATATTCCGTGTCATTATCTTATTGATCATATCTTGTGTCATTTTTAACATCTAATTCATGTTCAATTCGTGGGGCATTCGTGGAAATTCATGTGATATCTTAACATGTAATTCCCATGTAATTATTCATTCGATTTATATTTAAACATGTAATTGCCATATAATTGCCCATGTAATTTTCCATATAATTATCTTTTTGTGTCATAACGTTCATTTCAATAGTTTCCGTCCTTCATTATCGTTCAGAACCTTCATCTGCTGAATAGCAATCTGGTTGAGTTTCACCAGTCGTTCACCCTGAGAGATGCCGTCGTTGATGAGAACGGCATTTATATTCTCCATATTCGAAAGGCAAATCAATTCGTTGATAGTGGCGTAGTCGCGGATGTTACCCTTCAAGTCGGGATTAGCCTCACGCCACTGTTTGGCTGTCATACCGAACATAGCCACGTTCAATACATCGGCCTCTTCAGCGTAGATAATGCTTGCCTGAGCTGCCGTCACCTCGGAAGGAATCAAATTGCTCTTGATAGCATCGGTATGTATACGGTAGTTGATCTTCGACAACTCACGCTTTGCCGTCCAACCCAACAGTTCCTGCTCCTTGGCTTTCAGGCGCTGTAATTCTAAAACTACATAGAACTTGAACTCCGGACTGATCCACATGGCAAATTCAAAGGCAATATCCTTGTGGGCATAGGTGCCGCCATAGCGGCCTGCTTTAGACTGAAGGCTTATTGCGTTAGTTTTAGAAACGAATTCTTTTACGCTGATTTTGAAACTATTCAAGCCTGCCTGACTTTTAATTATGGCGAATTCGCCATAATTAAAAGTTGGATTATAGAATTTCTCCCATATCCCAATATACTCCAGCGTATTTCTGTTTCGTAGCCAGTCGGTTACAAAAAAGTCACCATCCTTTGCCCTAATCATGTCCGTCAGGCTAATGTAGTCCTCATTATTGGACTTGATGACTGTAATTTCCGTTCCTTCTACTATTATCTTTGCCATATTACCTAATTCTTGAGATTTGTCCCCAGTTGGTTGCGAACTGTTCGGAAAAACCGAACAGTTGCCCCATCGCCCAAAAGGGGTCGAATTCGACCCTGTTTATGGATTCTGCGTGAATTCCCCCTCGAATTCAACCTGAATTCACCGTGAATTCTGGCTGAATTCTCCAAGCTTTCCATATTCCGTGTCATTATCTTATTGATCATATTTTGTGTCATTTTTAACATCTAATTCATGTTCAATTCGTGGGGCATTCGTGGAAATTCATGTGATATCTTAACATGTAATTCCCATGTAATTATTCATTCGATTTATATTTAAACATGTAATTGCCATATAATTGCCCATGTAATTATTCATGTAATTTATTCGTCGTATACAGGATTCATGTTCTTGTCTAACAAAATACACTCATTCGTTTCTTCATCATAGCCATAACGCTCCCCCTGTAGACTCGACTGTCCAAAGTTAATGAGTATTCCAACGGGTTTACGCGTCAAACGCAAGTAGTTGAAGAGCTGTGCTCTATGAGCCGAGTTTAGCTCGTCCACCGATTTAAGTTCTACCACCACATCACCTACGAATATGTCCATCTGGTAGTATTTCTCCAAACGGCGACCCTTGTAGAAGCATGGCAACAGTTTCTCGCGCTCATTTTCTACACCACGGTCGAGCAGTTCCAAGTGCAAAGCCTCGTTATAGACTGGTTCCAAGAGGCCCCAATTCAACTCATCGTGCACCTCCATTGAAGCGCCGATGATTTGATAAACGATGTCCTTGTACTTCTTATAATCCATTGTCTGTTTACTTAAATTTATATTAATGATAATTCGTGGGGCATTCGTGGAAATTCGTGTTTATATCTTAACATGTAATGACCATATAATTGCCCATATAATTTATCATATAATCATCTTTTTGTGTCATATTTTGTCTGTATACTTCTTACTTCATACTTCTTACATCTTCCGTCTTCCACTCCTCTACGGTCCCTGTCTTGCTCGAGAATGAGGCACCAACGGCGTACACCTGACGGTTGTCAGCCTCGTAGGGCTTGCCGTATCCTCGCTCTCGAATCTGAGCCAACGCTTCATCGGCTGTGCCGTCGAGCTTAAACTCAAATATATAGACATACTTTGGAGTCTCAACGATGCAGTCGGCTCGACCCTCAGACAACTGTTTCTCTGTATAGACAGTATAACAGGAAATGAGTCGCATCA